>Ga0070681_10007608_pt1 | contig 10588 bp, 10 predicted proteins | sample KBSC83BmetaG_FD_65650 | JGI IMG/M metagenome (GOLD analysis project Ga0070681, IMG submission 65650) | Corn rhizosphere microbial communities from Kellogg Biological Station, Michigan, USA - KBS C8-3B metaG | ecosystem: Host-associated > Plants > Roots > Rhizosphere | place: USA: Michigan...
CGCCGCTTCGAGCGCCTGCCCGCGGCGGGCAAGCTCGTGACCTACGTGCACCCGGGCGCCAAGGTCGCCGTGATGGTCGACCTGCAGGGCGACGAGGCGGTGGCCAAGGATGTCGCGATGCACATCGCGTTCGCCAAGCCCCAGTTCATGTCGCGCGACCAGGTTTCCCCCGACGTGATCGCCGCCGAGCGCAAGGTGCTCGAGGCGCGCGCCGCGGAGTCCGGCAAGCCTCCCGAGATCGCGGCCAAGATGGTCGAGGGCGGCATCAACAAGTTCCTCGCCGAGATCACGCTGCTGGGCCAGCCGTTCGTGAAGGACGACAAGCAGACCGTGCAGAAGATGCTCGACGCGAGGAAGGCGAAGCTCGCCGGCTACCGCTACCTCGTGGTGGGCCAGGGCATCGAGAAGAAGCAGAGCGACTTCGCCGCCGAGGTCGCCGCGATGACGAAGACCGCGGCGTGACGATGGCGGGCGACCCGCAGGCCGATCCGAACCCGCCGGCGCAGCCGGCCTACGCCCGCATCCTCCTCAAGCTGTCGGGGGAAGCGCTGATGGGCGACGACTCGTTCGGCATCAACCGCGAGACGGTCGACCGCATCGTGGGCGAGGTGAAGGAGGTCTCGGACCTCGGCGTGCAGGTGGGCGTGGTGATCGGCGGGGGCAACATCTTCCGCGGCGTCTCCCAGGGCGCGGCGGGGATGGACCGCGCCACCGCGGACTACATGGGCATGCTCGCCACGGTCATCAACGCGCTGGCGCTCGGAGATGCGATGAACCGCGCGGGCCTCGTCGCGCGCGTGCAGTCGGCGCTCAACATCGAGCCGGTGTGCGAGCCCTACATCCGCGGCAAGGCGATCCGCTACCTCGAGGAGGGAAAGATCGTCATCTTCGCCGCGGGCACGGGCAATCCGTTCTTCACCACCGACACCGCGGCGGCGCTGCGCGGGCGCGAGATGGAGGCCAACATCGTGCTCAAGGCCACCAAGGTGGACGGCGTCTACACCGCCGATCCCATGAAGGACAAGACCGCCACGCGCTACCGCAAGATCACCTTCGACGAGGCGTTCGTGAAGAACCTCAAGGTGATGGACGCCACGGCGCTCGCCCTCTGCCGCGACCAGAAGCTGCCGATCAACGTGTTCTCGATCTTCAAGGTGGGGGCGTTGAAGCGGGTGGTGATGGGCGAGGACGAGGGGACCTTAGTTCATAATTGAGCTGATCTGGGGGAGACTGGCAAGCATGAACATCGCCGACATCCGCAAGCAGACCACCGACAAGATGGGCAAGTCGGTCGAGGCGCTGAAGCACGACCTCGCGAAGGTCCGCACCGGCCGCGCGCACACCGGGCTCATCGACCACCTGCGCGTGGACTACTACGGCTCGGAGGTGCCCATCAACCAGGTGGGCAGCGTGACGCTCGCCGATGCGCGCACCATCACGATCCAGCCCTTCGAGAAGAAGATGATCCAGGCCGTGGAGAAGGCGATCCGCGACTCCGACCTCGGCGTGAACCCGGCCACCTCGGGCGACGTGATCCGCATCCCGATGCCGGCGCTCACCGAGGAGCGGCGCCGCGAGCTCACCAAGATCGTGAAGCACGAGGGCGAGAACGCGAAGGTGGCCGTGAGGAACGTCCGGCGCGACGCGATCCAGCACCTGAAGGAGCTGCTGAAGAACGGCGAGGTGAGCGAGGACGAGGACAAGCGCGCCCAGGACGAGGTCCAGAAGATGACCGACAAGGCCATCGCGGACATCGACAAGCTGGTCGCGGAAAAAGAGAAGGACGTGATGTCCGTATGACGGACTTCGCGAGCTCCACGCAGACCGTCCCCCCGGCCGGGGACGTCCCGCGCCACGTCGCCATCATCATGGACGGCAACGGGCGCTGGGCCAAGCGGCGTTTCCTGCCGCGCGTGGCGGGCCACCGGCGCGGCGTGGAGACCGTGCGCGAGGTGGTGAAGGCGTGCATCGAGCGCGGCATCGGCTACCTCACGCTCTTCGCGTTCTCGAGCGAGAACTGGCGCCGGCCGCCGGAGGAAGTGTCGTTCCTCATGCAGCTCTTCCTGCGCTCCCTCGAGCAGGAGGTCGAGAAGCTCGACTCCAACGGCATCCGCTTCAAGGTCGTGGGCGACCTCTCGGCGTTCGACCCGCGCATCCGCGAGCACGTGCATCGCGGCGAGGCGCTCACCGCCGACAACGACCGCCTCACGCTCACCATCGCCGCCAACTACGGCGGGCGCTGGGACATGCTGCAGGCCGCCAACCGCTGCCGCGTCGAGGATCCCCAGGCCCCGCTCACCGAGGAGCGGCTCGCGCGCTTCCTCTCCATGAGCTACGCGCCCGAGCCGGACCTCTTCATCCGCACCGGCGGCGAGATGCGCGTGTCGAACTTCCTGCTCTGGCAGCTCGCCTACACGGAGCTCTTCTTCACCGAGGCGCTGTGGCCGGACTTCGGCGCCGCCGCGCTGGACGAGGCGATCGCCTCCTACCGCCGCCGCGAGCGCCGCTTCGGGCGCACCAGCGAGCAGCTCGCCCAGGGCGAACCTGCGAAACAGGCCGGCTAGTCGACGGCCATGCTGGCCACCCGGGTGATCACCGCGGTCGTGGCTCTCGTGGTCCTCCTCGCGATGGTCTTCCTCGCGCCGCCCGCGGCATGGTCCGCGTTCATGCTCGCGGTGGCCCTGGTGTGCTGCTGGGAATGGGCGCGCCTCGCGATGCTCACGCCCGCCGCGAACTACGCCTACCTCGCGCTCTCGGCCGCCGGCGGCGTGGCGCTGTGGGTCTTCGAGGCGCGCGGGGACCCGGCGGCGTTCCGCGCGCTCGCCCTCGCGGCCTTCGGGATCGCCGCGGCGTTCTGGATCTTCGTGGCACCCTTCTGGCTCGCCAGGCAGCTGCGCCCCGGCCCGGCCGCGCGCGCGGTGGCGGGCTGGGTGGTGATCTGGCCCACCTGGATGGCTTTCGTCGTCCTGCGCGAGGCGGGCCCCTGGCTCCTGCTCGCGGTGGCCGCGCTGGTCTGGGTCGCCGACATCGCCGCCTATTTCGCCGGGCGCCGCTTCGGGCGCCGCAAGCTGGCCCCGTCCGTGAGCCCCGGCAAGACGTGGGAAGGGGTCTACGGCGCGCTCGCGGGCGTGGCGGTCTACGGCATCGTGCTCGCCGCGATCGCCCGGGGCCAGGCGGTCCCGTTCACCGACGTCTTCGGCGCGGGCGGCGGCGTGCCCGCCGTCGCGGCCATGCTGGCGCTGGCGCTCCTCTCGGTCGTGGGCGACCTCTTCGAGTCGTGGATGAAGCGTGGGGCGGGCCGCAAGGATTCGAGCGGGCTGCTGCCGGGCCACGGGGGTGTGCTGGATCGCATCGACGCGCTCACCGCGACGCTGCCGGTGGCCGCGCTGGCGCTCGGGATCCTCAAATGACCCGGCGCGTCGCGATCCTCGGCTCGACCGGATCGATCGGCGTCAGCACGCTCGACGTCATCGCGCGGCATCGCGAGGGCTACGAGGTGGTGGCGCTCGCGGCGGGCAAGAACGACGCCGTGCTGCTGGAGCAGTGCCGCGCCCACCGGCCGCGCCACGCGGTGATGGCCGATGCCGCCGCGGCCGATCGCCTCGACGCGGCCATCCGCCGCGAGGGCCTCGCGACCCAGGTGCGCCAGGGGCCGGCGGCGCTCGAGGAGATCGCCGCGGGGCACGACGTGGACATCGTCATGGCGGCCATCGTCGGTGCCGCGGGGCTGCCCGCCACCATCGCCGCGGCGCGTGCGGGCAAGACCGTGCTCCTCGCCAACAAGGAGGCGCTGGTGATGTCGGGCGGCCTCTTCATGGCGGCGCTCGCCGAGGGCGGCGGCACGCTGCTGCCGGTCGACAGCGAGCACTCGGCGGTGTTCCAGTCGCTGCCGCGCGGTTTCGTGTGCGGGAGGCCCGGCGAGTTCGAGCGCTCCGGTGCGCGGCGCATCCTGCTCACCGCCTCGGGCGGGCCGTTCCGCACCACGCCCGTCGACCGCCTCGCGCGCGTGACGCCCGAGCAGGCCTGCGCCCATCCCAACTGGGTGATGGGCCGCAAGATCTCGGTCGACTCGGCGACCATGATGAACAAGGGGCTCGAGGTGATCGAGGCGCACTGGCTCTTCGGCGCGCCCCTCGAGGCGATCGAGGTGGTGGTGCACCCGCAGAGCGTCATCCACTCGATGGTGGAGTACCGCGACGGCTCGGTGATCGCGCAGCTCGGCGCGCCCGACATGCGCACGCCCATCGCCTGCGCGCTGGCGTGGCCCGAGCGCATCGCCTCGGGCGTGGGCCCGCTCGACTTCGCGAGCCTGGGCAAGCTCGAGTTCGAGCGCGCGGACACGCTGCGCTTCCCGTGCCTGCGCCTGTGCGCCGAGGCGATCCGGCGCGGCGGAACGGCGCCCGCGGCGCTCAATGCGGCCAACGAGATCGCCGTCGAGGCCTTCCTCGCGCGCCGCCTGGCGTTCACCGCCATCGCCGAGGTGATCGAGGAGGTCCTGGCCGACGTCGACGTGGAGCCCCTCGCATCCCTCGAGCAGGTTTATGCTGTGGACATCGAGGCGCGCGGGCGCGCGGCGCGCCTCGTCGCGCGGCGCGCGGCACGGGCCGGACACGCGCGCGATACCGCCCCCCAGGCCCCGCTGCAGGATCCATGAACCTTCTCGTCACCGTCGCCTCCTTCCTCGTCACCGTCGGCGTGCTCGTGGTGATCCACGAGCTCGGCCACTACGGCGCCGCGCGCCTGATGGACGTGAAGATCCTGCGCTTCAACGTGGGCTTCGGGCGGCCGTTGTGGACGCGCGCGAGCGGCCCGGACCGCACCGAGTGGGTCGTCGCGGCGATCCCGCTCGGCGGCTACGTGAAGATGCTCGACGAGCGCGAAGGCGAGGTGGCCGCCCACGAGGTGGCGCGCGCGTTCAACCGCAAGAGCGTGTGGGCGCGCATCTTCATCGTGCTCGCGGGCCCGATCGCCAACCTCGCGCTCGCCGTGCTGCTCTTCTGGGCGCTCTTCGTGATCGGCACGCCGGGATTGAAGCCGGTGGTGGGCGAGCCGCCGGCGGGCTCGGCAGCGGCGGCCGCGGGGCTCGCCGCGGGCGACACGCTGCTCGCGGTGGGCGGGGAGCGGGTCTATACCTGGAACGACGTGCGCTGGGTGCTGCTCAACCAGGCGGTGAAGCGCGAGCCCACCAACCTCGCGGTCGGGATGGCGGCCGGCGGCACCGTGCCGCGCCGCATCGACCTCTCGGGGCTCACCAAGGACGACCTCGACCACGACTTCGTCGGCAAGCTCGGCCTGCGGCCCTTCATCCCGCCCGCGCCCGCGCGCCTGGGGCACGTGCTCGCCGACCATGCCGGCCAGCGCGCCGGCCTCGCCGACGGCGACCTCGTGCTCGCCATCGACGGCAAACCGGTCGCGACGTGGTCCGATTTCACGCGCGTCGTCCTCGCGAGCCCCGGCAAGCCCATCCTCCTCGAGATCGAGCGCGGCGGGCGGCACCTCGAGGTCCGCGCGGTGCCCGAATCCATAACGGAGGCCGGCACGCCGTTCGGCCGCCTGGGGGTCGAGATGGGCGAGGACGCGCAGCGCGTGTACGAGCGCATGCGCACCACCGTCCGCTTCGGTCCCGTGGAGGCCGCCGGCAAGGCTGTCGCGAAGGTGGCGGACCTGTGCGGCTTCACCTTCAAGATGATCGCGCGCATGGCGATGGGACAGGTATCGTGGCGCAACCTGTCCGGGCCGATCACGATCGCCGACTATGCCGGCCAGTCCGCGCAGCAGGGCTGGATCGTGTGGCTGGGCTTCCTGGCACTCGTGAGCGTGAGCCTGGGAGTGCTCAATCTCCTCCCGATTCCCCTGCTGGATGGGGGGCACCTGGTGTATTATTTCGCCGAAATCGTGAAGGGAAGCCCCGTCTCCGATCGTGCGATGGAGATCGGCCAGCGTTTCGGCCTCGCGCTCCTTCTCGGGCTCACCGTATTCGCCTTCTATAACGATATCAATCGCCTCTTCACGGGCTGAACCCTTGACGCGTCCGAGAAATTTCCGCCTTCGCCTGGCCATGGCATGCGCGGCGGCCTTCGCTGTGCCCGCGCTCGCCATCGAGCCGTTCACGATCAAGGACATCCGCGTCGAGGGCGTGCAGCGCACGGAGGCCGGCACGGTCTTCACGTACCTGCCCGTGAAGGTGGGCGAGAAGATCGACGACGACAAGGCCGCCGCCGCCATCAAGGCGCTCTACGCGACCGGCTTCTACTCGGACGTGCGCCTGGAGGCCGACGGCGACGTGCTCGTGGTCTCGGTGCACGAGCGGCCCGCCATCTCGACCATCGACATCGAGGGCGCCAAGGAATTCACCAAGGACAACCTCAAGGACGGCTTGAAGCAGGCCGGCATCGCCGAGAGCAAGATCTACGACAAGTCGCTGGTGGACCGCGCCGAGAAGGAGCTCAAGCGCCAGTACACGAGCCGCGGCTACTACAGCGCGACGATCAAGACCACGGTGACGCCCCTCGAGAGGAACCGCGTGGCGGTGCGCTTCGACATCACCGAGGGCGACGTCACCAAGATCGCCGACATCAACATCATCGGCGCCAAGGACTTCTCCGAGCGCGAGCTGCTGCGCCAGATGAAGCTCACCACGCCCGGCTGGCTCACCTGGTTCACCAAGAACGACCAGTACTCCAAGCAGCAGCTCACCGCGGACCTGGAGCAGCTGCGCTCCTTCTACCTCAACCGCGGCTACCTCGAGTTCGCCATCGAGTCCACGCAGGTCTCGATCACGCCCGACCGCGAGCACATCTACATCACCGTCGCCATCAACGAGGGGCCCGTCTACCGCATCGGCGAGGTCAAGTTCAGCGGCAACCTCATCATCAGCGAGAAGGAGATGCGCTCGCTGGTGCCGATCAAACCCGGGGACGTGTTCTCGCGCGAGAAGATCGTCGATTCCACCAAGCGCATCACCGACCGGCTCGGCAACGACGGCTACTCGTTCGCGAACGTGAACCCGGTGCCCGACCTGGACCGCGACAAGCGCGTGGCCGGCTTCACCTTCTTCGTCGACCCGGGGCGGCGCGTGTACGTGCGGCGCGTGAACATCTCGGGCAACGACCGCACCCAGGACGACGTCATCCGCCGCGAGCTGCGCCAGCTCGAGGGCTCCTGGTACTCGCTGGAGAAGATCGCGCGCTCCAAGGAGCGCCTGCAGCGCACCGGCTACTTCTCGGACGTGAACATCGAGACGCCCGCGGTCGCCGGGACCACGGACCAGGTCGACGTCAACGTGACCGTCACCGAGCGCAACACCGGCACGCTCAACTTCGGCGTCGGCTACTCGGCGGCCGAGAAGCTCACCGTCCAGGCCTCGCTCGCCCAGTCCAACATCCTCGGCACCGGCAACCAGCTCGCGATCCAGATCAGCAGCGGCCAGGTGAACAAGGTCTACTCGTTCACCTACGTGAACCCGTACTGGACGGCCGACGGCGTCTCGCGCGGCTTCGACATCTTCCGCCGCGACGTGGACACCTCGAACCTCTCGGGGCTCGCGAGCTACCACACCTACTCCACCGGCGCGGGCATCCGCTTCGGGATCCCCGTGAGCGAGTACGACACCGTGAACCTCGGCTTCACGGCCGAGCAGACGCACCTCACGGTGGACCCGCTCACCGCGCCGCAGCGCTACATCGACTTCATCAACGAGTTCGGCGAGTCGACCAACACCTTCCGCATCAACAGCTCCTATTCGCACGACACGCGCGACAGCCTCACCTGGCCCACCAAGGGCTGGCTCAACGAGGGCGGCATCGAGCTGGGGCTTCCGCCCGGGGACCTCACGTACTATCGCCTGAGCTACCAGAGCCAGGCGTTCTACACGCTGCCCAACAAGTTCTCGTGGCTCACGCTGATGGCCAACGGAACGCTGGGCTACGCGGACGGCTACCGCGGCCACGCGCTGCCGTTCTTCAAGAACTTCTACGCCGGCGGCGTGGACTCCGTGCGCGGCTTCGAGACCGCCACCCTGGGCCCGCGCGACACCAACGGCGACGTGCTGGGCGGCAACCTGAGCGCGGTGGCCAACCTCGAGGCGCTCTTCCCGCTGCCGGGCTACAAGGAGCGCAACGTGCGGCTGTCGACCTTCATCGACGCGGGCAACGTCTGGGGCCCGGACGACCGGGTCCAGTGGCGCGACGTGCGCGCCTCGGTGGGCTTCGCCGTGAGCTGGGATTCCCCGGTGGGCCCGCTGCGCTTCTCCGTGGCGCAGCCCATCAAGGACCGCACCGGCGACAAAGTCGAGCGGTTCCAGTTCCAGCTCGGCAAGATCTTCTGAGCGACCGGCATGAGGACACTCGTTGCAATCCTGCTGGCACTGGCCTGCATCGCGATGCAGGCACGGGCGGCGGAGCTCAAGATCGGCTTCGTGAACACCGAGCGGGTGTTCCGCGAGGCCGCACCCGCCAAGCGCGCCCAGCAGAAGCTCGAGCGCGAGTTCGCCGCGCGCAACCAGGACCTCGCCAAGGTCGAGAAGCAGGGGCGCGACCTGCAGTCGGAGCTGGAGCGCGAGAACGTCACCCTCACCGAGGCGCAGCGGCGCGAGAAGGAGCGGCAGCTCGCCGACATCAGCCGCAACTTCCAGCGCATGCAGCGCGAGATCCGCGAGGACCTCAACCTGCGCCGCAACGAGGAGCTCGCCGCGGTCCAGGAGCGCGCCACCCGGGTGATCAACCAGATCGCCGAGCAGGAGAAGTTCGACCTCATCGTCCAGGAGGCGGTCTTCGCCAGCTCGCGCATCGACATCACCGAGAAGGTCATCAAGGCGCTCGCGGACAAGTGAGGCCATGGGGACAGACCACAACTCGACGCGGGATGTGCCCTGTCCCCCTGTCCAGCTGACCCTGCGCGAAATCGTCGCCCGGCTCGGCGGTGAGGCGGTGGGCCGGGACGACGCGCCGTTGACCGGCGTGGCGACCCTGGACTCCGCCGGCCCCGCCGACATCGCCTTCCTCGCCAACCCGCGCTACCGCGCCAAGCTCGCCACGACGCGCGCCGGCGCGGTGATCGTGGGGCGCGGCGACCGCGACGCGGCGAGCATGCCGCGCATCGTCTGCGACAATCCCTACGCCTACTATGCCCGCACCGTGGCCCTCTTCCACCCGCAGGACGCGGTGAAGCCCGGCGTGCACCCCACGGCGCAGGTCGATCCCGCGGCCGAGGTCGATCGCGCCGCCGAGGTCGGCGCCTTCGCGGTGGTGGGGCCGGGCGCCCGCGTGGCGCGCGGCGCTTCCATCGGCGCGCACGTGGTGCTGGGCGCGCGGGTCGCGATCGGCGAGGGCACGCGCCTCAACCCGCACGTCACGGTGTACGACGGCTGCACGCTCGGCGCGCGGTGCATCGTGCACTCGGGCGTGGTGATCGGCGCCGACGGCTTCGGCATGGCGCGCGACGCCGGGCGCTGGGTGAAGATCCCGCAGGTGGGAGCGGTGCGCATCGGCGACGACGTGGAGATCGGCGCCAACACCACCATCGACCGCGGAGCGCTCGACGACACCGTGATCGAGGACGGCGTGAAGCTCGACAACCAGATCCAGGTCGGCCACAACGTGCGCATCGGCGCGCACACCGTCATCGCCGGCTGCACCGGGATCTCGGGCAGCACGACGATCGGCGCGCAATGCATGATCGGCGGCGGCGTGGGCTTCGTGGGCCACATCGAGGTCTGCGACCACGTGACGATCTCGGGGATGACGCTGGTCGCCAAGTCGATCACGAAGCCGGGAACGTACACCTCGGGCATGCCGATGATGCCCCACGCGCAATGGTTGAAGAGCGCGGCGCACCTGCGCCGCCTCGACCGCATCGCGGAACGCGCCCCGGGCGCGCCCGCCGGAGAGGACCGTGAACGAGACGATGACGCTTGAGGAGATCAAGGAGTATCTCCCCCACCGCTACCCCTTCCTGCTGATCGACCGCGTCGTCGCCTACGAGAAGGACAAGCGGCTGGTCGCGGTGAAGAACGTCACCGCGAACGAGCCGTTCTTCCAGGGCCATTTCCCGCACTACGCCGTGATGCCGGGCGTGCTGATCGTGGAGGCGATGGCGCAGGCCGCCGCGGTGCTCTCGCTGCGCAGCCTCGGCCACAAGAACGACGGCAAGTGGGTCTACTACTTCGTGGGCATCGACGGCGCGCGCTTCAAGCGCCCCGTGGTCCCCGGCGACACGCTCACCCTCGAGGTCACCCAGGGCCGCGTGGGGCGCGGCATCGGCAAGTTCAACACCGTCGCGAAGGTGGGCGGGCAGGTGGTCTCTGAAGCAGAGCTGCTCTGCGCGCTGCGGGAGCTGTAGAGTGATGCGGGCCAAGACCCATGGAACGCAGATGAACGCAGATGACGGCGCGCGGATGAACGCGGAAAATCCGGAAAGAGGCCGTTCAGGATGGCATGGACGGCGCACGAGCTTGCCTGACACTCTCTTTGCCTTTCCGCGTTCATCTGCGTTACATCTGCGTTCATCCGCGTTCCCGAGGCTTTTGTTCCCGTAAGCCACCGTGAGCCAAATCCACGCAACAACGGTAGTCGACCCGGCCGCGGAGATC
>Ga0070681_10007610_pt1 | contig 10587 bp, 8 predicted proteins | sample KBSC83BmetaG_FD_65650 | JGI IMG/M metagenome (GOLD analysis project Ga0070681, IMG submission 65650) | Corn rhizosphere microbial communities from Kellogg Biological Station, Michigan, USA - KBS C8-3B metaG | ecosystem: Host-associated > Plants > Roots > Rhizosphere | place: USA: Michigan...
TACGAGCAGATGAAGCAGAACTTCCAGAAGAGCGCGAACCTGAAGCGCGCCGAGGGACTCAGCGAGAGTCAGCGCATCCGCTCCACCGCCGAGCGCCAGCAGACCGAGATCGTGGCCAACGCGGAGCGCGACGCGCTGCGCGTGCAGGGCGAGGCGGATGCTGAAGCTGCGCAGACCTACGCGCGCGCCTACTCCAAGGACCCTGAGTTCTACAACTTCTACCGCAGCCTGCAAGCGTATGACCGCTCACTGGGCAAGAGCGGCGACCTGCTCGTCGTGACACCCGACGGCGAGTTCTTCAAGTACTTGAAGGACCCGGACAAAAAGAAGTGATGCACCTCCGTCCAACCGGGCGCGCGCGCGCCTGATCAGTCAAAGACCGTTCGCGCGTGTCGCTCAATCTTTCCGACCTGCTCGCTGCTTTGGGCCTGTTCCTGGTGCTCGAGGGCATCGCCCCTTTCATCAACCCCGGCGGCGTGAAGCGCGTCTTCGCACGCCTGCTGCAAGCTCGCGATCGCGAGTTGCGCATTGCCGGCCTCGGCAGCATGCTCGTCGGCGTCATCATTCTGTACATGGCTCGCTAGGAGCGCGTTGCTTGGGTAAGTTCGTAGTCATCATCGGCATGCAGTGGGGCGACGAGGGCAAGGGCAAGGTCGTCGACCTGCTGGCCGAGCGCGTCGCGGCGGTGGCGCGCTTCCAGGGAGGACACAACGCCGGTCACACGCTCGTGCGCGGAGGTAAGAAGACCGTCCTCTCCCTGATCCCTTCAGGGATCATGCGGGAGAACGTGCGCTGCTTCATCGGCAACGGCGTGGTGCTGTGTCTGGACGCGCTGTTTGCGGAAAGCAGGACGTTGATCGCGGCCGGAGTGCCGGTCTTCGACCGACTGCGGATCTCTCCCAGCTGCCCGCTGATCCTGCCCTCGCACATTGCGCTGGACCGCGCCCGCGAGCAGGCGAAGGGTGCCAACGCTATCGGCACCACGGGCCGCGGCATCGGCCCCGCTTACGAAGACAAGGCCGCGCGGCGGGCGGTGCGCGTGGCGGATCTGTTCAAGCGCGAGCGCTTCGCCGCGAAGCTCGGCGAGATTCTCGACTTTCACAACTTCGTGCTGCAGCAATATTTCCGCCAGCCTGCGGTGGATTTTCAGAAGACGCTCGACCAGCAACTTGCGTACGCCGAGCAACTGGCGCCGCTCGTCTCCGATGTCACGCTCGCATTGCATTCCCTGCGCAAGGACGGACAGAACGTTCTGTTCGAGGGTGCGCAGGCCGCGATGCTGGACATCGACCTCGGAACCTATCCCTACGTCACCTCGTCCAACACGACGGCCGGCTTTGCCGGTACCGGCACGGGACTGGGTCCACGCGTGTTCGATGAGGTGCTCGGCATCGTCAAGGCGTATACGACACGCGTCGGGGCCGGTCCGTTTCCCACCGAGCTGTTCGATGAGACCAGCGAGCACCTCACGAAGGTCGGCCATGAATTCGGCTCGGTCACCGGGCGCCGGCGCCGGGTCGGTTGGTTCGATACCGTGGCGCTGCGACGCTCGATCGTGCAGTCGAGCGTCTCAGGGCTGTGCATCACCAAGCTCGATGTGTTGGATGGACTGGACACGATCCGTGTCTGTGTCGGCTATCGCGTCGACGGGCACGTCGTCGCCGAGCCGCCCCTGAGCGCGGACAGCTATGCGGACGTGGACCCGGTCTATGAGGATCTTCCGGGCTGGAAGGAATCGACTGTCGGCATCACCGAGTACGGCAACCTGCCCGCCAACGCGCGCAGGTATCTGGAGCGGTTGCAGGCCCTGGTGAGCGTTCCGATCCACATGATCTCCACCGGCCCCGACCGGGATCAGACGATCGTTCTGCGTAACCCATTCGACTGAAGCGTTCGCAAGCTGCTGTTGGATCGCACCTCCCGCAAGTAGCATGAAATCTTCCGCGCTCGTCACGCGAGTCCTGCTCGCGGTCGCGATTCTCGTGCCCACGCTGCTTGCGGCGAGCACGTGGCACCTGTTCGGTCACACGTGGGATGAGCCGGAGCACCTCGCCGCCGGCATCGAGCTCGTCGACCGCGGGCGCTACGAATACGACACCGAGCATCCGCCGATCGGCCGGATCATGATGGCGATCGGCCCCTACCTGGCCGGCGCCCGCTCGTGGGGAACGCCTCCGCCGGATGGTGTTCAGGAAGGGGTCGATATCCTGTACCGGAGCGGTCACTACGACGAGTACCTGACGCTCGCCCGGCTGGGCATGTTGCCGTTCTTCGTCCTCTTGTTGTGGTCGATGTGGCTCTGGGCGAGACGCATTGCTGTAACGGACTCCGAGGCGTTGCTCGCGGTCGTCATGCTGGGTACGGTCCCTCCGATAATCGGTCACGCGGCTCTTGCTGCTCTGGATGTTGCAGCCGCAGGCACGACCCTGCTGGCTTTGTACTGTCTCCAGCGCTGGATCGTGAGCGGGCGCTGGCGGGACGCCGCCTGGTTCGGGCTGGCTACGGGGCTGGCGGTCGGGACAAAGTTTTCCTCCATCCCTTTTATTGCGCTCGGGCTTGTCGTGCTCGCCGGCATGCGCCTCCTGCGCGGCGCCTTCGATGCGCCGTCGCAAAGATGGCCTGTCATCTCGGCGGGCGCGAAGGTGGGCGGCCTTGCTCTTGCCGCCGTCCTGTCGTTCATTCCTATCGTGCTGGCGTACGGCATCCATTCCGCGGATCCGGCGCTCGTGACGCGCCGCTTCGATTGGGCGATTTCCTATCTGTTTCACGCTCACGGGTGGGCCTACGACTTCGCCGCCGCGACGGCGGCCCATGTCTGGTTGCCGCGGGCGTTCAAACTGCTGGTCGAAGGGGTCACCGCGCTGAAGGCGCACAACGACACCGGGCACGTTTCTTTCCTGCTCGGGCATGTGCAGGCCAACGGTTGGTGGTATTTCTATCTGGTCGCTCTGGCCGTGAAGACACCCTTGCCGCTGCTCGTCACGGGGCCGGTGGGTGTGGGGGTCATGACGCGGGACGGGTGGCGGGAGCGCGACTTGTGGCGGCTTGCGCCCGCGGTGCTGTTTGTGACGCTGTTGGCGTTTGCCAGCACGTTCAGTCACATCAACATCGGCATCCGGCACATGTTGATTCTGTATCCGTTGCTCGCTCTCGGCGCGGCGTATCTGCTCGCCCGGCTGTGGCGGGCGCTGGCGACCGTTCGCAGTCCGCGCATCGCCAATGTCGGTCGCGCCGTGATCGTCGTGCTCGTCGGCTGGCAGGTCAGCCTGCTGTGGGCCGCCTATCCCGACTACCTGCCGTATTTCAATGAGACGGTGTCGGATCCGTCGCACGTGCTGGTCGATTCGGATCTCGACTGGGGGCAGGATTTGCGGCGGTTGGAACGGGCGTTGGCTGAGCTCAAAGTAAAGAAGGTCAGCTTGGCTTACGCGGGGACGGCGGACCTCGGTCGCGAGGCTCTACCTCCGTTTGATCGGTTGGCGCCGGGGCAGGCTGCGAAGGGGTGGATTGCCATCACGGCACTGGCTCGCGAGCATTCGCTCAAGGGGTATGCGTGGTTGGATGCCTATAAGCCCATAGAAAAAGTCGGCAAGACCATCGATTTGTATTACATACCCTGAGGACGGGCGGGCGGCCGACAATGGGTGGGCTTGGCGTCACGGCACGGGCGCCCGGCGCTATCCAGCCTCCGCGCTTCCTCCTTAGTTGATTTTATCGAGGCTCCGCATTTCGGATGTTGGGGGGGCGCCGGGGGACCGCGCACGGGCTACCGCGCCTGGCAAGTAACGGTGTCGCGAGACTCGAGCGCCCTCAGGGGGCCAGGCGCGCTAACGCCCGCGCGCGGCGCCCGTGAGTGACGCCAAGCCCACCCATTGTCGGCCGCCCGCCCTCGGGTATGCGCGCCTCGTGGAGTTGGCTACGCAAGCTCGGCGAGATCCGTTGAGCGCTTAGTGCGCTTGCTGCAGGCGAGTGATGCGCGCTAGCGCGGGAGGATGAGAATAATAGAACGCCGAGTACACAGGATCTGGCGTTAGGGTCGTCGCGTTGTCGCGATAGAGTTTGACCAGAGCGGATACCAACTCCGGGGCGCTGGCGGTGCGGGCTGCGAAGGCGTCGGCTTCGAATTCCTGACGGCGCGACCAGATGGAGGAAAGCGGGGTCGCGAAGAAGGCGAAGGGCGGCATGGCCAGCAAAAACAACAGTAGAGCGGCGTGGGTGGAAGGGGTTGTGACGCCCAGCGCGGTGTAGAAAGAAGGTTGGGCCGTGAGCCAGCCGAGGAGGGCGAGGCCGCAGAAGGAGACGAGGATGGAGACGATCAGTCGCTTGCGAACGTGTCGCAGACTGAAGTGGCCGAGCTCATGCGCCAGCACGGCCTCGACTTCCGAGGGCTGCAGCTGCTCCAGCAGCGTATCGAAGAAGACGATGCGCTTATTGCGGCCGATGCCGGTGAAATACGCGTTGCCGTGAGCCGAGCGACGCGAGCCGTCGACGACGAAGACGCCTTTGGAGGCGAAGCCGCAGCGCTGCAGGAGCGACTCGATGCGAGTCACGAGCGCGGGGTCCTTCAAAGGAGAGAATGTGTTGAAGAGCGGTGCGATCAGCACCGGCCAGGCCCAGCTCATGACCAACATGAACACCAGCCATAGCGCCCACGCCCACAGCCACCACGCGGGGCCCGCGCGTCCCATGAGAGTCAGCACGACCAGCACCACCGGGCCGCCGATCGCGACCGCGAGCAGGAGGCTCTTCAGGCGGTCCACAACGAACAAGCCGGGGGTGAGTCGATTGAACCCGAAGCGTGCCTCGAGTTTGAAGGTGCGCCAGATCGAGAACGGCAACCCGAGCACGCCAGTGAGGCACAGCACGGAGAGGACGACGCAGGCGCCGACCCACGGTTGCGACCATCCGGTCCTGCGCCACAGCGCGTCGATGACTTCGAGTCCGCCGCCTAGTGTGAGTGCGAGCAGCACCCCTGCATCGAAGATGGTTTCGAGGCGGCGGAATCTGACGTTGGCAATGGTGTAGTCGGCGGCTTTCGCGTGCTGATCTGCGGAGATCTGCTGGCCGAACGGCTCGGGTACGCTGGCGCGATGCGACGCAACGGCTCTCAGCTGACGGCCGGACAGCCACAGCTGCAGCCCGGTGCCGGCGACGACGGCAATGATGAAAATGACGGTCAACCAGGACATGACCGCGAGTCTAGCAGCCTGTCCGCGCCCGGACAGGCTGCCGGCCTTGACCTCGCGCGCCGACGGCGGCGCCCGCTCTCAGGTCGTCTGTGTCGGCAGGTCCGTGCCGGGAACCCAGAAGCCGTGAATCTGACCGGGGACGCGATAGGGCATCTTGACGAGCGCGATCGGTCCGTCCTCGAGATGATCGATATCCGCGATGACGAGATCCGAGCGGCCGCCCTGCTTCAGATAGGTTGCGACGCCGACCAGGTAGCCATCTCCCTCGGGCGCGCCCTTGCGGCGCGGCACGAAGGTCGCCTCCGCCAGCATCACGTCCGGTCCCAGCGAGAACTTGCGAACCTTCTGCGTCTGCTGATCGATCACGTACCAGTAGCCGCCGGGCCCCATGGAATTGAAGTAGCCGTAGCGGTAGTGGACCGTGTGGTAGCGGTCATCCTGGCGTGACAGAGCGCCATTGATATCCATGTACATCCATTGATGCGAATACTCATGGACCTTCTTGCGCGAGAGGTCTACCGACATGCGCATGACGTGTCCCACCGCCTTGGCGGGATCGAATTTCTCGTGCAGTTGCGGGAAGAATGGGAACTGGTTCGCCTCGCCGCCATCCATGTCCCAGTAGACCTTGTCGCCGTCGCTCCAGTTGCCCATGGTGTGCGTGGCGAAATAGCCGGGGCCCTTGAACCAGCGAAGGTCCTTGCCGTCGCCGCCACGGCGCATGATCCCCACGTACGTCGGCAGGGTGGAGTCCCAGGCGAAGTGCGGGCCGCCGTTCTTGATGAGGTCCATGTTGGTAGCGAGCGGCACGGCATAGAACAAGATGTGTTTTTGAGTGACGCCGAAGTCATGCATCATGCCCGCGTAGGGCACCTTGATCCAGGCCGACCAGTTGACCTTGCCGCTCTTGTCCGCGGAGAACACGAACACATCGTCCGTGGCGAGCCCCTTGGCCTCGTAGCCGAAGGCGATCAGCTCGCCGGTCTCGGAGTCGATCTTCGGATGGGCCGTGAACGTCTTGCCCTCCAGGCCGCCGCCGAAGGTGTAGTAGTCGTCGACGGTCTCGAGCGTGAGCGGATTGAGCACCACCGGCGGACTGTCCTCCTTCATCGCGAGGAGCTTGCCGTGGTGATAGAAGATCTGCGTGTTGGCAGTGCCGCGGCTGAGTCCCGCGACGCTCGGGTCGTCGGTCGTCGGATTGCGGTACATGCCGAACAGTGAGCGCCGCGCGGCGTGCTGGGCCTTCCAGCGCTGCGTGCGCACATAGCGACTGCGAAAATCGACGTGGCCGTCCTTGATCTGGAACATCGACAGATGGCCTTCGCCGTCGAAGGCGATGTCGTGCACGTACTTCGCGGGCTTGGGGTACTGCGGGTCGGGCCCGATGCGATAGAAAATCCCGCTCAGGTCGGCCGGAAGCTTGCCCTCCACCTCGCAATCGTAGAGATCGTTCTCCGAGCGATAGACGCCGTTGCCCGCGCTCCCGCCCGCGCCGAAGGCCCCGCCGCCGAAGCCTCCGCCGCCGGGAGGAAACAGCACTTCCGCTCGGGCCGGCTCGATCGCGCCCAAACCGGCGACTCCCGCGCCGACCAGCGCCACGGAGCTCATGAACGTCCTGCGGTCGATGCGGCCGCTACCGGGTTTGCCCTGGCCCCCCGGCTCGAGCTGGGGCCGGTCCGGCTGTCCAATGCGGGTCTTCATCGCGGGCCACCTCGGGAATCTCAGTTGAAGTTTCAATGGTACGGCAGGCCCCGCTGCCGGTGTGTGGAATCCCGCGCCCGCGGCCACCCTTTGGGGTGGAAGGGGTGCGCGCGGGCTGGAGGCCGCAAGCGGGCTTCGTTGACGCCCGTGCTCACCCTGCGCACACTTCCTCGACCGATTTCCCCCCTCCCCCCCATGAGGCAATGCAATGACCGACCAGACCCGCAAGGACCTTGCGGCGCGTGGCGAGTCGATCCGCCGCAAGGTGCTCGGCTCGAAGTACGTAGACGCCGCTATCAACAACGCCACGGATTTCAGCCGCCCACTGCAGGAGCTGCTGAATGAGTACTGCTGGGGTGCAGGCTGGGGTCGCGAGGGGGGACTCTCCATGCGCGAGCGCAGCATCGTCGTACTTTCGATCCTGACGGCGCTGGGACGCTCCCACGAGGTGGAGACCCACACACGCGGAGCGCTCAACAACGGCATGACGCCAACGGAGATTGCCGGGATTTTCCTGCAAGCGGCCATCTACGCGGGCGTGCCCGCGGCGGTCGACAGCTTCCGCTCGGCTGCCAAGGTCATCGCCGAACATGGCAAATGACGGGCATCCCCGCATCGGCTTCATCGGACTGGGCAACATGGGCGCGCCGATGGCGCGTCGGCTGGCCGCAGCGGGCTACCGCCTTTCGGTCGCCGACGCGGCGCCCGCAGCGGTCGAGCGTTTCCGCGCCCAGGTAGCCTGCGACGCCCCGGCGACGCTGAAGGAGCTGGGCGCGACCTGCCAGGTCGTCATCACCATGCTCCCCGACGGTCACATCGTCCGGAAAGTCCTGATGGGCGAAGCAGGCGTGGTAGCCGGGCTGACAGCAGCGGTAAGCCCCCGCACTGCGCCCGATGCCGTCGTCATCGACATGACATCGGCCTCGCCTGTAGGTACGCGTGCCTTGAGCGCTGAGCTGGCTGGGATGGGCATCCCGCTGCTGGATGCGCCGGTCTCTGGCGGTGTGAGCCGCGCCGTCGAGGGCAAGCTTTCGATCATGGTCGGCGGCGATGCGGCCGTCGTCGCCCGGTGCCGGGCGATCCTCGAGCCCATGGGTCAGGTGTTTCTCACGGGAGCTCCGGGATCCGGCCATGCGATGAAGGCGCTCAACAACTTTCTGTCCGCTATCAACCTGGCGGCGGCCGGCGAAGCGATGCTCGCGGGGGAGCGCTTCGGCCTCAACCCTGCGACGATGATCGAGATCTTCAACGCCTCCACCGGACGCAATACCGGCACGGACAACAAGTATCCGAAGTTCGTCCTCCCGGGCACCTACAACTCCGGGTTTGCGATCGGATTGATGGCCAAGGACCTGCGCCTGGCGTTGGAGCTCGCGCGCGACACCGGGATCGCTGCGGATCTGTTGCAGACCACGGTGAACATGTGGGCCCAGGCTGAAGCACAGCTGGGTGGGCGCGCGGACAACACGGAGGTCATCAAATACCTGCAGTCACGCGCGGGTAAGTCCGATGGCTGAGCCAGAGCCGTTCGAGGTCTACGCGATCCGTTACGCCACCGTGGAGCGTCGCGGGACCGAGAACTACATCGGGGGAGACCCGCACGAAACTGAGCAGATGGACTACTTCGTGTGGCTTGCGCGTAACGCGCAGCACACGGTGGTCATCGACACGGGATTCGATGAGGAGGCCGCGAAGCGTCGCAAACGCAACTATCTGAGATCCCCGGGAGAGGGGCTCCGGCGACTGGGCGTAGAGCTGGCGAAAGTGCAGGACGTGATCGTCACCCACATGCACTACGACCATGGCGGCAACCTCAATCTGTTCCCGGCCGCGCGCTTTCATCTGCAGGACCGGGAGATGGCGTACGCCACCGGCCGCTACATGGGGATCGAGTTCTTTCGGCACGCGTATGAAGCAGACGATGTCGTCGCGGCCGTTCGCTTGGTGTATGGCGGTCGCATCGTGTTTCATGACGGCGACGGCGAAGTTGTCCCGGGAATGACCGTGCATCGCATCGGTGGTCATACGCGGGGCTTGCAGGCCGTAAGGGTATGGACCCGGGTCGGCTGGCTCGTGTTGGCTTCGGATGCGGCTCACTATTCTGCCAACATGCTCGAAAGCCGGCCTTTCCCGGTCGTCGCCGACGTGATGGAGATGGCCGACGGCTGGCGGAAGCTGCGCACCCTCGCCAGTGCGCCCGAGCACATCGTGCCGGGGCACGATCCGGAGGTGATGCGCCGGTACCGCGCGCCTTCCAAGGAGCTGGAGGGAATCGCCGTACGCCTGGATGACCGCCCGCGGGCGGTGCAATGAGTAGCCGGCTGCGCGCCCCGGGCAAAAGCCATCGCCTTTTGCCCGGGGCGCGCAGCCGGCGGCAACGAAGCTGATGTCCGAAAAAAGCGCCGCAGGCGACTTTTTTCCAGTGAGGTAATCGTGGCCACGAGCTATGACATCGTAGCGGTCGGATCCGGGCACAACGGGCTGGTGGCAGCGGCCTACCTGGCCGCTGCGGGAAAACGCGTCCTGGTGTTGGAGCGCAACGCGTGGTTTGGCGGCGGCGTGGTCACGCGCGAGCTGACCGTCCCGGGTTTCCGGCACGACCAGCACTCCATGGCGCATATCTTCATTCAGGGCAATCCGCTGCTGCTCGACGATGAGCTCGGCCTGAAATCGAAGTACGGCCTGAAGTACGTGTTTCCGGAAATTCCCATGCGGTCCGTGTTCGAGGATGGCACCACGCTCGCGATGTATCGCGACAGGGATCGCACGAAGGCCCAGGTCGCGCAGTTCTCGAAGCGAGACGCGGACGCGTATGTGCGGTTGGCGGAACAGGCGGCCGCCTGGTTGCCGATGATCGCGGCGACTCTGTACACGGCGCCGATGCCGATGGGCGCTTCCGTCGCCATGATGGATCAGAGCCGCGAGGGACGCGAGCTCTGGCGCATCTCGCAGATGAGCACGCACGATCTGCTCTGCAACTGGTTCGAGAACGACAAAGTGCGCATGCACTTTGCGCGTATCGCCGGTGAGAATCTGGTCTCGCCGGATGAGAAAGCCACAGCGCTGGGCGTGTTCGTGTTCACCGGTTTTCTGGAGGCCTACGGATTCGGCGTTCCGGTGGGCGGAAGCGGTCGGTTGACCGATGCTCTCATCGCCTGCATTCGCGCAAATGGCGGCGAAGTGCTCTCGAGCGTCGATGTAGACAAGGTGCTCGCGCGCGGCGGGCGCGCTACTGGAGTGCGCACCAAAGACGGTCGCGAGTTTGCCGCCAAAGAGGCTGTGATCGGCGCAATCCATCCTCACTCGCTCGGCGCGATGGTGGAGGGAATCGATTCCGCGGTGGCCAAGGAAGCCGCGGCGACGGAGATCTCCGCGAACGCCTGCATCACGGTCCACGCAGCGCTCAAGTCGCCGTTGCGCACGCGCGCGGGGCAGCCCATCGATGCGGTGATGACCGAGCTGCTGCCCAACGACTACGAGCGTCTGAGGCGCTCGTTCGACGATCTGCGCTATGGAGGCTTCTCGGACTATCCCCTGGTCGGCCTCGGATCGCTCTCGCAGTTCGACCCGTCGCGTGTGCCTGCGGGAAGCGCGACCCTGCACGCGTGGGACTACGTTCCCTACGATCGCGCTGACCGCCGCAGCTGGGACGACACGAAACGAGACTATGCGGAGCGAATGCTGACGCACATGCAGC
>Ga0070681_10007614_pt1 | contig 10584 bp, 10 predicted proteins | sample KBSC83BmetaG_FD_65650 | JGI IMG/M metagenome (GOLD analysis project Ga0070681, IMG submission 65650) | Corn rhizosphere microbial communities from Kellogg Biological Station, Michigan, USA - KBS C8-3B metaG | ecosystem: Host-associated > Plants > Roots > Rhizosphere | place: USA: Michigan...
CCTGCGACAGATCCGCGTTGGCGAAGTCCTGCGCCACGTCGGCGCGGTCGCGCTCGGCGATGCCGGCAATGATCGCCTCCTTCGACGGGAAGTAGCGATAGAGATTGCCGGGGCTCATCCCGGCCTCGGCGCAGATTTCCTGCATGGAGGTCTGGTGAAATCCCGAACGCACAAAGCAGCTCTGCGCCGCGGCCAGGATTTCAGCCCGACGGTCCAGCTGCCGCTGCGTGTTGACTCGCGCCATCTGTTTTACCGCATAGCAATATATGAGAGTGAACGTTCATTCTCACGATAATGAGCGAATGGCAAGAGGGATTGTCAAAAGGCCGGGGGGAGCGGGAGGGGTAATATTGCACCGCACACAACGCGGGCTCGGCCGCGCTGGCGGCAAAAGCATCGGCCCGGCAAGGCGTTGGCGCTGCTCTTAGGCTTGCCCTTGGACCGGCAGCCGGCGGTGTCCCCTGTCGCGTGGGGCTCGATAGCGAGGGGCGCGCGCGCCGTTTGCGTTCAACGCGTGGCTGGGCACTCAAGATGCCATCGGCCGTCAAGGCATGCGGCTGGTGACGCGATGGAGAAAGACATTGAACCGCCGCCAAACGCCGGGATTGCTCAGGCGCAACGCCGCGCAGGCCTGCCCGGCGAGACGGCAGGCCGCATCCGCGTGGCCCGTCGCCACCAGCGTCTCGAGACTCGACAAGAGAACATCCGCCAGCCGGCTCGACTCGTCGGCAGATACGTCGGCCTGCTTCACCAGCCTGCCCCCGACCGAATGCCCAAGTGATCCTTGGCCTTCTCACTCATCATGTCCGGCGTCCACGGCGGATCGTAGGTCAGCGTCACGTCGACGGCCTTGACGTCGGACACGGTCTCCGCCGCGTCGAGCGCGCCGTCCTTGAGAAAGCCTGTCGCCGGACAGCCGCGCGTCGTCGTCGTCATGGTGATATGAGCAACGCCGCCGGTCTCGACCGCGACATCGTAAACCAATCCAAGATCGACAATGTTGTAGCCAAGCTCCGGATCGATCACGAGACGCAACGCGTCGAAGATCCGATCGGCGAGCGCCGTTTCTGGAAGCGATAAATCAGTCATGCGGCGGCCCCCTTGCGGCTGCCGACGTGGATCAAAACCTTATAGGTCTTGCCGTCCGCCTCGAAGCCGCCGCGCCAGCTGTGGCCGCGCTTGGCCAATTCCGGGAACAGGAAGATCGGCTCGCGGCACAGCAAGGCCGAAAGCACCTCACCCGACGCCATCTTTTCCGTAGCCGCCAGGATGCGAACCATCGGCTCCGGCGGATCGAGATCGCGGTTGTCCATCTGCTCGACGGGATCCGGCCAATCCCCGTCGCCGGCGGCCGCGCTGACGACAGCCGCGTTGCTGGGTGGCGCGCCGGTCGGGGAAAACAAAACCTCCCATTCGCCGCCGCCGAGTTCCTTGGCTTCGTGGGTGAAGCCCTTCGACCCGAGCACATGGAACAGCGGCGTCGGCTTGAACGTCGCGAACAGCCGCAGGCCCTGCCCCGGCTTCAAGGCCTCGACGGCCGCCAAAATCTCTTCGAACGGTTCGCCGCCTGCACGCAGGATCGGCCGTACGTCCACATCCACAAATGTTGTTGCCATGATCGTCTCCGTTCTACGCATGTTGAATTCGGGTCAGCAGCAGCCGTGGCCTGCGAACGCCGCGCGGCAGGCGCAGCGCCGGGTTGACGTCGGCAAGCCGCCGCGTCTGCACCAGCTGGATGACGATGCCGAGAGTCGCCAGGCCCATCAGGCCCGTCGAAACGCGAAACAGAAGAGCGCCGTCGAAAAACAACGCCGCCGCCGCGGCCCAGACCGCGACAAAATAAAGGATGAACCACTTGATCGCGCGTCGCTCGACGACGAGATCCTGCACCCGCGGTGTGGCCGTCTTGCCGAGCACCGGCCCGTAGCATTCGAGCCAGGTCAGGAACGCCACGATCTTGTACAGCTTGGCGAGAGCGAGCCCCGACAGCCAGCCAAAGCTCACCAGGAACACAACGGCGCCGGCGTGGCGGCCGAGCCTGCCGAGCGCAAGCAGGACGACGATCAGAACCGCGGCGGCCATGAGATTCAGCAGGGCGACGGCCGCCATCCGGCTGTTCAGCTCGATGGTCCGCCGTTTGCGCACGCGATAGAGATAGAGAATGTCGCGCGCGTAAAGCGCCAGCGCGACGAGACCGAGAATCGCGGCTCCGCCCAGCACCGCCGCCACGTTGCCGTCCATGCAGATCGCGGCGACGCCGCCGACAATCGCGGTGGCGAGCGCGGTGGCCCCGACATAGAGCACGCCCCGCGTGCTGCGTCCTTCAAGCTCCGGTCCCAACATGAACATGGCGAGAAGGCGGTAACTGACGCCGATGGCGGTGAAGGTCAGCCACCCGCCCAGTCCGGCGACCGCATGGATCGGCACGCCGAACGCCGTCACATCGAGAAAATGGCTGTGGCTGCTGAAGCCGCCGAGAACGATGGCAAACACAACGCCAAGAGCAACCGTTGCGATCATGCTGAGAAGCCCGACGACCACGAACCGCGCCGATAACGGCAGAGGGCGCGCGGCCCACAATGTCCGGCCGAGATTCCACACCGCCAATCCGAAGCCTGTGGCCAGCAGAACGGCTGCAACCGGAAAAAAGCCAAACCCGATTGTGATGTGCCCGGCGAGTTGCAGGAATCCAGACAGCAGGGCGGCCAGGCCGGCCAACAGGCATCCCAGCGCCGGCAGAGGCAAGGTGTTGCTGTAAAGCGGGCGCGCGATCAGCACCGGCACGAATTGAAAGAGCGCGCCGCACATCAGCAGGCTCAGCCATCCAATCGCGACAACATGAACGACGACGAGAGTCTCCGGCGCGGCGATGGCGGCGGTGGGATAACCGTAACCCGTGGCCATCAGATATTCCGCCGCGAGCAAGGCCACGAGCGCGGAGGCGAAGTAAGACATTGTCCAGCGAGACAGCGTGACACCAGCCACAGCTCAATCCCTTTGATCGTGGGGGACGCCGAGAGGCACTGAACCCGGCGTCCCCCCAGGGCTTGCGCCCTACGCTGCTTTCAGCAGCTTGCCGATTTCGACCCGCCAAACGGCCGGGCCTTGTTCAAGATAGGTCCAGGAAAACTGCTTCGGATGTTCCGCTTCGATTTGATAGTAGAGCGGCTTGGGATCGTGATCGTTGACGAGAACGAACGAAGCGCCCGGTGCGAGCGTGTCGACGAGTTGGAAAATCTTTTCGTGCCGCTTGGCCGGAATGAGACTGCGCACATCAATCTCATTAGCGGTTGAACTCCCGGCTGCCTGATTCATCGCTATTCCTATCGCCGCGGACAAAGAAACGTGGACGAGGATCGCGGCAGCCCCATCCATCGCTTGCCGAATGCAACACCAAGCTGCGATGCGGCGTCGGTCGGAGGTTCCCGCATAAAAGATACATTGTCAATATATGTTATTTTATAAAAAGCCGCTCGCGCGACCCAGGGTGGACGGGCCAGCGGGTTGCAAAAGATACTTGGTGCAGGCATCTTTGAGTGTTCGGGCGGCGGCGCTCGACGCCTTAGAACTCACGGAGCCATCGGTGCGACTGACAAATTTCTCGGATTACGCGTTGCGCGTGCTGATGTATGCCGCCGTGCAGAACGACCGCCTGATTACCATTGAGGAAACCGCCGGAATTTACGGCATCTCCCGCGCTCATCTCATGAAGGTGGCCAATCAGCTCACCCGCGCCGGCTACCTGAAGGCGGTGCGCGGCCGGTCCGGCGGCCTTGCCCTCGCCAAACGCCCGAACCGGATCAAACTCGGCGAAGTGCTGCGTGCGACCGAACCGGATTTCAATCTGGTCGAATGCTTCGGGCCGGACGGAAAATGTTTGATCACGCCGCGTTGCCGTCTGCGCGGCGCCCTCAAGGAGGCGCTCGCGGCGTTCACGGGAACGCTTGACCGCTACACGCTCGAAGACCTTCTTCTCAGCCCCGCCGATTTCGGGATTCAGCCGGCCGCGTGATGGGAGCGCAGCAGAATTCCCCGCATGATGTCGACTTGAAGCCCGTTGCCTCGGGATATGTGCCCCGAGACGACGCCGGCCTGACCGTCGCAATTGTCCGCAACGTCGTGATCGCTTTCTACGCGAAGGTCAGACAGGACCCGGTGCTCGGCCCGGTGTTCGAGGCCATCGTCGGCGACCATTGGGACACGCATATCGAGAAGGTCTGCTCGTTCTGGCTCTACGTCACACGCCTCGACCGGACCTATAACGCACGCGACTTCATGCCGGCCCATATCAAGCACCCGACAATCCAGGCCGAGCTTCTCCCCACCTGGCTGCGTCTGTTTCGGCAAACCGCACAGGAGCTTTATGCCGGAGCGACAGCGGATGCCCTGATCGATATCGCGGAGCGCATGGCGACGTCGATTGAAATGAGTTTGTCCGTGCGCGACGGAAAACCAAGCCCGCTCACCGATCGGCCGCCATCGCGTCGCTGACACAACGCCTTCGGCATCAACCCGAAGACGGCCCCTTCCCGCCCCAGACGCGATCCGCTTCAACCGTGGCCATGAACACGTGATAGAGCGTGCTCGCGGGAATGTAGGACACGATCGGCGCGCCCTCTGCATCGACATGATCGATCCATCCTGCACGGATCGGACGGCCGAGGAACGTATCCATAAGCCGGTCGATGAGGCGATCGGCGCGCTCGGCCGACGAGGCAGCTCCGGCTTCAAAGGCCACGGCATTGGCCTTGATCGCCTCCGTGTGCGGCCAGCAGCGGCGGGAGGACACATGAACCGACCCGTCATCGAGCAACTCGTCGACGATCAAACCGGCTGAATCAAATCCGTAACGGTCAGCATAAGAATAGAGAGCGGCGGCAAGATGGTCTTTGTCTCGCGCCGCCGCGCCAGCGGAGCGCCGAAGCAGCCACGACCACTCATAGTGATGACCGGGCTCGCAGATCCGACCGCGGACGCCTTGCTCGGGCGCCCACGACGCGTCGAAATACTCCGCGAGAACGCCGGCCTGCGGCTGAAAGAAACGCGCCGCCATCAATTCGGAAATCTCGGTCGCGCGCGCAAGAAACGCCGCCTCCCCGCTCGCGTCATGCCAGGCGTTCATCGCTTCAAACAAATGCATGTGCGGGTTCTGGCGCAACCCCGACGACGGGTTTGCGGGATATTCCGAGCGGAAGCCTCCCGAGGGAGCCGCAAAGTGTTCATCGAGAACCGCAAGAGTGGTCAGCGCCGCATTGCGAAAGGCCGGGCGCGGCTCAAGCCGATAAGCCCAGGCCAGTCCAAAGAGCACGAACGCATGCGAATACAGATCGCGCTTCGGATCGCGGATGACGCCGTCGCCCGATGTTGAAAACACCCACCCTGGGTGGCCGTCCGGCGCAAGGTAGCGATCGACCAGGTTTTGCGCAGCCCTGAGCGCGATGTCCCGGCCGCCGGGATACCAACCCAGCAGCGCGGCGTGCGCGAACACGTAAACCTGCCGAGCCTGAACCATCGCGCGCCGCGGCACGTCAGGGAGCGCGATGCCGGACAAGTCCAACCGCTCCACGAAACTGCCATGCACGTCATCGAATCCCACCGTCGCCCAAAAGGGCAACGCCTCCGTGACGATCCATGCTCGAAGCTTCTCGGCCGACGATTGAATCAAGGGACAAACTTTCTTGCCGGTCCGGCTGCGATTGCGAGGCTTCAGTCAGTTGAGCGCGGATCGAGGCTTGTAGGACAACGCCGCTCGATCCTGAAGGTGAGGCTTCGACAAATTCTAGCGCAAGCCGGCGCGGCCGGTAAGGTTCGCGAGCCCGAGGCGGCCCCGGCGCGCCTCGGGCCTCCGGCGCGGGATGGCCCGACCTGCCATTTGGCCGCATCGCCGCGGCCAGGATACGCACATTTGGCCTTTCCCGCCTTGCTCGGATCGGTATCTTACCTCCCACGACAATCGGCAGCGCTCGCGGTGAGCGAAGGAGACGGCAATGGCTTTGAGACGGTTGCTAACAGTGGCGGGAGCTTGCTTGGCGCTGTGCACATCGGTGCCGGCTTGTTTTGCGCAACAATGGCCAAGCCGCACGGTGAAGGTTGTCGTGCCTTATGGCGTCGGCGGCGTGACCGATACGATGGCGCGCGTCACAGCCGACCGGCTGAGCAAGCGGCTGCACCAGTCGTTCATCATCGAAAACAAGCTCGGAGCCGGCGGCGCGATTGGGGTCGACTACGTCGTCCACTCGCCGCAGGACGGCTACACCCTGCTGTTTGTCGGCAGCACGCTGTTTACGGTCCTGCCCTTGGCGCAAAAGGTGAACTACCAACCGTTGAAGGACCTGATCCCCGTCAGCATCACCGGCACCAACGGCATGGTGCTGGTGGTGGCAAAGGACGCGCCCTATTCGACGCTGCGTGAATTCATCGACTACGCCCGGGCCCATCCGGGTGCGATCACCTATTCCAGCGGCGGCCCGGCGACGAACAACCATCTGTCCACGGCCTACCTGGCCGGGCGCGAAGGCCTCGACATGGTGCATGTGCCGTTCGGCGGCGGTCAGGCCGCGCTCACGGCGGTGCTGTCCAAGGCGGTCAACATGCATTTCGGCAATTCGTCCGATCTCATCGAGCCGGTGAAAAGCGGAGCGGTGAAGGCGTTGGCCGTTTCGACGCGGGAGCGCATGCCGCAATTGCCCAACGTTCCGACCGTCGCCGAAACCATTCCCGGTTTTGAATACATCGCGTGGAATGGCTATGCGGTGACCGGAGGCGTCCCCGCCGAAGTGCAACACAAGCTTGCGGCCGCTCTTCATGACATCGCGCGCGATCCCGAGATCATCAAGATCTTCGCCAACCTCGGGATCGAATCGGTCGGCACCACGCCGGAAGAGGCCGTCGCGAGCGTCCGCAAGGACATGCCGATCTTCTCGCAGATGGTCGACATGGCCGGCGTGCGCCGCAAGTAGGGCCGAGCGCCGCTGCGGGTTCATTTTGACACTGCAAAAGACTGAAGCGGTTGCGCTCTTGCAACCGCTTCAACATGCAGCGCGCACGCTTGCACGCACTCCGATCGATACGAGCGCGATCAGGTTTTCCACCAGCCGTCGCCCAGAAAGGCGATGAGAGATTCGGGATTTTCAAACCGCTTCTTGTTGAAATTCTGCAGCCACCATCCGTCCGCGAGCGGATTGAACAGCGGCGCCGGCGTTCGCTGGAAAAACGCGGTGCACCGGACGTTGCCGATGTGCTTCCACATCGCGTCCTCGCACAGAACATCATACATCTGGCGAACGGTCGGAATGTGAATGTCGTCGACGATCAGCGTGCCGCCCGGCACAATGTTTGGATAGAAGTAATAATAATCGAGCGCCGGGAACGGCCAGCCATGCGCGCCGTCGATGAGAGCCATGTGCAGCGGCCGGGCAAAGGTGTGCTGCGGCAGGGTCTTCTGCGACGGCCCCAAAACAAACTCGACATTTTCGGACCGAAACAACGGTTCGCTTCGCACCTTGGACGCCGAATTTCCATCGCTGATGGTGAAACTCGTGTGACGCGCACTCACATGAGACAAGACAATCGTGCTGAGGCCACAGCCGGTTTCGGCGCTCACGCAATCCGGATAGCCCGTCGCAATATCGTTGATCTTTTCCAGCACGTCGGACGCGAGATTCCCTGAATCGTGCCAGTTCCCGGGCTGTTTCACCGCCCAAAGCAACGCCTCGTTCATATTTTGTCCTTTTCCATGCGTGCCGGGCATCGCAGACCTTGCCTGAAGGAGCGTTGCCGCCTTCCGCGCATAGCGTCGAAAAGAAAGTGGGAACAATTTCACGACGACGAAATTACCTCCGCTCCCGCCGACCTGTCGCCTACGGCACAACGTCGCATGCGCGAACACAACTGCTTTCGCATCATATACTTTTGCGAACGTTCCACAGCCTGAATCAGAATGAAGACGTGGAGCAGATTGATATTCATAAAACTTGTATCTTCAAATTAACATTCGTTGCGGCGACATCGACGAATTGGCTTGAGTGGGCACGACAATCCGTCTTATCCATTGGGGGCGTTCCGATTTCATCCGCGAACGTCTCAACAAAAATGGGTTTGCGACAGCCACGGACGTGAATAGCTTCCGGATATTCGGATTTGCGGGGCACTGAACTTGGAAATAGCGTCTTCTCAGCCGACCGTCATTATTGCCGAACCTCATCTTGAACATACAGCGGGCCATCCGCTGCGATACGTCAAAGCGCTGACCGCCGCATTCTTGTCGAACGGCGCCCGCGTCATCATCATGGGCGGTAGAAGGTTCCCCCTGAACACGGTGGCGGGAACCCCGGTGGACAAGGTGTTTGATCACCCGATCTACCGCCAGTGGAACGACCCCGCAGAGTGGCTCGTCAAGCTTCGAAGCCGGCGGCATCGATTCAAATCGCAGATCGTGAATCTCTACCAGATCTTCCAAAGCCTGATCGGCGCCTTGGAACGCCCGCCGGGATGGAGTTTCCTATGGAGCAAGGCACGGCCGCTCAACGCCCGTCTGCGAATCGCACGACGCCTTCGCCTCCTTCTGAAGGCGATCGTCATGGCGGCCGTGGCAATCCTGCTTTCACCTTTCTATTTGATCGTCGGCACAATCGCCGTGTTGATGGGCGGCACGGCGAACCGTTCAACGCTTTCGCCATTCGCCCGCAAGGTCTTGCAGGCCGTGGAAAAGGCGGAGCGCAATGGGCCCGTCAGCATCGTGGTGCCGACGGCAACCGCCGGAATCCTATCTGAACTCCTCGCCTTGCCCGTCATCCATCCGGGCCCGTTTCCGTCGCTGTATTTAATTTTCCACGACGATCCCAATCTATGGGGGCATTGGTACAGGCCGACGACACTCGATGGCGTGGCGGGGCGACTGAAGGCATCCGGCTGGAGCCGCCGCGTCCACTTCTACGCGACGACGGACACAACGGCTGCGCGGATTCGGCAAATGTTCGGCGCGGACACTTATGTTCGCGCCATCGAGGACATTTTCACTCCGGACGACCTTGACCAGATGAAGGTTTCCGCCGCGGCGACGCCTGGCGGATCGGACGCGAACGCCGAAGAAGCCGCTTTGTTGGATTGGGTAAACGACCAGCGCACGGAAGGCTTGCGCCTCGCCTTCATTCCCGGGCCGCTCCGTCTCGACAAAGGAGCCTTTGAGCTGCCGCACCTTGTTTCCGCGCTCGATTCAGCTGCGGGAAAAAAATTCGCCCTGCTGGTGCAAAAGGCAGGACCGGACTGGCTTTCCTCCATGTTCAGGCGAGCGTCGACGCATCCCAGAGTCCACGTCGCGGATTTCCACCTGTCAGACGGCTTGGTCCATCGCCTGTTGAGCGAAGCAGACATCCTTCTTTTGCCTTACGTGTCGAGCGACTACGCCGCCCGCATCAGTTCGAACATGAACGAAGCTCTTCTCCATGCAAAACCTGTCCTCGTCAGCGACGGGACCGGCATGCAGAAAAGTGTCGCGAAATTGAACTGGGTCCGGTCGCTGTCCAAGTGGAACGACTGGCCCCATCATGCGCTCGACGTTCTTGGCACATACGATCGGGCTGCGGCGAAAAACCACGCATGTGAATTGGAAGCGCGGCTTCGACACAATCCAGCTTGGGATACTTTGGTCCAGGATGTGCTCCGGCCTTCCATCCCGTTGCATCCGAAAGCGCCCGTCATTCTCGTTCGTCCGCCTTGGCCAAAATCCGGAAGCGCCCGTCTTCAAGACGAGCAACTGTCTTATTTTGCCTCCGAAGAGCGCCCCATTCTCGAAATCATCGTCGAACGGTCGGCCGCCCCCCGGCACCGGTCGTGGTCTTATCGCGCCATCCTTGAGGATCGCGCCTCGAGCCCGTCAGGAATTGTCTGCTTCGTGACGCCGCGAAGCGGACTGATTGCTGGATTGTCGTTCTTTGCGCGCCACGGCCTCAAATTTCTGAAAAGCACCTACACCGGCCAGCTTGCGGAAATGTCACAGCGTTGTCAGTTGCCCGCTATCGCCCTGCAGATCGCGCGAAAGCGTCAGGCGAGTTTTGTTCTCGTGCATCACTACGAGCGCATGCCGTTTGTCGCACCGCTCGCGAAATTTTTGCCGATTTGGCTTGAGACACAAGACATCCAGGCCATTCTTCATGTCCAGCACAACTCCATGAATATGGTGAGGCTTCGGACCGATCCCTTTCCGACCATGCTGAAAGAGGAAATGGCCTGGGTTCGGAAAGCGGATGCCGTGGTCGCGATCAGCGAAACTGAGCTGTCGACGTTTCAGAAGCATGTGGACTCCAGCAAGGTCTTTCTCTGCCAACCGCCGATCTCGATAACAACGGCGGAAGAGCTGGAAGAAGCCCGATCCCCGATCGATATTCTTTATGTTGCCAGCGACAACCCTGGCAATTTGGCAAGCATCAAATGGTTCATCACGGAGGTTTGGCCGGACGCCTGCGCCGCGGGTCTTCGATGCTTCGTCGTTGGAAATATCGACCATCGCATGCGAAGCGAGGGCCTGGAAACGAAGGGGATAGAGATCGTCGGTGCCGTGGATAGCCTGGCGCCGTGGTACGCCGC
>Ga0070681_10007621_pt1 | contig 10581 bp, 6 predicted proteins | sample KBSC83BmetaG_FD_65650 | JGI IMG/M metagenome (GOLD analysis project Ga0070681, IMG submission 65650) | Corn rhizosphere microbial communities from Kellogg Biological Station, Michigan, USA - KBS C8-3B metaG | ecosystem: Host-associated > Plants > Roots > Rhizosphere | place: USA: Michigan...
CGCGGGATCAGCTCGCGCATCTTCGACGCCAGCGCGCGGCCGCGCTCGTAGGCCATGTCGCGGTGCACGATCACGGAGAGCGCATCGACCGGATCGCCGTTCACCAGGATGTCGAGCTTCACCAGCGGCGACGGCCAGTACCCAGTCACATGATAGTCGAGCGATGCATAGCCTCGCGAAATCGTTTTCAGCTTGTCGTAAAAGTCGAGCACGACCTCGTTGAACGGCAGTTCGTACGTGATCAGGACGCGATCGGACGCGAGGTACTCGAGCGACTTCTGTACGCCGCGCTTGTCCTGGCACAGCTGCAGGATGCCACCGACATGCTCGGCCGGCGTCAGAATCATCGCCGTGATCACCGGCTCTTCGATCGTTGAAATGCGGCCGGCATCCGGCAGCTTGGCCGGACTGTCGATCTCGTGGACGACCCCGTCGGTCGTCGTCACACGGTAGAGCACGCCGGGTGCCGTCGTGACGAGATCCATGTCGAATTCCCGCTCGAGACGCTCCTGCACGATCTCCATGTGCAGCAGGCCGAGGAATCCGCAGCGGAAGCCGAACCCGAGCGCCGCCGACGTTTCCGGCTCGTAGAAAAACGACGCGTCGTTGAGCCGCAGCTTCTCGAGCGCATCGCGAAGCTCCGGATACTGGTGCCCTTCCACCGGATAGAGACCGGCAAACACCATCGGCTTCAGTTCTTTGAAGCCGGGAAACGGCTCCTGCGTGGGACGTGCAGTTTCGGTGATCGTGTCACCGATCTTCGCGTCGCTGATTTTCTTGACGTTCGCGACGAGAAACCCGACCTCGCCCACGCCGAGTTCGTCGATCGGAATCGCCTTGGGCGTGAAGATCCCCAGCTGCTCCGCGTCGTAGTCCTGCGCCTCCGCCATGAACCGGATGCGCATGCCCTTTTTGAGCACGCCATCGATCACGCGGACGACGATGACGACGCCGCGGTAAGCGTCATACCACGAGTCGAAGATCAGCGCCTTGAGCGGGGCGTCGGGATTGCCGCCCGGCGGCGGCAACCGTTCGACGATCGCTTCGAGAATGTCTGCGACGCCGGTGCCCTGTTTCGCACTGGCGAGAATCGCCCCTGCCCCATCCAGCCCGATGATGTCGTTGATTTGCCGACGCGATTCTTCCGGCTGCGCGCTCGGAAGATCGATCTTGTTGATCACCGGGATGATTTCGAGGTTGTTCTCAACCGCCAAATACGCGTTGGCCAGCGTCTGGGCTTCCACCCCCTGCGACGCATCGACGAGCAGGAGTGCCCCTTCGCACGCCGCCAGCGAACGAGTGACTTCGTACGAAAAATCCACATGCCCGGGCGTGTCGATCAGGTTCAGCACGTATTGGTCGCCGGCTTTGGACGTATAGTTCAACCGGACCGGATGGGCCTTGATGGTGATGCCGCGCTCGCGTTCCAGGTCCATCGCGTCGAGGACCTGGGCTTCCATTTCGCGTGCCTGAAGCGCGCCGGTCATTTCCAGAAAGCGGTCCGCCAGCGTCGACTTGCCGTGATCGATGTGCGCGATGACTGAGAAGTTACGGATAAAGCTCGGGTTCATTCTTGAAAAGAGATCTTCCCATTATGACCTGTCTCGCCGAAGCCCTGGCGAAAGCTGATGGTCAGTAGAGTTTAGCCACGAAGACACGACGAACACGAAGACTTCTCAGGCCAATCTAGTCTTCGTCGCCTTCCTGCGTTCGTGGCTGTTCTCGGCTTGGGATCAACGTGCGTCGACTGGTGCGTAACGCTGTGGGTACTCGGGCCCGGTGTACTCGGCGCGGGGACGAATCAGCCGGTTGTTCGCGTACTGCTCGAGCACATGCGCAGTCCAACCGGAAATGCGGCTGACGGCGAAGATCGGCGTGAACAGATCGATGGGAATGCCGAGCGCGTGATACGTCGACGCCGAGTAAAAATCAACGTTCGGATTCAGCTTCTTCTCGCTCTTCACCAGCGCTTCGATACGCTGCGACATCTCGAACCATTGCGGTTCACCCGAGCGCTGGCCGAGATCGTGTGACATCTGCCGCAGATGCGTGGCGCGCGGATCCTCGGTGTGATACACGCGATGTCCGAAGCCCGGGATTTTTTCCTTGCGCGCCAGCTTGGCACGAATCGCCTCGTCCACCTTCTCGGGTGACGCGTCCTTGCCGAATTCCAGCAACAGCCGCATGACGTCGGCGTTCGCCCCGCCGTGCAGCGGGCCCTTCAATGTGCCGATCGCGGCGACGATCGTCGAGTGCAGATCGGTGAGCGTCGCGGCGGCAACGCGGGCGGCAAACGTCGACGCGTTGAGCTCATGATCCGCGTGGAGAATCAACGCCACGTCGAACGCGCGTGTCGCGAGACCGCTCGGCCGCTCGCCGGTCAACATGTAGAGGAAATTTGCGGCATGCCCCAACACCGGATCCGGCGACATTGCACTGCCGCCGGCATTCACGCGTCCCAGGGTCGCTACCAGGCTGCCAAGTTGCGCTGTGAGCCGCACCGCCTTGCGGTAATTCGCTTGCGGCGAGTTGTCGGTGACGTCCGGGTCGTAGTGGGCGAGCACCGACGTCAACGTGCGGAGCGCGTCCATCCCGTCCCCGGCGGGAAGCGACCGCATGACGCGAATCACTGCCTCGGGCAGCGGCCGGCCCGCAATCAGCTGCGACTGAAGGTCCCCAAGCTCCGCCCGGCTCGGAAGCCGGCGGTGCCACAGCAGGAAGCAGACTTCCTCGAACGTCGCGTGCCGGGCCAGATCGTGAATGTCGTAGCCGCAATACGCGAGAACGCCGCGATCCCCATCGAGATAGCAGATGGCCGACGACGTGGCGACGGTGTCTTCGAGCCCGGCCTTGGGTTTTTGAGTGGCCGTGGTCATCGACTACTTTCCGCTCGCAACCTGAGTGTTCAGCACGACCGGATCTTCACCGGCGTACTGTTGAACGATCGAGAGAAGACCCGTATACAGGAATCCGATCTGGAAGAGCACCAGGAACGGCACCGTGCCGTAAATCTGATTGGCCAGTGCGTAAAACACCGTGGCGGTGAAGTACAACCCGAGCGCCAGCTCGATGAGTGGCTGGACTGCCACTGATTGCCGGTAGCGTTTGCCGACCCATTCGTCGGCATCGCCCTCGATTCGATACTTCGGGGTGCGCGCGAACTCGCTCTGCTTGTTGAACAACGCCTCGAAGACCGCCCGCGTGTTGTTGATGCACAGGCCGATGCCGATCGACATCAGGAACGGGAGGTACTTGATCCGGGCCCTCCAGTCGCGATGGATCTCGCGCTGGCACATCATGTAGAAGTTGCACACCGAGAAGGTCGCCGCAAAGAACAGCGGCACGTCGATGAGCATCATCTCGTACCAGCCCATGTTGTACCGAATCACCATCGATGGAAACATCAGGACCGAAAGGACGCACATCAACGGGTAATTGAAATTCGCTGTGAGATGGAAAAAGGCTTCGGCCTTGACGCCGAGCGGCACTTTGGCCCGCAGGATTTCCGGCAGCAGCTTGCGGCAGGTCTGAATCGACCCCTTGGCCCAGCGGTGCTGCTGCGATTTGAACGCGTTCATCTCGACGGGCACTTCGGCAGGCGCGATCAGGTCGGAGAGAAATACGAACCGCCAGCCGCGGAGTTGAGCGCGGTAACTGAGATCCAGATCCTCGGTCAACGTATCGTGCTGCCACCCACCCGCATCATCGATCGCCGAGCGGCGCCAGACGCCGGCCGTTCCGTTGAAGTTAAAGAAGCGGCCCGCTCGGTAGCGGCCCCCGTGTTCCAGCACGAAATGCCCATCGAGCAGGATCGACTGAATCTTGGTGAGGAGCGAATAGTCCTGATTGATGTGGCCCCAGCGCGCCTGCACCATCCCGACCTTCGAGTCGGCAAATTGCGGCATGATGCGGACGAGGAAGTCTGAAGAAGGGATGAAATCCGCGTCGAAAATGCCGACGAACTCCCCGCGTGCCTGCTTCAGGCCGGCTTCGAGCGCGCCCGCTTTGTAACCGGTGCGATCGGTCCGGTGCAGATACTTGATGTCGATCCCTTCGGCGGCAAAACGCCGCACCGCGGCTTCGGCAATGCCTCGGGTCTCGTCGGTCGAATCGTCGAGCACCTGGATTTCGAGCAACTCCCGCGGGTACGTGATCGCGCACACCGCCGCGATCAGTCGGTCGGCGACGTACATCTCGTTGTAAAGCGGCAGCTGGATGGTGACGACCGGCTGTGGCGAAAGCATCGAACCGGCTAGTGGCTCCTTCCCTCGATTCCTCAGATAGAGGTAAACGAGGTAATAGCGGTGCCACCCGTAAACGGCGAGAATGATGAGAACGAAGAAGTAAGAAGCGAGCGTAAGAGTTTCAGCGGACGTCATTTAGCTCAATCGGTTTATATTAGGCGACCGTTCCGGAAAAGGTCAAACAACGTCACCGCTCTCGATCGCAGCACAATGAATGCCGCACAACTGAAAACGCTCCTCGCCCGTCTGTCGACGGGCGACATCGAGCTCGCAGAAGCCGAACAGCAGCTGCTGACGGCGTTTCGCGCGCGCCCGTTTGAAGATCTGGGATTTGCGCGCGTCGATCACCATCGATCCGTACGGCAGGGCTTCCCCGAAGTCGTGCTCGGTCTGGGCAAGACACCGTCACAAATCGCTGCAATCGCCGCCGAAATCGCGGGCCGTGAATCCTCGCTGCTGGTCACGCGCGCCACACCCGATGCGTACGACGCCGTTCGCGCGCGCGTGCCGAACGCTGTTTATCACGCCGACGCGAGAATCATCTCCCTTCCGCAACAGGATGTGGCACGCGGGAGAGGGACGATTCTGATCGTAGCGGCAGGCACCGCAGATCTCCCCATTGCCGAGGAAGCCGCGCTCACGGCTGAGCTGATGGGCAACGACGTTGAGCGGCTGTACGACGTCGGCGTCGCCGGTATCCATCGTCTTCTTGGCGAGACGAAACGTCTGCAGACCGCGCGTGTGATCGTGGTTGTTGCAGGAATGGAGGGTGCGCTTCCCAGCGTGGTGTCTGGCTTGGTGTCGGCTCCAGTCATCGCTGTACCCACCTCGATTGGCTATGGCGCCAGCTTTGGCGGCATCGCCGCGCTTCTCGGAATGCTCAATAGCTGCGCATCCGGTGTGTCGGTGGTGAACATCGACAATGGATTCGGGGCAGGAAATATCGCCAGCCTCATCAATCACTTATAGCGACCGCTTACGGTTCTTTTTGCAGAACCAAGAACTTGGACCTGGAAACGTAGAACGCAGAACGAGGAACCAAGAACCTGAGGGTTCCGCTGATCCTGCCGGGTTATACTCTTCAGCCACCCCCAACCCCCTTAACTAGGAGGCTGCATGTCCAGACAGGCACGTAGTGTGTTCTTAACTGCTGTACTGACCGCGAGCGCCGTCGTAATCGCCACGTTGCCCGCTGGAGCTCAAACGAACGAAGGGCTGATCCTGAGCGGAAAAGCGAGCGCCACGGGGACGGGGACCAGCTCGTTCCTCACTTCGGGGATGGTCGAGCAGTCGGCGCCTCCAGGCGGCGGCGGAGCACCGGCGTCGGGAGCTGGCATCGGCGTGAAGCTGGGCCCGCTGTTCACCTCGTACAGCGCCGCCTCCTGCGACGGTTGTTTCAACACGAACACGGGGTTTGAAGGCGGCATCTGGTTTGGCGGGAACCGCGGCGGCCGAGTCGGGGTAATGGGCGAGGTGCTCTACGCGAAGAAAAAGCAGGAAGGTTCCGGCCTGACCGGCAGCACCTCACTGCAGTACCTGGAAATTCCGATTCTGGCGCGAATCAACATCGGGTCGCGCAGCCGGAACGGCATCAGCATCTACGGACTCGTCGGTCCGGTCTTCGACGTCAACTTGAAAGCGAGCATCGGTGACCGCGATGTGAAGAGCAATTACGAGAGCCTGGATTTCGGCCTTCTCGGCGGTGTCGGCATCGAGATCACGCGGTTCCTCGTGGAAGGCCGCTTCAACCAGGGTCTCCGGAATGTCTTGAAAAGCGATAACAGCGCCGCGTTCGGCGATATCAAGACGCACTCGTTTGCCGTGCTTTTCGGGTTGCGATTCAATTAGTCGTGCGAAGGTTTCAGGCTCCAGGCACCGACTTCGGGTCTTGTCGTTGCAAAGGACCGAAGCCTGACGCCCGAGGCAAAGCCGCTTTCAAACGGGCGGGGAGACTTTTGAGCCCCGCCCGCCCGCGCTCCCGTACGCTAGAATTAACGGTTCCCTCCGGCTGCTGAAGAAACGGCGGATCTGCCGCCTCGCCAAGAGCCTTCGGCGAAGGCAGGAAGGTCCGCATTACGCCTTGGGCAGCACCTCCTGACGCTCCTGTATGCAGATCGCGGCCCTGCGGGCCCTTGAATTTGATCGCATCGTCGCCGCTGTGCGCGGGCTCGCCCTGACGCCGATGGGCGAGGAACGGCTCGCGCGGCTGCAGCCGCACAGTGATGCCGGGAAGGTCGCACAACTCCTCTCGGCCACGTCGGAAACCGCGCAGTTCATCGTCAAAAACGGCAGTCTGCCGCTGCGCGCGTCGACCGAATTACCGTCGATTCTCGGATCACTGGCGATCGAGGGACGCGCGCTCGAAGCGCCCCGCTTGCTGGCATTGGCGTCCTTTCTCGACTCGATCGAGGAAACACGCGCAGCAATCCGGCGCGTGGCGGGGATGTTTCCGCTCGTCGAGCAAGCGGCGACGGGCGCCTCGTCCTTCAGCCGCGAGGTCGGCCAGGTCCGCGAAAAAATCGACGCGAGCGGCGAGGTCGTCGACACCGCGAGCCCGGAGTTGAAGCTGATTCGCGAACGGCTGCGCAAGCAGAAGTCGCGGCTCCGGGGGACGCTCGAGTCCTACCTGCGCGGCAAAGAAACCGCCAAGTACTTGCAGGAACAGGTCGTCACCGAGCGCAACGGCCGATACGTACTTGTCGTACGAACGGAACATCGAAGCGGGATTCCAGGCATCGTGCACGGCGCGTCAACGAGTGGCGCCAGCCTGTATCTCGAGCCGCTCAGCACGGTTGAAATCAACAACGAGATCGTCGCCCTCGAAGAGCAGGAAGCGGAGGAAGTGCGCCGGATCCTGCTGGCCCTGACCGATACGTTTCGATCACGTCCGCTGGAACTGCAGCGCACGATCGAAGTCGCGACCGAACTCGATGTCCTTCAGGCGCGCGCGCGTTTTTCACACTCGATCGACGGGGTCGTCCCGCGCCTTTCGAGCGATGGGGCCTTCGAGCTGCAAGCCGCGCGTCATCCGTTGCTCAAGGCGCCCGTCCCGGTCACGCTCAAAATCATTCCGCCCGCAACGGTCCTGCTGATCACCGGTCCGAACACCGGCGGCAAAACCGTGGCGTTGAAAACGGCCGGCCTTCTCGCGCTGATGGCGCAATCTGGGCTGATGATTCCCGCCGCCGACGGCTCACGGCTGCCGGTATTCCGATCGGTGTTTGCCGACATCGGCGACGAGCAATCGATTGAGGCGAGCCTCAGCACGTTCTCGGCGCACGTCACCAACATCGTGTCGATGGATCGTTCGCTGGCGACGCCGGCGTTGGTGCTGCTCGACGAAGTGGGCTCGGGGACGGACCCGATCGAAGGCGGGGCACTCGGCGTCGCGGTCGTCGATTATTTTCGAACGCGCGGCGCGACAGTCGTCGCGACCAGTCATTACGACGCGCTGAAGACCTACGCCTCGACGACGGAAGGCGTCGTGACGGCGGCGTTTGGATTCACTCCCGAGACGTTCGCGCCTACCTACGAACTTCAGTACGGATCGCCTGGGCGCAGCCTGGCCCTCGAAATCGCCGCTCGACTTGGTCTCAGTCCCGCGGTAGTCGCCGCCGCGCGGCGGAACCTCAGCGCCCGCGAGGCACAACTCGCCGAGCACCTCGCCAAGATCGATCGGGATTTGCGCGCGCTCGAACACGAGCACCGGCTGGCCTCGCGCGAGCGAGCGACGCTTGAGGCCGATGAAGCGCGCATGCGACAGCGCGAAGAGGCGCTCAAGCAGCGCGAGGAGACCTTCAGGAAAAAACTGACCGAAGAGCTCGACTCGCAGGTTCGCAGCGCCCGGCGCGAGATCGACGCGGTCATCGACGGACTGAAGGAGAAAGCCAACTCGATTGCGCGCGAAGCCGCCGCACGGCACGTGGTGAGCACGGGCGCCGCCGGAACGGCGCGAAGCGATGCGAGAGCCGCCGTCGATGCCGTGGTTCAGCGCGCGCTCGAGCCGGCTGGTGGACCACCGCCACCCGCGCCCGAGCCCGACCCGTCAAGCGGTCAACGCATGTCAGTCGGCGACCGCGTCATCTTCGGCGCGCTCGGCCTCGAGGCGGTGGTGACAGCGATTCACGAGAATTCTGCCGATCTCGACGTCCGCGGCAAGCGGATGCGCGCGAGCCTGAGCGATCTCCGCGTCATCGGTCCTGCCCCGTCCGCTGCGAAGGTCAGCGTTCGAGTGGATCTTCAGCCGCGCGAGACGACGACGGTCGATTTGAACGTGATTGGGTGCAGCGTGGACGAGGCGCTCGCGAAGGCCGAGCGCTTCCTGGACGAATCGCTGCTGCACGATCAGCGCACGATCCGCGTCATTCACGGGTATGGAACTGGCCAGCTCAAACGAGCGCTTGCCGGATTTCTTCAGCAGCATCCTTTGGTCGCAAGAGTCGCAGCCGCGCCACCGGATCAGGGAGGCGGCGGAGTCACGGTCGTGGAGTTAAAAGACTGAGAACGTGCCGTTATTCCCGCAGTCCTTTATCGACGACCTGCGCCTTCAGGCGAACCTCCTGACGGTCATTCAGGAGTACGTCCCGCTGAAGCGAGCCGGACGCACCTATAAAGGACTTTGTCCGTTCCACGGTGAGAAGACGCCGTCGTTTCACGTCGATCCGGAAAAGGGATTTTTCCACTGCTTCGGCTGCGGCGTCGGCGGCGACGTATTCAAATTCCTCGAGCTTCACGAGAAAGTCGGCTTCCAGGATGCCGTGCGCATGCTCGCGCAGAAATTCGGGGTCGCGATCCCGGAGACGGTCGACAGCGACGAGGCGCGCCGCGACGTCGGGCTGCGCGAATCGCTGCTGAAAGTGCACGAGATAGCCGCGGCGTATTTTCGGGAACAGCTGGCTAGTCCCGCTGGGGCCCGAGCGCGGCAGCAGCTCAGGGACCGCGGCGTCTCCAGTCAATCCATTGACGCGCTGGGTCTCGGTTTTGCTCCGCAGAGTCGGAGCGCGTTGATGGATCGCCTGCTGAAACAGGGATTCGCGCACGGGCTCCTGCTCCAGAGCGGATTGATCCTCCAGCGGGACGGAGGGGAGGTCGTAGATCGATTCCGTAACCGGCTGATGATTCCAATCTGCCGGGAAGCCGGGTCGGTCATCGCCTTCGGCGGTCGATCCATGGACGCTGAACAGGTCCCGAAATACCTCAATTCGCCCGAGACCGCGATCTACTCGAAAGGTCGCACCCTCTATGGATTGAATCTCTCGAAGACCTCGATCCGCAAACTCGGGTTCGTGGTGCTGGTGGAGGGCTATTTCGACTTTGCTCAGGTGTTTCAAACCGGTGCGGCCCCGGTCGTCGCGTCGTGCGGGACGGCGCTGACCCCGGCTCAGGCCCAACTGCTGCGACGATTCACCACTAAAGTCGTCTTAAGCTTCGACCCGGATGCCGCCGGTCAGGGTGCGGCCATCCGTTCCTGCGAGCTCCTTGTCACTGAGGGGTTCGAGGTGAATGTCGTCGTGCTCGATAAGGGCGAAGATCCCGACACGTTCGTCCGAAAAAAAGGTCCGGACCAATATCGTGAAAGATTGCGCAGCTCCCGGCCGTATTTAGAGTACCTGTTGGACCAGGCTTCCACAGGGGTCGACTTCGCCCACGACGAGAGCCGGCGCAGGTTCCTCGGCAAAATGCTGACTACCGCTGCCCAAATACCGGACGCTGCGGCGCGCGATCAATTCGCCGACCGGATTGCCCACAAGGCGCGGGTGACGGAAGAGGTGGTCCGGGCAGAAATTCGTAAGGCGGCCGTTCAAAAAAAGACCACGCTGACGGCCCGCGAGCTTCCCTCGTTCGGACAGCTGAAACAGGCCGAAAAAGCCCTCATTTGGGGGCTCATCCATAATAGTGAGGAGACCTTGGAGGGCCTGTCGCACCTTGAGGACGATGACCTGTCGTACTTGGCCGGGCGCGAGATTTTTGAGGTGGCGCAGGACCTGCAGGGGTTGGCCTCTAACCGCATACCAACGGCGCTTTTGGAGCGTCTAAGTACTGTGAACGCCCAGCTTGTCACGAGTATTGCCGCGACCCCCATCGCTCCCGCTCCCCCGTTGGACTGCGTCCGGGCACTGAAGAAGCTCCGCTGGGAACGAGAGCGAGCCGCGATCCAGCGGGAAATCGACCGGCTCCAGCAAATGGGCGCCGGTCAGCACGGAAATGAAATTGACGCGCTCTGGCAGAAAAAGAAAGATCTACTGCTCCGCATCGAGCAACTGACGTAGTGAGGAACCAATTAGATGTCGATTGAAGAAAAGTACGACGAAGTCCGGCAGCTCATCAACATCGGCAA
>Ga0070681_10007622_pt1 | contig 10580 bp, 12 predicted proteins | sample KBSC83BmetaG_FD_65650 | JGI IMG/M metagenome (GOLD analysis project Ga0070681, IMG submission 65650) | Corn rhizosphere microbial communities from Kellogg Biological Station, Michigan, USA - KBS C8-3B metaG | ecosystem: Host-associated > Plants > Roots > Rhizosphere | place: USA: Michigan...
GATCGCGGCCGCCGACCTAACCATGCGGGCGTGTATCGGCGCCGGGAGGCTTGCCCTATAGTGCCGCCCGCGTCATCCCCATTTTTGCCCGAGAGTTCATGAGCAATCTCCTGCGTCCCTCCGGCCGTGCGCCCGACAGCCTCCGCGCCGTCAGCCTCGAGCCCGGCTTCTCCAAGCATGCCGAAGGCTCCTGCCTGGCCCGGTTCGGCGACACCCATGTGCTGTGCACCGCGACCGTCGAGGAGCGCGTTCCCCCCTTCCTGCGCAATAGCGGCCGCGGCTGGGTGACGGGCGAGTACGGCATGCTGCCGCGCTCGACCCATACCCGCACCGATCGCGAGGCGGCGAAGGGCAAGCAGAGCGGGCGCACCCAGGAGATCCAGCGGCTGATCGGGCGGGCGCTGCGCGCCGTCACCGACATGCAGGCGCTGGGCGAGCGCCAGGTCAAGATCGATTGCGACGTGCTGCAGGCCGATGGCGGCACGCGCACGGCCGCCATCACCGGCGGCTATGTCGCACTGCATATCGCGCTCAGCCGGCTGGTCGCCAATGCGGTGCTGCCGGCGCTGCCGCTGACCAGCGAGGTGGCGGCGGTGAGCTGCGGCATCTATCGCGGCATGTCCGTGCTCGACCTCGATTACGACGAGGATTCCACGGCCGATGCCGATGCCAACTTCGTGCTGACGGGCAAGGGCGGCATCGTCGAGATCCAGGGCACGGCGGAGAAGGATCCGTTCAGCGACGCGCAGTTCCTCGAGCTCCTCGGGCTGGCCAAGTCCGGCATCGCCGAGCTCGTCCAGGTGCAACGGCAAGCGCTCGGGCTCGTCTCTTAGGAAGTCCCTCCAAGCTGGAGCCCATGCGCCGTCCCGACCGCATCGTCATCGCCAGCCACAATCCCGGCAAGGTGCGCGAGATCGCCGAGCTGCTGGAGCCGCATGGCGTCGCCGTGGCCGCGGCCCTCGGCCTGCCCGAGCCCGAGGAGACCGAGGCGAGCTTCGCCGGCAATGCCGAGCTGAAGGCACGCGCCGCCGCCTCGGCGAGCGGCCTGCCGGCGCTGGCCGACGATTCCGGCCTGTGCGTCGCGGCGCTCGCCGGGGCGCCGGGCATCTATTCGGCGCGCTGGGCCGGGCCGGACAAGGATTTCGCCGTGGCGATCGAGCGCATCCGGCGCGAGCTCGGCAACAATCCCGATCGGCGCGCGCACTTCGTCTGCGCGCTCGCCCTCGCCTCGCCGGACGGCGACCTCGTCGCCGTCGAAGGCACGGTGCATGGCAGCCTCACCTTCCCGCCGCGCGGATCACGCGGCTTCGGCTACGACCCGATCTTCGTGCCGGAAGGGCATCGCCAGACTTTCGGCGAGATGGATCCCGCGGCGAAGCACGCCATCAGCCACCGCGCGCACGCCTTCGCCAAGCTGGTGGCCAGCCTGTTCGCAGGCGCCGATGCCTGAGGGTGCGATGATCGCGGCCGGCGAGAGCGCGGCCCGGCCCGATCCGCGGTCGTTCGGCATTTATGTGCATTGGCCCTTCTGCCGCTCGAAGTGCCCCTATTGCGATTTCAACAGCCATGTCCGCGAGGCGATCGACGAGGGTGCCTGGACGCGGGCGCTGCTGCAGACGCTCGATCGCCAGGCCGGCGAGATCGGCGCGCGGCGCAGCGTCGGCAGCGTCTTTTTCGGCGGCGGCACGCCGTCGCTGATGAGCCCGCGCAGCGTCGGCGCGGTGCTCGACCGCATCGCCCGGCACTGGCAGCTCGGCGCCGATGCGGAAGTGACGCTCGAAGCCAATCCGACCTCGGTCGAGGCGGAGAAATTCCTGGGATTCGGCGCCGCCGGCGTCAACCGCGTGTCGCTCGGGGTGCAGAGCTTCGACGAGCAGGCCTTGCACTTTCTCGGCCGCCAGCATTCGGCCGGCGAGGCGCGCGCCGCGATCAATCTCGCGGCGAGCCATTTCGCGCGCTTCTCCTTCGATCTCATCTATGCCCGTCCCGGGCAGAGCGTCGCCGAATGGGAAGCCGAGCTCTGCGGCGCCCTCGACTTCGCGACCGACCATCTGTCGCTCTACCAGCTCACCGTCGAGCCGGGCACCGCGTTTCATACGCAGCATGCACGCGGCGATTTCGCGGTGCCGCAGGACGGGCTCGCGGCCGATCTCTACGAGGCGACGCAGGCGCAGCTCGAGGCCCGCCTGATGCCGGCCTATGAGGTCTCCAACCATGCGCGGCCCGGGGCCGAATGCCGGCACAATCTGCTCTATTGGCGCTACGGCGACTATGTCGGCGTCGGCCCCGGCGCGCATGGCAGGTTGACGCTCGGCGGCACCAAGGTCGCGACCCGGCAGAAGAAGGCGCCGGAGAGCTGGCTCGCCGACATCCAGGCCGGCGGCGACGGCATGGAGGAGCGGCTCGAGATCGATCCGCAAGAGAGGCTGCTCGAGCTGGTGATGATGGGCTTGCGGCTGGCCGAAGGCGTGCCGCGCGCGCGCTTCCTGCGCGAATGCGGGGCGCCGCCCGAGGATCTCCTCGACGCGCCTGCGCTGGCGCGTCTCGAAGGGTTCGTCGTGCTCGATCAGGCGGGCTTGCGCGCCACCAAAGCGGGGCGTCAGCGCCTCAACTCGGTGCTGGCGACGCTGCTTGCCTGAGACTTCGCCGCGAGGCGAGCGACACGCCGACGGCGATGAGCGCGATGCCGGCGACATGGTAGAGCCGCAAGGCTTCGCCGAGGAAAATCACCGCGAACAGGCTGCCGAAGGCGGGCACCAGATACATGAACTGGCCGGCACGGTTGGCGCCGAGCAGCTCGATGCCGCGATTGTAGAAGAGATAGGAGAGCAGCGACGGGCCGATCGCCACATAGGCGATCACCATCATCGTCGGCCCGTCCAGCGTCAGCACGCGGCCGGTCGACAGCTCCCATAGATAAAAAGGCAGCAGCAGCAGCGTGCCGATGACGAAGGTCGCGGCGAGAAAGCTCAAAGGGTGCATGGGCGGCTTGATGCGCAGCAGAGCCGTATAGGCGCCATAGGCGAGGATGGCGATCAGGATGGCGATATCGCCGCGGTTGAGGGCGAGATCGAGCAAGGCCTGCCCCCGTCCCTCGCTGATGATGGCGAGGACTCCGGCGATCGACAGCACGACGCCGAGGATCTGCGCCAGCTTCGGCCGCTCGCCGAAGAACAGGAAGGTGAAGATCAGGATCACCACCGGCATGGCGGATTGCAGCAGCACGCCGTGGATGGCGGTCGTGGTCTGCAGCCCGATATAGGCGCAGGTGTTGAAGGTGGAGACGCCGATCGCCGACAGCAGCAGCATGCGCGGCCAAAAGCGCCAGACCAGCGGCAGGTCGCGCGAAAGATGCGGCCAGGCGAAGGGCAGCACCAGCAGCGAGGCGCCGACCCAGCGCCAGAAGGCGAGCGAGATCGGCGGGATCACGGCGGCGAAGGCGCGGCCGAGGATGAAATTGGCCGACCAGAACAGCACCGCCAGGAGGAGCAGGAGATAGGCCGCGCGCCACAGGCGCGCGGCAATGCCGTTCGCCATCGCCGATCCGCCTATTGCGTCGCCGGCTGCTCGAAGCTGGTCGGGGCGGGCGAGATCTTGGTGAAGCCGCCGCGCCGCACCTGATAGACGGCGAGGCCACGCTCGATCACGCCATCGGCGCCGAGCCTGAACACGCCGTCGGCGCCGAGGAAGCCGGCGGGATTGGTGAGCAGCGAGGCCGGGAAGCCGACGCCGGGTGCGAGACGCGCCAGCACGGCGGCGAGGCCGACCGCGTCATAGGGCAGCGAGGCGAGCCGCGGCGCGGCGCTGCCATAGGCCTGGCGATAATGCTGCTCGAACTCGGTGCGCGCCTCGGGATCGGGGGCGGCGAACCAGGCGCCGACCAGCTCGGGCTCGGTGCCGAGGCTCGCATCCTCCCATTGCGGCGTGCCGACATAGTGGATCTTGGCAGGATCGATGTCGTAGAAGGCGAGCAGCGTCGACAGCGTCTTCAACCGCTGCCCCGCCTCGCCCAGCACCAGCAGCGAATAGCCGAGATCGCCGGTGGTGGCGAGCGCCAGCGCGCGGCGCCGTGCATCGGTCAGGCGGCCGCCCGGCACCGAAACGGTATCGCGCGCCGCGGCGTGGCGCCGGTCGAAATCGCCGACCTGCTTCACCACGGGCGTCAGCTGCTTGAGGTCGCTGCCGGCGGGATACATCTGCAGCTTCACCAGATGATCGCCGAGGTCCGCGGTGCTGCGCTGCACCGATTCGGCCAGACGGTTGCCGAGCACGTCGTCGGGCAGCAGCGCCGCGACGTCGGTCATGCCCTGCTGCGCCGCATAGCCGAGCACGCGGCGCACGCCCTGCGACGGCGGCAACCCCATGATGTAGACGCCGTTGCCGGCGACGCTCGAATCGCTCGAGAAGCTGATGATGCTGATGCCGCGCGGCTGCGTGATCGGCGCCACCTGCGCCACCTCGGTGCCGAAGAGCGGCCCAATGACGAGCTGCGCCCCGTCGTCGATCGCCTGCTGCGCCGCTGCGGCGGCGCCGCCGACCGCATTGGTGTCGTAGCTCAGAAGGTTGAAGCCGTCATCGCCGAAATCGAACACGGCGAGCTCGGCCGCATCGAGCATCTGCTTGCCGAGCGTGCCGTCGCTGCCGCTGAGCGGCAGCAGCAGCGCCACGCGCACCGGCGTGACGCGCCCGCCGGCCGGCGCCTGCAGCGGCGGCAGCGCGCCGCCCTCGGCGGTCGGTGCGCCGGGCTCGAGCGCGGTCGGCGGCGCCTCGGCGTCGGGCGAGAGCGGTGCCGCGCTGACCGTCGGCGGCTGCGGCACGCCCAGCACGCCCGGCGGCGCCTGGCCGGCGAGCCCGGGTGCGGGATAATTCGGCAATCTGAGTTGCGCCGGCGGCTGCACCTCCCTATACCGGGGGGATTCACAGGCGGCCAGCCCGGCGAGGGCGGCGATCACGAACGCAGCTCGCAAAAATGGCGCGCCCAAAGCCCTTCTCCAAACCTTCCCAGGCGAAGACAGCGGAACCTAGCGATCCGCCCGGAGGAAGTAAACCGGCGGCCGGGCTCTATCTTGTCGCGACCCCGATCGGCAATCTCGGCGATATCACGCTGCGGGCGCTCGACCTACTCCGAACGGCGGATGTCGTCGCCTGCGAGGATAGCCGGGTGACCGGCGCGCTGCTGGCGCGCTTCGGGATCAGTGCCAAGCTTCTGCCTTATCATGATCACAATGCCGAGAAGCAGCGGCCGCGTCTTCTTGCCGCGCTGGCGCAAGGGCAAGTGGTGGCGCTGGTGAGCGACGCCGGCACGCCGCTGGTCTCCGATCCCGGCTACAAGCTGGTGCGCGACGCGACCACGGCCGGCCACGCCGTGACCGCGCTGCCCGGCGCCTCGGCGCTGCTCGCCGCACTCGGCGTCGCGGGCCTGCCGACCGATCGCTTTCTGTTCGCGGGCTTTCTCGACAATCGCAGCAAGGCGCGCCGCGACGATCTCGCGACCCTCGCCGCGGTGCCGGCGACGCTGATCTTCTATGAGTCGGCGCCCCGCCTCGCCGATTCCCTCGCCGACATGGCGGCGGTGCTCGGCGACCGCGCGGCGGCGGTCGCACGCGAGCTCACCAAGCTGCATGAGGAGGTGCGGCGCGGCGGGCTCGCCGCGCTCGCCGAGCATTATCGGGTGGCGGGGCCTCCCAAGGGCGAGATCGTGATCGTGGTCGGGCCGCCGGCGCCGGCGCCGCGCGCCTCGGAAGCGGAGATCGATGCGCTGCTCGGCCAGGCGCTCGATCGCCTCTCGCTGCACGATGCGGCGGTGGAGGTGGCGGACGTGACGGGCGAGAGTCGTCGGGCGATCTATGCCCGCGCGCTCGCCCTCGAGCGCCAGCGCAAGTGAGCCGCGCCGAACGGCTGAAGGCGCGACGCTGGGGACGCTGGGGCGAAGGTCTGGCGGCCTGGTGGCTGCGCGCCAAGGGATTCCGCAGGATCGCGCGCGGCATGCGCACGCCGGTCGGGGAGATCGACCTCATCGTCCGGCGCGGCAATCTGCTGGTCTTCGTCGAGGTGAAAAGCCGGCGCGCGCTGCCGCTCGCCTATGATGCCTTGCGTCCGGCACAGCGCGCCCGCATCATTCGCGCGGGAAGCTGGTTCTTGGCCGGCCGGCCCGATCTCGCGGGGTGCGATCTGCGCTACGATGTCGTGCTGGTCGGCGGCTGGAGCCTGCCGAAGCATCTGATCGATGCTTGGCGCGTAGAGGCGTGAGGAAGCGATGAGGATAGGGCGACGCGTGATCGGGCTGCTGCTGGTGCTTGCCGTGCCGGCCGGCCTGTCGGGATGCGTCGGCATGGCGATCGGCGCCGGCGCCACGGTCGGCGTGGCGGCGGCCGAGGAGCGCGGCGTCTCCGGCGCCTCGACCGACCTCGCCATCCAGACCGACATCAACGACAAATGGATCCACGAATCCCTGCAGATCGAGAAAGACGTCTATCTCACCGTGCATGAGGGCCGCGTGCTGCTGACCGGCACCGTGGCGACACCGGAGATGCGGCTCAAGGCCGTGCAGCTGGTGTGGGACGTCAATGGCGTGCGCGAGGTCATCGACGAGATCAAGGTCGGCGAGGGCGGCGGCATCGGCACCTATGCGCGCGACGTGCTGATCGCCAACGAGCTCCGCGCCAAGCTGCTGTTCGACCGCAATATCCAATCGATCAATTACAGCATCGAGACGGTGGGCGGCGTCGTCTATCTCATGGGCATCGCCCAGAATCAGGCAGAGCTCGACCGCGTCACCGGCTATGCCCGCAACATTTCCTACGTGCAGCGCGTGGTCAGCTATGTCCGCCTGAAATCGGAACGCATCCCGCCCATACCCGACGCCCGTCCCGCCACGGCGCCGCCGGCATGAACACACCCGAGATCGGCACCGGCCCGTGGGCCGAGGCGGTGCTCCGGCGCATCGCCGACGAGCCGGGCCCGCAGCATGACATCGCCGAAGCGGCGCTGGCGCTCGCCGCGCTGGGCCAGCCGCATGCCGATGTCGGCCGCTACCGCGGCCATCTCACGGAAATCGCCGAGACCGTGGCGGCGGAAGCCGGCGAGGACTCGCTCGAAGAGCATGTCGCGGCGCTGAACCGCGCGCTGGTCGAGCGGCTGGGCTATCGCGGCGACGACGACACCTATGACGACCTGCAGAACGCCAATCTCATGCGGGTGATCGAGCGCCGCCGTGGCATGCCGGTAACGCTCGGCATCCTTTATCTGCATGCCGCCCGCTCGCAGGGCTGGGAGATGGTCGGCCTCAATTTCCCGCGCCGTTTCCTGGTCCGGCTGCAAGCCGGCGGACGGCGCCTCATCATCGATCCGTTCGGCGGCGGTGCCACGCCGGACGCGGCCGAGCTCCGCCGCATGCTGAAGGCCGGCGGTGCCGACGCCGACCAGCTCAATCCCGATTATTACGCGCCGGTCAGCGACCGCAGCATTCTGCTCAGGCTGCAGAACAATCTCAGATACCGGCTGATCGGCGCCGACCGCTTCGACGAGGCGACCAAGGTCGTCGAAAGCATGCTGCTGTTCGCGCCCGACGAGGCCGAGCTGTGGCGCGACATCGCCTTGCTGCATGCCCATCTCGGCCATTACGACCAGGCGGTGGAGGCGATCGAGCATTTCCTGCCGCGCGCCGGCAACGATCGCGACCGCCATCGCATGGCAGCCCTGAAGCAGCGGTTGAAAGCGAAGCGGCACTGATGGCGCTCACCGTCGCCATCCAGATGGATCCGATCGAATCGATCGATATCGATGCCGATTCGAGCTTCGCCCTGGCGCTCGAGGCGCAGCGCCGCGGCCACAGCCTGTACCATTACCTGCCGCAGGATATGAGCCTGGTCGGCACCAGGCTCACGGCGCGGGCGCGGCCGCTCACGGTGCGGCGCGAGCGCGGCAACCATCACGGCTTCGGCGCGACCGAGACGATCGCGCTCGCCGAGGTCGATGTCGTGCTCCTGCGCCAGGACCCGCCCTTCGACCTCGCCTACATCACCACCACGCACCTGCTCGAGCACATCGCCAAGACGGTGCTGGTGGTGAACGATCCGGTCGAGGTGCGCAACGCGCCGGAAAAGCTGTTCGTCACGCATTTCCCCGAGCTGATGCCGCCGACCCTCATCACCTCCGACAAGCAGGCGATCGAGGCATTTCGGGCCGAGCATCGCGACATCGTGATCAAGCCGCTCTACGGCAATGGCGGATTCGGGGTCTTTCACCTGCAGCCCGGGGACGAAAATCTGACGGCGCTGATCGAGCTTTATGCCCGCGCCGGACGCGAGCCGATGATGGTGCAGCGCTACCTGCCGGAGATACGGCAGGGCGACAAGCGCATCGTGCTGGTCGATGGCGAGATCGGCGGCGGCGTGCTGCGCATTCCGGCCTCGGGCGAGGCGCGCGCTAACATGCATGTCGGCGGGCGGCCGGTGAAGACCGAGATCACGCCGCGCGAGCGCGAGATCTGTGAGCGGATCGGGCCCGAGCTGAAAAGGCGCGGCCTCGTCTTCGTCGGCATCGACGTGATCGGCGATTATCTGACCGAGATAAACGTGACTTCGCCGACCGGCATCCAGGAGATCGACCGGCTCGACGGCGTGGCGCTCGAGGCCCGGCTGTGGGACGCGATCGAGGCCAGACGGGCCGCTATGTAAAGCTCCGGTAAAGGTTTAGGCGGGCCGCTTCCGGTCAGCGGAGGCTTGGGTTATCCTGGCTTTTGGCTGCAATTCGCCAGGGGTTCCGTCCCGATGGACAATATTGCCGACCGCCGCACCTATGGACCGGGCGATGTCATCCTGCGCGAGGGCGACAGCGGCGACGCCTTCTATCTGATCGAGAAGGGCTCGGTCGAGGTCTACAAGAAGGGCCCGACCGGCCAGAAGATCGTGATCGGCAAGATTCCGGCCGGCGGCATTTTCGGCGAGATGGCGGTGATCGACGACAAGCCGCGCATGGCCTCGGCCGCCGCCGTCGAGCCCACCGTCTGTCGGGTCATTCCGCGGGCGCTGCTCGAGAAGAAGATCGCCGGCTCGGACAAGCTGGTGCAGGCCATCATCAAGATCTTCATCCAGAACATTCGCACCATCACCGAGCTGCAGATCGCCAAGGCGATGGAAGAGGGCGTCGAGGGCGGCGAAGCGCAACCGGCGAGCTAGTCTAGCCCGCCGGACCGCTCAGCCGGCTCAGGCTTCCGGCAGCAGGCCCGAGGGCGCCTCGGCGAGTGCGGTGCGCGGCGCCTGCAATTCCTCCGGCCGGTCGGCGCGACGCAAGGCCGGGAAGCGCCAGGCCCACAGCGCCACGATCACCAGCACCATGCTGCCGCCGAGCAGCACCGAGCCGACGGCGCCGAGCCAGCTCGCCGTCAGGCCCGACTGGAACATGCCGATCTGGCCCGACGTCGAGACCGACAGGCTCTGCACCGCCAGCACCCGGCCGCGCATCTCGTCGGGCGTGTTCATCTGCACCAGCGTATGGCGCAGCACGGTGTGCATCATCTCGCCCGAGCCGACGACCAGCAGCAGCAGGATCGAGAGATGCGCCTCGTGCGACATGCCGAACAGCAGCGTGGCGATGCCGTAGACCGTGAGGCCGATGAACATGGTGCGGCCGGCGGCGCGGCGAATCGGGTAGCGCGACAGCACCAATGCTACGGTCAGCGCACCCAGCGCCGGCGAGCTGCGCAGCAATCCGAATCCCCAGGGGCCGATCTCGAGAATGTCGCGGGCGAAGATCGGCAGCAGCGCCGTTATGCTGCCCGACAGCGTCGCCGCGAGGTCGAGGGTGAGCGCGCCGAGCAGCAGCTGCGTGCGCTTGATGAAGGTGAGCCCCGCCAGGAGGGTTTCCCAGCTCACCTCCGGCCGCTCCGCCCGCGGCGGCACCGAGGGCAGGAGGAAGCTCGCCGTCGCCGCGATCAGCACCAGCCCCATACAGACGGAATAATCGACGTGCGGCCCGAAGACATAGAGCATGCCGCCGACCGAAGGGCCGACGAGCAGCGCCGTCTTGTTGGCGCCGGCATGCGCTGCGACGGCGCGCCCGAGCACCGCGCGCGGCACCATCGAGGGCAGCAGCGAGCCCAGGCTCGGACCCTCGAAGGTGCGCGCCACGGCATTGACGAACAGCACCGCGAAGATGCCGGCCACCGGCGGGTTGGGCAGCGCCGTCAGCAGGAGCAGGCTCGCGGCCACCGAGAATTCGACGACATAGGCGCAGCGCAGGATCACCCGGCGGTCATAGCGGTCGACCACCTGGCCGACCACGAGCGTCAGCAGCAGCGGCGGCAGGAACTGTACGAGCCCGATCAATCCCAGCTGCAGCGGGCTGCCGGTCAGCGCATAGACCTGCCAGCCGACCGCCACCGCCTGCATCTGGTTGGCGCCGTTCGAGCAGACACGGGTGGTGAAGAGCAGGCGGAAGGCGCGCAGCCTGAACAGCGAGCCGGAGGCGGAGGTCCCATCGTCCATTGCCGTATCACGATAGAGGAGCGGCGGCGGCGCGGCTAGCGCGTGCCCTGTTGCCATTCCAGCATCGGACGTCCTCTAATCCTCACGGGAGGT
>Ga0070681_10007625_pt1 | contig 10579 bp, 9 predicted proteins | sample KBSC83BmetaG_FD_65650 | JGI IMG/M metagenome (GOLD analysis project Ga0070681, IMG submission 65650) | Corn rhizosphere microbial communities from Kellogg Biological Station, Michigan, USA - KBS C8-3B metaG | ecosystem: Host-associated > Plants > Roots > Rhizosphere | place: USA: Michigan...
TCGCGCTGTCGTGGGCGGTCGGACCGCGTCCCGCGGCCGCCTCTGAAAGCCACTTGCCTGCCGGCCGCTTCGGCACCGTCACCGTCTACATTCCGGAAGGGTCGCCCCGGAGCGTGGCGATCTTCATCTCCGGTGACGGCGGCTGGAAGCTGGGCGTGACGAGCATGGCAAACGCGCTGCAGAAACAGGGCGCCGTGGTGATCGGAGTCGATATCCGCCGCTATCTCGCCTCGCTGCGCACGGCGGCACAGAAACCTGACGCCTCCTGCCAGTCGCTCGCGGGCGATTTCGAAACCCTGAGCCACCGGATTCAGAAAGAGATCGGCATGAGCGAGTACCACGTGCCGGTGCTCGTTGGCTATTCCTCCGGCGCGACGGTCGTCTACGCGGTGCTCGCCCAGTCTCCGCCCGGCACATTCGCCGGAGCGCTGAGCCTGGGCTTCTGCGCCGATCAGGATTTTGGCGGCGCGGCGCTATGCCCGGGCGCAGGGTTGCATTACTCCCCCGGCAGCAAGGGCGAAATCATTCTCGAGCCGTCCAAGGCGCTCAAGCAACCCTGGATCGCGCTCCAGGGCCAGAAGGACCAGGTCTGCAGCGCCCAGGACGTCGACACGTTCGCCGAGCGCAGCGCCAATTCCGAAGTCGTCCGCCTGCCGACCGTAGGTCACGGCTTTTCGGTGGAGCGCAACTGGCTGCCGCAGTTCCTGGAGTCCTACGCCAAGTTCATTGCCCCGTTGGAAGCGCGGATCGCCGCGCGGCCGCCGGACATCAACGATCTGCCGGTCAACGAAGTCCACTCGACGGGCAACGGCGATACCTTCGCGCTGATACTGACGGGTGACGGCGGTTGGGCCGGCCTCGACCAGGACCTCGCGGCGAAGCTCGCCGCCGAGGGCGTGCCCACCGTGGGACTGAGCTCACTGAAGTACTTCTGGTCTGAACGGACTCCGGAAGCCGCCGCGAAGGATGTCGCGCGAGTGATCCGTCACTACCTGGCTGAATGGAACAAGAAGCGTGTGTTGCTCGTTGGATACTCCTTTGGCGCCGACGTCATTCCATTCATCGTGAACCGGCTGCCTCCGGAGCTGCGTAGCGATGTGGCGAGCGTGAGCCTGCTCGGCCTGTCGGCGAACGCCTCATTCGAGATCCGCGTGGCCGACTGGATCGGCGGCGACTCGCAGGGGCCGCCGACGCAACCGGAGCTGACGGCGTTGGGCAACGTGCCGGTGCTGTGCCTGTATGGAGAGGGCGATCGGGAAACGATCTGCCCGACGGCCGCGGCCGCCAGGATCTCGCGCGTGTCGCTCGGCAAGGGGCATCATTTCAGTGGCGAGTATGGCGAGCTCGCCGACCGCATACTGGCCTACGCGCGCAGTCAGTAACATAACGTGGCTGTGGCGCAGTGCAGGCGCGGAAAAGTGCCTCGTGCTGCGCGCGATGGGCTAAGATCGTCCGGCGTAGAAAGAAGAACACCGGGGATAGAGCCGTGCGGCTCACGGGAGATCTCGTTCAGACCTCCCGCCCGCGCGACACGATATGTCCGTCAACATAGATTCGTCGGGCCGGCTGAATCACGATCAGGAGCAGAACCTCGCTCTGACGTGCCCGCATTGCCAGGTCGTCTCCCACATCACTCCCGTGGCGATCCCGCGTTTCGCGGATCTGCAGTCCCACAAACCGAAGCAGATCGGCATCGTCTACATGTGCGATTCGTGCCACGCGCCGATCTTCCTGCGCTTCGTGGTACGCATGTACGGGGTGAACCGGATCGAGCTCGCGCCGCAGTTCATCGAAGTGGAGCGCGCGAAAGAGAAGTTCACCTTCATGTACCTCCCCGAGGAGGTCGAGCTGCTCTTCAAGGAAGCGCTGCTGTGCTACACGGCGGGCGCGTTCAACGCCTTCGCCTCCATGTGCCGGCGCACCGCGCAGGCCGCATTCCAGGACCTGGGGGAAAGCGGCAAGCTGCGACTGTTCGATGAGCTCAACGATGTGCGGCAGATGGTCGACATCGCGCCCGAGACTTTCGTGAAGCTGAAGAGCATTCTGTTCGGCACGGAAACCGATCCGCGCCCGCATCCGCCGCTGCTGGACAGCTACGAGGCGGGCCTCGCGCTGGAAGTCGTGAAAGATCTCCTGTACGAGGCCTTCGTGCGCAAGGGCAAGCTGCAGCAGGCCGTGATGGTGCGGCGCTTCTTCCTCGACGAGACCGCCACCAACATCACGGCGTTGGTCACGGGAACCGATTCCAACAGCTGACGAGCCCCCCCTGCCCTGGCGCACTCCCCACAGGCGCCGCCGGCCCTAAAGTTTTCACAGGGCCGGCCGATAGCCGCCCCAGCGCATAGCTCCCGCGCACAGCCCGGCGCCCATCGGGACTCAAGTCCCGGGAACCTCAAGTTAGCTGTATTCACGCCGCTAAGAGGGCCAGGAGACGACGGTCACACACACCTGCAGCACGAAGCTATATGCCACCAGCCGCCCAATATCGCGCCTCTTCCGCTTACAACTCGGTCGCCGCCCACGGCGGTGTCGCGGCCGCGGATCCGCACAAATTGATTCTCATGCTGATGGACGGCGCGCTGGAGCGCATCGCCCTGGCGCGCGGGCGCATCGAACACAAGGAGCTGAGCGAGAAGAACCGGCTGCTGAGCGCCGCCGTATCGATTGTCGAGGAGCTGCGCGCCAGCCTGGATCTGAAAGCCGGCGGCAGTCTCGCCGCCAATCTCGACGATCTGTACGATTACATGGCGCGCCAGCTCATCAACGCCAACCTGCAGAACAAGGTCGAGACCCTGGATGAGGTGTCCGGCCTGCTGCGGGAGATTCGCTCGGCGTGGGTCCTGTTGCCGGCGGAAGCGCGCACCCCGCGCGGCTCCGTCGCAATGGCGATAAAGGAGTAGCCGGCACTTCGGGCCTGCGAACCCGGGAGCCTGGCTGGCCAATGATCACCGTAACGAGGGCGTCACACATCGAGCAGCTTTCGGCGATCGTTTCCGGCGCATGGTATACGCCATGTAACGGAAACGATCGCCGAAAGATGCCGATGGGTGACGGCCGCAGTAGGTGCATCATTGGCCAGCCAGGCTCCTGAGCCGGCTGTGGTACATGGAGGCTCGTATGTTCGATGGCGCCGACACCGTAGTGCTTTACGAGGAGCTGGCCTTCCAGTCCGTGCTCCCCGTGCAATGGCGTGCCACGCCGAATCCCACGGACCGGGACACCGCCGCGGCCTTTTCCGACCGTAACGTGCGCCTGTTGCAGGCCTGGGACGCGATGGAAGAGCACGGCCCGACGGAGAAGCAGGACGAGAATTCGCCCGCGGCCGCCGACCTCATGCGGCTGGAGCTCAAGGTCAATCTGCTGCTGGACCTGGTGGGCCAGATCCTCGCGGCGAATCGCCCGCGCCCCCAGCCCGTACCGGTTCGTTTCAATGCGCTGGGCGCCGTGTGGCGCAGCCCCGGCGGTCCGCTGCCGGAAGCCGGCGCACAGGGCATCGTTGAGATCTACCTGCACGATGCGCTCGCCGAGCCATTGCGCCTGCCCGGCCGTGTGACCAACGTCACACCCGACGGGCACATCAAGGCCCGCTTCCTCCCCGTCGGCGAATCCGTTGCCGACCTGATCGAGCGGCTGGCGTTTCGACGGCACCGAAGGCAAATTGCCGGCGCCAGGCAGCCCAGGCGCGGTTGAACTTGTAGGGGCTCCGCGCGCCCGATCGAGAGATCCCCTTCCCGGGGGACGCCGTGAATACGTCCCTGTAGGCTCTGGCTCGGCATCCTGCCTCGCAAGCCCCCGGGAAGGGGATCTCTCGATCAGACGCGCTCACCAGCTCCCTACCGCCACTCACGCCTTTCAACCACCGTGACGCCGTTCACGGGGGTTAGGTATATGTCGCAAAGACGGTACAACTAGAGAGCTACTTCACAGCGCGACCTTCGGCGCATCATCACCATAGACGCCACAAAGAAACGCGGGGTCTCATGGCGGTAGCCGAACATATCTCGGGTCTCGTGGCTGATTCGGCCACAGAGGCGCGGGTGCGCGCCTTGGAAGCGCCGGACGAGCGCCGGGTCCGGATGCCTACGGGCACGTCGATCCCGATCCGCGATGTTGTTTCCCTGATCCGCCAGGTTGCCGCGCACGATTCAACCGTTCTGGTGTTAGGTGAATCCGGCACGGGCAAGGAAGTCGCGGCACGCGCGATTCACGATCTCAGCCCCCGCCGTGGCAGGCCCTTCGTGGCGGTCAACTGTGGCGCGATTCCGGCGGACCTTCTCGAGTCGGAACTCTTCGGTCACGAGAAAGGCGCGTTCACCGGCGCTGTCGTTGCGCGCAAGGGCCGATTCGAAATCGCCGAGGGCGGTACGCTGTTCCTCGACGAGATCGGCGATATGAGCCCGACGATGCAGGTCAAGCTGCTGCGCGTATTGCAGGAGCGCGTGTTCGAAAGAGTGGGCAACCACGTTCCGATCCGCTGCAACGTGCGCATCATCGCGGCCACGCACCGCAATCTCGAAGAATCCATTGTCCGAGGGGCGTTTCGCGAGGATCTCTATCATCGCCTGAACGTGTTTCCCATCGAAATGCCCGCGCTGCGCTCCCGCACGGAAGACCTTCCGCTGCTGGTGCGCGATTTCATTGCGCAGAACGCCTCCGAAGGGCGCGGTCAGGTCCAGATCTCGCCGCGCGCTCTGGGGGCTCTCGCACTGTGCTCCTGGACCGGCAACGTTCGCGAGCTCGGCAATCTGATTGAGCGGCTGTCCATCGTCTGCGCGGGCCGCGTCGTCGATGTTGCCGATCTGCCCGCGAAATATCGGCCTCCGGTCGACTGGACACTGGAAGTCAAAGCGCTCGACAGCTCGTTGTGCGTCGCCGCGCTCGACGATCCGTCACAAGCCATAGCCGTCGAGGACCCGCAGGCGGTGCTCGCCGATGACGACGTGTTGGATGTGCTCGAGACGGCTGACATCGAGCCTGCCGTCGCCTCGGGACCACCCCTGCCGGATGCGCTCGCGGTTCTGCCGGAGGCCGGACTCGATCTGCGCGAGCATCTGCTGTCGATCGAGCGCCGGCTCATTGAGCAGGCGCTGGAGCGTTCCGGCGGAACTGTCGCACATGCCGCCCGTCTTCTGAACCTGCGTCGGACGACGCTGGTCGAGAAGCTCCGTAAGTTAGGTATCGCCGGCGGCGACGTAACGCCGGAAGATTGACGCTGCGGCGGCACACGGCTGCCGCCCGTGTGATACCCCTCACGCTTTTCACGCGCTTTGGCGTCGGCACACCTCTTGCACTACCTCCCACGTAACACCCACTCACGTGGTAGGTTCAATGGCCGACGAACAGACGCGAGATACAGCGGCGCCACCAACGGCCCGCGCAGCGGCTCCTGATCCCAGCGGCGCGGCATCCCCGCCGCGCGCCCCCGCTCTTGATCGTGTGGCCACCGGATCGCGTTCCGACACCGATCCTGTCGCCTGCGCGCCGACTTCGCTGCGCCTGGTTGATCTCGCGCGTCGCGTCGCCTCCAGCGACTGCACTGTACTGATCGTTGGCGAATCGGGAACCGGCAAGGAAGTGCTCGCCCGCTTCATCCACAGCCGCTCGCCCCGCACCACCCGGCCATTCGTCGCCGTCAATTGCGCGGCCATTCCGGAGAACATGCTCGAAGCAATGCTGTTCGGCTACGAGCGCGGCGCCTTCACCGGAGCTCACGCGGCCCATCCAGGCAAGTTCGAGCAGGCACAAGGCGGCACGTTGCTGCTGGATGAAGTCACTGAGATGCCTCTCGCCCTGCAAGCGAAGCTGCTGCGCGTTCTGCAGGAGCGTGAAGTGGAGCGTCTGGGTGGTCGCACACCCGTGCCGCTCGACGTCAGAGTCCTGGCGACGACGAACCGGCGGCTGCGTGAGGAAGTTGCGGCCGGTCGCTTTCGCGAAGACCTGTACTACCGCCTCAACGTGTTTCCTCTGGCGATCGCACCGTTGCGGCAACGCCGCGACGACGTGCTCCCTCTCGCCATGCAGCTCCTGACTTCCCGTTGCCGTCCCGGCGAGCGCATCCCGGCGCTCAGCGCCGACGCGGCGCACCTGTTGCTGACGTACGCATGGCCCGGCAACGTGCGCGAGCTGGACAATCTGCTGCAACGGGCGTTGATTCTCGTGAACGGGCCCGTCATTCGTCCCGAACACATCCAGTTCGAGCTGGCCAACGATGCGGCCGGCGCCACTGTCGACACTCCGCTGGCAGTTGTCGCCGCTGCCGACCCTGCTGCGGGAAACTCACTGGCCGACTCACTCGTGCAGACGGAGCGCGATCTGATTCTGGATGCGCTGCGCTGCGGTCAGGGCAGCCGGCGCGAGGCGGCCGAGCGTCTGGGGATCAGCCCGCGCACGCTCCGCTACAAACTGGCTCGCCTCCGTGAAGCCGGCGTCGACGTTCCGAATCCCTGAAGCGCCACGCAAAGGAGACTGATCCATGAGTCAGATGGAAATCGACCGCGTGCTGGCGCAAATCCGCTCGCTCTCAACGCAGACGCGCTTGCAACCGCCCGCGAACGAGACACAGGCAACGGGCCCGAGCGAGTTCGCCTCGGTGCTCAAGAAGGGCATCGATCAGGTGAACCAGACCCAGCAGAGCGCGGCAGCGCTCTCTGAAGCCTTCGACCGCGGCACGCCGGGTGTCGAGCTTCCCCAGGTCATGTTGGAAATGCAGAAGGCGAGCGTCTCGTTTCGCGCGCTCACCGAGGTTCGCAATCGCCTGGTCAGCGCGTACCAGGACATCATGAACATGCCTTTGTAGACGTCAGACTCAAGAGCTTTCACTAGTTTCTTATGGCAACCGAAGCTGCAACATTGCCGGCTCAGGCGGGTCTGCCCGCCGGGCTCAAGCCAATTCTCCTGCTTGTCGGGATCGCCGCGGCGGTCGCCGCTGGCGTCACCGTGGTTCTGTGGTCTCGAGGCCCGAGCTACAGCCTCCTCTACGCCAACCTCGCCCCTGAGGATCAGGCGCAAGTGGCACAGGCGCTGGACGCCGCGCAGATTCCGTATCGTGTTCAACCAGGCTCGAACGCCATCGAGGTTCCAGCAGAGCGTGTCAGCGATGCCCGCCTGAAGCTTGCCGGGCAGGGCTTGCCGGAAAGCGGCGGCGGCTTTGCCGCGATGGACAAGGACCCGGGCTTCGGGGTCAGTCAGTTTGTCGAGAACGCTCGCTACCAGCACGCTCTGGAGACCGAGCTCGCGCGCACCATTGCCAACCTTCGTCCGGTGGAAGGAGCGCGCGTTCACCTTGCTGTGCCGCGCCAGTCCGCGTTCGTACGCGACCACAGGGGCGCCAGCGCGTCCGTGTTCGTGCAGCTCAAAGCCGGGCGGCGTCTGGAGCAGGAGCAGGTTCAGGCGATCGTGAATCTCGTGGCTTCCAGCATCCCGGAGCTCGAGGCCAGTCAGGTCACCGTCGTGGATCAGCAGGGCCGGCTCCTTTCCTCGCCCGAGGGACACGACGAGCTCTCGCTGCGCGAGAAGCAATTCGACCTCGTTCATAGGCTCGAGGACGACTACGTCTCGCGCATCGAGACGCTCCTGACACCTCTCGTCGGCGCAGGCCGCGTAAAGGCGCAGGTCGTCGCGCAAATGGACATGGCGAGCACTGAAGAGGCCCGGGAGCAGTACAAGCCCGACAGTCAGGTCGTTCGCAGCGAGCAGACCGCGGAATCCACCAGCCGCGATGGGTTGGGTCCCCAAGGCGTTCCGGGCTCGCTCACCAACCAGCCGCCATCAGGCGGGGTGGCACTCCCACCCGCGAACAACACGCCGAAGCCGGCGGGCGCGGCGCAGGGCGCATCAGGGCCCACGCAAGGTGCGGCGCAGGGCTCTGCCGCCGCTGCCGCAGCTGCCGTTGCGGCAGCCGCTCAAGCGGCCACCAGCGCGCCGGACAGCACCTCGAAGCAGTCCACGCGCAACTACGAAATCGACCGCACACTGGCCTACACCAAGCAACCGGCGGGCCGGCTGCGCAGGCTGACCGTCGCGGTGCTCATCGACAACATGCACTCGACCGGCAAGGACGGAAAGCCTGTCGAGACCGCTCTCACCGCCGCACAGCTGGACCACGTCACCCAACTCGTCAAGGACGCGGTGGGTTTCGACGAGTCCCGCGGCGACTCGGTTAACGTCGTCAACCAGTCTTTTACACCGGACGCGCCCGTCAGCACGGACGGGGATCTCGAGAAGCCGCCGATCTGGGAGTCTGCGATGTTCCTGAACATCGTGAAGGTTGCTGTCGGGGCCATCGTGCTGCTGGTGCTCGTGCTCTCCGTATTGCGCCCGCTGGTGAAGAACCTGATGAGCTCGACGCGTCCGCTGCTGGCCGCGCGTGCACCGGCAGCCCTCGTCGAAGAAACCGAGGCCCTGCCGACCAAAGAGAAAGAAAAAGCCGTGACTCACGAAGTCCAGGTCGCGCAGGCGCGCGCACTGGTCAGCCAGGATCCGAAGCGCGTAGCGCAGGTCGTACGCGGCTGGGTGGCCCAGGATGAGTGAGCGCGAACGCAAGGACGGCCCGCGCCCCGGCACGGAGCGCGCGGCCATACTTCTCCTGACGCTCGGCGAGACCGAAGCAGCCCAGGTGCTCAAGCACATGGGGGCCAAGGAAGTGCAGCGCATCGGCACGGCGATGGCCAAGCTGACCGGTGTCTCGCGCGACGAGGTCACCGGAGTCGTCGCGGATTTCAACACGACCGTCGAGAGTCATACGGCGGTCGGCGTGGGAGCGGATGAATTCCTGCGCAAGGTGCTCGTCGATGCTCTGGGACAGGATAAAGCCTCCAGCATCATCGACCGCATCAACATCGGCCGCTCGACGAAGGGGCTGGAGGCGCTGAAGTGGATGGACCCCCGCGCGGTCGTGGAGCTCATCCGCCTCGAACATCCGCAGATCATCGCGATCGTGCTCGCCTATCTGGATGCGGATCAGTCGGCTGAGATCATCGCGCACCTCCCGGCCAACATGCGCTCCGATGTGCTCGTGCGCATTGCCACCCTCGACGGCGTGCAGCCGAGTGCGCTGAGCGAGCTCGACGACATCATGGAAAAGACGTTCGCCGGCAAGGGCGGTACGGGCAAGACATCGGTGCTGGGCGGCGCGAAGGCGGCCGCGAACATCGTGAACTTCCTCGAGCCCAGCCAGGAGAGCGTGATCATGGAACAGATCCTGAAGACGGATGAGGCGCTCGGCCAGCGCATCCAGGACCTGATCTTCGTATTCGACAACCTGATCGACCTCGACGACCGCAGCATGCAGGAGCTGCTGCGCCAGGTGCCGGGCGACCGGTTGATGCTGGCGATGAAGGGCTCCGAGGAAGCGCTCAAGGAGAAGATCTTCAAGAACATGTCGCAGCGCGCGGCCGAGATGCTCAAGGACGACCTGGAAGCGAAGGGTCCGGTGCGAATCTCGGAAGTGGAAGCGGCGCAGAAGGAAATCCTCGCGGCCGCCCGCAAGCTCGCGGAGTCTGGAGCGATTTCGCTGGGCGGCAAGGGCGAAGAGTATGTCTGATCCGCGTCGCCCCGCGGTCGCGGCCGTGGAGCGTTGGGCACTGCCCGAAATGCAAGGTCCGGTCGTGGGTCGCGGCGGCGAGGACCGCCGGGGGAGCTCGGTCGATGCGTTGCGTGCCCTGCGGCAGGAAGCCGAAACACGCGGCTACGAGGCGGGCATGGCCAATGCGCAGCTCGAAATGGCCGCACGCATCGCTGCCCTCGATGCGCGCGTCAAGCAGCTTGACGCGATTCTTCAAGTGTTGAGCCGGCCGCTCCAGGAGCTCGATGCTCAGGTCGATCAGGAGCTCTCGCAACTCGCGCTGGCCGTGGGCAAACAACTCGCGCGCCGTGAGCTGCGCATCGATCCGGCTCAGGTGATCGCCATCATCCGGGAGACTTTGTCCCTGCTTCCCGCCGCCGCCCGCGACGTGCGAGTCCATCTGCATCCGGACGACGCGACTGTTGTTCGTGAACGGCTGAGTGCGACGACCACGAACGAGCGCGCCTGGACGGTCGTTGAGGACCCCACCTTGTCGCGCGGCGGCTGTGTAGTTCGATCCGAGAATTCGCAGATCGATGCGAAGCTCGAAAGCCGGGTGCACGCGGTCGTGGTCAGCACGTTCGGCGAGGAAAGAGCGCATCCCCGCGAAGGATCCCCGGACACTTCGGCGGAGGTCCCGCGATGACGGACCCGTCGAACTCACTAGTGGCAACGCGCGGAGCGATCTGGGGCGAACGGCTCGAGCGCCGCCGCCGCCGCGTCCAGCAGACACCCGCGCCTGCTGTGGAAGGCTCGCTCACGAGGATGATCGGGCTTACGCTCGAAGCCGTTGGCTGTCAGGCTTCGATCGGCGACTGCTGCGACGTGATCGCCGCAGATGGCTCGCGCGTCGAGTCCGAGGTCGTCGGATTCTCAGGCGATCGCCTTTATCTGATGCCGACCGGCGATGCGCATGGGCTCGGGCCCAGCGCACGGGTTGTCCCACGCCAGCGGGCGGGCATCGTCCGCGTCGGACCGCAGCTTCTGGGCCGCATCGTCGATGGAGCGGCGGAGCCC
>Ga0070681_10007629_pt1 | contig 10579 bp, 13 predicted proteins | sample KBSC83BmetaG_FD_65650 | JGI IMG/M metagenome (GOLD analysis project Ga0070681, IMG submission 65650) | Corn rhizosphere microbial communities from Kellogg Biological Station, Michigan, USA - KBS C8-3B metaG | ecosystem: Host-associated > Plants > Roots > Rhizosphere | place: USA: Michigan...
CCGTAGAGCACGAGAAAGTCCTCCTGCACCGGCTCCGAGTGGTAGCGGCCGGCAGGCTCCCCGGGCTGCATGACCTGGACATTTACGCCCGTGTCTGGCCAGGTCTCGCCCTCGGGCTCGAGCTTGACGAAGGTGGCTCCTCGCGCAGCGCCGATCGCGGGCGCGCCGGCGAGATTGACGACGAATGGCTCGTCCATCGCCACACGATACTGGCGAGCCGGCGCAGCCCCGATAAGCTGCCCCCCATGTCTTACGTCGTGGATTTCAACGAGGTCTCGACCGCCGGCCTGGAGTCTTCGCCCGTGGCTGATGCGCTCGCCGGCCTGCGCGCGAACGAGGCCCGCTACTTCAAGAACAAGTACGACCACGTCTTCACGGTCCAGCCGGCCGACGAGGCGCAGGGAACCGTCGACTGGGTGCACTGGATCCTCAAGGAGGAGCGCGACCTCGTCATCTCGTCCCGCCCGCTCGAGGCGACGGCGTTCCTGGTCGAGAATATCCGCATGGCCTACGTCTTCTACGAGAGCGGCCTGTCGATCAACGTCATGTACACGGTCGACGACGGCGGCAAGCGCGCCGTCGGGTTCAAGCTGTCCGACGGGATGGACGTCCCCGAGGAGCTGTCGGGCTTCAAGTTCGCGCGCCAGAAGTCGCGGCTGGCGGGAACCATTCGCGGTTCCTACTTCGTGATCAAGTCCGAGTACTGAGCCGGCGCATACGGGTGGACGGCCCGGGCGGACGCATCTTCGCGCAGGAGTCGGTATGCCCACCCACAACCACACCCACGAGGCCGTCCCGGACAACGGCGGCGGCGAGCTCGACCCCCGCGACGCGGCGGCCCTGCTCGACCAGACGACGCGCCGGGCCGAGCGCCAGCTCGACCTCCACCCGCCGGTGCTCATGCTGGTGGCGGCGCTGGTGGTGCTGATCGCATACGGGGCCATCTGGCTCTCGGTGCGAAACCAGCATCCGTACACCGGGCCCACCCTCGGCGCGCTCGGCGTCCTCTACGCCACGCTCGCGGCGTTCGGCGTCCTCGTCGCCGTCGTCACGCGGCGCGCGATCAGCGGCGTCAGCGGGCGCTCGTCGCAGCGGAGGCGGGGCGAGGCGATCGCCTTCGCGGTCGCATGGACGTCCGTCTACGTGTTTCAGGGCGCCCTCCACCACGCCGGCGCGAGCCATGCCATCGCGTACGGCATCTACCCGGCGGCGGCCCCGCTCATCATCGTCGGCTCCGCTGCCGCGGCCTACGAGGCGGCCAAGGAGAACTGGGAGTGGTCGGGCTTCGCCTGCGCCGCCCGGGCCGCCAGCCGGATCTGGTTGCACGGTTGAGCGCACAGGAGCTCGACCCCCTGATCCACGTGCCGGCGCGGCTGCGCATCGTCGCCACGCTGGCGGCCCTCCCGGAGGGTGACGCCGTTTCGTTCCCGCGGCTGCAGGACATGATCGGGCTCACCCCCGGGAACCTGATCACCCACCTGCGCAAGCTCGAGGAGGCCGGCTACATCGACACGGAGAAGACCGGCAACGGCTCGGCCTCCCGCACCTCGGTCGCCCTCACCCGCGCCGGCCGCAGCGCCTTCGAGATGTACACGGAGGCGCTGCGGGGGTTGCTGGGCGGGCTGTAGGCAACATGACGAAAGCTCGTACGGGCAGAGGGCGCGTGCCCGCGCGGGAGATGGCGGCCGCCGACGTCGTTGCGCTCCTCGAGGCATTCGACGCGGCGGGCGTACAGGTGTGGATCGACGGCGGCTGGGGCGTGGATGCGCTCGTCGGCCATCAGCTGCGCGCCCACGACGATCTGGACGTCGTGGTGGGCGTCGACGAAGTGGCGAGCGTTCAGGACGTCCTCATGCGCGCGGGCTACACGTACCGCGAACGTGAGGCGCCGCTCAGCTTCATGACGGTCGACCGCGAGGGACGCCAGGTGGACGTCCATCCGGTGGCGTTCGACGCGGACGGGAACGGCGTCTACCAGATGGACGACGGCGGCACCTGGACATACCCCGCCGTCGGCCTCGCCGGCACCGGATCGATCGGCGGCACGCCGGTGCGGTGTCTGACGCCCGAGCTTCAGCTGCAGGTCCACGCCGGCTATGAGCTGGCCGCGAAGGATCACGAAGAGATCCAGATCCTTCGGGAGCGGTTCGGCGTCGCCCCGCCGCCGGGCTGTGAGTGGCCTGACGCGGACTAGGGAGCGACGCCCGCTCGCCAGGCGCCGCTCCCGCCTCGCGAACGCCTACGCCTTGTGCGCGCTCCACGTGCCGCCACCCGCCGAGGTCGAGTAGCTGCCGGACATCGAGCCGCCCGCCACCGATCCCGTGTAGTGGACCGCCGTGCCGCCGACCGTGCCGAACTTGATCGAGCTGCCGTTCACCGTACCGTTCACGTTCGTCGTGCCCGCGGTCGAGAGCTTGATGGTGCCGTTGAGCGTCGATCCGGACTGGGTCCAGTCGAGGACGAAGGTGCCGTCGAAGGTGCCGCTGTAGGTGCCGCTGTAGGTGCCCGTCCACTTCCCGGAGAGGCCGCTGTCCGAGGTCGTCGTCTGGGTCGTGGTCGTCGGGGTCGACTGCGTGGTCGTCGGGGTCGACACGGCTGCGGGCACCGAGCTCGCCGGCGGGGACGACGATCCACCGCCACCGCTGCCTCCGCACGCCGCCGCCATCAGCGTCATCGCGACGCCGAGCCCGGCGACCAGCGCGACCGCCTTGGGCGTCGACATCCTCGTGCGTTCCCTCATCGCTGCCTCTTATCGGGTTTCACTCGGCCATGGCGAGCACGCCGCCTCGAGGAGCCGGTCGCACGGGATCCGGGCGGCGTCGACCACCCGGCGCACGTCGGTCGAGCCACTGCCAGTCGTCGACCGCCAGGATCACCTGCCCGTCTGCCGCGAGGCGGCGTATCAGGGTGAGGAACGCCGCGGCGACCGCTCGGCTGTCGGGCCCTTGCCCACCGGGCGCCGGCGCAGGAGCGCGACCTCGAGGGCGTCACGCTGGGGGCCGGGAAGGGCGGCGAACGCGTCGCCGTCGACCCGTGCGAGCAGGTCGGCGAGCGCCGCGAACGAGAGCTTGGCCTCGGCCGCGGACGGCCGGCTCGAGAGCACCAGCGCACCCCGCTCGCCGGCGCGGCTGCGGGCCTCGCGCCAGAGCGTCGTCTTGCCGATCCCGGCGTCGCCCTCCAGCACCAGGACGGCAAATCCCGCAGCCGACGCGTCCAGGAACCTCTCGACCTCGAGCAGCTGCGCTTCGCGGCCAACGACTCCCGGTGGCATGGCGGAGGCAACTGTACCGGCGGTCCGTGAATAAACGGCGTCAGACCCCGTTTATTCACCCGCGGCCCAGCGGCGGGCCTCGAGCCCGGGCGGCGGCGGGCTCGCGCGGAGCTCCTCGAGCGTCAGCTCGCTGAAGCCGCCGCCCGCGCTCGCCGTCGGCATCCAGGCGCCGGCCGGATCGCGCTCGCAGAGGTTCGCCTCGAGGTAGAAGCCGGGTGGCTGCGCCTCGATTGCGAGCAGGACGTAGGCCTCGTCTCCGCCCGCGTCGTACCGCGTCTCGACGACGTGGGTGATCGCGCGCGGCATCGACTCCATCGCAGCGTCCTCGGGCGTGGGCCAGCCGTCCATGCCCGGATCATCGCGCTTGACACCCGGCACGCGCGTTCGGTAGCGTCGTCATAACAGTTGTCATGTCCCGTCCGCAGCCCCCGATGAGGAGTCTCGGCTCTCGCCGCGAGGAGGTGCTCATGCACGCGCGTCGCGTCATCATGCGTGACGGCCTCGAGGCGACGTCCCTGCGCCGGATCGCGCGTGAGGGCGGGTTCACGACCGGCGTCCTCACCCACTACTTCGCCGACAAGTCGGAGTTGATCTCGGCCTGCTTCGAGTGGACGATGCGCACGTGGCTCGACCGGGTCGAGCGTGAGATCCGGGACGCCCCGACCGCCGAGGACAGCGTCTGCCGGTTCGTCGCGGTGGCCGTCCCCCATGCCCCCGAGCGGCACGGCGAGTGGCGGCTGTGGCTCAACTTCGTGGGCACCGGGGCCGGCGACAAGGAGATGGCCACCCTGCTCGTCGACACGGATCAGCGCTGGGAGACGCTCGTTACCGAGACCCTGACGCGCTGGCACGAGGCCGGCCTCGTATCGCCTCGCCTCCCCGACGAGCTGGAGGCGCTGATCCTGGCCCGGCTCGGCGACGGGCTCGGTCTGCGCGCGCTCATGACCGGCGACTGGGACGACGCCCGCCGGACGCTCGTCGCGGCGCTCGGCGCGATCGGCCTGCCGGACGACCTCGCCCGGCGCGCGCTCGCGCCGCCGACCGTACGGTCTCAGTCTCAAGTCGAGACTGAGACTGAGGAGGTCGGCTGATGCCGCTCCTCGAGGTCGAGAACCTGGCAGTGCGCTTCCGCAACCGGACGGGCGTCGTCCCGGCCGTGAACGGCGTCAGCTTCACCGTCGACGCCGGCGAGACCGTCGGCCTCGTCGGCGAGTCCGGATCGGGCAAGAGCGTGACGAGCCTCGCTCTGATGGGCCTCGTCCCCGGCCGTCGCACCGAGGTGACGGCGGCACGGCTGGCGCTCGACGGCGTGGAGCTGCTGTCACTGAGCGAGTCCGAGTTGCGCCGCCGCCGCGGCCGCGACGTCGCGATCGTGTTCCAGAATCCGACGTCGAGCCTGAACCCGGTCGTGCGCATCTCGAAGCAGATCACCGAGGCGCTCCAGGCCCACGAGAAGCTCACGCGCGCCGCCGCCCGCAGCCGCGCCGCCGAGCTGCTGGCGGACGTCGGCATCCCCGACCCCGACCGCGTGCTCGACAGCTACCCGCACCGCCTCAGCGGCGGCATGTGCCAGCGCGTCATGATCGCGATCGCCCTCGCGCTCAAGCCGAAGCTCCTGATCGCAGACGAGCCCACGACCGCGCTCGACGTGACCATCCAGGCACAGGTGCTCGAGGTGATGCGCACGGTCACGCGGGAGTCGGGCACCGCGCTCATCCTGATCACCCACGACCTCGGGGTGGTTGCTGCCACCGCCCAGCACGTGAACGTGATGTACGCCGGCCGGATCGTCGAGTCCGGGCCGGTGGTCGACATCTTCGCCCGGCCGCGGCATCCCTACACGGTGGGCCTGCTGCGCTCGATCGCCCGCCCCGACCGCGACGCCGCCGGCACGCTCGCCGCCATCCCCGGTCAGCCGCCCGACCCCACGGCGCTTCCGCCCGGCTGCCCGTTCACGCCCCGCTGCGCCTGGCGGCTCGACCGTTGCTCGGCCGAAGAGCCACAGCTGACGCCGGATGAGGAGCGGCCCGACCAGCGCTACGCCTGCCACAACCCGGTCACCCCCGCCGAGGCCGAGGCCGGCAAGCCGCTGCGCGCCGCGGCAGGAGCCGGCGCATGAGCGCCCCGGCTCCGCTGCTCTCGGTGCGCGACCTGCGCGTCCACTACGCGCGCCGGCACGCGAACGTGCGCGCCGTGGACGGCGTCGACCTCGAGATCTCTCGGGGCGGCACGCTCGGGCTGGTCGGCGAGTCGGGCTGCGGCAAGAGCACGCTCGGAAAGGCCGTCGTGCGCCTGCTCAAGCCGACCAGCGGCACGATCGAGTTCGACGGGTGCGACCTGGCGCCGCTCGACGAGCGCGGCCTGCGGCCGTGGCGGCGCCGCATCGGGATGATCTTCCAGGATCCCTACTCGAGCCTGAACCCGCGCATCGACGTCCACGCGTGGATCGAGGAGCCGCTGCGGATCCACGGCCGCGGCAGCCGGACGGAGCGCACGGCGCGGGTGCGCGACCTGCTCGACCGAGTCGGCCTCCCCCAGGCCGCCGAGCACCGTTACCCGTCCCAGCTCTCCGGCGGCCAGCGCCAGCGCGTCGGCATCGCCCGCGCACTCGCCCTCGATCCCGACCTGCTCGTCGCAGACGAGCCGACGAGCGCGCTCGACGTTTCGATCCAGGCACAGGTGCTCGAGCTCTTGGCCGAGATCCAGCGCGACCTCGAACTGACCTTGCTGTTCATCAGCCACGACCTCGGCGCCGTGCGCCAGGTGGCGGGCGAGATCGCGGTCATGTACCTGGGCCGGATGTGCGAGCTGGGGCCGGCCCGGCGCGTGCTCGACCGGCCCGCCCACCCCTATACCGTCGCTCTGCTCTCCGCCGCCCCCGTCCCCGACCCGGCCGTCGAGGCCGGCCGCGAGCGGATCGTCCTGCGCGGCGACCCGCCCAGCCCGGCGGCGCCGCCGTCCGGCTGTCGCTTCCACAGCCGCTGCTGGCTGCGGGAGAGCCTCGACGACCCCGAGATCTGCGTCACGACCGACCCCCCACCGGTTCCGGCAGCCGGTGGGGGCACCGTCCGCTGCCACTTCCACGACCGCGTCGCCGGCGCGCCCCTCGCCCAGCCGCCACCTCCAGGAGGACACGCGTGAACGACCCGCGCCACAACCCCGCCACCCCCGACCGGGGCAGCCTGATCGACGATCTGCTGCGCCGGCCGATGAGCAGGCGCAACGCGCTCGCCCGCGCCGGTGCCGCCGGGCTCTCGATCAGCGGCATCTCCGCCATCGCCGCGGCCTGCGGCGGCACCAACGCGAACGCCGGCGGCAGCTCGGGCCAGACCGCCGCGAAGGTGCTCACCATGACGTCCGGGGCAACTCCGGTGACGCTCGACCCGGGCGTCTCGCTCGACGGCCAGTCGCCGCTCCTGTGGAGGTGCGTGTACGAGCCGCTGCTCCAGTTCAAGGGCTCGACCATCGACGTCGAGCCGCGCCTGGCCCAGGCCTACGAGCTCGACAACGCCAAGAACACGCTCGTCTTCCACCTGCGCCCCGGCGTCAGCTTCACGGACGGCACCGCCCTCGACGCGGCCGCAGTCAAGCTCAACATCGAGCGCCAGATCGCCGTGAAGCAGGGCATCGCCTACGCCCTCTCGACCGTGAAGAGCGTCGAGGCGGCGGACGACCACACGGTCGTCGTCAACCTGTCCGGCTTCTCGGACGGCCTGCTGTACGGCTTCGCGAGCCTGTACGGGCTCTACCTGATCTCAGCGAAGGCGCTCACCGACCACAAGGGCAAGGACTGGGCCCAGTCGTGGCTGCGCTCGAACATGGTGGGCACCGGCCCGTACACGCTCCAGAACTACCAGCTGAACCAGCAGGCGTCGTTCGCGCGCAACGAGAAGTACTGGGCCGGGTGGAAGGGCGCCCACTTCGAGCGCGTCCTGGTGCAGTACGTCTCCGACCCGTCCAGCGGCCGGCTCGAGCTCGAGCGCGGCCAGAGCCAGATCGCGCTCTACCTGCCGGACGACGTCGTGTACTCGATGCGCTCCGAGAAGAGCGTCACGGTCACCGACGACCCGAGCTTCAACGTCTACTACCTGGGCCTGCCGTGCCGCACCGGCCCGACGGCGAACAAGACGGTCCGCCAGGCGATCTCGTACGGCTTCGATTACGACACCTGGACGAAGAACGTCCTGAACGGCACCGCGACCCAGGCCCGCGGCCCGTTGCCGAAGATCTTCCCGGGCTGGGACGGGACGCTCCCTCAGTACAAGTACGACCCCGACAGGGCCCGCAAGATGCTGACGGCAGCGGGGTTCGACGGCGGCGGATTCTCGCTGAAGTTCATCTACGAGACGGGCTACTACTGGAAGCGGCCGCTGGGCGAACAGTTCCAGGCCAACATGAAGGACCTCGGGATCACGGTGTCGATCCAGGAGCTGTCGCCGTCCACGTGGGTCGGCACGCTCTCGAACAAGGCCACCGCGAACGAGGCCTACGGGGTGGTCTGGTGGCCGTCGCTGGCGACGCCGTTCGACTTCCTCTGGACGCTCTTCGCCACGTCTGCGCAGGGCTCCGCCGGATACAACTTCACCTACTACTCGAACCCGCAGTTCGACACCGTCCTGGACAAGGCCTCGGCCGAGCCGGACGAGACGAAGCGGATGCAGCTCTACGCCCAGGCGCAGCGGATCGTCGTCGAGGACGCGCCGTACATCTTCCTGAGCGACGTGAACTACCTGCTGCCCATGAGCCCCAACCTGAAGGGCTTCGAGTTCAACGGCATGTACATCAACTCCGTCGACCCGTACAAGCTGAGCGCCTGAGACCGTGGGCCGGCTGCTCCTCCGACGCCTGATCTCGCTGCCGATCGTGCTGCTCGGCATGAGCCTCGTCACGTTCGCGGTGACGCACATCGTGCCGGGTGATCCCGCACGGCTGCAGGCCGGCCCGCACGCGACCGAGCAGCAGGTGGAGGTGCTCAGGCACAAGTACGCCTACGACCAGCCCCTCGTGCAGCAGTACGTCACCTACATGGGCGATCTGCTGCACGGGAATCTGGGCAACTCGATCACCACCCGCAGGCCGGTGTCGGAGGACCTGCGCCAGTTCTTCCCCGCGACCGTCGAGCTGACGGTCGCCGCGATGTTCATCGTGGTCGTCGCGGGGTTGCCGCTGGGGCTGCTCGGCGGGTTGCGGCGAGGGAGGTGGCCCGACCACGCCAGCCGCCTGCTCTCGATCGCGGCGGTCTCGATGCCCGTCTTCTGGCTCGGGATCATCCTCCAGATCATCTTCTACCAGCGGCTGAACATCCTGCCCGTGGGCGGCCGCATCGATCCGGCCCTGCTCCCGCCAACCCATGCCACCGGCCTCTACGTCGTCGACGCGATCTGGAGCGGCGACACGGTGGCGCTGCGCTCCTCGCTCAGCCATCTCATCCTCCCAGCCCTGACGCTGGCGGCCGGGAGCATGGCCGTGATCACCCGCATGACCCGTGCGTCGGTGATCGAGGTGGGGTCGAGCGACCACGTCCGGGCCAGCGTGGCCAAGGGCATCTCACGGTCGCTCGTCGTGCGCCGGCACATCATGCCGAACGCGATCATCCCGGTTACGACGGTGTTCGGGCTCCAGGTGGGGACGCTGCTCGCAGGCAGCATCCTCGTCGAGGTGGTCTTCTCGTGGCCCGGGATCGGGCTCTACGCCGTCAACGCCATCTCGAACCTCGACTTCGCCGCGATCATGGGCGTGACGCTCCTGATCTCGGTCACCTACGTGATCGTGAACCTGCTCGTCGACGTCGCCTACCTCATGCTCGACCCGCGCATCGCCGACGCCCAGGAGGCGGGCACGTGAGCCTCGTCCCGCCCGCCGAGATGGCGCCGGTACCGGATGTGCCCGGCCCCGCCGACGACGTCCGCCGGCGGCTGCGCGGCTCGACGGCGATCCTGGCCCGCCTGCTGCGGAATCCCCTGAGCGCGCTCGGCATCGTGCTGCTCGCGCTGCTCGTGCTCGGCGCCATCTTCGCGCCGCTGATCGCCCCGTACAACCCCGACGGCTTCGACGCGGCGGCGAAGTTCCTGCCGCCCAGCTCGCACCACCTCTTCGGCACCGACGACGTCGGCCGCGACCTCTTCAGCCGCGTCCTCTACGGCGCCCGCTACAGCCTCACGGCCGGCGTCGCCATCCTGGCCATCGCGGCCAGCGTGGGCACGGTCGTCGGCCTGATCGCCGGCTACGCCGGCGGGATGCTGGACGAGGTGCTGATGCGGGTCACCGACATGTTCCTGGCCTTCCCGGCGCTGATCCTGGCGATGTGCGTGGCCGCCGCGCTCGGCCCCAGCCTCGTGAACGCGACCCTCGCGACGGCGATCGTGTGGTGGCCGTGGTACGCCCGCCTCGTGCGCGGGCAGGTGCTGCAGCTGCGCAACGAGACGTTCGTCTCGGCCGCGCGCCTCGCGGGTGCGAGCCGCGCGCGCATCGTCTTCCGCCACATCCTGCCGAACTGCACGACGCCGATCATCGTGCAGATGAGCCTCGACCTCGGCTACGCGATCCTCACCCTCGCGGCGCTCTCGTTCATCGGTCTGGGCGCCCAGGCGCCGACGCCGGAGTGGGGCTCGATGATCGCGGTCGGGCGCGACTACTACCTGACGCAGTGGTGGTACGTCACGTTCCCCGGCTTCGCGATCTTCCTCGCGGTGCTCGCGGCAAACCTCGTGGGCGACGGCCTCCAGGAGGTCCTCTCGCCGCATCTCGACCAATGACGACGACGGAGGGACACATGGCAGGCGGCGAGTCCAGGATCATCGTTCACGGAGGCCAGGTCGTGACCGCGGCCGCGACCGGGCCGATCGACGTCGTCATCGCCGACGGCGTCGTGGTGGAGCTGGCCGCGCCCGGCGTCGCCGACCGGAGCGGGGCCGAGCTGATCGACGCGACCGGCCTCGTCGTCCTGCCGGGCGTGGTCGACGCGCACACGCACTTCATCCAGGACGACTCCGACCTCTTCGACCCCGACCCGGACGAGCACGAGGGGTTCGAGGCGGGCGGCCGCGGCGCAGCAGCGGGCGGGGTCACCACCGTGGTCGAGATGCCCCAGGCCCGGCCGCCGACGGTCGACGGCGCCACCTTCGAGCGCAAGCGGTCGCTGGCCGAACCCGACGCGGTGGTCGACTTCGCCCTCTGGGGCGGCGTCGTCCAGGCCACCACGGCCGAACAGATCGACGAGCAGATCGCCGCCGGCGCGGCCGGCCTCAAGGCGTTCATGTGCAACTCCGACCCGAGCTTCCCCGGCGTCGACGACGACCGCCTGCTGGC
>Ga0070681_10007630_pt1 | contig 10579 bp, 8 predicted proteins | sample KBSC83BmetaG_FD_65650 | JGI IMG/M metagenome (GOLD analysis project Ga0070681, IMG submission 65650) | Corn rhizosphere microbial communities from Kellogg Biological Station, Michigan, USA - KBS C8-3B metaG | ecosystem: Host-associated > Plants > Roots > Rhizosphere | place: USA: Michigan...
GACAACATGCGCAACTCGGGCGACCGCGGGGCCGACGGCACGAATCGCGATGGCTCGCAGCGAGGCGACGGCGGACCCGGCTCGCAGCGCGGCGATGGCACCCGGCAGGGCAAGGGCGGGCAACAGGGTAATGGTGCCCAGCAAGGCAATGGATCGCCCGCCCAGCCGGGCGGCTATGCGGCAGATCCGCAGATGCGCGGGCAAGTGGGCGATGTCGGTGGACAGCGCGGAGCGGGCGCACTCAACGGACCCATTGGCGGCGGTGTCGTCGCCGGGGGCGCCTATCGAGGCGGCGGCCCAGTAGACGGGGCTTGGAATTCCGGCGTGGATCCGGGCGGGCAGCGCCTGCCGGGGTCCGTCAGAATCGCGCCCGTCACGATCGTGCCGACCGCGGAGAGCCAGCGCGTCTATCGGGAAGGGTTGAATGAGCTCAATCGCCTCAAGAAGTCGGTGACCGACGATCCGGAAGCTCGCAAGCAGGTTGACGATCTCGTGCGCTCGATGCAGCGGCTCGATCCGCGCCGATTCCCCGGCAACCCGGCAATGCTCGATGAACTCTACGCGCGTGTTTTGAGCGGCGTGGACAAGTTGGAGCTGCAACTGCGACACGAGCCCGCGGAGAGTCAGCCAGGGCAGGTGCGGAGCGACAATCCCCCTCCGATGCCCGCCGGGTATCAGACCGCGGTGGCCGACTATTTCCGCCGTTTGAGCAAGACGCCTTGAGGTTAGTTGACATTACTCGGCGCTCACGCGCCTCGCCCGCCGGGCCGCCTGAATCGCGCGCACTGTGCGCTCCCAGTCGGACCAGGGTTCGGCCTCGCGGCCTCTCCCGTGCCCCGCATGCGGGGCACCCCTACCGGGCGTTATCAGGGATTCGTAACCTACTGATGGACAACAGCGTTAGCTGGGCATCCGCGGTTTGCGCTCTGGAGCGAGCGCTGCATCGTGAGACGACTGCATAGCACTCATAGCCGCGCGTGGGCACCCCCCTCCCACTACGATTCGGCCGTGCTCGCTTGGGTCAAACGAACTCTGCCGCTGCTTCTGTGTGCACTCTGCCCGTGTGCGTGGGCAGCGGGCGATGCGGTTGCCGATGCCGCGATGCATGGCGATTCCGCAGCCGATATCGGCAAGCTGATTTCCTCCGGCGCGAACGTAAACTCCCCCCAGCCCGACGGATCTACGGCGCTCCATTGGGCCGCTTATCACGGCGACGCCGCTGCCACCAAGGCGCTTCTCGCGGCGGGCGCGAGCGCGAGCGCGCGCACTGACACCGGAATGACTCCTCTCGCGTTGGCTTGCGAGGCCGGCAACGCGGACGTCGTTGAACTTCTGCTCAAGGCTGGCGCGGACGCCAACCAGTCGCTGACGAACGGTGAGACGCCGCTGATGATGGCTGCACGCACTGGAAGCGTTCCGGTTCTCAAGGAGCTCGTCTCCCACAACGCAAAAGTCGATGCTCGCGAGACCCTGCGCGGCACCACCGCGCTGATGTGGGCGGCAGCCAATTCCAACACGGACGCCGTCAAATTTCTGATCTCGAAGGGCGCGGATGTCAGCGCCCGCTCGGCCACGGTCAAACCCGGCCGCTTGCCGTATCTCGCCCCGCCCGGCAGGGAGCGCATCCAGGAGTTCATCGACGGCACCGGTTTGCGCGGCGCCGTGGTCCAGGGGGATGCAGCCGACACGGCGCCTCCCGGCGAGAAAAAGATGACCCCGGAAGAGCAGGCGGCGGCGAAGGAGCGGTTGGACAAAGAAATCGCGGAAGCCAGGACCGCCGTTGCGCGTTTCCCCAAGAGCGCGCCGTACAACAGCCGCGCTCCCAAGCAGTTCGGCGGCCTGACACCGCTCATTTTCGCGACCCGCCAGGGAGATCTGGAGACGGTCAAAGTGCTGCTCAAGGCCGGCGCCAATGTCAACGAGACCAGCGAGTACGGCTGGACGGCGCTGCTGGATGCCACTCAGAACCGCTTCTATCAGCTCGGCGTGTACCTGTTGGATCACCATGCCGATCCCAACCTCGCCAACGAGGGCGGCTGGACGCCTCTGTACATCGCCACGGACAACCGGAACATCGAGGGCGGCGACTATCCCACTCGCAAGCCCGACATGGATCACCTGGACTACATCAAGCGGCTGCTGGATGCGGGCGCCAAGACCAACCTGCGAATGCGCTCGAGCACCGAGACGCGCACTGTCTTTACACATCAGTGGCTGATGGAAGAAGGGGCCACTCCCTTCCTGCGAGCCGCGCAATCCGGCGACCTGGTGCTCATGAAGCTGCTTCTGGAGCACGGCGCGGATCCCAAGATCGCCACCGACCACGGGGTGACTCCGCTGATGGTCGCGAGCGGGATCGGTTGGGTGGAGGGCGTCACCTACGAGTGGTCGCCGAAGCAAACCTACGAGACGGTCAAGTTCCTGCTCGATGAGGGCGCGGACGTCAACGCGCAGGACAGTCTGGACGGACGGTCCGCGCTCATGGGGGCGGCCCACAAGGGACGCATCGACGTCATTCAACTGCTGGTCGATCGCGGGGCGGATCTCGGGCTCCGTGACATCGGCAGCCGGGACAGTATTCACGCGCTGGCGGGCGTGACCTGGCAGGCGATCGACTACGCGGATGGCCTCGTGCGGGTCGGTGTGCAATCGGCCATTCCCCACCCCGAGGCGTCCGCCCTCCTGCGAAAACTCATGGTGGCGCGCGGCTTGCCCGTGCCGGCGGAAGGCCGTACCTTGGCCTCGATCTGCGTGACCGATCTTTGCAAGTAGACCGTCAGAAGAGGGGGTCGCATGTTGATTGTTTCCAAGCCGAGCCGCGCGGCTCTCTGGACGAGCCTGGCGCTCGTCATGACAGCCGCCCCTGCAGGAGCGGCAGACAACGCAAGTACCCCGGCCGCCCCGGCGCCCGCCGCGGGCGCCAACCACCCTCCGCGCCCGACCACACTGTTCAATAGCGGTGACCCGACCCTCAAGCTGACTCCGGCGCTGCGCGGCGCACGCGCCGCCCCGGCCGGCTCCGCTCCGCCCAACCCGGATCCGAAGAATTTCGAAGGTGTGTGGTGGCTGGAGGGCTACGAATACATGCTCGGTCCCGAGCCCGGTGTGCCGCCTCCGCTGAAGCCCGAGTACATCAAGATCCTGGAGCGGCGTATTCGCGCCAAGAATCGCGGGACACCCGAGGCGGATGCCTCTACTCAGTGCTTCCCTCATGGCATGCCTCGCCTGATGGAGAGTCCTTACCCGATCGAGATCGTTCAGACGCCGGGGCGGATCACCTTCCTGCACGAGGTGGCTCACAACGTGCGCCGGATCTACCTGGACTCGAAACACCCCGACCCGTTGCGCCACACGTTCCTGGGCGACTCCCGTGGCCACTGGGAAGGCGACACGCTGGTGGTCGACACCACCGGTCTGAACGACCGGACCTTCATCGATGACGAGGGCAGCTCCCACTCGAGCCAGGAGCACCTCATCGAGAAATATCGCAAGATCGACGGCGGTGCCAAGCTCGAGCTGATCATGACGGTCGAGGATCCGGTGACCCTCGAGCATCCTTACAGCTATCGCCGCGTGTACGACTGGCGACCGGACATCCGCCCGCAGGAATACGTCTGCGAGGAGAACAACCGCAACGCGCCCGAACAGGGCGTGACGGTCGCGAAGTAGGGCTGACGAATTGACACTGCCGGCTGCGGGGCGGTAAATCGACGGTGAATCAGGCCGGCCAGGGCCGGCAGGTGAGCGCCCCGATGAACATCTCCGGCACGCACTACCGCACTCTTTGGCCGACCTCCGCAGGGACGCTGCGGGTCATAGATCAGACGCGCTTGCCGTTCGAGTTCGCGACCCTCGATCTGCACACGGTCGCCGATGCCGAACAGGCGATCCGCACCATGGTGGTTCGCGGCGCGCCGCTGATCGGCGCGACGGCCGCTTACGGACTGGCGCTCGCCCTGCGCGCGGACCCGTCCGATCGCCATCTGGAAGAAGCTGTCCACTCGTTACGAGAGACTCGCCCCACCGCTGTGAACCTCGCCTGGGCGCTTGAACGAGTGCGCAGCGTCGTCGCCGGAGTTTCCCCCGAGAAGCGGGCGGAGGTCGCGTTCCGCGAGGCGGGTGCAATTTGCGACGCGGATGTCGAGCAGTGCCGCTCTATCGGCCTGCACGGCCTCGAGATCGTTCGCCAGTTGGCTCAATCGCGCAGCGGTCCAGTCAACATTCTGACTCATTGCAATGCGGGCTGGCTCGCGTGCGTGGATTGGGGGACTGCGCTGGCTCCTGTCTACATGGCCCACGACGCGGGAATCGAAGTGCACGTGTGGGTGGATGAGACCCGTCCGCGCAATCAAGGTGCCGCGCTCACGGCATTCGAGTTGAGTAGCCACGGTGTGCCGCACACGGTCATTGCCGACAATCTCGGCGGCCTGCTCATGCAACGCGGCAACGTCGACATGGTCATCGTCGGCACCGATCGCACCACCGCCTGCGGAGACGTCTGCAACAAGGTGGGCACCTACCTGAAAGCCCTGGCTGCTCGCGACAACGGAGTGCCCTTCTATGTGGCTCTGCCGGTGAGCACCATCGATTGGGCGACCGACGAAGGTCGCGCGATCGTCATCGAGGAACGCAGTCCGCACGAGCTGACTCACGTGACGGGGCATGCCGTCGGAGGAGGCCTCCAGACGGTCAGAGTGGTCCCCGAAGGCAGCCCGGCGCTCAACCTCGCCTTCGATATCACACCGGCTCGCCTGGTGACGGCATTGATTACCGAACGCGGTGTCTGTTCTGCCACGCGCGAGGGTCTGCAACGGCTGTATCCCGAGCGACAGAAGGCGGCATGACACAAGCGCTGAGGGAGGCCGTCGTTGCCTCGTGCCGCGGGTTGGCTCGCTTGACTTCGGGCACCTCGGGGAATGCCAGTGTGCGTCGCGACGGTCGCAGCTTTTATATCAGTCCGACGGGCATGTCATACGAGGGGCTGGAGCCCGAGGATATCTCACTCGTGGATCTGGAGGGCCGGTGGTTCGGTCGCCGGCTCCCATCGAGCGAGTGGCGCTTCCATCGCGACATCTTCACAGCACGCAGCGACGCAGGGGCTATCGTGCACACCCATTCCAAACATGCCACTGCCCTGGCTTGCACGGGGCGCAGCATACCGGCCTTCCACTACATGGTGGCGGTGGCAGGGGGGACGGACATTCGCTGCGCGCCCTACCATACGTTCGGCTCTCAGGAGCTGTCCGACGCTGCCGTCAAAGCCATCGAAGGCCGCAAGGCGTGTCTGCTCGCAAATCATGGTGTGATCGCGCTCGGCGCCGATTTGCCTGCAGCGCTGGCGATGGCTGAAGAGGTTGAGAATCTTGCCGCCCAATACAGCGCTGCGCTGGCGCTCGGGAATGTCCGGATTCTCGACGCAGCCGAGATGCGGCGCGTGGCGGAGAAGTTTCGTACCTACGGCCAGCAGGAAGCGACGGATCCGCAGCTGGTGTTCGGCGGGCGGGACCCGCCCGGCCAGTCATGACTGACGTGTCGGTCGTCCCCGAGCTGGCGCAGCCCGCCGACGCGATCGAAGCTCTGGCAGACAAGCGGCGCAACGCAATTCGCGGAGCATTCGCCTCCGAGTTCATCGACATGTTCGACATCTACCTGCCGGTGGTGGTGCTGGCGCCGGTGATGTCATTCTTCCGTCCGCCGGAAGCCTCCGAAGGCACCCAGGCCATTGTGGCCTCGCTCGTGTTCATCACGACGCTGTTGGGACGGCCGATCGGCGGCCTGTTGTTCGGCATGGTGGCGGATCGCATCGGACGGCGTGCAGCGTCGGTCTACTCCGTGTCGGGCTTCGGTGTCGTGACGCTGCTGATTGCGCTCCTGCCGGGGTACGCAACGCTCGGCATCGCCGCCTACTGGCTGCTCGTGTTGCTGCGCTTCGTCGATGGAATTTTCCTGGGAGGCGGCTACACCGGAGCCATGCCGCTGGCGATGGAGTATTCGAAGAAGTCCGAGCGAGGGTTCGTCGGCGGCCTGGTGATGGCGGCCTTCTGCGCGGCCTATCTGTGCATCAACCTCGTTGCGCTGCTGATGTTCAAACTGGTTCCCGACTCCGCGTATGCGCAGTGGGGCTGGCGGATTCCTTTCGTCCTGGGGGCGCTGCTCGCTTTTGGACTGGCGCGCTATTACGTGCAGGAGGTACCGGAGTCGCAGGTCTGGCTCGCGAAATCTCAACGGCGGTCGTTTGCTTTGGCGGATCTCGTGCGCGGCAACGGCGGGCGCACGCTTGCGCAGGTGCTGCTGATGATGACCGGCTTCTGGCTGACGCAAAACCTGATCACACTGTTCGTCCCGACGGGATTGCTCATCCAGAGATTGCACCTGAGCGGCGTGCAGGTGACCTCCACGTTGCTGCTGACCTACTTCGCCCTCTTTTTCAGCTACGTCGGCTCCGGCGTCCTCGCGCAGCGGGTAGGGCGCCGCCGTTTCTTTTCAGTCATCGGGGTGCTGATTGCGTCCGTTGGCGCGGCGATTCTGTATGTACTGACAAACACTCCGGGCCTGTCGCTGCCGGCAATCATGATGCTCGTCTGCGCGCTTGCAGTGCTGGTCACCTCCCCGTGGGGCGTGATCGTTACTTATATCAACGAGCGCTTCGCTACCGAGGTGCGAGCGACCGGATTCGGCGTAGGTTTCAGCCTGTCCGTGATCATCCCCTCGTTCTATGCCTTCTACCTGAGCTGGTTGGGCACGCTGGTTCCAACGCACCTCGCGCCGGTAGTACTCTTGTGCCTGGGCGGGCTCATTGGCGCTGTCGGTGCCTGGCTTGGCCCGGAAACCCGGGAGGTCGATCTGTAGATGCTGACTCGACGAACCGTTCTGAAGAGCTGCGCAGCCGTGGCGGCAAGCCCGGTCGTGGTCGTAGCCCCCGTGGTCGGTGCGTTTCTGGTTGACGCACGTTTCCCCGACGCTCGGGCGGTGGCAGCTTGCCTGGCCTCCTATGGGGTTTCTCTGCGAGAGTGCAAACGGGATCTGGCCCAGCTGTACTACGGATGGCTCGCGCAGGTATGGAAGGACGGCGGCACGGTAGCGGGCATGACCGGCGCCGCGCCCTTGTTCTACCTCGAGCGCCTCGCCTGGAGCCATGGCGCCCGGATCCTGTTTCTCGGGCGTCACGAGGCAGGTGAGCACGAGGTTGCCGGACCGCAGAGGATGGTCGACACCTTCCGGCGGCAGGGGTTGGCGCGGGCGTTACTCGCAATGCCCGCCGGTGCTCGCAGCCTGAAGAGCCCGGATGCGGTGCGCGACGCCGCTCTTTCAGGCGATCGGGCGATTTTCAGCTGGGTACTCGCCCAACCGTCGGTGCTGTCGAGTCGGAGTTCTTGACCGCGTGCGGGTGCACCCCCAATGCTGCCCGCCGACCTCTCCCACCAAGGGCACATCATGGCTGCAGACATCAGAGTCGCGCTCATTACGGGAGCTGGCAGCGGCATCGGCCGCGCCACGGCTTTGGCGTTCCTGGCTGACGGCTACAAGGTCATCCTGGCCGGCCGCCGCAAGGAGCCTTTGGACGAGACGGCCACCATGGCCGGAGCGGCTTCGAAGAATGCCTTGGCGATGAGCGCAGACGTGACCGATCCCGGGTCGGTCCACGGGCTTTTCGCGCGTGTCCACGATGCTTTCGGGCGCCTCGACGTCCTGTTCAACAATGCCGGAGTCAGCGCGGGTGGGGCGCCGGATGAGCTTGCCTTTCACGAGTGGTCCAATGTGATCGCCACAAATCTCACCGGTACGTTCCTGTGTACGCAGGAGGCCTTCAGGATCATGAAGGCGCAGACACCCCGGGGCGGGCGAATCATCAACAACGGCTCGATCTCTGCCCACGCACCGCGTCCCCGGTCCGCCGCCTATACGGCGAGCAAGCACGGAGTCACCGGGCTCACCAAGTCGACCTCCCTCGACGGCCGGGCCTTCGACATCGCGTGCGGTCAGATCGACATCGGCAACGCCCACACCGAGCTGGCCGATCGGCTCGCCTCCAACAGCAGGGCCGGTGGCCCGGCGCCCGAGCCCCTCATGGACACCAAGTACGTGGCTCAGGCCGTTCTGCAAATGGCGAACCTGCCCCTGGATGCCAACGTCCAGTTCATGACCATCATGGCGACCAAGATGCCCTACATCGGACGCGGTTGAGCTGCGTGCGAGGCAAGGCGTACTTCGCCGGCGCCGCACTGGCGCTGGCTCTTGCGGGCACCCAGGCGATCGCGCAAGACGAAGCCTATTCGCGTAGCTGCGCGGCCTGTCACGGCCCCGAGCTGCGAGGTGGGGAGAGCGGGCCGCCTCTCATCGGAAGCGCCTTCCAGGCGCACTGGTCGGCGCTCGCGCCGGGAGAGCTCGACAGGTTTACGCGTCAAACGATGCCTCCGACCAACCCCGGGTCGTTGAGCAACGCGGACTATGCACAGGCGCTCATCCGGATCCGGCGCGCCAACGGCTGGCCCGTGTCTGCTGCAATGGAGGCGGCGGCGGGCACGCAAGGCCCCGTCCATCACACCCACACGGATTGGTTGAACAATAGAGGCGACGCGGGCAGCACCAGCTACTCCCCGCTCGACCAGATCAACCGTGACAACGTCAAGTCGCTGCGCATTGCCTGGCGCTGGAAGTCCGACAACTTCGGGCCCGCACCCGAGTACTACTACCGCCCGACGCCAGTGATCGCAGACGGTGTTCTCTACGTCACCGCGGGCCTGCGCCGGGATGTGGTCGCGATCGATCCGGCCACAGGAGAAACGCTGTGGATGTATCGCCTCGATGAAGGCGAACGCGGCGTCGCTGCTCCGCGCCGGAATTCCGGACGCGGCGTGTCGTACTGGCGTAGTCGCGACAGCAGCGAGCCGCCGCGCATCTTCACTGTGACCCCGGGATTTCAACTCGTCGCGCTGGATGCGAAAACGGGCTTGCCGATCGCCTCCTTCGGCAAGAGCGGCATCGTCGACCTGAAGGAAGGACTGCCGCGCGTCGCCGAGCTTCCCAAGACGCCTCCCGGCTCGAGCTCCCCGCCCGTGATCGTCGGCAACTCCGTCATTGTCGGAGTCGCGTTCTCTGCCGGCGGCGCGCCGCCTTCGAAGGTGGCCGTGCCGGGCTGGGTCCGCGCCTTCGATGCCCACACGGGCGCGCTCAAGTGGAGCTTTCATACTATCCCGCAAGGGGGAGAGACCGGCGCAGAGACCTGGCTCGACAACAGCTGGCAGTACAGCGGCAACACCGGCCTGTGGGCGCCGTTCTCGGCAGACGCCGAGCGCGGCTACGTTTATATGCCGATCGAGGCCGCCACCGGCGACTTCTACGGCGGCCATCGCCACGGCAACAATCTCTTCTCCGATGCGCTCGTCTGCCTCGATGCCGACACGGGCAAGCGCATCTGGCACTACCAGATCGTGCATCACGACATCTGGGACTATGACTTGCCGGCGGCTCCGGTGCTGGCCGACATCACCGTCGCGGGCAAGAAGATTCCTGCCGTCGTGCAGGTCACCAAGATGGGCCTGGTGTTTGTGTTCGATCGGGTGACCGGCAAGCCGGTGTGGCCGATCAAGGAACAGCGGGTGCCGCAGACGGACGTGCCGGGCGAGTGGACCTCACCGACTCAGCCGATTCCCACCAAGCCCGCGCCGTTCGAGCCGCAGGGACTCAGGACGGAGGATCTGATCGACTTCACCCCCGAGATCAGACAGCAGGCGCAGGAGATCGTCAGCCACTACCGTTTCGGCCCCCCCTACCTGCCCCCCTCGGTCGTCGATGAGAAAAATCTGGGCACACTGCTGCGACCGTGCCTGTCTGGAGGAGCGAACTGGCAGGGCGCCGCCGTCGACCCGCAGACGGGGATGCTGTACGTCAGCTCCATATCGTCGGTTTGTCCCATCGGCCTGCACGAGGATCCCAAGATCTCCGACATGCGTTATGTCGGGGTCTACGGCGAAGGCTTTCCCAAGGGCTCCCTCGGCGGCCCCTCCGGCTTGCCCCTGATCAAGCCGCCCTGGGGTCGCATTACCGCGATCGATCTGAACACCGGCGAGCATGCGTGGATGATTCCCAGCAGCAACACACCGGAGTGGGCCACTGACAACCCTGCGCTGGCGGGCGTCAAGCTACCCGCACGCACCGGCGCGTTCGATCAGGTGGGATTGCTCGTCACCAGGACGCTGCTGTTCGCAGGCGAGGGCAGCGGCTTGTACCGGGCTGGCGGCGGCGGCAACAAGCTGTTCGCGTACGACAAAGCCACCGGTGAGATCGTGAACGAGCTGACTCTGCCGTCGAATCAGTCAGGCGCTCCGATGACCTACGAAGTCGATGGACGGCAGTACATCGTCGTCGCGGCGGGCGCGAAGGGCTCTCCGGGAGAGCTCATCGCGCTCACTCTGCCGTAATCAATCTGAAGGTAGCGCTAACATCGGCGGGCTTCAGCCATTCCGCCCCAACGTTGTCAGTCACTTCCGCTCAGGCGTCGCGCAACTGCACCCAGGTGGGCGCGTGATCGCTGGCTTTCTCCCACCCGCGCACGTCTCGATAGACGCCCGCGGCGAGG
>Ga0070681_10007633_pt1 | contig 10577 bp, 11 predicted proteins | sample KBSC83BmetaG_FD_65650 | JGI IMG/M metagenome (GOLD analysis project Ga0070681, IMG submission 65650) | Corn rhizosphere microbial communities from Kellogg Biological Station, Michigan, USA - KBS C8-3B metaG | ecosystem: Host-associated > Plants > Roots > Rhizosphere | place: USA: Michigan...
GGCTCCGCGAGCTGCGGAATATCGATAGCCGACATTACACGCGTCTGAAGGCCGATCTTTTCGCATGCATCCTGCAAAACGACGCCGTTCATGATCGTCGCGAGCATGCCGATATAGTCGGCCGCCGCGCGGTTCATGTTACCGGCTGATTCGGATACACCGCGAAAAATATTTCCTCCCCCAACGACGATCGCAATTTCAACGCCCAGTTCATGAACGGTCCGCAGCTCTTCAGCAACGCTCGCCGCTACCTGAACGTCAATACCGTAATCAACGGCGCCCATCAGCGCCTCGCCGGAGAGTTTCAATAGTATGCGTTTGTAGACAGGCTGCATTAAGTCTCTTGTCTCTAGTCTCTTGTCTCAAGTCAAAAGCCGTTTACACGACAAGAGACTAGAGACCAGGGACGAGAGACTAAATTATCCAACCATCGATGCCACTTCCGCGGCGAAATCATCAGCCCGTTTCTCGATGCCCTCACCCATTTTGTATCGGGTGAAGCGGCGGATCGTGATGTTCTCTTTGATCGAGGCGATCTTCTCAGCCACAAGTTCGCCGATCGTTTTCGACGGATCTTTCACGAAAGGCTGATCGACGAGGACGTTTTCCTCGTAAAACTTGTTCAGGCGGCCCTCGATGATCTTGCTCAGCACGTCGTCCGGTTTGTTCGCGTTCTTAGGATCGTTCTTTAACTGCTCGCGGAGGATCTCGCGCTCTTTTTCGAGCTCGGCGGCCGGCACCTCATCGCGATTGGCGAAACGCGGATCAGCTGCGGCCACGTGCATTGCCACATCCTTTACAAGCTGCTGAAACTCTTCGCCGCGAGCGACGAAATCGCTTTCACAATTGATCTCGACGAGCACACCGACTTTGCCGCCCATGTGGATGTACGAGCCGACCGCGCCTTCGGCCGTCGTCCGGCCCGCCTTTTTGCTGGCGGTCGCCATGCCTTTCTTGCGGAGGATCTCGATCGCCTGGTTCTCGTCACCGCTTGCCTCGACCAGAGCGTTCTTACAATCAACCATCCCCGCCCCCGTCTTTTCACGCAGGGATTTTACTGCACTTGCTGTTACATCTGCCATAAATTACTCCAAATAATTGCCGTTAGAGTGCGAGCTTCAGCTCGTATCTTTTAACGGTCGGACCCAGCTAAAGCTTGTACTCCGAACCTAAGAAAAAGCGTAGCCCCGATCGCCTAGAACGGAAAAGAGCCACGCTTTCGGTAATAAAGAATTTCTAACTTGCCGCTCGTTCGCTGCTTTCTTCCGTTTGACCTTCTTGCGTAGCCGCGGCATCGTCTGCGCCGGCCGAGCTAACCGCTTCGGTATTCGGCTCCTGAGGAGCGTTCGCTTCGCCTGCGACATCCTCAGTGTTCTCGTCGGTCTCCTCGCTAACTTCCGTTTCGGAGTCGTCCTCGGCATCTTCGTCTTCAACGAAGGCCCGCGCCGACGCGGGTAAGCTTGTGTCAGGAGCAGTTGCCCCCTCATCCGTATCGGCCGGCGTTTCGCTTTGTGCGACGCCGCCCTCCATGCCGATCTGTCGGCCTTCGAGGATGGCATCGGCGATGCGCGAAGCGAACAATCTGATCGCCCTCAGAGCGTCGTCGTTGCCCGGAATGACCTGCGTAATGCCTTCGGGCGAGCAGTTTGTATCCACAACCGCAACGATCGGGATGCCGAGCCGATTTGCTTCCTTAACGGCGATCTCTTCCTTACGGACGTCGATGACAAAAAGCATATCCGGCAGGCCGCCCATGTCCTTGATGCCCGCTAGGTTTTTCATTAGGCTCGCGTGCTCATTTCCGAGTTTCAGCCCCTCTTTTTTCGTCAGCATTTCCATGCGGCCGTCTTCACGCATGGCCTCAATATCTTTAAGCTTTTGGATCGACTTCTGGACCGTTTGATAGTTGGTCAAAAGCCCGCCGAGCCAACGATTATTTACGTAATACTGACCGGCGCGTTCGGCTTCCTCTTTGATCGCTTCCTGGGCCTGGCGTTTCGTGCCGACGAAGAGCACCTTTTGATTGGGACGTTCGGCGAGTGACTCCTGAACGTAATTCAAAGCGTCGCGGAATAATTTCTGGGTCTTTTGCAGGTCAATGATGTAAATGCCGTTGCGTTCGCCGAAAATGTACTCCTTCATCTTCGGGTTCCAACGGCGGACCTGGTGACCAAAGTGAACCCCTGCTTCGAGGAGTTCTTTCATCGTTACTGTAGCCAAAACTTATATCTCCTTTATTTTCTGGTTTTTGTACTCGCCGAAAACTTATTGATAAACCAAGGTATTTCGGCGATGGTGTACGACAGACTGTCAGTCTGTCGCTGCAGGCTGACAGCCTGCAGTACGCACTATCTCTTCGAGAACTGGAACCGTTTGCGGGCTCCCTTCTGACCGTATTTTTTACGTTCCTTCTTGCGCGGGTCGCGTGTTACAAGGCCCGCTCGCTTCAATGTCGTTCGCAGGTCGGCGTTATACTCGAGCAGAGCGCGAGTAATGCCGTGACGCACCGCTCCGGCCTGGCCGGCCGAACCGCCCCCATCGACATTTACAGAAATGTCGAATTTACCGGTCGTTTCCGTCAAATTGAGCGGCTGACGAATGATCATCTGTAGCGCTTCGTTCGGAAAATAGTTGTTAAATTCACGGTTGTTTACCTTGATATCGCCGTTGCCGGGGCGAAGGTAAACCCGCGCTGTCGAAGTCTTTCTGCGGCCTGTGCCGTAATACTGAATATCTGCCATAAATGTCGGTTGGCCGTTGGCGGTCGGCGGTTGGCAGTCAGAACGTACTGCCTACCGCCAACAGCCAACTGCCTACAATTCTCTAACTTCCGGTCTCTGTGCCGCGTGGCGATGTTCGCCATCGGCATAAACCTTTAATTTCTTTGCCATTGCCTTGCCGAGCTTTGATTTCGGAAGCATGCCTTTGACGGCCAGCTCGATAACCCGTTCCGGGTGTTTATCGAACATTTCCGTTACGGACACCTCACGCAAACCGCCCGGAAAGAGCGTGTGACGGCGATAAACTTTCTGCGAATTCTTCGAGCCTTTGAAGATCGCGTGACGGGCGTTGATCACGACACAGTGGTCGCCCATATCCATAAAAGGCGTCCACGCAGGATTGTTTTTGCCCGAAATGATACGTGCGACCTCAGTCGCAAGGCGGCCGACGGTCTTGCCCTTGGCGTCAACAACGAGCCATTTGCGTCCATCCGCCAACCCCTTTCCACTCGGAAAATAAGTACTCATAAAAGACACACTGATAGAAATTTCCGCCAAAAAGCGAACTCATAGAGTATCGAAACCGGCAAATTAGGTCAAGTCGCGAGCGCCCGGATAACTCGATCACGTACCTGTTATCGAAACCAGACTCGTTGGCGGCACTGCGACTGAGCCGGCCGAACCAAGTATCGACGACAGTTCCGAAACGGGACGTGTTCGCCATCTCCGAACAACAACCGTGAGACAAGAATTTCGGGCAACATCCGTTAAACCCTTTGTTCATCTCTATTTGCTGAAAGCTCGGCCGGTTTTTGTCCCGACTCTGCATCGCCTCTGTCTCACGATGCGCGTGAGGCAGGCAAGTTATTGACAATGCTGAAGTTACACTGACAAAATGGACCTTGTCTCACGTTTTTCAAAAAACTGCGCCATATTGTGCTACAGCGTGGGCGGACGCCGCCCGGTTGTCAAGCAGCACAAAACGACTGTATCACAATCAGACACATTTGTCAAGCACTTTTTAGGGCGGCCAGTCATTGGAAAGAATGGTCCATGCGAGAGCCGGCAAACATTAGCCCGATGATCGTTTTTGCGTCCTCAATCTCGCCTTTGCGGATCAGCGCGAACGCATCGGAAAACGAGAGCCGCTCGATGGTTAGGATCTCGTCGACCTCGAGGTTTTGTTTTGTCGGCGTCAGGTCGGTCGCGAGGAAGAGATGCATCTTCTCGGTCAGAAAACCCGGCGAGACATAAAATTCGGTAAGTTTTTCGACCTTTCCGGCCCGGACGCCGATCTCTTCTTCAAGCTCGCGCTCGGCTCCCAATTGCGGGTCTTCGTCTTTATTCAATGTGCCGGCGGGAACTTCCAACAGGAATTTTTCTGCCGCATAGCGATATTGCCTTACGAGCGCGACCGTGCCGTCGGCAAAAACCGGAATAATGACTGCGCTGCCCTTGTGAATAACGATCTCACGTTTGTACTGCACATCGTCGTGCCGAATTTCGGATTCAACAACGTCAAAGATCTTGCCGTCATAGATCGATCTGGTCGCAAGAATTTCCGGTTTCATATCTCGACGATAGCGGTTCGTCTCAGTTGATGTAAAATCACGCTTTACTGGTTCTATTCCGGAATAACGTATAACGAATAGCTGATAACGAATAACTGAGATCCGATTATCCGTTTTCAGTAATAAGCTTTCAGTTATTCCGAAGCTGAGCCGCGAACGAAAATATGAGATCGATCTTTGACGAGACTGCCCATACCGAGTTGCTTGGGAGACTTGGGAGCTTGACGCCCGAAGCCAAGGCAGTATGGGGAACAATGTCGCCTTCGCAGATGATGGAACATACCGCGCGGATCCTAGAGATGGCAACGGGAAAGAAGCCGGTGAAGCAGATCTTTGTCGGCAAGGCGATCTCGTGGATATTTAAGAACGACTTTTTAAGCGAGAAGCCTTTCAAACCAAACCGCCCGACCGGCCCCGATTATAAAATTCTCGACCAGCCTGACTTTGAATCGACGCGTACGCGTCTCAGCGAACTGATCGACGAGTTTCACAATGCAGGTGAAAGCGGCTTGGACGGCAATGTCCATGCTTTTTTCGGCCCGCTGACCGGCAAGCAATGGGGCGAGACGCAGTATAAGCATCTTGATCATCACTTCCGGCAATTTGGGGTTTAGGTTAGCAATGGTAACTACAGTCCGAATAAATGTCTCACTTTCGTGTTTGTGGTTTCTTCTTATTTACGGGATCGCTGGCGCTCAGCAGTCGCCTATTCAAGAAAAGTATCGAATCGATCTTTCTGATCCAACGGATCGTGTTCTGATCGCGAAGTTTAGTCCCGACGACTCGAAAATCCTTTTTGTCAATCAGAAATCTACTCAAATATGGTCGGCCCAAACCGGGAAACTGCTTGTTACATTTCCGGAGCCGATGCGAGTGGATTACGGATTTGAAATCAGTTGGCAGCCGGGCGGGTCGAAGATACTGCAACATTATGCCGACTCGCTTCGCAAGCGGCCGGCGGTTTTGTGGGACGGGGAAACGGGTCAAAGGCTCGCGACCCTTGAGGAAGAGGCTGGTGTAATCGGTGCGGAATGGAACTCCGAAGGCGATCGTATCCTGTCGGTAGGAAATTATGTGGGATCGAGCTGGGTTAACGACTTTACCTTCTCGGTCAGGGATGAAAATGGAAGAGTTATTCGCTCGGAAAGGCACAAGCAATATGGCTTTCATGCGATCACCTTGTCGGCGACCGGCGACAAGGTGATCGTCAGTCAAGAGCCTCGAAGAAACGGAAAACCTATCGAGGTATTTGACAGAGACTCTGGTCGACTGCTGCAAGGTTTCGATCACGATCTGCCAAAGCTTAATTCTCTTCTTCATCCGATATTCGTGGGTGAAAGCCCGGACGGAAAATATTTATGCGGCCAGATCGACGGTTCGAAAGGCATCGTGTGCTGGCGGTTGGCCGACGGCAAACCGATATATTATTTTCTGGATACGAAGGAAACGGGCGATAACATCTTCCTCAGTTTCAGCCGCGATTCTCAGTGGTTGGCGATACTTCGATCAAGACAAAAAAAAATCGATATCGCGGACGCGGCGACCGGGCGGGTTCAATTTTCGATAGCCGGCATGAAAACTGTTTACCAGGCAAGTGTCGCAGCCATGAATCGGTCATTCCTTCCCGGATTCGAGTACAGTGACCTCTGGAGTCCTGACGGAAACGAGTTCGTCGCAACCGACGTGGAAAATCAGGTAAGTCTTTGGAACCTGAATTCAGGGCAGATGATCTCGAAGCGGCCCGCGATCTGGAATTCTGATTATGACTGGTTCGTTGGAGACTTGCCGACGGACTATGAGATCTTTAAATTTAACCCGCGCAGAAAACTATTACTTTCGGTCAGCAATCAGGTCGTTAGAATATGGGACCCGGTGAATGGTGAGCTTCTTAAAGAGATCGTTTTTCCATATACGAAGAAAGGCGACAATGTGCGCGAACGTTATGTCGCAACATGGAGTCCGGATGGTGAATTGCTCACGACCGCCGCGAATAATAATCGGACATTGATAATTTGGACGGTGGCGAAGTAAAGAGTCTGGCGGACATTTGATGTAAAATCGCTTGATGCTTCTCCGAAATAAGTAAAAAGGAAAAAGTGAGAAGGAAAGCGCTTTTCACTTTTTACTTCTAAGTTCTCACTTTTTTCGGAAAGAGGGCCAGGTCGAGGCGGCTGCCGGAAACGATGAATAAGTACAATGTTGGGCTAGGCGTTAGCGGCGGGATCGCGGCTTATAAGGCTGTCGAGGTGATGCGGCTGCTGCAAAAGTCTGACTGCGAGGTCTCGGTGGCGATGACGCGGCACGCGACGGAGTTCGTTCAGCCGCTGACTTTCAGAGCGCTGACGGACAAGCATGTGATCGTCGACGATTACGACCCGGAAAATCCTGATCCGATCGCGCATATAAATTTTTCGCAGAATATCGACTTGCTGCTCATCGTGCCCGCGACGGCGAATATCATCGCAAAATTTGCGAACGGAGTCGCGGATGATTTTCTCTCGTCGACCTATCTTGCCTCGACCGCTCCGGTCCTGATCGCACCGGCGATGAACACGACGATGTGGGAGCAGCCGGCAACGCAGCGGAATATAGAGCAGCTAAAACGCGATGGCGTGCGGTTCGTAGAGCCGGTTGCGGGTGAGCTGGCGTGCAAGACCGTTGGCACCGGCAAATTAGAGGACGTTAAGAATATTGTCAGACAGGCGTTGACGCTCCTATCGGTACCGTCTGCGGTAGCAGATGGGGTAGTAAAATCCCCGCACGCTACGGCGGGTGGTACCGACTTGGCGGGTGAGCGTTTTCTCATCACGGTCGGCGGGACTCGGGAGGCGATCGATCCGGTGCGGTTTATCTCGAATCATTCGTCAGGAAAGATGGGATTTGCGGTTGCGGAGGCGGCGGCTGCGAGGGGCGCGGATGTGACGGTAGTTGTGGGCCAGACGACTGTTGAGCCGCCGTCAAACCTTAGGGTAATTCGCGCGATTTCCGCCACTGAGATGCACAAGGCCGTGATGGCTGAATTGCCGAACGCGACGGTTTTCGTCGGTGCCGCGGCGGTCGCAGATTATGCTCCGGCGAATGCGGCTGACGCGAAGATAAAAAAAGACGGACGCGATTCGCTGACGCTGGAATTAAAGAAAACACCAGATATTTTGTCGGACGTTTCGCGACGCCGCACAGACGGTCTGCTCGTAGTCGGTTTTGCCGCCGAGACCAACGATGTCGTCACGTACGCCAAGATCAAAATGGGCAAGAAGAGCCTCGATATGGTCGTCGCCAACGATATCACCAAAGAAGGCGCGGGGTTCGATACCGACACAAACATCGCAACGATCATTACCCGCACCGGCGAGGAGATCGATCTGCCAAAAATGCCGAAACGCGAACTGGCGGATAGGGTGTTGGATGAGGTGGTGAGGTTAAGGAATCAGAAGACAAACTAACCTTTAATATGTTTGGCCCGCTTGCGGACGTGAGAATTAAGCTACACGCGTAAGCGTGTAGTCACGATCGAATACAATTATTGAGCCTGCCTCGCAGGCGATGGAACGATGTCCTGCATCAATTTCCTATATCACATTATCTTTGGAACAAAAGGCAGATTGCCGATGATCAACGATGAGATTCGTGCCCGGTTTTATGCCTATCTAGGTGGAACAATTCGCGGGCTTGGAGGCATCGCGCTTGAGATAAACGGCATGGGCGACCATATACACATATTGGTCAAGCTTAAGCCCACGATATTGTTTTCGGATTTTGTCCGCGACCTCAAGTCCAACTCGTCTGTTTGGGCAAAACAAAACGGCATTCCGAAGTTCGCATGGCAGAGGCGCTACGGTGCGTTTACGGTGAGTGAATCGCAGGGACCCATCGTTCGCAAATATATTCGAAATCAACAGCAGCATCATAAAAAATTCGATTTCAGGACGGAGTTTGAGAAGCTCTTGACATCGAACGGAATAGCCGTCGATGATTTCGTCTGGCAGGACTAATCTGTCGCCCGCAACGCGGGCTAGGTCGTTTGCGTGCGTTGTCCTCCACGCTTACGCGTGGAGCTTAATTCTTTAGCCCGCAAGCGGGCACAAGATTCGATAAGTTGAATGAAAAACATTTCCGAATTCACTGACCTATTAGCCGATGTTCGCGAACAGCTTGTTTATTACAAGGAACTCGGTGTTGAGATGTTGGATGTGAGCATGACACCGGCCGCTGAGGTCGCGATGGGTCGACATCTGCATCAAATTGCGAATGCGAAAGCTAAGCCGCAAGAGACTGCAGCGATCGTTCGCGAAGTCCCTGAGATTAAAATAATTGCAAAGAGCGAGCCGGCGAGCCCGACGGTAAAGCGGCCGTCGAGGTTGGCGGCGCTGCCGTCGCTTTCAAATCGTGTCTCGGTCAAGGCAAATGGTAATTCTGTGCAAAAAGTAAACGAGACTCACGATGCAAATTCTGCCGAGGCGATCGGAGCGACGACAAAAGAAGTGACCAAACAAGGATCGAGTCTGGCGGACGCGTTATTCGATACCAGTCTTGAGTTGCCGAAAACCGGTGAGACGATCGATGACATTCGCAAAGACATCGGCGATTGTACGCGATGCGAGCTTTATACCGGGCGAAAGCAGGTGGTGCATTCGACGGGAAATTTGCAGGCAGATCTGATGTTTGTCGGCGAGGCTCCCGGTGCGGATGAGGATGAGCAAGGATTTCCGTTTGTCGGTCGCGCCGGACAATTGCTGACAAAGATCATCGAGGGCATAGGGTTCAAACGCGAGGATGTTTTCATTGGCAACATTAACCGCTGCCGGCCGCCGGGCAATCGCGCTCCGACGCTGCCTGAGGCCCACACGTGTCGGCCCTTTTTGCTTCGCGAGATCGCCGTGGTGGGGCCAAAGGTGATCGTCGTGATGGGAAACACGGCGATGCACAATCTGCTCGATACCAAGGTCGGCATCACGAAAATGCGGGGCCATTTTCAGGACTATTTTGGCGTCAAAGTAATGCCCACTTTTCATCCGGCCTTTTTGCTCCGCGACCCAAACAAGAAACGCGAGGTGTGGGAAGACATGAAAAAGGTGCGGGATTATCTGAAGTCAGTAAAGTAAGCGATTCGAGAATTTTGGCCGCGGATCAACGCGGATGACGCGGATAAGAAATAAGGGATTTATCGGCGCGATCCGCGTTGATCCGCGGCAAAAACTGTCTGCGTTGGTTTAGTCGCTGATATTATAGATGGATATATGCAGGCTGCGCTTTTTTCGGGCAGACGGGAACCATCGGGCGAATCGTTGGACGGGATCAAGCGGGAAATTTTGGAGCGCGCAAAGGCGCTTTATCCGGACCGTGCGTTTGTTTTTGGGATGGGAAACGAGCACGCTCGCGTGCTCGTTGTGGGCGAATCGCCGGGGCCGCAGGACATTGCGACAGGCGAACCTTTTACGGGTCCGGCGGGCGATCTGCTAAAAAGAATTCTGGCTTCGATCGGTTTACGTCACAACGATTGCTGGCTGACGAATGTTGTTAAGTTCGTCTCGCAGGGCGATGAGATCACAAAAGACGTGATCGAGTTTTTTACGCCGTACCTGTTCCGCGAGATCGAGGCGGTAAATCCGGAGATCATTATCGCGATCGGTTCAACACCGGCGAAGGCGCTGCTCAATACAAAAAAACCTATCTCACAAATCCGCGGACAAATGCAGGAAGTGAACGGCCGCATGGTGATGCCGACGTTCAATCCGGCGTACCTCTTGCGGGACGCGACCAAAAAGAAAGAAGTCTGGGACGATATGAAGCAGGTGCGGGAATTTTTGGCAAAGGAATAAAATTGTTCCTGTGAACTCCGCGTGTAATCTCTTCCTTTGTGACTTTTGTGATACCTCCGTGTCCTTTGTATAAAAACCGCAAGTAAAAACAAAGAGCACAAAGAAGTTTCACGCAGAGCTCGGAAAGAACGCAAAGGAAGTAAAAAAGCGGGCTCCCGCAGAGACGCAAAGAAAACCATGACGAAGCGGCTTCTCACTAGTTTTATACTTTTGGTTCTAGCAGTTCTCCCATCCGTGTCCTCGGCGCAGAAGGGTGGATTTACAGAGATCAAACAGCTTCAGGGGCCGCAGAATCCGCGGTTGGGATTTGTCATCCATGGCGGCGCGGGCGTCGTCAAACGCGGTTCGCTGACTCCCGATCAGGAAAAGGAATATCGGGCCAAATTAGAAGAGGCGGTTACCGCCGGATACAAGGCCTTGCAAGCGGGAAAGACGAGTGTCGATGCGGTCGAGATCGCGATCCGCAT
>Ga0070681_10007636_pt1 | contig 10575 bp, 10 predicted proteins | sample KBSC83BmetaG_FD_65650 | JGI IMG/M metagenome (GOLD analysis project Ga0070681, IMG submission 65650) | Corn rhizosphere microbial communities from Kellogg Biological Station, Michigan, USA - KBS C8-3B metaG | ecosystem: Host-associated > Plants > Roots > Rhizosphere | place: USA: Michigan...
CCCCTGCTCGACGAGGCGCTCCGCGTCGCGGTAGAGCTTCGGGCTCGTCTGGATCGAAAGGCGGCCCTTTCCGAGCAGCAGCTCCGAGGCCTTCACGGCCATCTCCTCGATCAGCAGCCATGTGACCTCGTCCTCGGTCGCGTGCGGGTTCGCCGCGATCAGCTCTCCGATGCGGTCACGCCACAGCGCCATCTCCTTCTGGAGCACCTCGCCGACGATCGTCGGGTTCGACGTTGCACCCGTCGCACCGTGCTCGATGGCGTAGCTCAGCTCCTCGAGCGAGCACGAGTCGTTCCAGTAGTCGGTCGCTGTCGTGACGACGGTCTCGTGGAGCGGGCTCTTGACGTCGGCGTGCGTTGCCATCACGACTCCTTTCGTTCGACCATTTCGAGATTCGACGCCTCCACGCCCGCGACAGCGTCGAGATCTGCGACGCGGACGACCACACGATCCTGCTCGAGGACCGTCCAGCCGTCGAAGCCGGCGAGCTCCGACAGGACGGCGTCGAAGTCGACGACGCCGGCGCCGAACGGACAGAAGATCCCTTCACGCCAGGCGGCGTCGAGCGACAGTTCGCCGCTGCGCAGGCGCTCGAGGATGGCGGCGTCGACGTCCTTCAAGTGCAGATGCTCGATCCGGTCGCCGCACATCCGTTCGACCTCCAGCGGGTCCCCGCCGCCGACCAGTGCGTGGCCCGTGTCGTAACAGATGCCGACGTCCGTATGCGCGAGCAGCGCCTCGATCTCGGCGGGCGATTCGACATGGGTCCCGGCATGGTGGTGGAAGACGACCGGGACGCCGCGCGACCTGCAACGGTCGACGGCGCGGTCGACACGGTCGAAATAGGCCGCATCAGGAGGCTCGTGCGGGCCTGCGAGCTCTCCCCCGGCGAGCACGGCCGGCCCGCGCGCGCCCGTCGCCAGCAGGGACTCGATCACCGGGTCGAGCCACGTTTCGACGTCCTCGCGGAAGCCTGCGTCGTCTTCGAAGCGAAGCGGTGCGAACCCCCCGGCGAGCGCCATGTCGTGCTCTTCGAGCATCTGCGGCGAGAAGTAGCCCGGCGGTCCGAGCTCCGTCGCGACGTATCCCAAACCACGCATCGTCTCGAGCAGCAGCTCCGGCGGAACGAGATCGTCGCGGCCGGCCGTCTTCTCCCAGACCCCCCAGGTCACCGGCGCGCTCGCGACCCTCACAGGAATCGCCTTTCGGCGAGCCGTGCGTCCTCGTACTGGTCGCGCGCCGCGCGCACCGTTGCGGTCTCGGACACCTCGGCGACCGGGACGTCCCACCAGCTCTCGTAGCTCGGGACGCCGCGCGAGCGGTCAGTTGCGACGACGATCACGGTGACGCCGGCCTCGCTCTTTGCAGCCTCGAGCCCATCGCGCAGGTCGCCGAGGGTCTCGGCGCGCACGACACGGGCGCCGAGCGACTCCGCGTTCGCCGCGAGGTCCACCTCGGCGGTGAGTGCCGTGCCGAACCCATCCGTCCCGAGCGAGCGCGAGAGTGCGCCGATCGACGCGTAGCCGCGGTTGTCGACGAGCACGATCGTCAGCTTCACGTTTTGCTCGACGGCCGTCACGAGCTCGCCCGGCAGCATGAGGTACGAGCCGTCGCCGACGAGGACGTAGACGTCGCGGTCCGGCGCAGCGAGCTTGATCCCCATTCCACCAGGGATCTCGTACCCCATGCACGAGTACCCGTACTCGACGTGGTAGCCCTTCGGGTCGCGCGTGCGCCACAGCTTGTGCAGGTCTCCGGGCATCGAGCCCGCCGCGCAGACGACGACGTCCTGCGGTCGCGCCGAGTCGTTGACTGCGCCGATCACGGCGCTCTGGGCAGGCGGCTCCTCGTCGAGGGCGTAGAGCCGCATCACCTCCTCGTCCCACTCACGCGAGAGCCGTGCACATTCCTCGCGGTAGTCGGGGTCGACCTCGTGGCCCTCGAGCGCGGCGGCCAGGTGTTCGAGCGTCGAACGGGCGTCGCCGACGAGCGGGACCCCGGCGTGCTTCGCGGCGTCGAACTCCGCGATGTTCACGTTGACGAACGCGACGTCGGGATTCCGGAACGCGGTCTTGGAGGCGGTCGTGAAGTCGCTGTACCGCGTCCCGACCCCGATGATGAGGTCTGCGTCGGCTGCGATTCGGTTCGCTGCGAACGTGCCCGTCGCGCCGACGGCGCCGAGATTCGACGCGTGGTCGTAGGGAAGCGATCCCTTCCCTGCCTGCGTCTCCCCGACCGGAATGCCGGTCTGTTCGCAGAAGGCGCGCAGTGACTCCGTCGCCTCCGCGTAGATGACGCCGCCGCCTGCGATCACGAGCGGCCGGCGCGCGCTGCGGATCGCTGCAGCGGCGCCGCGCAACGCATCGTCGTCGGGGAGCGGGCGCGCGACGCGCCAGACCCGCTCCTGGAGGAACTCCTCCGGCACCTCGAACGCCTCCGCCTGCACGTCCTGCGGGAAGGCGAGGGTGGCGGCCCCGGTCTCGGCCGGGCTCGTGAGCGTGCGCATCGCGGCGAGCGCCGCGGCGATCACCTGCTCCGGGCGCTCGATCCGGTCGAAATACCGGGAGACGGGCGCGAAGCAGTCGTTGACGGAGACATCGCCTCGCCCCGGCACCTCGAGCTGCTGGAGGACAGGGTCCGGCAGGCGCGACGCGAACACGTCGCCGGGGACGAGCAGGACCGGCAAGCGGTTGACCGTCGCGAGCGCCGCCCCCGTGACCATGTTCGTCGCGCCGGGGCCGATCGAGCTCGTACACACGAATGCGCCGAGCCGGTTCAGCTGCCGCGCGTATCCGACCGCCGCATGCACCATCGCCTGCTCGTTCCGCGCAGGGATGAACCGGAGCAGATCGGGCCGTTCGTAGAGCGCCTGCCCGATACCGGCGACGTTGCCGTGGCCGAAGATGCCGAAGCACCCACCGAAGAATCGGCGCCGGCGCCCGTCGCGCTCGACGACCTGCGCTGCGAGGAAGCGAACAAGTGCCTGCGATGCCGTCAGACGCATCTATAACTCCGGCCATGCTCCGGGTTCGCAGCCACATGGCCGACGGCGACGGGACGCTCGTCCGCGTCGACATGGAGTATGTCGGCTTCGAGGCGCTGCGGTTCGACGGCCGCGTCGAACGGCGCGAAGAGCTGCGCGAGACGTGCGTCGTGCTGCTGTCCGGCCGCGCCTCCCTCTTCGGGCTCGGCGATGCCGCGCGGGCAACGCCATTCGAGGGGCCGCCCGTCGCGCTCTACGTACCGCCGCGTGTGACGTGGTGGGTGGAGGGCGCGGGAGAGCTCGGCATCTGCACGGCGCCGGCGACGGGCACGCTCGAATCGCGCCTCCTCGACTCGCCCGAGCTCCTCACGCGGGGCGAGGGCACGGAAGAGCGCTACATCGCGAACATCCTCATGGAGGCGGAGGCGGCGGAGTCGCTGCTCGTGACCGAGGTGGTGACGCCTGCCGGCCACTGGTCCAGCTATCCGCCACACAAGCACGACACCGACGACATGCCGAATGAGGCGCTGCTCGAGGAGACGTACTACCACCGTCTGCGCGGCGGTTCGGGCTTCGCGTTCCAGCGCATCTATACCGACGACGGCTCGCTCGACGAGGGCGTCGTCGTGCAGGACGGCGACGTCGTCGTCGTGCCGCGCGGCTATCACCCCGTGGCCGGCGACGCACGCGCCGACCTGTACTACCTGAACGTGATGGCCGGCCCTGTGCGCGCATGGCGCGTGACCATGGCTCCCGGCTACTGACATCCGCATGACCTCCTGACGACGAGCTCCACGGGAAGCCTGACCTCCGCCGGCTGCTGTGCCGCCGTTGCCTGCAGCGCGTGCAGGAGCAGGACAGCCGCGAGCCGTCCCATCTCCTCTTCGTTCGGACGGAGGGCAGTCAGCGGAGGATCGAGCAGATCGCCGAAGGGTGGATCGTCGAACGAGACGAGCGCCACGTCGTCGGGCACGCGCAGACCGCGCGCGCGGCACGCGCTGAGCGCGCCGAATGCGAACGACTCGCCGGACGTCACGACGGCAGCCGGCGGATCCACGAGCGCGAGCAGCCGCTCCATCGCCCTGGCGCCGCTGTGCGCCGACCACGTCTGCTCGCCGAACTGCACGTAGTCGTCGCGATCGACCAGATCGAGCTCGCGCACGGCGTCGCGATATCCGTCGAGCCGTTCGGTTCCCGACGTCAGCAGGGGCGGCCCCCCGATGTAGCCGATGCGGTCGTGACCGTGCTCGTGCAGGTGCCCGACGAGCTGCCGCATTCCGGCGTGGTTCGCGCGCGTGACGTTGCCGACGCCGCGCTTGAGGACGATGTTGTCGAAGTAGACGGTGGGAACCTCGGGCTCCGACGTGGAACCGCCCGAGGTGGCGATGAGGACGCCGCCGACACGATGTTCGAGCAGCGTCTGCAGCGCCGCGACCTCGCGCTCCGGCGCGCGCTCCGTGTTCATCACCAGCACCGCGATCCCATTCTGCTCGAACACGGCCTGGGCGCCCTTGACGACGCGGCTGAAGAACGGCGCTCCGATGTCGGGAACGACGATGCCGACGAGGCTCGCGGTCTGCTTACGCAGCGACTGCGCGAGCCGGTTCGGGCGGTAGCCGAGGCCGCGCGCCGCCTCCCGCACGCGCAGCTTCGTCATTTCGCTGATCCGCGGGCTCTCCTGCAGCGCGCGCGAGGCCGTCGACGTCGCGACGCGTGCCGCGCGTGCGACGTCGGCGAGGGTCGGCTGGCGCTCAGCCTCCATTGCGCGCCTCCCGCACGAGCCCGACGAGCTCGTCGACGACGCCGGGCGAGGCGCAGAGCACCGTCTCGCCCTCGAAGCGGACGGCTGCGCCGGCCTCCCGCGCGATGAGCGTGCCGGCGTGGCAGTCGATCGGCCCGAACTGGCCGATCAGCGTCGCGAGCGCGCGCCCGGCGCCGACGCTCGCGAGCGAGAGCGCGTTCGATCCGAGGATGCGTGTGACGCAACCCGCCTGTGCGAGCGACCCCATCAACGTCGTCATCCCGTTCCAGAGCGACTGCATCGTCAGCTCGGTGAGAAAGATCCCACCGGTGAGCGTCTCGGCTTCGGCGCACCGCATCTCTTCGCCGTTCCTGCGGGCACCGCGCCCACGCACCGCGGACAGCAGCTCGCGGCGGTAGGGATCTGCGACGGCGCCGATCGCTGCGCCGTCGTCGTCGAGCACCGCGCAGCTGAAGGACGAGAACGGGAGGCCGTGGACGTAGTTCGTCGTCCCGTCGACCGGATCGACGTACCAGGTCGCGCGCGACCGGGGCGCGTCGGTCGCGCCGTACTCCTCGCCCACGATCCCGTCTTCGGGGAACCGGTCGCGCACGAGCTCGCGCACGTGCCGCTCGACGGCGAGATCCGTCTCGGTCACCCAGTCGGCGTCGCTCGTCTTCGTCGCGATCTCGTCGCGGCCGGGCCGCGTCGGGATCCGATCGATCGCCCAGCGCGCCAGCTCGTCGACGAGCCCGGCCCGGGCATCGACCTCCTCCACGGTCAGCACACGCGCTCCAGCAGGTCGACGAGCGTGCCGACGCGGTTCGTGATCAGCGCGTCGACGCCGAGGTCGAGGAAGAGCTGCATGTCCTCGCGGCGATCGATCGTCCACACCGAGACGAGCGTGCCGCGTGCATGCATACGCTCGATCTGCTCCGGATTCCGCGCGAGCACGTGGCCGCTCGGGTTCCAATACTCGGCGCCGAGTCCGTCCAGCAGCGCGTCGGCGACCGGCTCGTCGCGCGTCCACGTGCAGGCGATCCGCGCGTCGGGGGCGGCCGTGCGGATCGCACGGTGGCCGTCGTAGCAGTCGCCCGAGAAAAGACAGCGCTCGAGTGCCCCGGCCGCCATGACCGCGGCGAGCGCCGGCTCGGCGACCGCGCGCTCTTCGTAGTCGACCATCACCTGCACCGATTCAGGGATCGCTCGGAGCGCGTCCGCCAGGTCGGGGATGCCGAGCGCGCGAACGTCGTCGGCGGGGAGGTCGAACACCCGCTTCGCAACACCCCAGATCCGGTCGAGCGTCGCGTCATGCACGACGACGGCTTCGCCGTCGGCGGAGCACCGGACGTCGAGCTCGATCATGTCGGCGCCGCGGTCGACCGCGGCGGCGAATGCGGCCGGCGTGTTCTCTCGCTCCGCGATCGGGTCGCCGCGATGGGCGATCGCGAGCACGTTCACCGGACGGCGACCGGGCTTTCCGCCTGCTGTAGCACGCCATCGCGATAGAGGACTGCTCGCGTGAAGCGGATTCGGGGCTGCTCCGATGTCGTCAGCTCCGGCGCGACGAATGCACGCGCCTCGTCACCGCCGAGCTTGAGGACGAGCTCCTTGTAGTGGCCGCGAGGGATCTCGCGCAGCACCGTCGCCTCCGCCCCGTCGCCGTTCGCCGTCACCTCGACGTCCTCCGGGCGCACGCCGACCTCGAACTCGCCGCCGCCGTTCGGCGCCATCCCCTCGCACGAAACGCGCGTGCCGTCGGCGAGCACGATCGCGCCGTCCTGAACCGTCGCGGAGTAGAAGTTCATCGCGCCGACGAAGCTCGCGACGAAGTGCGTCGCCGGCTCGCGGTAGAGCGTGCGCGGGTCGGCGTACTGCTCCACCTTGCCGCCCGACATGACGGCGATCCGGTCCGAGATCGACAGCGCCTCGTCCTGGTCGTGCGTCACGAAGACCGTCGTGATGCCGATCCGCTGCTGGATCTCGCGGATGTCCTCGCGGACGCGCACACGCAACTTCGCGTCGAGATTCGACAGCGGCTCGTCGAGCAGGAGCACCTTCGGCTCGAGCACGAGCGCCCGCGCGAGCGCGACGCGCTGCTGCTCGCCGCCCGAGATGCGTGCGGGGTAGCTGTGGACATGGTGCGTGAGGCCGACGAGCTCGAGCACGTTCTCGACGCGTTCGCGGATCTCGTTCTTCGGGAGCTTGCGCAGCTTGAGACCGAACGCCACGTTGTTGAAGACGGTCATGTGCGGCCAGAGCGCGTAGTTCTGGAACACCATCGCCGTTGGGCGCCGCTCGGGCGGTAGACGGCTGACGTCGCTGCCGTCGATGAGGATCTCTCCACCGTCCGGCTGCAGGAAGCCGCCGATCATCCGCAGCGTCGTCGTCTTCCCGCAGCCGGACGGGCCGAGGAGGCAGGTCAGCTCACCGGCGTGCACCTCGAGCTGCATGTCGGAGACGATCGTGCGTCCTCCAAGATCCTTCGAGACGTGGTCGATCAGCAGGCCGGCAGGTTGTGTTTCGATCATCGGATCTGGAACCCCTCTGCGAGCTTGCCGCCCATCACGTGCTTGCGGGCGAACGACATCAGGACGACGGAGGGGATGGCGAGCAGGATCGAGAACACGGCCGCCGCCTGCTCCGGGTAGTTGAGGACGAGTGTGTACATCTCGGTCGGCATCGTGATGTAGTTCGGGATGCCGACGAGGAACGTCCCCTGCGCCTCGTCGAACGCGACGAGGAACGACAGGATCATCGCGACGAGAATCCCGGGCGCGGCGAGCGGGAACGTGACCCGGAAGAACACGCGCAGCGGCCCGGCGCCGACATCGCGCGCCGCCTCCTCGAGGGAGCGCGGGATGGCCGAGAACGCCGCGGTCGGGATCCACGTCATGAAGACGATCGTCCCGATCAGCTGCACGATGACGACGCCGAGGAACGTGCCCATCAGGTTCAGCGAGTAGAAGACGCCGGCCATGGAGATGTAGAGGCCGATCTTCGGGAACGCATTCGTCGCGAACAGCGACACGAGCAGGACGCGCCGGCCCGGGAAGTTGAAGCGCGAGAACGCATAGGCGGCCGGAAGGCAGATGCACGCGGACGCAATCGTCACGATGGGCGCGAACTCGAAGCTGAGGCGGATCGAGTGCGCGAGGGACTTGTCGTCGAAGACGGACCGCCACCACGCCAGCGTCCAGTGGCTCGGCAGGAACTGGGGGAACTGCCAGAGCCCGGAGAACGCGCGCAGCATCAGCCAGACGAGCGGCCCGACCATGAACACGAGAAGCACGACGACGAGCACGATTCCGACCAGCTTCATGCCGAACGTGCGCATGTCCGGGCGCCGGCGGCGGTTCGTCCGCGCCACCGGCAGCTCGGCCGCCTCGAGGCCGCCGAGGGCGACGCCCTGATGCTCGACGGCACTCATGTCGTCGAGGACGCGCGCTTCGTCGCGCGGACGTTCGCCCAGACGTAGATCGTGCCGATCCCCGCGGCGAGGACGAAGACGATCATCGCCATGACCTCGGCCTGCTGCGGCTGGTTGAACGACCCGAAGAACTGCTGCATGGACACGCCCATCAGGTTGGGCGCGGTCGGCCCCGTCAGGTACGGGACCGTGAAGCTCCCCAGAACGTAGATACCGGTGAACGTCGCGACGATCACCGTCGGAATGACGTTCATCGGCAGGAGCACCGACCGGACCGTCCGGGGCAGCGACGCGCCCGAGTCGCGTGCGGCTTCGATCAGCGCGTTCGGGACCGAGTTGAGCCCGGAGCTCATCATCAATACTCCGAACGGGACGTTGACCCAGATCTCGCCGATGACGACCGCCGTGAGCGTGTAGCCGAGCGTGGGAAAGCTTTGCCAGCCGACGTGATAGGCGAGCGTCTTGATGAAGCCGGTCGCGGCATAGAACGTGAGGATCGCGTACGAGGCGATGACGACCGGGATGAAGAGCGGGATGACCGAGAGGGCCGAGACGACGCGCGAGATCCACGTGTTCGAAAGCCTCAGATAGAGAGCAATCGACCAGCTGAGCAGGACGACGCAGGCAACGGTGACGAGGGTCACCCAGATCGTCGCCCAGAGGTCGCCGCGGACGTGTGTGTTGCCGAGGACCTCGCGATACGCGCCGAGCGTGACGCCGTGGTGTGCGACGTGCTGTCGTTGTGCGAGCAGCGCGACGGTCGAGTTGGGGCCGCCGATCTTGCCGAGCGTGTAGGCGATCGCCGCCCCCACCGGGAACCCGATGAAGACGGCGACCACCGCAACCGGCGGGAGCACCATGAGCAGGCCCTGGAACCGCTCACGGCGCGCCCGCCGGCGTGCACGTCGGCGAAAGTCGGCTACGGCACCGACTGCTGCCACGCGGCCTTGAAGTCGTTGCCCATCTTCGTTTGATACGTCGGGCGAAGCGTATTCGCCGAGACGTCCTGGAACTTCTGCTTGATCGCGGCACCCATGTACTTGATGTCGATCGCAGGGAATCCCGCCATCACGTCGACGATCATCTGCTGCGCCGGCGGCGACAGGATGTAGTTGACGAACTTGTAGAGCACCTTCTTGTGCTTCGCCGTCTTCGGGACGGCGAGGTACGCAGCGCCGCCGGTGAACGACGGGTTGGAGATCTGCGTCAGCTTGATGTTCGGGCCGAGCTGCCCGGTCTTCAGCGCGGTCAGCGACTGATCCGACCACACCGGGGCGACCCAGATCTGGCCCTGGCCGAGCAGCTGCAGCACCGCCGCGTTCCCGTTCGGGTAGACGCCGTTGCCGTACATGTACTTGTTGAGGCCGTGCAGCAGGTCGAGGCCCTGCTTCCAGTTCGACTGGATCGCCGGGTTATACCCCTGATCCATCTGCTTGAGGATCGACGGCGTCAGCAGGCTGTCGACGACCGTCTCCGCGAACGAGTAGCCCGAGCCGCCCGAGTTCGGCGAGTTGTAGGTGAACTTGCCTGGATTCGCGCGGATCCAGTCGAGCAGCGCCGACAACGACTTCGGCGGTGACTTGACCTTGTCGCTGTTGTACGCGAGGACGACGGACGATCCGCGGTACGGGATCGCTGCGCCCTTGACCGGCACGAGCAGGTCCGGGTTGATCTTCTTCAGGTTCGGCGCGGTCGCCTTTCCGACCGGCTGATTGAGGCCCGCCGCAGCCAGCGTCGTGACGAGGCCGCCGTCGACGAGGTCGATGCCCGGCCAGTGCCGCCCCTTCACCGCCGCGCCGATGCGCGCCAGGGTGGTCCCGTCGTCCGTTCCGTGCTCCGAGAAGATGAACTTGACGTAGATGCCTTTGTTCGCCTTCTCGAAGCCCGGGATGATGTTGTTCTGCCATAGGCCCTGCACGTTCACATCGCCGCTGGCATACACGACGATCGTCGTTCCTGCACTCGCCTTCTTGGCGTGCCCACCGGCGTGTGTCGCCGAGAGCGCCGTCGGCACGAAGACGAGCACTGCAACGGCGATCGCAAGAAGTCTTGCCTTCACCGAGCACCTCCCTTTTGTTCAACCAACTGTCGGTAACCGTCCGAACACGATCCTCCCGCACCGCCTCCCGCGGCCTCGCCGCCTACGTTGATCCCTTGCCGCGCCGCAATCAAGGCCGTCGCCGCCTGGCACGCGACGATGTCCGCTCGTCCCTCCGCGATCGCGGCGCGCGGCGCGGCGCCGCCGCGCGCGAAGTCCGCGAAGGCGAGCCACTGCCGCTCGAAGGCCTCCGCGGTCCAGCGCGACTCGCTCCGACGCTCCCCTTCGCCGTCCGCGTCGACCACCGTCAGGACGGTCGGCGCGTGGAGGAGGTACGGCGCAGGGAACGCGAGCGCGACCGTGCCGTCCTCGTCGTGGACGCG
>Ga0070681_10007637_pt1 | contig 10575 bp, 11 predicted proteins | sample KBSC83BmetaG_FD_65650 | JGI IMG/M metagenome (GOLD analysis project Ga0070681, IMG submission 65650) | Corn rhizosphere microbial communities from Kellogg Biological Station, Michigan, USA - KBS C8-3B metaG | ecosystem: Host-associated > Plants > Roots > Rhizosphere | place: USA: Michigan...
TCCGACCACGCCGGTCTGGACGACGTCAAGAAGCGCATCGTCGAGTACATCTCCGTCGCGAAGCTCCGCAAGGAGCGGGGAATCGAGCCGGACAAGCGCGCGGGCGCGATCCTCACCCTGATCGGGCCCCCAGGCACCGGCAAGACGTCGATCGGCGAGTCGGTCGCCAAGGCTCTCAACCGCGAGTTCGTCCGGATGTCGCTCGGCGGCGTCCGCGACGAGGCGGAGATCCGCGGGCACCGCAGGACGTACATCGGCGCGCTGCCGGGCCGCCTCGTCCGCGCCCTGCGCGATGCAAAGACCATGAACCCGGTGATCCTCCTCGACGAGGTCGACAAGGTCGGCGCCGACTGGCGCGGCGATCCCTCCGCGGCCTTGCTCGAGGTGCTCGACCCCGCGCAGAACTCCACGTTCCGCGACCACTATCTCGACGTCGAGGTCGACCTCTCGCAGGTCTTCTTCATCGCCACCGCGAACATCGCCGAGACGATCCCCGGCCCGCTGCTCGACCGGATGGAGGTCATCCGCTTCGACGGCTACACGACCGACGAGAAGGTCGCGATCGCGCGCGGCTACCTCTGGCCGCGGCAGCGCGAGCGGGCAGGCCTCCGCGAGGACGAGGTCTCGATCGCGGACGACGCGGTCGAGACGGTGATCTCCGAGTACACGCGCGAGGCGGGCGTCCGCCAGCTGGAGCGCGAGCTCGGCGCGATCCTGCGCAAGACCGCAACGCACATCGTCGCCGACAAGGTCGAGACGCCGGTCGCGGTCGACGTGCCCGCCGTGCGGGACGCCCTCGGGCGGCAGAAGTTCTTCCGCGAGGCTGCGGAGCGGACGGCCGTGCCGGGTGTCGCGACGGGGCTCGCGGTCAACATGTCGGGCGGCGACGTGCTGTTCGTCGAGGCGACCTCGGCGCCGGGCGACGGCCTGACCCTGACCGGCCAGCTCGGCGACGTGATGAAGGAGTCCGCGCAGATCGCGCTCTCAGCAGTGCGCTCGCGGGCCGACGAGCTCGGCATCGACCAGGAGGCGTTCGAGCGGAAGTTCCACGTCCACGTCCCCGCGGGAGCGATCCCCAAGGACGGCCCGAGCGCCGGGATCACGATGGCGACCGCGCTCGCCTCGCTGCTGACGGGCCGGCCGGTGAAGCACACCGTCGGGATGACGGGCGAGCTCACGCTCCAGGGGCGTGTCCTGCCGATCGGCGGGCTCAAGCAGAAGGTGCTGGCGGCCCATGCGGCCGGGCTGACGGACGTCGTGATCCCCGAGCGGAACCGCGGCGACCTCGAGGACGTGCCAGAGCACGTGCGCGAGGAGCTGACCTTCCACCCGGTGATGTCGCTCGACGAGGTGCTCGGCTTCGCGCTCGAGCCGACGCCGTCGCAGCGCCATGTCTCGGTGTAGGAGCTGCCCTCCCGTTCCCGAGGAGGTCCGCCGTGCGGCGGGCCTCCTCGAGCGACGCTGGACCGTCTCGATCCTCTGGGCGTCCGTCGAGGGGGCAAGCCGGTTCAACGAGATCAAGCAGGCGGTGGGGGGGATCCCGCCTCGGACGCTCGCGCAGCGGCTGCTCGAGCTCGAGGACTCGGGCCTGCTGGAACGACGTGTGATCGACGCCCGCCCGCCGCGCGTGGAGTACGTCCTCACCGACGAAGGGCGGCGCCTGCGCTCGGTGCTCGACGCACTCGCCGCCTTTGCCGGCGCCTGAGCGGGGCCCCGCGCGCAAACTGACCCTCTAGCTCGTTCGAGGGACTGCCGATACAGGGGGCGTGACCCTTCCGGAGGCCGTCTCCAACAGACTGATCGGCGCGCTGTTCGTCGAGCGGGGGCTCGTCTCCCAGAGCCAGCTCGTCGTCGCGCTCGAGCTCCAGCAGGAAACCGGCCAGCAGCTCGGCCAGATCCTCGTCGAGCGCTTCGGCGTGGAGCGCTCCGAGCTCGCGAAGGTCGTCGCAGAGCACTGGGCCCGAATGGGGGAGGCAAAGGAGGACGTGAGCACGCGCGCGAGCGAGTCGTGGCGTCAGCTGGGAGAGATCCTCGTGACCCGGGGCTTCGTGACGCGCGAGCAGCTCGTGCAGGCGCTCGAGCGCCAACGGCTCACGGGCGAGCGCCTGGGCGAGGCGCTCGTCGGGCAGGGCGTGATCAGCAAGTTCGAGCTGGCCGGCTCGCTCGCCGAGCAGGCGTCGCTGGCCGAAGCGCCGGCCCAGCCCGAGGGCGAGCCTGCTCCGGTCGTCCAGCTCACACCGCGGATCGAGACCCCGGCCGAGCTCGAGGTGGTCGAGCCGGAGCCCGAGCCGGCGCGCGAGCCACGACCCGCGGTGGAGCTGATTCTCGAGGCGATGGGCGGCACGCCCGCCGAGCTCGAGGCGGTGCCCGAGCCCGAGCCAGAGTCGACGGAGGCGGAGCCCAGGCAGGTCCACCTCGTCGAGCCGGAACCGGAGCTAGAACCGGAGCCGGCGATGGAGCTCGTAGCCGAGGAGGACGAGGTGTCCGAGCCTGGCGCCGCGCTCTGGGTCGCGTTTGCCTCGACCCCGCGCGGCTATCGCCTCGTCGAGCTCGACAACGGGCACGTGCCCGAGGTCGGCGAGCAGGTCGAGCTCCCCGAGGTCGGAGAGCTCGTCGTCCTGCGCCGCGGCCCCTCGCCGCTGCCCATGGACGAGCGCATCTGCGTCTATCTCGAGCCGCTGGTTCCCACGCTCGTCTGAGCAACCCTGCGGCGAGCCGCGCCGGCGCTCACAATCAGCGGTGTGACCTCCCTCTCACCCGTGCTGGCTGCGTCCGCGAGCGTGTGGGGGCTCGTCACCGCAACCGCCCTCGCGTCGTTCGTCGAGTTCGTCGAGGCCCTGACGATCGTGCTCGCGATGGGCGTGACCCGCGGCTGGCGCTCGACGGCGATCGGGGCCGGGACGGCCGTCGTCGCGCTCGCCGCGATCACGCTCGTCGCCGGGTACGCCCTGATCGACTGGATCCCCGAGGCTGCCTTGCAGCTCGTGATCGGCGCGCTCCTGCTGATCTTCGGCCTCCAGTGGCTCCGCAAGGCGATCCTCCGCGGGGCCGGGATCAAGGCGATGCACGACGAGGAGGAGGCGTTTCGAGAGGAGCGCGAGGCCGCGTTGCGTGCGGGTGAGGAGACGCGGCTCGGGCTCGACTGGTTCGCGTTCGTCGTGTCGTTCAAGGGCGTGTTCCTCGAGGGGCTCGAGGTCGTGTTCATCGTGATCACGTTCGGGCTCAACGCCGACAACGTCCCGCTTGCCGCGGCCGGAGCCGTAATCGCTGGCGCTGCCGTCCTCGTCATCGGGCTGGTCGCGCACAGACCGCTGGCCGCGGTCCCGGAGAACACCCTGAAGTACGTCGTCGGGCTCCTGCTCGCCACCTTCGGGACGTTCTGGTCCGTCCAGGGGCTCGGCTTCTTCACCGGGAGTCGTGAGAGCCTGTCGTGGCCGGGCGACGACTGGGCGATCCTCGCGCTGCTCGCCTCCTGGCTGGTCGTCAGCCAGGTCTCGATTCGCATCCTTCGCTCGGCCGTCGCGAGCGACGGCGCGGCACTTGCTCGAGGGACGTCGGGCTGACCATGCGTTACGTCAGGGGCTTCGGTCGCTTCTGGTTCGACTTCCTCATCGGCGACGACTGGCGCATCGCGGCCGGCGTCTCGGCGGTTCTCGGTGTGGGGGCCGTGCTCGTCCGTCTCGACGTGCTCGACGACACGCTCGTGATGCTGCTCGTCGGCGCGTCGCTCGTCGGGGTCGTCGTGGCGAGCGTCGTCGCGGGCGGGATCTCCGCGGCCCGCGCCGCGCGCTCCGAGGGCCGCGGCTAGCGCGATCACACGGCCGTTACTGCTGCATCCGTGGATCGTGCGTCGGGTCGGCGTACATCGGAGGGCACCCATGATCGACGGCTTCTGGGCGCAGCTCGTAGTGCCAGGGCTCGTTGTCGTAGATCTGGCAGAGCCCGTACACGGCTCCGTGGTCGGAGAGCCACGCGGTGGCATCGGAGTGCCCGATGTCGACCGCGTCGCCCGACACGTGAGCGGACGTGTTGGGGGTCGCCACCCAGCGGACTGCTTCCTGTTCCGAGCCGTACTCCGAGACGGCCTCACGGAGGAGGTGCTGCTGGTATGCCGGGGAACGCCAGCCGCTGTCGACGAAGAGCGCGACGCCGTCGACTGCCGCATCGACTGCCGCCCGGCGCAGGGCGCCGAGGAGGGCTGGATCGAGGTTGGCCACACCCGGAACCTCGTCGGCGAAGACCGTCGTCCCGCTCGGGACGGCACCATCAGCCTCACCCAGCGCCCGGTGCCGCGTGCGAGGGCGGAGGGCACCGTTCAGCTCGCCAGGCTCACCGCGGGCACTGCGAACGGCGTTGGTCGCTGCTCTGTCCCTCGAGGACGCGGAGGCGAGCAACTGGTGGCCGAGGGCCGCAGCGATCGCGACGACGACGACGAGCATGCCGGCGGCGCGGATCCTGCGAACCCGAATCTGACCGGGCGTCGGTCGCGCTCGACGGCTGACGGCCATGCCGCCATTCAAGGCGGCGTCGTGTTGCCGGCAGGTATGCGCCTTTCGATATGCCGACGATATGCGCCGGCTCTAGCATCGGAGCATGCGCGTGCTGCTGGTCGAGGACGAGCCCTATATGGCGGAAGCGATCCGCGATGGCCTGCGCCTGGAGGCGATCGCGGCCGACATCGCAGGCGACGGCGACGCCGCCCTGGAGCTGCTGAGCGTCAACGCGTACGACATCGCCGTCCTCGACCGAGACATTCCCGGACCGACCGGCGACGAGATCGCCAGAGGCATCGTCGCGTCCGGCAGCGGCGTGCCGATCCTCATGCTCACCGCCGCCGACCGGCTCGACGACAAGACCACCGGCTTCGAGCTCGGAGCCGACGACTACCTCACCAAGCCGTTCGAGCTCCAGGAGCTCGTGCTCAGGCTCAGAGCGCTCGACCGCAGGCGCGTCCGGCACAGGCCGCCCGTCTGGGAGATGGCCGGTCTCCGGCTCGATCCGTTCCGGCGCGAGGTCTACCGCGACGGTCGCTACGTCGCGCTGACCAGGAAGCAGTTCGCGGTGCTCGAAGTGCTCGTCGCCGCCGAAGGCGGCGTCGTGAGCGCCGAAGAGCTCCTGGCGCGAGCATGGGACGAGAACGCGAACCCGTTCACCAACGCAGTGCGCATCACCGTCTCGGGTCTGCGCAAGCGGCTCGGCGAGCCCTGGATCATCGCCACCGTGGCGGGCGTCGGCTACCGCATCGACGCCCGACGGGAAACCGGCCCGGAGGGAGGGGACGGTGGATAGGGCACCCGGCCCGAGCGCTCGCCTGAAGCTCACCCTCAGCTACGCCGGCTTCCTCGTGCTCACAAGTGCGGTACTGGTCGTGGTCGGGTACTTCTCCCTTTCGCGCGGCGTCCATCCTGGTGTGATCTTCATGGTGCAGAGCCACGCCGCCCTGTGGCGCGCGTTCGCTCCGACTGCGGCCATCGTGCTTGCGTTCCTGCTGCTGTTCGGTCTCGTCGGAGGATGGCTTCTCGCCGGCCGCATGCTCGCTCCGCTGTCTCGCATCACGGATGCCACGCGCACGGCCGCAAACGGTTCGCTCTCCCATCGCATCGAGCTGGAGGGCCGCGGAGACGAGTTCCGCGAGCTCGCCGACGCCTTCGACGCCATGCTCGCGCGGCTCGAGGCACACGTCGCCGAGCAGCAGCGATTCGCTGCCAATGCCTCCCACGAGCTGCGCACCCCGCTGGCGATCACGCAGACGCTTCTCGACGTGGCCCGCACCGATGCGAGCCGCGACACCGGCGAGCTGGTCGATCGCCTCCGCGCCGTCAACACGCGTGCGATCGACCTCACCGAGGCGTTGCTCCTGCTCAGCCGCGCCGACCAGCGGTCCTTCACCCGAGAGCATGTCGACCTGTCCCTCGTGGCGGAAGAAGCCGCCGAGACGCTCCTCCCCCTCGCAGAGGGACGCGGCCTCACCATCGAGACCTCCGGCGACGCGACCCCCACCATCGGCTCGCAGGCGCTCCTGCTGCAGCTGAGCACGAACCTCGTGCACAACGCGATCGTCCACAACCTGCCTGAAGACGGGACCGTCCGCGTCACGACGAGCGCCGACCCCGAGCGCGCTGTGCTCACCGTCGAGAACACCGGCGAGAAGCTCGCACCGCAACTCGTTGCCACGCTCGCCGAGCCGTTCCTTCGCGGGACCAGGCGCATCCGCAGCGACCACGCAGGCGTCGGCCTCGGCCTGGCGATCGTCAAGAGCATCACGCAGGCGCACGACGGGACCCTCACCCTCACCCCCAGGGCCGCGGGCGGGCTCCGCGTCACGGTGCAACTACCAGCCGCGCCACCGCGCACCGGCGGATGACGAGCTCGAACACCGATCCGCGGCGCAGGTAGAGCCGGAGGTAGGCGAGAGCAGCCGCGCCGAAGAGCGCGATCCCGGCACCGGCCAAGACGACCTGCCAGCCATCGAGCTGCTCCGCGGCGATCGGCTCGTCGAGCGGCCAGGTTTCGGTGAGGGAGACGGCACCCCAGAGCACGAGCAAGCCGAGCAGAGCGGCCGCGAACGCGTACGACCACCGCATCACGGTTACCGCGCGCGCCCCGCTCAGCTCCAGCGCCGAGGCTGTGGCCAGCCCGCCGGCGACCACCAGGCCAACGGGGGGTCGCCAGCTCGAAGCCCGGGTTCTTCCCGAGCAGAACTTTCACCTACGACGTCATGTAGTGCCGGCTGCGATCTGAGCGGGAAAACACGGACAAATCGTCGGTGAAGTCAGACCGGTACCGGCTCTTCGGCCTTCGTGGGCTCCGCGGGGCCGAGGATCGCGTGCCTGGAGCCGGGTACACCGTATTCGTACGGCCCGCCGACGACAGTCGGAGGGGACGGAAAGTTGAATCGCGGCGGCGGCGAGGACACCTGCCACTCGAGCGTCATCGAGTTCCACGGGTTGTCGGGCGCGGGCCGGCCGTAGCGCCAGCTGACGATCACGTTGTAGAGGAAGACGACGGTCGAGGCGCCAAGGGCAAACGACGCGATCGAGATGAAGAAGTTGAGGTCGGCGAAGCGGTCGGCGTAGTCGGCGACGCGCCTCGGCATTCCCTGGATTCCGAGGTAATGCATCGGGAAGAACGTGAGGTTGAAGCCGACGAACGTCAGCAAGAAATGCAGCTTGCCGAGTCTCTCGTCGTACATCCGGCCGGTGATCTTCGGAAACCAGTAGTAGAGCCCGGCGAAGACCGTGAAGACGGAGCCGCCGAACAGCACGTAGTGGATGTGCGCCACCACGAAATACGTGTCGGAGGCGTCGATGTCGATCGGAACGGAAGCGAGATAGATCCCGGAGAGGCCGCCGATCACGAACATCGAGATGAAGCCGAGCGCGAACAGCAGAGGTGTGGTGAGGCGGATCTTTCCGGCCCAGAGCGTCGCGAGCCAGTTGAAGATCTTGATCCCGGTCGGCACCGAGATCGCGAGTGACGTGGCCATCATCGGTACGCGCACCCAGGACGAGATTCCGGCGACGAACATGTGGTGCGCCCAGACAGAAAATCCGAGCAACATGATGGCAATTAGGGCAACGGCCATGCCGCGGTAGCCGAAGATCGGTTTGCGGCTGAAGACCGGAATCACCTCGCTGACGATCCCGAAGCCGGGCAGCATCATCACGTACACCGCGGGATGCGAGTAGAACCAGAAGATGTGCTGGTAGCCGATCGGATAGCCGCCGCCGGCGACGTCGAAGAAGCTCGTGTGCATCACGCGGTCGAAGAGAATGAAGAACTGAGAGCCGGTCAGGAAGGGCGTCGCGAGCACCACGAGCGTCGACGTGACGAGGTTCGCCCAGCAGAGCAGCGGCATCCGCCACATGGTCATACCCGGCGCTCGCATCGTCAGCACCGTGACGAGGAAGTTGAGCGACGTCATGATCGAGGAGGCGCCGAACCACTGGATGCCCATGATGTAGAAGAGGTTCCCGATTCCCTGCCCGGTGGACAGCGGCGCGTAGTTCGTCCAGCCCGCGGCGAAGTTGCCGCCGCCGACGAGGAAGCCGGCAAGCACGGTGACGCCCGCGACGAGGAGCAGCCAGTACGAGAGCGCGTTCAGTCGCGGGAAGGCCATGTCCGACGCGCCGATCATGAGAGGGATCACGTAGTTCCCGATGCCGGCGAAGGCCGGGATGATGAAGAGGAACAGCATGATCGTCCCGTGCGCCGAGAAGAGGCTGTTGTAGGTCTCGTTGTCGAAGTACTGCATCCCGGGACGGGCGAGCTCCGCCCGCATCAACATCGCGATCAGACCACCGATGACGAAGAAGGCGAACGTCGTGACCATGTATTGGACGCCGATCACCTTGTGGTCGGTGTTGACCCTGAAGTAGTCGCGCCACGAAAAGGCGCCGTGCGCGGAATGGTCGTCCGGCACGGTCGGCGCGCCGCTCGCGTAACGCGCCCAGTAGTCGAAGACGCCGATTCCGGCAAGGAATCCGAGCGGGGTCACGACCATCCACGCGACCGCGAACGGCTGGGCGACGAACGTCGGCTGCCAGCCGGCCGCCAGCCGTATGACCGCGACCAGCGCGCTCCCGAGGCCAAACGCAAGGGGGGTCGTCCAGGCGGCTCGCAGCCACCCGGGCCGCGTGAGGGGGCCGCGGCGCTGCTCGAGCGGAAGGACCGGGTCGTCCTGACCGACCGCCCTGTGCTCCTGCACCGCCGTGAGCCACTCCTCCCTAGATCGCTATACGATCCACAATCTAGCTTGGGGAGACGCCGTCGCGCCGTGACAACCGAGGTCGTGCACACGCGCTCGGACCGCCGACGCTCGTCCTCGGCCCGGGTTCGGCGGTGTCAGTGTGGGCCGGGCAGGGATCGAACCTGCGACCTTGGGATTAAAAGTCCCCTGCTCTACCAACTGAGCTACCGGCCCCGCCGCTGAGTGTAAGCAGCGTCGGTTGGGGATCCGGGTGCATGCGACAATGGCGGCGTGGTCGTCGAGCTCGAGCAAGTGCCCCTCCTGCGCGGCGTGTTCCACCTGTGGGCGTTCGTCGGCGCGATCGTGGCCGGGATCGCGCTCGTCGTGCTCGCCGACGGGGCCGTGGAGGTCGCCTCCTCGTGGATCTACGCGACGGCGCTCGCGGCGATGTTCGGGGCGAGCGCGCTCTACCACCGCTTCCCGTGGCGGAACACCGCGAAGCGACTCTGGGCACGGCGGCTCGACCACTCGACGATCTTCGTCTTCATCGCAGGCACGTACACGCCGTTCACGCTTCTGGGCTTCGGCGGTGCCACGCGGTGGCTCGTGCTCGGCCTGGCGTGGACGGGGGCGGTGCTCGGGCTCGTGCTCGAGCTCGCGTGGATCGACTCGCCACGATGGCTCAGTACGCTCGCGTACCTCCTGGTCGGCTGGGTCGGCGTGCTCACGATCCCACAGCTCTTCAGCGGGATGGGTGTCGCCGTCGGCGTGCTGCTGATCGTCGGCGGCGGCCTGTACTCGCTCGGCGCGGTGATCTACGCGACGAAGTGGCCGAACCCGTTCCCCCGCGTCCTCGGCTTCCACGAGATCTTCCACCTGCTGGTCGTCGCGGCGGCGGCGATCCAGTTCGTCGCCGTCTCGTTGGTGGTGATGTGACGGCGCGGCGGGTCGAGCTCACGGACGCGGAATGGCGCGAGCGCCTCACGCCGGAGCGGTACGCCGTGCTTCGTCAGCAGGCGACCGAGCGGCCGTTCACGGGAACGTACACCGACACCGAGGAACCCGGCGTCTACCGCTGCGCAGGGTGCGGAGCCGAGTTGTTCCGCTCGGACGCCAAGTTCCACTCGGGATCGGGTTGGCCGAGCTTCGTCGAGCCGGCGGACGTCGACGCCGTGGAGACGCGCGTCGACGCGAGCCACGGGATGGTCCGCACGGAGGTCGTCTGCGCGGCGTGCGGCGGGCACCTCGGTCACGTCTTCGACGACGGCCCAGGCCCCAGCGGGCTGCGGTACTGCGTCAACTCGTGCGCGCTCGATCTCGACCCCGAGGCCGACGGCGATGGCTGACCTCCCCGCGCAAACGAGACTCGGGGCGATCCGGCTCCGCGCGAGGGACGTGGGGCTCTTGCGGGATTTCTACGAGCGCGCGATCGGCCTACGCGCGCTGTCGTCGGACGACGGGATCACCGTGCTCGGAACTGGGGGCGGCGCGCTCGTCGAGCTCGTCAGCGCGCCCGACGCACCCGTCCGCCCCCGGGGGACGACCGGTCTCTTCCACCTGGCGCTGCTCGTCCCGAACCGCGTTGAGCTGGCCCACGCACTCCGGCGCGTCTTCGACGCGGGCTGGCACCTCAGCGGCGCCTCCGACCACCTCGTCAGCGAGGCGCTCTATCTCTCGGACCCCGAGGGCAACGGGATCGAGCTGTATCGCGACCGACCCCGCACGGAATGGACGAGACAGGGCGAGGAGATCGCGATGGCGACGCTTCCCCTCGACCTCGAAGGACTGCTCGCCGAGCCGGGCGCCGACAACGAGGCGCCGTCGATGCCGGACGGGGCCGTGCTCGGCCATGTGCACCTCCAGGTCGCCGATCTCGGTGGCGCGTC
>Ga0070681_10007638_pt1 | contig 10574 bp, 7 predicted proteins | sample KBSC83BmetaG_FD_65650 | JGI IMG/M metagenome (GOLD analysis project Ga0070681, IMG submission 65650) | Corn rhizosphere microbial communities from Kellogg Biological Station, Michigan, USA - KBS C8-3B metaG | ecosystem: Host-associated > Plants > Roots > Rhizosphere | place: USA: Michigan...
GCGTCGATTCGCTCCGGTGGATTGATCGACAACAACACGGTATTCCGGTCGAAGAAGTAGCCGTACGCCGAGTCCCACATGTGATTGACCATGATGAACTGGCCCGGCGCGCTCAGTGAATCGAGTTGCGCTCGCAGCGAGCGAATCGCGTTCGGATCGAAGAAGGCTCGCTTGAACCGAACCGTCTCGTCCACCGAGTTGCCGATGAGTGCCGCGAACAGAACTGCTGCTGCAACCCTTGCCATTCGCGTCGTGCTGCCGGCCAGAAGGCTGATCGCAGCTGCGCACGCGACGGCGTAGAACGGGAGGACGAGCAGCGTGGGGTAGTACTGCAGTATCCACAGCTGAACGAAGATCCAGAGGAACGGCAGCGCGGCGAGGAAGAGGAATCCGGGGTTCGGCCCGAGCGTGGCGAGGCGTGGAAGTCGCTGCCGAATGAACGGAGCTGCGAGCCAGAACAGCGCCACTGGAAAGAGCAGAAGCGAGAAACATCGCTCCACTCGGCCGACAATGGTCGGCCAAACCCCGGTGGTGAACGGAATCTTTGCTGCCGGCCCGGCTGCGCGCTCCACCCATTGAAAGTGCAGATCGCGAACGAACGATGCGACGCCGCCGAGCGCCCACACGTTCGTCCCGAACTTGAAGAGCATCGCCGCGACGGCGAATGCGGCTGGTACGCCGAGCGCGATGACGACGTGTCGATTGATCCGTTGGTGATGCGCGATCGCCGCGAAGGCGTAGAGCAGCGGAACGAAGAACCAGCCGTCGTACGACGCGGTGAACAACACGAAGAGAAATACGCTTGCGCCGAGGAGATAAACCCAGGGCTTTCGTGTTGGAACGGCGGGAGGTGCAGATCCCTCGGTTCCCTCGGGATGACTCCGTTTCAAGTACTGCACGAGGAGATACACGCCGCCAAAGCCGAAGAACGACAGATACGGCACGTGATGCAAATAATCCGCGTGCTGAACCCAGAGCGGATTCATGACCCACAGCGCGAGCCCGATCTGGGCGATGTCGCGCGACCAGTAGTGCTCCAGCAAACGATAAACGAAGAACAGCGCTCCGAACGAGAACATGAGCGCAACAAGCCGGAACTGCGCCAGCGTCGACAGGTGGAACACCGCGCGCAGGACGCCGTTCATCAGATCGGGCAGCTGCGGATAGTGCGTGTAGATCAGTTTGGCGTCGTTCTGCGTCACCAGGCTCGCGTCGAGCAGAACCGGTGTGAGGCGCATTTTCAGGAAACCGTACTTCTGAAAATTCCGCCCTGCCGTCATCACGTTGTAATCGGAATACGAATCGCCCCAGTTCAGCCGCGGCGGGTCGAACGCGTGGACGACGCAGTAGACCAGAACGGCGGCAACACACACGAATCCGATGTGGTGCCTGAGGAACGACCCAGCGCGCTTGATCATGAGCGGGAGACGACTCGGTGTCTCGGATACTCGACGGGAGTCCAGCCCAGGGGCGCTCCGGCGATCGAGGGATCGAACAGGCCCTGAATGCAGCGGTTGTCGCCTCGGCACGGCGGCTCCTCGCTCGTATGCACGCACGGCGAGCAAGCCACCTTGCGATAGTGCGTGACTTCATCGACCTGCCAGCCATCGCGAAGGCGCGTGGCAGGATCCGTCGGCCCCCAGTACGACACGCAGCGCCGGCCCGCGATACGCGCGAAATGGAGCAGGCTCGAATCGATGCCCCAGAACTCGTCGGACGCGAAGATCGTCGCGACAGATTCTCGGAGCGTCATCTCGCCGCAGAGATTGCGGAACGTGAGCTGCGGAAATTCAGCACCGAGCCGCGCGATGATCGCGTCCGCCTGACCGCGATCAGACGGTGTTCCGAGCAGCGCGAGTGTGCGATGTCCAGGGCGCAGATTCGCGCGCGCGACGTGCGCCCACTGTTCGGTGCTCAGCATCCGCTCCTGGCCCAGGTCCGAGCACGCGAAGCCGACGCAGATCTGGCCGGGAATGCGCAGCACGGGCGACGGGACACCGCACGTCATCGTCAGCGCGGCGCGGCATGCCGCCTGGTCGGCAATCGGGGCACCGAACAATTCGCCGATGCGATCGTAGAAATGATAGCTCGCCGACGATCGATTGAAGAATACTAAATGCGACGCGAGACCGCGCCGCCAAAAGATGTGCTCGAGCCAGAAGCTCACGCGGTTGCGGGCCATGGTGAGCGTGGTGAACACCGTCGTGAGCTTGCTGTGCACTTCCAGGTCGACGATGCAGTCGGCGTGCAGCGTCTGCCACCAAACGCGAAGCGCCGACGTCAGGATTCGCCACGTGCTGCCGACATCGATGATGCGATACTCGTCGAAGACGCCCGTGAGCTCCGCAAAGGGCCGAACGGACGGCGTCGTGATCAGCACCATCTTCACGTTCGGCTGCGCGCGCCGAAACCCGAGCAGCATCGGCATGGCGATGATCAAGCTTCCGCCGCCGAGCAGCTTGATCCACACGATCTCGTCGCTGACGGTCAGCTGGTGGTCTCGCCGCAGCACGCGCCCGAGGACCATCGTGACCGGCCGAAGCAGCGCGATGCCGATTCGACCGAGATAGTTGTCGACCGTTCGTTGAGTGCGCAGCCGCATGTCTTGTGGACGGATGGCGCGCACCAGAAGTATCAACGGTGCACGGGGCTTACGGTGCCGGCCTCAGAAACGCATCGAGGTCGGCGAGCCAGGGGGCTTGCTGTGCGTCGATCGGGCGCTGCCAGAGGCGCAGTGTCTTCGCCGTCCACGATGCGCCGGGCAGCAGCGATGCGGTCTGAAAGTGCAGGACGGGCTGTTCGCCGGGCCTCACGACGATCGGAAAGCGCATGCGTCGTGTCCACGGGTTGAGCGATACCGGAAATCGCGATGCGGCGCCGCCGATGCCGATGAGAAATCGCGGACTGGCGCCGATGACGGGAAGCCGCCGCCACGGGTTGTGAACCTCGTAATCGACTTCGATTTCGAGAACGTTGAGCGGCGCCGTCGCTGTCGGCAGGGGAGGTAGCGGGATGTCCACCACTCCGGGCGGGACATTCATCTCACCAACCGGTTGTGGCGCGGGTGCCTGCGTCGCACGGCGCTCCCAGATGAACGACCACGGCGTGGTCGACGACACCGCGTACCAATCCAGGAGCTCGTCGTAGAACGCCCATTCGTAATTCTCTAACCACGCCTCGTACTGGGTGTACGTGGGACGAACCGTCTGAACCAGCGTTGGCTGAGTAGCTTCAAAGCGCTCGACGTACGACTGTCGATTGTCGGGACCGAGCGCGTGGATGATGTAGTCGAAGTCCGGGTGGAACATGCCATTTCTCGCCTCGAGCCATCCGGCGTACGTCGACCAGAACGACGGCGGTTGGCCAGCGGGGCGTCGATGTGTGTCGATCGCCTTCTGTCCCTCGCGAAGCGACTCGGGCCAGATGCCGCTCATCGTGAAGCCGTCGTTCCCGAACGCGTGACCGACAATGACGTGCGGAAGCGCGATCGCCAGCGTCGCGGGGAGCAGCGTCACCGCGAGAAACGCATAGCCGGTGATGGCGCCCGTAGCCACCGCGATCCCGCGCGGGACGCCCAGCCAACCACTCGCGTCGCGGCGCCCATCGAAGCGTTCGGCGTAGGCCCACAGCTCGAGCAGCACGATCAGCAGGAGCACACGACGCGCGGGCTGCACGTAGGCCGGCGTGAACACGCCGAGCAACGACGCGCACGACACGAGCGCGTACACGCTGACGACGGCGAGCGCATATGCCCATCGACGCGATTCATCGTCGGGGGCGATCCACGCTCGGCGCAGATAGACAACGACTGTCGTCAGACCACCAATGAGCGCAACGGCGACCGCAGGCGTCGCGAGCACCATGCGGAAGCCAAGCCCCCACGACGGCACGTAGATGTTGGGAGGTGCGCCGAAGTACCAGTACTGATCCATCGGCACGATTTGGAAGTTGTAATGCAGCGCGCCGCGCATTCCCGAAACGCCGCCGACGGCAAGCAGCAAGACAACGAGCAAGGCGACACCGATCGCGATTGCGCTCACGAGCTCAACGGCCGCGCCTCGACGATCATTCGAGCGTACGAGCAGAATTGCCGAGACGAGACCGTACGCGAGCATGACGGCGAGTCCCTGTTCCGTGCTCACGAACAACGATCCGCCGAGGATCGCGCCGGTGAGCGCCGTCCGCAGTCGCGGTGATCGCACGGCAAAGAGCACTGCGGGAAGCATCGTCGGCAACGCCGATCGCACGCCGAGCATGCCGTTCAGCGCGAAGATGACCTGCGACATCTTGAGGGCGTACGATGCCGCGAACATCGCAACGGTCAGGCAAAGCGCCTTCGTCCAACTCTTGGTAAAAGCCCGGAACACCACGAGCGGCACGACAGGATAGAGCGCTGCCGTGATGAGCTGCCGCGACAGCTCAGACCCGCGAAGCCCGCCGCCGAGAAGGCGGTACAGCCAGTAGTGGGAGTAGGGGATTCCGAGGCCGTGGAAGTACTGGAAGTCGACACCGGGATGGAACCCAGCTTGGATGCGCCGCAGACTGTTATAGAGCTGGAATGGGCCGTCGATCGCCACTCCACTGAAGTGCACGGCCGCTTCGAACGCGTAGGTCATGGTGGCGGCGACGAACACCAGCGCCAGCACCGACCAGACGGTCAGGCCGGTGGTCCGTTCAGTCTCCGCGTGCGGCGGTGTGTCAGCGTCCGAAATGGCTGTCGCCATGGATACCCGAACAAATCCCGAGGAAGGTGTTATACTTAAGACCCAATGTCGCGCGCCGAATTCGATCTACAGGCCCCGTTTCAGCCCGCGGGCGATCAGCCAAAGGCGATCGCTGAGCTGTCGGCCGGTCTCGAGCGAGGAGATCGTTTCCAGACCCTGCTCGGCGTGACTGGGTCCGGCAAGACCATGACGATGGCGAACGTCATCCGTCAGCACGGACGACCGACCCTGGTCCTGTCGCACAACAAGACCCTCGCGGCGCAGTTGTACGGAGAGCTCAAGAGCTTCTTCCCGCACAATGCGGTCGAGTACTTCATCTCATACTACGACTACTACCAGCCAGAAGCCTACGTCCCGACGACCGACACGTACATCGAGAAGGACGCGTCGATCAACGAGGACATCGACCGGCTGCGGCTGCGCGCGACGTCGAGCCTCATGGAACGCGAGGACGTCGTCATCGTCGCTACAGTGTCGGCAATTTATGGGCTGGGTGACCCTGTTGCGTACCGGGAGCAGATGGTCACGCTCACGCAGGGCCAGCGCATCGATCGCGACGATATCCTGCGCTCACTCGTGCGCATTCAGTACGGGCGCAACGACGTCTCCTTCGACCGCGGCACGTTCCGCGTCCGCGGCGACACGGTCGAAATCTTCCCGGCATACGAAGAGCAGGGCGTTCGCGTGGAGATGTGGGGCAACGAGATCGAGCGCATCTCCAAAATCAACGTGCTCACGGGCGAGACGATCGCGCAGCTCACGCGCGCGGCGATCTATCCGGCGAAGCATTTCGTCACGCAGCGTCCAACGCTCGAGCGAGCGGTCAAGCTCATTCGCGCGGAGCTCGTGGACCGGCTCGCGGAGCTGCGCAACGTCGGCAAGCTGCTCGAGGCCCAGCGGCTCGAGTCGCGCACGAACTTCGACATCGAAATGATGCTCGAGATCGGGACGTGCGCCGGGATCGAGAACTACTCGCGCCATCTCGCCGGGCGTCAGGCGGGCGAGCGGCCCGCGTGCCTCTTCGACTATTTCCCGGAAGATTTTCTCGTCGTCGTCGACGAGTCGCACGTCTCGCTTCCACAGGTCGGCGGCATGTTCAATGGCGACCGTGCGCGCAAGCTGACGCTCGTCGAATACGGATTCCGGCTTCCGAGTGCGCTCGACAACCGGCCGCTGATGTTCGACGAGTTCCTCGCACTCACCCCGCGAGCGGTTTTCGTCTCCGCCACGCCGGCGGAGTTGGAGCTTCGGCTCTCGGAAGGCGTCGTGGTCGAGCAGATCATTCGACCCACCGGGTTGGTCGATCCGGAGATCGAGATTCGCCCCGTGCGCGGCCAGGTCGACGATCTACTGAACGAGATCCGCGGTCGCGAACGAAAGGGAGAGCGCGTGCTCGTCACGACGCTCACGAAGCGCATGGCCGAAGATCTCACGGACTATCTGCAGCAGGTCGGCGTTCGCGTCCGGTACATGCACTCGGACATCGATGCGATCGAGCGCATGGAGATCGTCCGCGGCCTTCGCCTCGGCGAGTTCGATGTGCTCGTCGGCATCAACCTGCTTCGAGAAGGTCTGGATCTTCCCGAAGTGTCCCTCGTGGCGATCTTGGACGCCGATCAGGAAGGCTTCTTGCGCAGCGATCGCTCGCTCATTCAGACGGTCGGTCGTGCCGCGCGAAATCTGAATGGACGCGCCATCTTTTACGCGGACCGGGTGACTGGTTCCATGCAGCGCTGCCTCGAGGAGACCTCTCGCCGCCGGGAGATCCAGCAGGCGTACAACATCGAGCACGGCATCACGCCGCAGACCGTGAACAAGAGCGTCGACCAGGTTCGTTTCATCACGCGGGTCGCCGACGCGCGCACCGAGCGCGAGGCGAAGAAGGTCGCGGAACCGGCGCGCCGCTATGCGGTGATGGAGATGGAGTCGCTCGAGAAGATGCTCGACGAGCAGATGCGCGAGGCCGCGGCCGCGATGGACTTCGAGTTGGCAGCACAGCTGCGCGACCAACTGTTCGAGGTGCGTGCGCGACGTGAAACGGCAGGGAAAAAGGCAGTCGCGGGGGCGGTGCGCGGTGGGCGGTAACGGCAACCGGTCATCCCGAGCCTCAGGCGAGGGATCTGCACTTCAACATCGGTACGTGCAGATCCCTCGCTGCGCTCGGGATGACACATAAGATGACCGACCACATCGTTCCCCCGCTGGCCAGCCATGGCCGCTCGGCGCTCAGCGAGCACGAGCTGATTGCGTGGGGCGAGCAGTTCGGACGATCCGCGTCGCCGCCACTCGTCGTGGGGATCACGGGAGACCTTGGCGCCGGCAAGACGACGCTCGTGCAGGCGATCTGCCGCGGCTACGGCGTCGGGGAAGAGGTGACGAGCCCGACGTTCGCCCTCGTACATCGCTACGCCGGGAAATTGTCGCCCGTCTACCATCTCGATCTGTATCGCCTCGACAAACCCGACGATCTCACGAACCTCGCATGGGACGAGATCGTCGCCGACGAGGCGCTCGTGCTCGTGGAGTGGCCCGAGCGCGCCGGCACACGCATGCCGCACGACCACATTCCGCTCAGCCTTCAGCATTTGCCTGACGACGCGTCGCGGCGGTTGCTCTACGCCGGCGGGCACGTATGATCACGCTCGCCCTCGACGCGTCCACCTACACAGGGGACGTCGCAGTGATCGTGGACGGCCAGGTCGTCGCCGAGCAGTCCGCGGCGATGAAGGGTGCCGATGAGGAGCGGCTGATGCCCGCTGTCGCACACGCGCTTCAGACGGCGAATGTGGAACGCAAATCGATCGACCGTATTGTATGTGGCGCCGGGCCTGGAAGCTTCACGAGCCTTCGCATTGCCGGCGCAATCGCCAAAGGAATGGCGGTGGGACTCGGCAAGCCGCTGTATGCGGTGCCGTCGATGGCCCTCGTGTTGGGAGCAGCGAACGTCTCGCCGGGTCGCTACATCGTCACGATCGATGCGCTTCGCGCGGAGCTGTACATCGGGCTGTACGAAGTCGATGCCGTGCACGCGATCTCGGAGCTCGAGCCCGCGCGGCTCATCGGCGTCGGCGAGCTCGCACGCGCGGCCGAGGATTTCGACGCGAAGGTTGTGAGTCCGTCCCGCATCGACAACGCGATCGTGTCGCTGCCGCGCGCCGGTGCGGTCACGAAGCTCGAGCACATGCTTTCGTCAGCGGGACCTGTGGACATCGACTCGTGGGAGCCGTCGTACGGACGTCTCGCCGAGGCGCAGGTGAAATGGGAATCGACGCACGGTCGGCCGCTTCCGGCGAGATGAGCCGGGCGATCTCGATCTCGCCGGTCGTCACCGAGGACCTCGGTGCTGTCGCCGCCATCGAGCGCGCCGCGTTCAGCGATCCGTGGTCGGAGCGATCGTTTCGCGAAGCGCTCGCGCAGCCAACGATCTTTTTCGTTGCGGCGCGAAGTGACGACGGCGCCGTGCTGGGTTATGTTGTCGCGTGGTTCGTTGCCGACGAGGGGCAGATCGCAAATCTCGCGGTATCGCCGGCCGGGTGGGGCAGGGGCATTGGCCGCGCGCTTCTCACGGCCGCATTGCGGGAAGCCGTCGCACGAGGCGCGAAGGATGTCTATCTCGAGGTTCGCAACTCGAACCTCCGCGCGCGACGGCTGTACGGGTCATGTGGGTTCAACGAGGTCGGACGGCGGCGGGCGTATTACCGGCTGCCGGTGGAGGACGCCATCGTGCTTCGGCGAACGCTGACGCAGGCGGATGTGTGAAGTGGCAAGTGAAGTGGGCAACAGAATTGGTTGGCGTGCAATGATTTGCTGACGCGCCAACACGGACTGGATCATACCGTGTGCGGCGAGACCAACTACTCTCGCCAGGAGGAGAATCGTGAGCCGAAGCTTGAACAAAGTCACGCTGATCGGGAATCTGGGCAACGATCCGGAGGTGCGTTCTACTACCGGAGGAAATCGCGTTGCCACGTTCTCGCTCGCGACGAGCCGGACGTGGAACGACGCGTCCGGGTCGAAGCAGGAAAAGACGGAGTGGCATCGCTGCGTGGTGTGGAACACCAAGGGGTCGCAGCTCGCCGACATCGTCGAGAAGTACGTGAAGAAGGGCGACAAGCTCTATGTCGAGGGGCGCATCGAGTACCGGCAGTGGCAGGACAAGGATGGGCAAACGCGCTACAGCACCGAGATCAACGTGCGCGAGCTGATCATGCTCGGCGGCGGTCGTGGTGGTGGCGCGCCGGACTTCGACGGTGAAGGCGGTGGTGCGCGACGGGCATCGGCGCCGGCCAAGGCGAAGGCGCCAGCCGGCGGCGAGGACTTCGAGGATTTCCCGAACGCGCTGCAGGACGAGGACGACGACCTGCCGTTCTAGCATTTTATCATTGGCACCATCTGATGAGTCGTGGCCACAGTCGGTCATGCATCACAGACATCGGACGCAACGGGCGGCAATGCTCCAGCATTGTCGCCCGTGTTCTTTTTGCCAGAGGTGGCGCATCCGGAACGTGACTCGGCGTTTGAGCGTGGGCTTTGCAGCGACAGCGCTGGCTGTCATTGGCGCGGTGATTCGAGACTCGGCGATGACGCTCGAGCTCTGGCGAGTAGGTGGCTCCAAGCCCGGGACAGTCCTCCGGCGGGCGACGAAGGAAGCGTTCGTTTCCGGCATCGCTACCTGCCTGTAGCCGAAGCCTTCTGGCGACAAAAGTGCAGATCCCTCGCTTGGCTCGGGATGACTGTGTTTTGGCGGTTTAGTGAGCCGCATCACCTGATACCTCTATCGGACTCCGGTCGTCCGATTAGGCAGAGGCCGGCAACGTTCGCCGACTGAGTCCACAGGGATTTCACGACCGACCACGCCTGGAGTTGACGCTATGCTCGTGCGGGCTGCCCGAAGCCGGCTGCGCGATCTTTCCATGATCCGAACGGCCGCCGTTGCCGCGATCGCCGTTATCGCGCCAGTCATGCTGTCCGCGCAGGAAGCGCCGTCGCAGATGCCCGCGACGCACACCGTCAAGCGTGGCGACACTCTCTGGGATATTGCGAAGCTGTATTTCGGCGACTCGTATCTCTGGCCCGAGATCTACCGCCTCAACACCGGTACGATCGAGGATCCGCATTGGATTTATCCGGGCGAGACCCTCAAGCTTCCGGGCACGACCGCTCGCGTCGTCGCGGTCACTCCGCCGCCGGCGGTGACGGAGGCGAAGCCCACTCTCGACACGATTCCGACCGCGGTGCCAGAAACGCCGCGGCCGCTGACAATTTCCACACCGCACGAAGTCGCCTCTGCGCCGGCATCACAGGAGATGGTTCAGGCGCCGCGCACCGCAGTTCGCACCGGCGAGTACGCGGCTGCCCCGTGGGTCGATGAACAGGGTGGCCCGCGCGGCTCTGGCTACATCCTGGAAGGACGTGATCTTCCCGGCATCGCGCTGGACGACCGCTCGCGCATGAACCTGTATGACGCGGTGCTCGTTGCGCCGCCGGTTGGCTCGGTTGCGGCCGAACACGAGCTGTTTCTCTCGTATCGCTACGGGCCGATCATCGAGGATTTCGGACAGATCATCATTCCGACGGGCGTGATCGAGATCACACGCGCACCGCGCAACGGCGAAGCGGCGATCGGTCGCATCGTAAAGATGTTCGAGCGGGTAGAAGCGACTCAGCGCCTCATCGCGCTGGATACCAGCGCGGCCACCGTCGCGGGCACGCCGGCGACCATCACCGGCGGCCACTCGGGCAAGGTCCGCTGGATCACGCCGAATGTGCCGGTGCTGCCGCGAATTCAGAATTACGTCGTGGTCGACATCGCGCGCCGCGACAGCGTGCACACGGGCGACCGGATCGAGC
>Ga0070681_10007639_pt1 | contig 10574 bp, 11 predicted proteins | sample KBSC83BmetaG_FD_65650 | JGI IMG/M metagenome (GOLD analysis project Ga0070681, IMG submission 65650) | Corn rhizosphere microbial communities from Kellogg Biological Station, Michigan, USA - KBS C8-3B metaG | ecosystem: Host-associated > Plants > Roots > Rhizosphere | place: USA: Michigan...
TCGGGTCAATCCGGATCTGGGACCTGATCTGTATCATCGCATCGACAATCGAATGCAAAACGACCGCGGACGCATAGGGTTTGTAGCCGTTTCGCTCCATTTCCCAAGGTTTGCCCAGATCTGCGACCAGTTCATCGGGGGCTGCAACTTCGCTGTATATCCGACAAAATCCACGCGCGCCTTCGATGACCTCGCTCGAACTCGTGAATCCGCGTTGAGCAAGCAAGCCGGACATCAATCCATTTGCCGCGGCTTTGCCGGCATGCAGGTATTTGGTCATCGTGCCACGGTTTTGCTGCAGGCCTGCCGACTGGCTCGCCGCGATGCCGATCGCGTGCGTAATTTCTGGATGGCTGCATCCCAGGAGTTTCGCCGCCCCTACGCCTGCCGCGATGCTTCCCAACGTTCCAGTCAAATGCCAGCCTCCTTTGTGGTGCGAAGGCGACGCCCGGCCCGCGCGCACGCCGGCTTCGAGCCCGCACACGTACGCGAGCAAGAATTCTTTTCCGGACACTGGTTTGCGCTCACAGAGTGGAAGCAAAGCAGACAGGACCGGCGAACTCGGATGTAATGTCGTTGCATGCGTATCGTCATAGTCGAGTACATGGCCCATGAACCCGTTTGCAACTGGAGCCTCCAAAATACCCAGTTTCAGCTTCCTGCCTAAGACCGTTGCCTCGGGGCGGCCGCCAAGGTCTTGCAGCATGGCGATCACAATATCCGCAGAAGGGTGCGTACTGCCTGCAAACACACAGCCGAACCAATCCAATAAACCGCGTTGCGCGGCGTGCACAGTAGAATCCGGCAAGTCTTCATACTTGGCGCTTGCGAGAAATCCGCATAGCTGGCTTGTCACGCCATTTTTCGGCCTGGCGTGCGCTTCATCCATCCAGTTATTGTCCACTTGCGATCCTTATTGCTTTTGACTTGCTGCCTGTTGTCGGCAAACTAGACTCCACGTATGAGACGTGTCTTAGGAACGCCGGCTGAAATGTAAACGTCTTGGGGACCGGCGCCACCGGCAACGGCGACGAAAACCTCGTCGGGGCTGGCAGTTCGCCAGACAGTATCCGCATCTCCGCGACCGGCACCGCGTTCCGTGTCGACAAAAGACTTGGCGAGGTTGGCAACGGGTACTCGGGCAAATTCCCAAATACGCTTTTGGATATCGCGTTTGGTAAGTCCTGCCTCGTGTAACGATTGGGCATGATTGACACCAAGCAGCAGCATGGCTCCGTCACCTCCGCCGTACATAGGCGGCATATTGGTCGCAATATGGCGCAGGGTCTCTTCGGGTCCTACCCCCTCCCCGCCCGAAATATTGCAATAGTTAGATGCCTTGAACACGGTGACCGTGCTGTCTTCCGGCTTGAATCCCCGATCGACATGAAACGGCGTCCACGGATTTGCCTCTTCATTCTCGCCGCAGATGTACGAATAGCGCAGGGGCGAACCGAAACTCACTTTCGAATAAACGCCAGGCAGCGCACCTCCGCCATTGATGAGGATGAGGCGAATGGCGCGCCCGATCGTCGCATTCGCGCGCCAGCCGGGGCCCAGGCATCCAGTCCCGCAATTGATTTCCAGCTTGTTGCGGATTGGACCATTTATCAGCAGGAAGGGCGTCATCGGATTCGTAGTCATCTGCATAAGCTCAAGGGGGAATCCGGGGTCGATGAGCCCCTCTATCGCGGCAATAATGACCGGCATGTATTCGGGACGACAGCCAGCCATGACCGCGCTGACGGCTATCACTTCGACCGTGAGCTTCCCTTTGCGCGGCGGCAGTGTAGCCACCACGTGATCCGAGACGTAACCCGAGGCCTCGACAAAGCTTTGTACCCGCCGGGCGGTAGCGGGAACTACCGGCAACCCGTCAGTCCACCCCTGATCGTATGCATATTCGTAATTCCTTAAAAACAGTTCATCGTCCGATTCTGCTTCGAGATCTACTTGGCCCTGCGTCACGTTCTCCCCCTATACAGGAACCGATGAGCGCACCACGCCCTTCGGGTAAATTTGGGCCCGGACTATGGTCTGGAGCCGGCGTTCGATCTCATTGGGTGGCAATGTGAGCCCCTCGACTATTGCCGGCATCATCTGTTCAATCCGTACGCTGAGCGCCTCGGGGCTGAGATCGCGGATGGGATTTGGCGTTTCCGCGATTGCCATGTATGGACATCCCTGCGTTGCCGCCATCCGGCGTGCAAATTTCGTAAATGTATCGGAAGCGATCATCACCGTCGGAATGCCGCGCTTTTCCAAAGCTGGTGTGACGTGGCTACACCACGTCGTGCACCCGCCTCAATCGCCGGTGGCAGTAATAACAACGTCGACTCGGCTGGCCAGATCATCCAGTTTGTCCTGCAGCAGGTCTAGCAACTTTGCCGTATTCATCGGAACTTCGGTCACTGCCTGCTCCAGAAGCACAGCGGCAGGGCGATAGCGTTTCTTAATGAACCCCCCAAGCGCACTAAGAAGGTCAAACGCGGACGGACGCCAATTCGGCAGAAGTCCGATCACGATCCCATCAAGACTCGATGGACGCGGCGCGAGAACGTTGCTTGCAAATGCTTCATCGAGGTAAGCCGGAAGGGGAGACAATATCGTTATGCGTCGTGTATCCATCGGTGCTCCTTTACATGGAGGTTTTTTGATGCCTGGCAATGAGGGCAAAGTGAAATCGAAACGGACCGGGAAAACGAATAGCTGACCGTTATTGGCCAACGATTCGAGCCGTTCGTACGACCTCGCCCCATCTGTCGTAATCGGCTTTAAGGTACTGCGTTAGGTCGCGCGGCGTGCCGCCCGCGATCTCCGCACCAAGCGTTTCAAAGAGCTTCTTGATGTTTGGGTCCTGCAAAGCATTGCCAATTTCCGTATTGAGTCTGGCCACAATGCCGGATGGCATCTTGGCCGGTCCGAAGACGCCCCACCACTGATTCGACTCAAAGCCGGGTAAAGCGGCTTCCGCCACTGTGGGAAGCTGGGGTGCAGCCGGCGTCCGCTGTGCACTCGTCACGGCGAGCGCCCTCAGCTTTCCAGCCCGAAACTGCGCGTCCACCGTGGGAAGCGAAGCGAACAACACCGAAACGTTTCCGGCGACGGTATCGATCACCGCCGGCGCTCCCCCTTTGTAAGGCACATGCACCATCTTGATTCCGGCACGTAGCATGAAGAGCTCCCCGGTGAGGTGGCTCAGACTGCCGATTCCGTTGGATGCCATATTCAGTTCACCCGGCCGGGCTTTGGCAAGAGCGATCAGTTCTTTGACGGACTTAACGGGTAACGAGGGATGGATCACCAGAACATTGGGAGCCTGACCGATCAGTATCACCGGAGTAAAATCGTGCAGCGAATCGTAGGGCGGCTTCGCGCCGATGTGCGGATTGATCGAAAGTGAGCTGGACGCGGCGAAAACCAGGCTGTAGCCGTCCGGGACTGCACGCGCCACATTTTCGGCACCGATCATGCCGCCGGCACCGGAGCGATTGTCTACCACCACCTGCATGTGAAAAGATTCAGTGAGCTTTTGAGCAATGGCGCGTGCCAGAATGTCGGCACCGCCGCTGGGCGGGAACGGTACCACCAATCGTACGGGTTGTGCCGGGTAGCGTTGGGCATAAGATGTGCTAGGCACCCATGCAGCGCTTAACATCGCAAGCGCAATCAGAAATCCTCTTTTCTTCAAACGCACTCTTCTCGCTTCAGGCACGCCAAATTAGACAGAATACGGCGCTATTGGATCGCAACGCCGCCAGGATACGATACGCCGCGATTTCGTTTTTCTTTATCTTGGAGCCATTTAGTGTGTTCAGATTGCGAACAAAGGCGTCCCCAGATATTTTAAGCATTACTGCTATTTGGACATCGATTTTCATATAGTGTCATACATTGCGGGTGTATAGTCAAAAGTTCATAATGTGCACAAACCAACGGAGCGAACATTGAACAAATCGTACGACAGCACGCGCTCCGGCACGCAAAGCCTCGAAAGGGCGTTATGCATTCTGAAGGAAGTGGGCGCAACGAATGTCACGGGTTGTACGCTTGCCATGCTCCTTGAAAAAGTCGCCCTTAACCGTACGACGGTCTACCGTCTCGTAAAATGTCTTCAGGACCAGGGCGCCATCGACCAGGATGTCCGTACCAGAAGATTTTTTCTGGGGCCATTAGCGCTTGCGCTGGGCGTGGCAGCTCAACAGCGTTTCGATTTGAGGCAAATACTTTCACCTGCCGCCGTCCGCATTGCCGAGGCAACCGGCGACACCTGCTTCCTGATGATGCGCAGCGGCAGTGATGCGGTTTGTATCGACCGGCGCCTGGGCTCTTACCCCATCAAGACCCTCACCGTAGAAGTTGGCACGAGACGGCCTCTGGGCATAGGCGCTGGAAGCCTCGCGATTCTCAGTGCGATGCAAGAATCCGAAATTCAGAACGCCATCCGGGCAAATGCCAAGATTCTTCCGAAGTACGGGCAATCGCCTGCATCATTGATCAAAGCAGTGCGAACAGCGCAGAGGCTGGGATACGTTTCTGCACCGGTGCACGGACTCGAGCGCGTCATCGCAGTTGGGCTGCCGATCAGAGACCGAATGCAGAATCCATTGGCGGCCCTAAGCATTGCGGCTATCGCTGAACGGATGTCGCCGAAACGTCGCCTCGATCTGCTGGGAAGGCTCCAGGCAGAGACTAAACAACTCGGTGAGATACTTCGCAAGACCAATCTTGTCGACAGCTGACGCCTCCGGGACGGAAGGCCCTTGAACTACTCCGATTCCTTGGCTCCGCTTAATCGCACGGCATCGGCCCATTTCACCGACTCGCGTTTCAGCACTTCACCAAACTTCTCCGGTGTATCCTGCCAGGTCGGTTCATTTCCGGCCGCACGCAGACTCTGCTCTATTTCCACAGATTCAAGTACCCGGACTATTTCGAGGTTCATCTTCAGAATAATGTCGCGCGGAGTTCCCTTCGGACCTGCGATTCCGAACCATGCGGACGCTTCATATCCTTTGACGCCTGCCTCGGCCAGCGTCGGAACATCCGGGAGCTCGTTGGAACGTTTTGCGGTGGATACCGCCAGCGCTCTTAATTTCCCGGCCTTGACAAAAGGTATCACCCCGCCGATTCCGGGAAAAGCGAGCGGGACCTGCCCTCCCAGCAGATCAGCCATGGCCGGACCGCTACCCCGATATGGGATATGGGTCATCTTCACGCCGGTCATCGACAAGAACAAGGCGAAGTTCAGGTGCGGGAAACTCCCATTGCCGGAGGTCGCGTAATTCAGTTTTCCAGGCATGGAACGGGCCAAGGCGAGCAGCTCGCTGACGCTTTTTACCCCGAGCGAAGGGTGCGCCAGCAAAACATTAGGCGCACTCGTCATCTGCGTCACAGGCGCAAAATCGCGCAGCGGATCGTAACGCAGCTTCTTGTAGAGGGCCGCGCTGACAAAATGGGTCATGCTGATCACTAGAAACGTGTATCCGTCCGGTGGGGATTTCGCCACTTGTTCAGCGCCTATGGTCGAACCCGCACCCGCGCGGTTATCGATGATGATTTGCTGGCCGACGGCCTCGGCGAGCTTCTGGCTAACGATGCGGCCCGGAATATCAGCCGCTCCTCCAGCCGAGAAAGGCACAACCCACCGCACCGGACGGTTTGGATACCCCTGTGCCTGCACAGACGATGAAATGCTGAACCCGATAATCGCCGCCAGCAACGCTGTTTTAGGCGACCAAAGAAGAGTGGCAACGGGTTTTACCGTTTGAACAGATCGCATTGGGCAATGCACATAGCCACCGGGTTTGCTGCGAGATGACTTTAACCTGTCGAAGCGAATCGTCACAGAACCTGACCTGTCTTTGTGTGGTAATGAAAACGACGATAGTGACGCATCACATTAAAGTCAAGTAACTTGAAACAGTTTGTTCATAATATGAACCGACTTTAATAGATTTTAGTATAGGGTAACTTAACCTTCTGAGGTCATGTTCAGACAAGCCGTCCACATTATGCACATTCGCTGGTCGCCGCTTAAGCGCAGGGATACAATGCGAATCGCGTACCGTTATCGCGGCTGTCGACTTGGCCGGACATTCGTAAACGGATCGGGAAACAGGCAACCTTCGGAAGGAAAACGCAAATGGCGAAAGTGCACAGTCCCTTAGGCGGTGAAACGCTGAAACAAAAAACTATTTCGCCGCCTCTCGATCATTTGGCAGGCAAAACAATCGGCGAATCGTGGAACGGCGATTTCAAGGGAGATTACACGTTTCCGATTATTCGCAGACTGCTCAAGCAGAATTTTCCGGGCCTGGAGGTTATCCCATACACGGAATTTCCCTATATCCATGGCGCCGACGATCCGGTCGCACAAAAAGAACTCGCCAAACAGGTAGCCGCGCGCGCCAAAGAACTCGGCTGTGACGCGCTGATCTCCGGCAACGGCGCGTGAGGGAACTGCACCCCTGCCGCGGTGCGGCCGGCAGCAGAAGCGGAAAAGATCGGCATTCCAAGCGTTGTAATAGCTAATTCGGGTTTCGCAACGTTGGGGCGTATCACCGCCCGGGCGCAAGGCGTGGACGGATTGAGAATCGCCGAGTATCCCGGCGCGCTGGGCATAGACGATCCGCGCAAAATCGAGGAGAACATCGAGAATACTCTTTTCAATAACATCGTCGACGGCCTTACCAGACAGACCGCCGGCAGCGCCGCTGCAGCCAATGAGAGCAAATGGAATCCAAGAGAGGTTGTCTTTACCGGCTCTCCCGAGCACGTCAACAGATTTTTTCGCGAGCATGACTGGACGGACGGCCTGCCTATCGTTGCCCCTACGACGCGGCGCGTCGAAGAATTTCTGCGATATGTGGATTGCGCTCCCGATGAAGAGGTTGCCGTGCTGCCTCCGGCTATCAGAAAGGCAGTGCCGTGGAATATCGCGGTCAATGCCGTCATGTCAGGCTGCGAACCGTTTCACATGCCGATCATCCTGGCTGCGGCGCGCGCGCTGGGGGATCAGCGCTACAACCTGAACAACATGGGTAGTACCTCCGGGCTTCTGCCTTATGTGCTCATCAACGGGCCGATCGTAAAACAGTTGGGGATTGAATGCGGAGCGCAGCTTATTTCCAGGGGCCCCAATCCTGTTATAGGCAGGGCGGTCGGTCTGATCATGAAAAACATCGCCGGTTTTTCTTCGGGCAAGAACTACATGGGGACTTTCGGTTATCCGCTGGTGTTTACCCTCGCCGAGGATGAGCGCGGAAGCCCATGGGAAAGTTTTCATGTCGAACATGGATTCGACGTGAATGCCAGCACGCTCACCCTCGGCATCACCAACAACTGGGGACCCGCCCCATCACCCACCAGCACGGCGGACAAAAGCGGCGCACAGGTTATTCTCGATGTGTTGTGCCGGGAAATCGCCAAAAAGATCAGGCTTTATCACTTCCCGGGTAGCGGTCCGCACCAGGAAAAGTCGATGATCACCATGCTCTTGTCGGCATCGATGGCGAAATCACTCGCCAATGCTGGTTACACGAAACAGGCAGTCAAGGAGTATCTGTATCAGAACGCGCGTTTGCCTCTTCGCGAATTCGAATGGATAACGCGCTACACGACAGCCAAAGAACGATCCAGCGTCCGCGACAAGGCAAAAGCGGGAATTTTCCCTGCGGAGTACGACGGCGCACCCGACGATATGGTTCGACTGCTCTCGGGCCCCGACATCGTTCATATCATCGTATGTGGAGATCCAAATAGAAACAGAATCATGTCTCTCGAAGGCGGCCACGCCGACCCCACAACCAAGCAAATCGAACTGCCGCAGAACTGGGAGAAACTTATCAAGAATGCAAAGGCAGTCGAATAGACATGATGCCCTTACGATCGATCGGCAGGCTGGTGGCTTTTTTGGCCGCCATAACTGCCTTTAACGCGCCCAGCGCGACGGTTGCCGCGACCACACCTGCCTATCCCGAACGGCCAGTGCGCCTGGTTGTCGGATTTCCTCCCGGAGGCGGGTCGGACACGGTCGCACGCATCATCGCGCCAAAACTAACCGAAGCACTTGGTCGCCCGTGGGTCGTGGACAATCGAGGGGGTGCGGCGGGAAATTTTGCAACTGAGATTGTTGCCAAAGCAGATCCTAATGGGTACACGGTATTGCTCGTGCAGGGCACCTCCCTTACGGTAAATCCGACGCTCTATAAGTTGAACTTTAATGTTGCGAAAGATTTACAGCCCGTCATTCTCATGGCAGTTGCGCAGTACATGTTTGTGGCATCGTCATCATTGAAGGTCAGCACGTTAAAGGAATTCGTCGACCTCGCGAAAGCACAGCCGGAGAAACTGAACTATGCATCCGCGGGGTCCGGTGGACCTCACCATCTCGCCGCAGAGCTTTTCAAGATGCGTGCTGGAATTAACATGGTCCACGTACCCTACAAGGGCGGTGGCCCTGCTGTACTCGCGTTGCTCGCCAATGAGGTGCAAGCGATGTTTGGCAGCCTGCCTTCCTTGCTTCCGCAAGTGCGAGCGGGACGCATTAAGGCGCTGGGAGTGACTGGATCAGTGCGCTCCGCCGCAGCACCAGAGATCCCGACTGTCGCGGAATCAGGTTATCCGGGATTCGACGTCACTTCGTGGTTCGGTTTACTTGTTCCGGCGCGCACGCCCGAAACCATCGTTAAGCTGCTCTATGAAACGACGTCGAAAACGTTGGAAATGCCGGATGTCAAAGAAGCAATCCGACGCGAAGGTCTCGAAGTTGCCACCAAGGATCCCGACCGTCTGTCCGCGTACATCAACGCAGAAACAGCGCTGTGGGCCAACGTAGTCAAGAAAGCTGGCATTCGAGTTGACTGATTGCGAAAGACGTTTGCAAACAGCATCTGATTGGAGAAGATAGAAAATGGAATTGCCGAGTTATGAGATCTTCGCAATTAAATATGCGGAAAGAAAGGCTCGCCATGCCGACCGGTTCATGGGAGGCGATCCTCACGATGCAGCGATATCAATGGATTATTTTCTTTGGCTGGTGCGGGATGGGCAACGAGTAATTCTGGTGGACACCGGTTTCGACGCGGAAATGGCCGCCAAGAGAAAGCGAACCCTGGTACGGGAGCCTCATGAAGGGCTCAGGATGCTGGGCGTGAATACCGAAGACGTGCACGAAATCATTGTTACTCACCTGCATAACGATCACGTCGGTACTTTCTTCGATTTCCCCAACGCTAAGCTCCATATTCAAGACGAGGAGCTGTCGTACGCAACCGGGCGTTACATGAATAACAGCACGTTGAATCGTTCATATGAGGTCGACCATATCGTAGGGGTAGTCAGAATGGTTTTCGACAATAAGGTGGTATTTCATAAAGGGGATGAGGAAATTGCGCCGGGGTTGCATGTGCATCACATCGGCGGCCATACGGCTGGACTGCAAGCAGTCAGGGTGCATACCAAGCGAGGTTGGGTGGTGCTGGCGTCGGACGCCAGCCACTTCTATGAAAATTTTGAAAAGAGACGATGCTATCCCAACGTATTCCACGTTGGGCAAATGGCGGACGGATACGAAAAACTCTATCGCCTTGCGGATTCACCGAGACATATTATCCCCGGGCATGACCCACTGGTCATGAGACGCTATCCGCCCCCCTCTCCGGATTTGAAAGAAATGATCGTTCGATTGGATGTGGAACCCTGCGAATGAGGGGCCACCAATTCCAGCAGAAAATCAGATCGGCGTGAATATTGTCGATTCCCAGGTCCATGTTTGGGCTGTCGCTACCCCCGAGCGCCCTTGGTCGACGGGGCAGCACCGGGCGCACAGGCCGGTACCGTTTTCAAAGGAAGACTTGCTGAGGGAAATGGACGCCGCGCGTGTGCACAGAGCAGTGATTGTCCCGCCGTGGTGGGCAGGCGAATACAACGATGTAGGGCTTGAGGCGGCGCGGCTTCACCCCGACCGCTTTGCCGTCATGGGCTTGCTCGATCTGGTTGCGCCGTCCGCGCGTGAAAGGCTTGCAACGTGGCGCCGGCAATCCGGTATGCTGGGACTGCGATTCTCTTCGCAGCATCCAAAGTATCAATCGGCACTTGCCGAAAGATACATTGACTGGCTATGGCCGGCGGCGGAAAAGGCTGGCGTACCAATCATGTTAAGCGTAAGCCCCGATCAGCTCTGTTTGGTAGACCACATCGCTGCGCGTCATTCAGGGTTAAAGCTCATCATCGATCATCTTGCGCGTGACTTCGGCAAAAAAGACGCCGAAGCGTTCGCTAAGATGGACCAGCTTCTCGTGCTCGCGAAGCGTCCCAATATAGCCGTGAAAGCGTCCGGGATGCCGGCATATGCCTCAGACGGCTATCCGTATCGCAGTGTCCATCCCTACATCAGACGCGCATATGATGCGTTTGGTCCGAAGCGCATGTTCTGGGGTTCTGATTTCACGAAACTGCCATGCACTTACCAGAAGGCAACTACCATGTTCACCGAAGAGCTCGAATGGCTTACCGGCGAAGACAAGGAATGGATCATGGGACGCGGCTTATGCGAATGGCTTGGCTGGAAA
>Ga0070681_10007644_pt1 | contig 10571 bp, 4 predicted proteins | sample KBSC83BmetaG_FD_65650 | JGI IMG/M metagenome (GOLD analysis project Ga0070681, IMG submission 65650) | Corn rhizosphere microbial communities from Kellogg Biological Station, Michigan, USA - KBS C8-3B metaG | ecosystem: Host-associated > Plants > Roots > Rhizosphere | place: USA: Michigan...
AACTCGCGAAGGTCCACGCGGACACCGCTGAACTGCAGAATGAATTGTGGTCGGCTGTACGGTCCGATGCGGTTGCGCAACCAACTCCGATTACCGCACTCGTAATTTCCGGAATGAACGACGTGTTGAACTCCGAGGGATACACCCAGTCCGCGTGGTGGAATCGCATTCCGATCGCAGCTTGGGTGCTGATGGCAGCCATCGCCGTCGGCGCTAACCTGCTGCTCGGCTACGGCACGCGCTGGACAGATTGGCGGCTGCTCATCATCGTGCCGCTTGCCGTCTCTCTTTCATTTTTTCTGATCTCCGATATCGATAGCCCTCGCGGCGGCGCCATTCGGGTTGTTCCGAGAAATCTGTTGAGCCTCTCGCGGTCCCTATCTGCACAATGATTTCAAGGCTTCATTGCGCTTCAGACAGTGGAAGGTATATCTGAAAACGAGTATCGCCCGGTTTCGATTCCACCTGCACGTTTCCCTGGTGTCGCCGGATGATTCGTTGCACAGTGTCCAGGCCCAAACCAGTTCCCTCGCCAACTTTTTTGGTGGTGAAGAAGGGCTCAAAGATGTGCGCCTCAACCTCGGAAGGAATTCCTGGGCCATTATCGCCGATCTCGACTACGACGCTGCCATCTTCGCGGTAAGTCCGAATCCGAAGCTGCCCCTTCCCTTTCATCGCGTCGATGGCGTTATCGATGATGTTGGTCCACACCTGGTTTAGCTCGCTTCCAAACGAATTCACCAGCAGGGGCACCGGCTCGTACTCACGCTGAACGGTGATTCCCTTCTTCAGCTTGTGATTCAGGATCGTGAGTGTATTCTCCAGACTCCTCACCACGTCCACGTTCTGGACTGGAGCCTGATCCATGTAGGTGTATTCCTTGATCGCACGCACCAATTCTGAGATACGCGATGTGCTGCTTTCAATCTCGTTCAGCAGGTTAGCAATATCGACAGAGGCGCCGATTCTGATCAGAGCGGCGCGAGCGGTCTCCGCATCGAAGCGGGCGAACAGCGACTCCAGTACGTCGGGCTGCACATTCTTCCGAGCCAAGTCGGCGGCCAGCTCCCACAAATCAGTCTGACCGTGACTGCGCAGCAGCGAGTCCAGCTCTTCTTCCAGATTGCTGACAGTGAGTGCATCTGGCGGTGGTTCGTCAGGGCGCATTAGCGAGTTTTCCAGCTTTTCGATCTCGGCTTTTTCCTCGAGCTTCAAATCGCGCCGGCCCAACTCAAGACTCGCATCTCGAATGCACTTCAACGTCTCTCGCAGCTGACTGGCAGCTCTCTTGGCAGCCGAAGCAGGATTATTCAACTCGTGCGCGAGTCCTGCAGAAAGTTTGCCGAGAGCGGCGAGTCGGTCGCGCTGCTGCTCCATGCGCGTGACCTCGCGGATACGATCCGACATGAGCCCGACCAGGCGTTTCGCCAGCTCAGGCATCTTCTGCACGAGATCAGGGAACTTAGCGGCTGGGAATCGCAGCAGCCGCCCGTCGGTCAGCGCCCGCCCCGTCACGGTGAATTGCTTCATCCGGGAAAACGGCAGTGTTCCTGTGATGTCGCCGGGCGCCAGCGTAAAAACGAATATTTCTCCGCCCAATTCGCCGCGCAATTGCAACTGCCCGTCCAGCACGACATACATCGCATCCGCAGGATCGCCTTGTCGCGAGTACGTCTCGCCGGCTTTGAGGTGCAGCTCTTCCGTCACACCGAGAAACCAGTCGAGCTGATCATCAGGAAGATCCGTGAACTCCGACACTTTGCGCAATTCGGTCTTGTCAGCCATTTAAACCTTGCTCAGATACTGATGGATGAATTGCACCGCAACCGAGCCCTCTCCGACACCGGAGGCGACACGCTTCACCGAACCGTGGCGAACATCGCCGACCGCGAAGATACCGGGAACATTGGTTTCCAGCAAGAACGGATCGCGCTCCAAGCTCCAGCCCTTCGGATGATCACCGTCGCGAATCAGGTCGGGACCAGTAAGAACGAATCCCCGTTCATCCCGCTCAACTATCCCGGAAAGCCAGTCGGTGCGGGGCAAAGCGCCTATAAAAATGAAGATGGAAGTTGCCGGAACACGCTCAACCTTATTCGTGTCCGAACAAAGCACCGAGACCTCTTCCAGGTGCGTGTCGCCGTGCACTTCAGCAACACTGGCATGCGACCAAAGCTGGATATTCGGGGTCGCCTTGATTTGATCGATTAAGTATCGCGACATGGTGCTGGAGAGCGAGTCGCCGCGCAACAGCATCACGACCTTATCGGCATACTTGGAAAAGTTCATCGCCGCCTGGCCCGCCGAGTTTGCGCCGCCAACCACGTAGACGATTTCGCCCTTGCACGACAGTGCTTCCGTCGTCCCGCCGCCGTAATAAACTCCCGCACCCTGCAATCGATCAATTCCCGGAGCGGCCAGTCGTCGCCACTGCACGCCCGTCGCAACCATCAACGCGTGACAGGAGATTTCCTCTCCGTCAGCCATTTTGATGAAGCGATAAGGATCTTCCGCTCTGACCGACACAACTTCCTGCGGCGCCAGAATTTCAACACCAAAACGCTGGGCCTGGACCACGGCACGACGCGCCAACTCTCCGCCACTCAGACCGCTCGGGAATCCGAGATAGTTCTCAATGCGCGAACTCATCCCCGCCTGGCCACCTGGCGCTTCCTTCTCGATAATGACTGTGTTCAAACCTTCAGAGGCGCCGTAAACGGCCGCCGCCAGTCCCGCCGGACCACCACCAACGATGGCGAGGTCATAGAAATTAGTCTGGGCACGCGTGCGCAAGCCCACTTTCTGTGCCACTTCCGCCGGCACGCTTTGCAACAGCTTGGTGCCATCAGGAAAGAGCACGACCGGCAAATTGTGGATCTCCGGACCCAGAGCTTCCATCAATCGCTTGGTCTCGGGATCGTTTGCTGCGCCTTCAATATCGATCCACTGATATGGAACGCGATTGCGCGCCAGGAAATCGCGCAGCTCATAAGACTTTGGCGACCACCGCGTGCCGAGCACGCGAATCCCCTGAAAGGCAGGATGGTAGGAAGCCTTCCAGTCGTCCAGCAGATCGTCGAGTTGCGGGTACAAATGCTCTGTCGGCGGGTCCCACGGTTTCAAGAAGAAGTAGTTGATGCTCGCTTCGTTAATCGCGCTGATCGCGGCGCTGGTATCGGCGTAGGCGGTCAGCAATGCACGTTTCGCATCCGGGAAGATACGCATTCCTTCCAGCAGAAATCCAACGCCATCCATGTTCGGCATGCGTTGATCCGCCAGCATCAACGCCACGCTGTCATTGCGCAACTTCAACTGCTTCAGCAGATCCAGCGCTGCTTCGGGAGAGTCACTCCCTATCACGCGATAGTCGGCTCCATATTGCGACCGCAGGTCGCGTTCAATCGCTCGCAACACGTCGCGATCGTCGTCCACGCTCAAAAGAACAGGTTTCGCCATATAAGTCCCAGAATTAAAGTATGGATTTCAGACGGCAGATGCCCCGACGTCTTGTTAGATACACATAAGCGCCAGCGGTCGCTCAGTTATATGTCTTGGTTCGCAAAATGGGCTGAACTTACCTATTACGCCACCAGCTCTTCTTGGGCTACCGTTTCCTGTTTCCGTGACGAGCCAGGCAACAGGTTCTTCAAAGTAACGTACAAGACTGGAATAAACAGCAGGTTCAGCACCGTCGAAAACAACATGCCGCCGACGATCGCAGTTCCCACCGAGTGCCGCCCCAGCGCTCCGGCGCCAGTCGCGAAATAAAGCGGCAACACGCCAAGAATAAATGCGAACGACGTCATCAGGATCGGGCGTAGCCGTAGCTCGGCAGCCTCAATCGCCGCATCGGTAACGCTGCGACCGCGTTCGATCAACTGCTCGGCGAATTCCACAATCAGAATTGAATTCTTCGCGGACAGACCAATCAGCATCACAAGTCCGATCTGCACGTATACGTCATTCACCAATCCGCGCGCAAAAATGAACAGCAATGCACCGAGAACGGCCATCGGCACGGCAAGCAAGATGATGAACGGCAGCGCAAAGCTTTCGTACTGCGCTGACAGCGTGAGATATACGACCAACAGGCCGAGCGCAAAGATGATGATGGCCTTGCCGCTGGCTTCTACTTCTTCCAAGGCGAGGCCGGTCCAACTGAACGACATGCCCTGCAGCATGTTTTGCTTGGCGAGTTCTTCCATCGCCTTGAGACCCTGACCGGAGCTGAATCCAGGTGCGGCCGCACCATCGATTTCAGCCGAACGGAACAGGTTGTAGTGGTTGATCACCTGCGGTCCGGAGGTCTCTTGAAGCGAAACGATATTTGCGAGTGGCACCAGACCGTTCGTTTCAGAGCGTACATAATATTGCCGTAGATCGCGCGCCGTCATGCGGAACGGTTGATCAGCCTGCACGTAAACGCGATACGAACGATTGTTGAAATCGAAATCGTTCACGTATTGCGATCCCATGTAGACGCCCAGAGCCTGCGATACCTGGCTGATGGGGACACCCATCGCTTTCGCTTTTTCTCTGTCGATTTTCACCAACTGCTGCGGGTCGTTGGCCGTGAAACTGGTGAACAGCCCCGTCAAATCCTTTCGCTGACGGCTGGCAGCGACGATCTTGTGCGCGGTATTGTCCAGGTCCTGAAGCGTGTTGCGGCCAAGATCCTGTAACTCGAACTGGAATCCACCAAAGCTGCCGATGCCCTGAATCGCAGGGGGCTCAAACGCGACAACGATCGCGCCTGGCACACCGAACAGCTTCGGCGAAACTCGCGCCACAATTTCGGCAGCCGAATGACCTTTTCCTTTGCGGTCATCAATCGGCTTCAATGGTGCGAAGATCAATCCGTAGTTCGATGAACTTCCGCCCGTGAGCGAGAAACCTGGTACGGCAAACGTTCCAAACACATCCGGATCGGCGCGAAGAATCTGCTCTGCAGCTCGCGAGACGTTCGTTGTGTAGGTGAGCGAAGCGCCCGGCGGCGCCTGCACTACCACGATGAAATAGTTCTGGTCTTCTTGCGGGACAAACCCGGTCGGCACACGGAGATACATGTAAGCCGTCAGCGCCAACCCACCCAAGAACAGCACCACCATCACGTACCGGATTTTTAGAACGCTGGTAATAATCTTTCCGTAGACTCGTCCCGTGCCGTGGATCGCGCGATCGATGCCATGCGCGAAGGTACGGTAACCCTCCGACAACCACTCGATTCGAGTCCAATCGAAAATTGAATATTTCTTCTCTTCTCCGCGCAGCAGAATGGCCGCAAGGGCCGGCGATAACGTAAGTGCGTTGAAGAGGGAGATTGCAATGGAGAAGGCGATCGTCAGCGAGAACTGTTTGTACAAAATCCCCGTGGTGCCCGGGAAAAACGATACCGGCACAAATACCGAGATCAGCACCAGCGACGTAGCAACGACTGCGCTCGCCACCTCCGACATCGCAACGGAAGTTGCGGTGTGCGGGTCGGTGCCATCTTCATTGATGTGGCGTTGAGCGTTCTCAATGACCACGATGGCGTCGTCTACCACGAGTCCCGTCGCCAGAGTGATTCCGAATAGCGTCAGCGAGTTGATGGAGAAGTTGAAGATCTTGATGAACGCGAACGTACCAATCAATGACACCGGGATTGTGACTGCGGGAATGATAGTTGCGCGCCAATCCAGCAGGAAGAAGAAGATCACAATCACAACGATGATGATCGCTTCTTCAAGGGTACTCACCACTTCCCTCACCGAATCACCAACTACCGTGGTTGTGTCGAACGCGATCACGTATTTGATGCCTGGGGGAAACGACTTCGCCAGTTCGATCAACTCGGCCTTCGCCGCTTTATCCACTTCCAGAGCATTTGCATTCGAGAGTTGCTGCACGCCGACGCCGATAGCTTCATGTCCGCTGTACATGAGATTCGTGTCGTAACTCTCGGCGCCGATCTCAGCGCGTCCCACATCTTTCAGCTGGATGATTCCATTCGGCGTGTTCTTGAGAATGATGTTCTCGAACTCGCGCGGATCTGACATACGTCCGACTACCCGCAGCGTGACCTGGAAATTTTGCTTCGCATCGGATGGCGGACGTCCCAACTGACCAGCCGGAATTTCGACGTTCTGCTCTTGCAATGCGGAAATCACATCAGCCGCCGTCAACTGCCGAGCAGCCAGCTTCGTCGGATCAAGCCATATGCGCATCGCGTACTTGCGTTCGCCGAAGATGACCACATCGCCCACGCCAGGAATTCGTTTCAGGGCGTCCTTGACGTAAACATCGAGATAGTTCGAGATGTACTGGTTCGAAAGGCTGTTATCGGGAGAGAAGAAACCGGCAGCGAATACGAAGTTCGGATTCGCCTTGGTAATGGTGATTCCGGTGTTTTTGATTTCCTGCGGAAGGCGTCCGGTGGCCGTCGCCACGCGATTCTGCACGTCAACGGCGGCTACGTTCAGGTCGTAGCCTGTACGAAACGTCACATTGATGTTGCTGGTGCCGTCATTCGAACTCGTCGAGGTGATGTAGTGCATTCCCTCAACGCCGTTGATCTGCTGCTCCAGCGGTGTTGTTACCGCCGACTCGACCACCTGCGCATTCGCGCCGACGTAGTTGCTCGTGACCGTGACTTGCGGAGGGGCAAGGTTCGGGTACAGCGAAATCGGCAGCGTCGGGATGCAGACAGCTCCTGCCAGAATGATCAACAACGCGCAGACAGTCGCGAAAATCGGACGCTTAATGAAAAAATCGACCAAAGAGATATCCCTCCGGCAGCTCTCGTTCCGCAGCCGTTTCCTATGAACTAAAAGAGTTTTTCTAAAAGTTAGCTGATGGGGTGAACCGGCACGCCGTCGATCAGGAACTGAATGCCGGAAACAATTACCTTGTCCCCAGGATTTAGACCACTCGTCACCACGTAGTCATTCCCTACCGTATCGCCGAGAACGACCGCCTTCTGCTTAGCGACTGTCCCGTGTTCTCCCTGCGTCGCGACATAAACGAATGGCTGACCGCCAATGCGCGCAACCGCGAGAACGGGGACCTTCGGTGCTGGAGCTGTACTCCACACCACGCGAGCTTTCACCAGCTGCGAATTTCGAAACTTGTCGAGCGACGCGTGGATTGGCGCCTTCACGAGGACGCCCTGCAATGCGTTGTCTACCTGCTGCGAGATGAAATCAATCTTCGTCTTCTCGATCAACTCGCCTCGGCTGGTGACGATCTCCACGGGAAGTCCCATCCGTATATCCGACGAAAGTTCCGTCGGAATGTAAATGTAGGCTTCCAGATCCTTGTTTTCGTCGACTGTGGTTAGTACTGTCTGCGGAGACACGTAATCACCAAGATGCACCGGTATATCGCCCACGAGACCATCAAAGGGCGCCACCAGGTTGTAATAAGCCAGCTGGCGTTGCTGGGTCACAGTCGCAGACCGGGAAGCTTCCCAGTCGGCTTTCGCGTTCTCATACGCCTGAACGGCGAGGTCGTAACTCTGCTTGCTGGTCACCCCGGCTTCGTATAGCTTGCGCTGGCGCTCTACTTCCGTTTGATTGTAAATATAGGTCGCCTTCTTTTGCGCCTCGGTGCTGGTTTGCTGATTGACCGTAGCTTCCTGCTTCAGCGGGTCGATCGTCATCAACACCTGTCCCGCACGCACGTGATCCCCGGATTTAACGAGAATGCGCGTCAGCGAGCCATCTACTTGCGGCTGGATCGTGGCTGAGCGCCGCGACTTCACCGTGGCTACGTATTCGTCCGAGCGCGCTACAGGCGACAACGACACAGTTTCTGTTTGCACGGGGAGCGCTTGCGGTGCAGGCGGCTGCTTCGCCTCCGTATTGCTGCACCCAGAGTGAACGAGCAGAACAACACCCACAAAAGCCACAAGCCAAATCTGCGACACCCTCTTCAAGTTGCCCATCCTCCAAAACATGCTATTGAAAGGAGAAGATGCTTTTAGCCCTGCGACGGATTCAGTTTGTATAGATTCAGAGACGACGGATTCGGGCTTTTGTCACGCCTAATGCGGCATTGCATTTGTACGCGAGGAATGCAACAGCAACAAAAAAAGGCAGGTCCTGAGTTCGTCAGAACCTGCCGTTAGCCGATGAGACGCTGATGATTCTTGGCTAACTAAAACGTGAAGTGCAATCCATACTGGAGTTCCCGTCCGGCGTTCCCAACCACCGACGTTGCCTGGCCAAAGCCATTCGTCAATGTTTGGTGACTAATGACGTTGTTGGTTGGGCTGCATGGCGCGTACATCCCGGCGGCATTCGCGGTACCGCAGTTTACGGTGGCGAATGTTGTACTGGCGCCAGCCAAACCGTTGGTTTGATCGCCGCGGAAATTCGCGTGGTTGAGCAGGTTGAACAGATCGAGGCGGAACTGCATTCTGACGCGTTCCGTCAGCTTGAAGTTCTTGTCGATCGATAGATCGGTGTTCAACAGGCTCGGCCCACGGCAGTAGCCTCGCGGCTCCATGTTCGGCATGATGGTGCCGATCTGGTAGCCGACCAGCGTGAATGCATTTGGATTGACCACCTGATCGCCATCCGAAACGCCGCAACTCTGCCCTGGAACAATCAGGGGACGTTGCATGCTTCTTTGGTTGGCATTGTTAAACAGCCCCTGCAGTCCATCTCCGTAGGCGGAGCCTGCCCTGAGACTCGCATTTTCCTGGATACCGTTCTGGTATGCCGTCTGCGAGTTACCCATGGCTTCCGTCGTAATCAAACCCAACTCCCATCCTCCCAACGCACTTCGAACCACTGAGTTCATATGGCTGAGGTCGGGCAGGTAGTAGTTGAAGTTTGCCGTGAAGATGTGAGGCCGATTGATCGCTGAGTTGCCACGATCCAACCGTGGATTGGTGGGATCCGTGAAACTCTCCGGCCCAATGTTCCCCGAAGAGTCGTCCAGGAGCACGTTCGCGATCGAGTGCGACCACGTATAAGCCGCAGTCAACTGCGATCTCTTGTAACGCGTCTTGAACAACGTCTGCAGCGAGTGATAGGTCGCGTCGCCTTGATGAGTGAACCAGGTCAGCGCACTCGAGTAATTGTTGAACTCGTAGAATCCGGCCGCCTGCACATCCCCGCTCCCCATAAACGACGCGGCCAACCAGTTCTGCGGAGCAATCTGGTTGAGGTCGTAACTTGAGGTCTGGTGTATCGCGTGGTTTCCAACGTAGCCCAACTCGAGCGTTGTGTCTCGAGCAAGGCTGCGCTGAACGCTGAAGTTCCACTGATACGAGACGGGAACGATGTCTCTTGCGTCCATACCTCCTGATGGAGCGGCGCCCGGATTGAGCGCTGCTACGCCGCCATCCAAGGGCCGGTGGTAGCTGGCCGTAATAGCAAATGGAGCGTTGTCGACCAAAGTGTAACGGCTTACGCGCTCACGCTGGAAGAACTCGCCCGCACCGATGCGGACCGCCGTGTTCCCATCGCCCCAAGGATCCCACGCGATACCAACTCGCGGTGCGATCATGTGATTGTTGTTGTTAACCAGCGCACGGCCAGGTCCAGGAGTTCCGGAACTGAAATTGGTTCCAAACTGCGCATTCGCGGCGCCGCAGGGATCCGTGCCCGCCACGATCCACAGCCCATTGCAGGCGTCAGATGGCGACAGCGCAGGATTATAGAGCGAAGGCTGGAAATTCGTGAGCTGGTTATTCGGTTGATAAGGAGCGTACAAGAAGGACCAGCGCAGACCGACATCCACTGTCAGCCTCGGCGTAACCTTCCAGTTGTCGGCAATGTAGAACTCGTCATCATGCCAGCGCAATTGCGCGCGGACATTCGTCGAGGTCTCCTGCAAGTTCCAGGCAGCGCCCGGGAGCAGGACGTTGGCGAGGTTATTCCCCGTACCGCGAATCGTTCCCGCAGCGTCGGTATAGGTGAGATTTCCGTCATTGGTGCCGAATATCGGCCGCTCCGAGCTGGACGTACTTACATCTTCATTCTTTCCATTCCAACTCATCAGCACACCGAACTTCAGCGTGTGCTTTCCGATGATCTTCGAAGCATCGTCTTTCGCTACGTACAGGTCGAGTGTGTTGTTCCAGGGAGCGATTGACCAGTAGTTGTTCCCGCTCCCGTAGTTCCCCATTCCGCCCCACATGGTGGGCACACCGGCAGGGTCGCGCTTGATCGACTGTGGATACTCGGTCGGTATGGCAGCGCTGATTGCATTCAGCAAAGCTGGCCCGTACAGGTATCCATTGTTGGGATTAACTCCGCCGGGAGTAATGTTGATGCGATTGTTCGAATACGAAAACTCCGCATCATTCACCATCGTCGTTCCGATTGTTCGGGTCCACTTGCCGACGATGCTCTTGGAGGGCTGCGCCCAATTGTCATTCAATGCCGGGAAGGGATCTTCTCCCCAATAGCCGGCGTTGTAAGCATTGTTCGTCCACGTGTCCTGGGTAAAGCGGCCCATGATCGTGTTGTTCTTGTTCAGGTTGTAGTCAGCACGGAGGTTCTCCTGCCGCCACATCAGCGGCGTCGCCAATGACGACGACCAATTGTTTCCGTTCACCGTTGCCTGATTCGGTAGCGGAT
>Ga0070681_10007645_pt1 | contig 10570 bp, 9 predicted proteins | sample KBSC83BmetaG_FD_65650 | JGI IMG/M metagenome (GOLD analysis project Ga0070681, IMG submission 65650) | Corn rhizosphere microbial communities from Kellogg Biological Station, Michigan, USA - KBS C8-3B metaG | ecosystem: Host-associated > Plants > Roots > Rhizosphere | place: USA: Michigan...
CTCGCCGCCGTCGCCGCCTATCTCGTGTACCTGGTCTGGAGATGGTTCCACATGGGCGCGTCGCGTACCGTCCCCCGCGCGCATCCCTCGGAAGTAGCCCAAGGAGCCGTCATCTACGACGTCCGCAGCCACGGCTACTACGACCAAAAAGCCCAACGCATCCGAGGCTCGAAGCGCCTGGAACCCCACACCCTCCATCAACAGCCCCTGGAAACACTTGCCACCCAACCCGTGTACGTCTATTGCACCTGCCTGCGCGACGCCACCAGCGCCCGCGTAGCCAAAGATCTCTTGGACCACGGTGTCAACGTGGCGGTGATCCAAGGCGGCCTGCGCGCCTGGAAAAAAGCCGGCCTGCCGCTGGAATCCGTCCCCTCCGACGAAATACAAACCCTCCCCGCGTTCGACGATTAATTCGAGTCGATCGCAGCCTCCACAATCTCCAGCCGCCGCTTAGGAGTCTCCCCATCAACCTCTTCCTTAGCGAATGCATCCAACACGTCCATCCCCTCGACGACGCGCCCGAACGCACTGAACTGCCCATCCAAATTCGCGCCCGCCCCCAGCATCAAAAAGAACGAAGTAGTAGCCGAATTCGGATCGTCCCCATGCGCCATCGACACAATCCCCCGCGCGTGCTTAACGTCCGCGCGAAACTCACCCTTCACCGGGCGCACCCAGCGGTCCGCGTTATGTATCCGCCCCGCAGCCGTTCCCCCTTGCACCACGAAATCCTTAGCGATGCGATGAAACACGGTCCCGTTGTACCACCCGCTCTGCGTCAACTTCAAAAAATTGCGCACATTCTCCGGAGCCCAATCCGGTTCCATCTTGATCTTGATGTTCCCGAGCGTAGTCTTCAGCGTCACCGTCTTGCGCATCTCGTCCACGCTAGCGTTGACAAACGGCTCCTCCCGCTTCTTCTCGATGGTGACTTTCAAGATCCGCACCGGCTTGTCCGTCATGCCATTCGCATCCGCCGCCGTCTGCGAAATCTTCTCCACGACGTCCATGCCCTCCGTAACCCGCCCGAATGTAGAAAACTTCCCATCGAGCTGCGGCTGCGGCGCGACGCACACAAAAAACTGCGCCCCCTCACTATTCGCCCGCCCCGGAATGCTAACCGTCGACACCACGCCGCGCTCATGCTTCAAATCGCTGAACTCATTCGCGAGCAGACTCAACCCGCCCGTCCCCCATTGAGCCTTCGGAGTCCGGGGGTTTTTAAGTAAAGGATCGCCCCCTTGTATAATCCCGTTAGCGACCACCCGATGAAACGCACTCCCGTCGTAATACCCCTGCCGAGCCCGCGCGATGAATTGCTCGACATGTTTAGGCGCCTTATCCGCAGCAAACTCAAAACGAAACGTGCCGACATCCGTCACGACTACCGCTTCAACGTCCTGCGCCCACCCCCCGCAAGCAACCAGTAGAAAAACCAGCCACCGACCCATTTACTTCGCTGGCTCCTCGTTGACACTAGCAATCCAATAATCCGTCCCCTGCACCAAAATCTTAGCCTGGATCTTCTCCCCCACCTTCAGCTTGCCAAACTCCTGCTTGTCCTTCACGGGATACTCCATCGTCATCGCTTCCATCCAGCCCTCAATCTTCCCGCTCTTCACCATCGCCGTTTGCGCCGCCGGATCGACGCTGACCACCTCACCCTGCATCTGGTATTCCTTCGTAGGTTGCGGCGGAGGATTGCGCTGACACCCCGCCAGCAGCACCGCGCAAATCAAACACGTTAGCAGTTTCATAGCGTCTTCTAAAGAGACTACCGCACCCGCCTAAGGAGCACACCGCGCCCAGCCGATAGGCAAGGTAATGGGTTCCGTCACCGCCACACCGTTGCCGCTAGCGCAACCGCGCGCCCACACCCTGAAGAATTGGTTGAGCCCCTCCCTCTGCGACATGTTCTTCCTGGCCGTGATCGCCTGGTCCTTCATGACCTCCGGCACCGGCTGGAGCCGCCTCCTCTGGGACGGCGACACCGCCATCCACATCGCCACCGGCAACTGGATTCTCGACCACGGAAAAATCCCCACAGCCGACCCCTTCTCCTTCACCCAACCCGGAGCCCCCTGGATCCCCTACGAGTGGGGTAGCGAAGTCCTCTTCGCCCAACTCAACCACGTCTTCGGACTAAAAGGAATTGTCTTCGTCTGCGGCGTAGCCATAGCAGCGCTCATCGTAGTGCTCCTCCGCACCATGATGATCGCCGGCGCCGACGTCCTGCTGTCGATCGTCACAGCCCTGCTAGCCTCGAACGCGCTACTGATCCACTACCACGCCCGCCCGCACTTATTCACGCTCTTGTTCCTGGCGATCACGGCCGCCGTAATCACGAAAGACCGGATCCAACACACAAGAATGATCTGGCTGCTCCCCTTGTTAACAGCAGTGTGGGTAAATCTGCACCCCGGATTCACGATTCTCTTGGCGTATTTAGGAGTGTTAGTAATCGGCAGCTTGCTAGAAGGCTCCCGCTCCGCCGCCGCTCGTTACGCCAGGCTAACAGCAGCGTGCGCCGCCGCGACTCTGCTAAACCCCTTCGGCTACAAACTGCACCTGGACGTCCTCTCGTTCCTCCACAGCAACGGCACCACCGAATTCATCCAGGAATTCCAGTCCCCCACCTTCCGCACCCAACCCCAACTCTTTTACATGGGATTCCTATTAGCCGGCCTGGCCCTCTGCGGCCTCTACCTAAGCCGCCGCAAATTCGTCGAACCTCTGCTGCTGATGGGTACCGCCTACGCCTCGCTAACCGCCATCCGCCACAGCACCATCTTCGTAGTCGTAGCCGCGCCCATACTCGCCGCGGAGCTATCGCGTTACTGGCAAGCCTGGGTATCGAGCCAACCCCGCGCTTCGGCAGCCCGCATCTTAGACGGCCTCTCTTCCGAAAAACGCGCCGCATTCTCCCGATCGAGCATCTGCCTCCTAGCCGGCCTAGCCGCAATTTTCTTCTGGACTCCGCAAGAAATGTGGCCAACCGGATTCGACAAAGAAATGTTCCCGGTAGAGCTAGCCTCGCGCCACCCGGAACTAGCCACCGCCCGCCTGTTCACCCCCGACCAGTGGGCCGATTACCTGCTCTACGCCAACTATCCCCGCCAAAAAGTCTTCTACGACGACCGCGCCTTTTACGGTGTAAAAATGTACCGGGAAGTCAACGCACTCCTGACCGCCCAACCCGGTTCGCTCGCCGGGCTAGATCGCTACCAAACCACTCGCGTCCTAATCCAATCGAGTTCCCCTCTCTCGAAACTCCTCCGCGAATCCCCAACCTGGCAAGTAGTCGACCAAGACTCCACCGCCGAACTATTTGCCCGCCGCTAAGCCGCTCCCCGCAGCGTCCGCGTCACCCGAATCTTCATCACCCGCGCCTCCAACCCAGCAGCCCCGGCGAAATCCTCTCGCGCCCGCAGCACCGCCGAATACTGCTGCATCACCGGCAGCAACTCCGGATTCTCTCTCCCCACCGTCTGCTCCAAAATCGTCAACGCGCGTCCATAAGCCCGCTCCGCCTCCTCCAACCTCTTCTCTTTCAAATAAACCAGCGCTAGATTAGCCGTAGCCCGCCCAATCTCCCGATGCCCCGCCGGCAAGCTTCTCTCGAAAATCCCCAACGCCCGCTCAAACGCCGCCGCCGCCTCACCGTACTTCTTGCGATCGAACGCCAGCGCCCCCTCCAAACTCAAATCCCTGGCAATCCGCGGATGATCCGCCACGAAGTTCAGCCGATTCATTTCCTCCGCCCGCTGCAGCGTCACTTCCGCCTCGCGATAGTGGTGCCGCAAGCGCAAAACCTCCGCCAAACTCACCAGCCCCGCCGCCGTATTCGGATGCCGCATCCCCAACGCGCGCCGCGACTCCGTCACCGACCTCCGCAAAATCGCTTCCGCCTCCTTCAGGTGCCCCTGCTGAGCTTCCATCTTGCCCAAATTATTCAGCACCGCCCCCAGCGTTCCCTTCGCGTCCGGCTCCGCCTCCAGAATCACCAGCGCCCGGCGGTACAATCCACCCGCCGTAGCAAACCGCCCCTCCATCGAATACGCCAGCGCCAGATCGCTCAACGTTTCGGCAACCTGCGGTTGCGCCGCCCCCAACAGTCGCTCGCGGATCTCCAGCGCCCGCCCCAACCACTTCTGAGCTTCCGTGGTCTCCCCTTGCATTTCCGCGATCGCACCCAAATTGGCCAGGACCGTGGCGCCCTCGGCCGTCTCCGTCAGTTTTTGCGATTCCACAATCCCCAGCGCGCGTTCCGCCAGGTGCCGCGCCCGTCCGTAATCCGCCGCCTCGCGATAAACCAAGACCAGATGATTCAAGGCAGGCAACGTCTCGGGCTCGTCCGCCCCCGCGGCGAACCCAAAAGCAGCCAGCACCATCCCCAGGAACGCCGCCAAAACATTTCGATTTAGTTGTGACACGCGCTTCATGCCGCATTGTGCCCTGCGCGGCAGGCCTGCGGAAGTAAGCGTGGAGTAAGCCGCCGAAACCGCTTACGGTAATAGCCCAATGTGTTCCAGAAGCCGCTCAAAACGCGGCTCCGAACGCAATGGATCGTACAGCGGATGCACCTTCAGCGCGGTAACCGGCATCTCGCGCGCGTCGGTCGCCGCCTCCAGGTACGTCAAGGCAGTCGGGTGGTCGCCCAAGCCCAAATGCAGAATCGCAAAACAGCTCGCCGGTACCCAGCGTTTCTGTGACAAGACTTCCAGTTCCTTGAGCAGTCCCAAGGCCTCCGCCCGCCGTCCCGCGCGCGCCAGCACTTCTCCCAACGCGCTCAGAATACTAGGCACATCTCCGCCTAGTTCGCGCGCGCGCTCGAGCGCCGCAATCGCCATATCGTGCTTGCCCATCAGCGCCAGCACACGCCCCATCGAGCCATGGGCTTTATAGAAACCCGCGTCCATGTCGGCCAATTCACGGTATACCGCCAACGCCCGCGGATAATCGCCGCAGAGCATGTGCACATATCCCAATCCCTCGCGAATGATCATCGACAGCGGATCCAGATCGTGAGCCGTGCGCACTTCGGAAAGCGCATCCTGGCAGCGCCCCAGCAGCGACAGAAGATCCACTCCGTACCAGTGCCGCGCGTGCGAGTACCCCGGATTGACCGCAATCGCCGTGCGGTACAACGCCTCCGCCTCTTGCCAGCGCCACTCGAACAGAGACCGCACGAACGCCAGCGATACATTGGCCTCCGCCGATTGCGGGTCGAGTTCCAGCGCACGCTCCGCCGCCGCGCGCGCCTTAGGCACGGCCTCGGCGGGCTTCATCAATCCGTAATCCGCCAGCAGACTGTAAGCGTCCGCTAGTCCTGCATACGCCTCCGCACACAATTCATCCGCCAGAATCGCTTCTTCGAAACGCTCCACGCTCTTATGCAGCCCTTCGCTTGTGCGCTTATTGGCATGAAAGCGCCCCTGCAAACACAGGTTGTAGCACGCCAAATTGGGAGCCCTGCGTGGAGCCTCGGTAACGTTCTGCGCGGTCAGCTTGAGCTGCAGCGCCTGTACGATCGCCCGCGCCATCTCCTCCTGAATCGCGAAAACGTTTTCCAGCCGCCGGTCGTAAGTCTCGGACCACAAATAATCGCCCGACTCGGAATCGATCAGTTGCGCCGTCACCCGCACGCGGTTCTCCGTGCGCCGGACACTCCCGCGCAGAATCGTGCCCACGTGCAACTGCTGCCGGATGCCCGCCAGATCCCGTTCCCGCCCACGCAACTGCGACGCTGTCGCCCACGCCACCACCCGCAGGCTCGGCACGCGCGTGAGCAAATGAATCAGCTCTTCCGTCAGACCATCGCTGAAATAGTCGTCGTCCGTCTCTGCCAGCAGGTTCGTGAACGGCAAAACCACAATCGATTTCTTGACCGACTCGTTCACCGCCAGCGCCAACGCCGCCGAATTCTGCGGAGCCGCCGCACGCATCTTGAAAAACGGCAGATAAGCGCCCTTGGGCAACCCGATCATAATATGATCGCCGCGCCCCGGCGAATTGTAATACGCCTTCAGTTTCGCCCGCAGCCGCCGCGCCTCCACGCGCACGATGGGATCGATGCGCGGATCGTAATCCGGCTTGCGATCAAAAACCTCAACGCCGATGATCTGTTCCTTGAGCTGTGCGCTTTTCCCGGCCAGCGTTTGTCCCACCGAGAACCGCAAGAACCTGCACAAACGGTTGGAACGTGTAAACAGCCGGCTGGCGAGCATTCGCTCCACTTGTGCGCAAATTTCCTCGGGAGCAGGCGCGGGCGTCGGCACTTGTAGTGCACGGACAGTAGACTGCGAGGTCTGTTTTGCCACGGCGCGCCGCTCCAACTCCCCGCTAGGGTGGATTCCCCCCGGGTTTCTTATTGCCTAAAGACGATCAGATTCCGAAAATGTTCCGTTGGCCGCAGGAAAAATTTCGGTTGTCACCCGATCCCAATTGCATTGATGATACCTCGGGTGTACCATGGCGTTCTATGTTGCCCCGCACCGCAAAATTTGCTAGCGTATTGCTCCTGCTCGCTTTCCAGCCCGCCCCCGCCCCTGCTCAAGACCCCGGCCAGAAACTGTACGTAGTGACTCACGTAGACATCGGAGGCCCAGCCCTAGCCGCCGAAGGAGCCAAATTGTTACAACAATTTGCCGCCGACAGCGTCAAAGACCCCGGCTCCGTCCGCTTTGAACTCCTGCGCGAGCCCAACAGAATAAACCACTTCACCATAGTCGAAGTCTGGCAGAGTAAGCAGGCCTTCGAAACCCACCTAATCGCGGCCCACACCAAATCCTTCCGCGAAAAAATCCAGCCCTTACTAGGCAGCCCCTTCGACGAACGCCTCCACATCCTGTTGCAATAGAAAATCAACAGCTTGGGTGTCGTAAGGCTGAGTTCCACCCGCGCAGCGCGCCTACCGACGGCGGGAGTTTGTCCCCTTTCCGCCTGCCCTGCCGGGAGCCGCTGTCGATCCGCATTCGCCTCTCTGCCTGCCGCACCGCATTGCGAAAACCAGCATCGTAACGCGCGCGCTTCTCAGGATCGCTCAAGATCCGATACGCCTCCGCAAGCTGCAGGAACTTTTCACTATTCCCGCTTTCGCGATTGTCCGGATGGTATCGCGAGGCGAGCAGTCGATACACCCTGGAAATAGTCTCCGCATCGGCGTTGCGGCCAAGCTGCATTACCTCGTAACAGTCCAAGCCGCCTAAACGTTCCAGCCCCGCCCGAAACGTGCCGTCGGGCTTTTGCTCGCACCATCGCACCTCGGCCTCGATGCGTTCCCCCACCACCACAAGGGAGCCCGGCTGGAGCGGCGTGCGTAAGCTCACTCCAAATCCCCCCTCGATGACATCGACGACGTCAGCGGTCACCCGCTTCGGCCCGTCTTTCATCTGGATCGAAATCACGGACGAGCCGCCAGGTTTCCTGCGCGCTCTCTGGCGTTGTGTTTTGGCCGTGGCTTCCATGCGCTCTAGTTATCGCATCCGCGGCACTTGGATCGGAATCCGCTAGTGGTACCGATTGCGGTAGCCGAAAGTACTGGAACAGTACTAGAGCGAACTTTCACGCCTCACCGGCCGCCCCGATCCTCGATTCATTCAAATCCAACTCCCGCTCAAGCCGCCGCAGGACCTCATCGTTGATCCGCCCCTCGTCGCGCAAACGAATTGCCGTCTCCCGCTCCACCCGCAGCGCCTCCAGCGAAAGACCCAAGTGGCGCTCGTGTTCCGCTTTGTCCCCTTGGTTTCCATCGCCGTATTGCAACCCTGCCAGTCGTTGGCGATAGTGCCCCGTCAAGTCTTCATAGACTGCGGCCGCCTCGGCGCTGTCCCGCTCCTTCGCGTCTTCCAGATGCGAGACCGCGGCTTCAATCACGATCCGCCGCGCCTCCTGTTCCTCGCAGTCCGGCCCGACCGCTCCCGCCAAGCCCAGCGCCCGGATCAGCGGAGGCAGCGTGATGCCCTGCAGCACCAACGTGACGCAAATCACGCAGAACGTGAGAAAGACAATCAGATTCCGCTGCGGAAAGGCGCTGCCATCGCTCAACACAGCCGGCAAAGCCAAGGCCGCCGCCAGCGAGACCACGCCGCGCATGCCGGTCCATCCCAGCACGAAAACCCCGCGCCCGCGCGGCCGGTCCTCATTCTGGTGCAGCAGCCGCGTCCGTACCAGCCAGGCAATCCCTGCGCCGGGGAACACCCACACCAGGCGCAGCAGAATCAAGAAGACGCTAAACACCGTGCCGTCCACTAATAATGTCTGCAGGCTGTAGCCGCGGATCGAATCGCGAATCGCCGGAAGCTGCAGCCCAATCAGCACGAAGACCAGCCCGTTCAGAACATAATTCAACGATCCCCACACCGACCACGCTTGGATGCGCACTGAAGGCGAGAAGAACTTCGCGCTCCGCCGGGAAAGGAACAATCCGCATACGACCACCGCCAGCACCCCAGAAGCCTGCACCCCTTCCGCTGCCAGATAAGCTACATAAGGGATCAAAATGCTCAGCGTAATCTCGATCGGTCCATCGTCCACCCGACGCTCTATGTAATACGCAATCAACCCCACTAGCAGCCCCACCGCGATCCCCCCGGCAATGAGCCACGCAAACGTCAGCAAGCCGCTCGCCACCGTCGGCACTTGCCTGCTAACCACAATCGCCGTTGCAAACTGCAGAGCCAGCAACCCGCTAGCGTCGTTGATTAGACTCTCCCCTTCGAGAATATCGACGATCCGCCGCGGCAGCCCCACGCGCCGCGCAATCGAAGTCGCCGCAATGGCGTCCGTCGGCGCCACCACCGCGCCCAGTACAAACCCAAGCCGCCAGTCGAAGCCTTGGAAAACGTGGGGCGCAATCAGCGCAACCCCGGCAACCGTGAAACTCACCAAGCCAAACGCGAGCAGAAATATACTGACCAGGTTGTAATGAAAATCGCGCCAGGAAGTTGCCCATGCAGCAGCATATAGCAAAGGCGGCAACACCACCAGAAAGATCAGATCTGGATTGAGCGTGAACTGCGGAATGCCTGGAACCAACCCCAGTACCAGCCCGCCAATAACCATGACAATCGGATACGGCGTTCCTAGCCGGCGGGCCAGCAGCCCGAAAACCACGATAAAAACCAGCAACAACAGAAAGACGAGCTCGATTTCCCCGATACCATTCATGCGCGCAACCTACCTTATGATATTCTTCATCAAGTCATGCGAAATCCTATTCTCGCGCTGCTTTTGTCACTCGCGATTCACGCCCTCGCGCAAAGCCCCGAAACTTTCAAAACGCGCCTTGCCCCCGTAGCCCTAGACGCCGCCATGAAATCCACCATCGCCGGAACCGGAGCCGCCACCGCGACCCTAGCCGGCACCAAGTTCACGGTCAACGGCACGTTCGAAGGTTTAAAGAGCAACGCGACCATGGCCCACATCCATCAAGGAACCGCCCCCGGCGTCCGCGGCGCGAAACTCCTCGACCTGACCGTAACCAAGTCCATGAACGGCATCCTCTCCGGCTCCTTCGATCTGACGCCCGACCAAATCGAGAGCCTCAAGAAAGGCAAGTGGTACGTGCAAATTCACAGCGAGAAAGCCCCTGACGGAAATCTGTGGGGCTGGCTGCTCCCCTAGAAAGAAATCATGAAAACGATACTCGCCCTAACCCTCATCGCCGCCAGTTTCCTCTCCGCCCAAACCGCCCAACAAATCGACGCTGGCCGCGCCTCCTACCAAACACGCTGCGCCCGCTGCCATGGAGCCGATCTCGGCGGCGGCGAAGCCCCGCAACTAGCCGGCACCAATTTCCGAGCCTCCTGGGGAACCCGCAGCGCCAGTGAACTAGTCACCTACATCCAAGCCGGCATGCCGCCCGATCTAGCCGGCACCCTAAGCGCCGCCGAAGTAGCCAACTTGAGCGCCTTCATCCTAGCCGCCAACGGAACCGCCGCCACCACTTCGGCGCTAGGTACCGACTCCATGTTCACAGTGCGCTCCGTAGCCACCGGCCGCCCCACCATTTCCCTCACCGGCGGAGGCTCCCCCGCAGGACAAGCACCCTCCGGTCCCAAAGGCGTAACCGTCCCCGGCGAAGTGAAAAACTACACGCCCGTCACTGACGCGATGCTCAAGAATCCCGATCCCGGTGACTGGCTCATGATCCGCCGCAACTACCAAGCCTGGAGCCACAGCCCGCTCACGCAAGTGAACGCGACCAACGTCAAAGACCTGCAGCTGGTCTGGACCTGGGCCATGAACGAAGGCGGTGCCAACGAACCCACCCCCATCGTCCACAACGGCGTGATGTTCCTGGCCAACACTGGCAACATCGTCCAAGCCCTCGACGCCCGTACCGGCGAACTGATCTGGGAAAACCGCATCGGCCCCGACATCTCCGGCGGCCTCGGAGCCATCCGCAGCCTCGCCCTCTATCAGGACAAAGTCTACCTAGCCACCACCGATGTGCGCCTGGTAGCCCTAGACGCCCGCACCGGCAAACAAGCCTGGGAAACCCGCATCGCCGACACCGCCAAAGGCTACAGCAACACCAGCGGACCCATCGTCGTCAACGGCAAAG
>Ga0070681_10007648_pt1 | contig 10568 bp, 8 predicted proteins | sample KBSC83BmetaG_FD_65650 | JGI IMG/M metagenome (GOLD analysis project Ga0070681, IMG submission 65650) | Corn rhizosphere microbial communities from Kellogg Biological Station, Michigan, USA - KBS C8-3B metaG | ecosystem: Host-associated > Plants > Roots > Rhizosphere | place: USA: Michigan...
TGGCCAATGCGCTCGCCAACCGCAACGCGTTGCGCAACCCGAACGCGCGCAATCGCGTGCTGGCGAATGCCGCGCTCGCCGGCCGCCACAACCACGGTTGGTGGCGGCACCGCGGTGGCGGCTATGGCTGGGTTGGCCCGGTCTTCTGGCCCTTCGCCTACTACGACCTTTATGACTATGCCTTCTGGGGCGGTTACGACGACTCGTTCTGGGGGTACGGCTACGATGACATCTATGCCGGCGTGTTCTCGCCATACGGTTACGACGACTACGCGGGCTACATCCCGCCGCGCCGCGCGACCACCGGTGTAGCGTCGCAAGAGAATCCGGCGGCCGCTGCTCCGAACCAGCTCGCGCAGATCTGCGGGCAGGACAGCAACGATATCGCGGGCCTTCCGCTTGATCAGTTCCGGCAGGCGATCAATCCGGACAGCGACCAGCAGGCTGCACTCGACGATCTGGCGAAAGCTTCGGCAAAAGCATCGAGCGACATCAAGGCTGCATGCCCGGCGCAAGCCGCGCTGACTGCGCCGGATCGGCTGGCCGCGATGCAGACGCGCATCGAAGCGATGCTTTCGGCGGTCGACACCGTGCAGCCGCCGCTGGAGAAGTTCTACGGCACGCTGAACGACGAGCAGAAGGCGCGGCTGACGGCGCTGCGCAACGGGCAGCGTCAGGGTGGCACCGCGAATGCGGGAGACTCGCTCACGCAAAGCTGCAACGCGGAACAGGTGACCGCATGGCCGACCGCCGAGATCGACCGCACGGTCCATCCGACCGAAGCCCAGCGCGACGGTTTGACCGCGCTGCAGAACGCTGCCGCAAAGGCGTCCGACATGCTGAAGACGTCGTGCCCGACCGGCACGCCGCTGACGCCGCCGGCTCGGCTCGCTGCGGTTGGCGAGCGGCTCAACACGATGCTGCAGGCGGTGAAGACGGTGCGTGGCCCTCTCGACGAGTTCTACGCGCAGTTGAACGACGAGCAGAAGGCGCAGTTTGAAGCCATCGGCCCGGAGCGGACGGCCTCGACCAGTCCGGCCGACGATGCCTCCAACGACCGTCCGGTTCGTCGGCGCCATGTGCGGGGCCACAACAACATCGGGAGCATTCTCCGCCGCTTCGGTATCTAGCGGCGAACGGCAATCAGGCGGCACGCCGGCGATCACCGGCGTGCCGTTCTTTTATGTCGAGCTAGAATCCGTAAAGCGCCTTGGCGTTCTGCGTCAGGATGCGGTTGCGCACCGCGCTGTCGGGCACCCACTCGCTGAGAAGATCGAGGAGATCGCCGTCATTCGGCATCTCGCGGCCATCGAGATTGACGTGCGGCCAATCCGAGCCCCACACCATTCGCCCCGGCGCGTGCTTGGCGAACAATTGCGCCATCGGAGTCACTGAAGGGTAGGGGAAGCTCTCCCGCGTGCAGCGCATCGGACCGGAGAGTTTGAGCCAGACCTTGCCGCTGTCGAGCATCCGCAGCACCGCCTTGACGGCGGGCTGATCGATGCCGCCTTCCGCCGGGATCGCGGCGAAGTGGTCGAGCACCACCGGATTCGGCAGCGCCAGCAGTTTGTCCGCGTATTCGATGATATCGGTGCCGTGCGGGTAGAATTGCACATGCCAGCCGTGTTCGTGGGCGCGCGCGGCAATTTCGCGCGAATAGTTCGGCACATGCTGGCCGCGGGCGTGGCTCATCATCCGCATGCCGCGGACGCCGAGCTTGGTCAGCCGGCCGAACTCTGACGACGGCGTGTCCTCGCGCATCAAAGCGATGCCGCGGAAACGATCGGGATATTTGACCAGCACGTCGGCGAGCATCGCGTAGTTGCGGCCGTAAGCGCCGGGGCTGACGATCACGGCGGTGCTCAGGCCCAGCTTGTCTTGCAGCGCGGTGAAGGTTTCCGGCAGCGCATCGTTGGCGGTGTAGGGGCTGTCGGGCGCGAACGGATATTTCGCCGCCGGACCGAACAGATGGATGTGCGCATCGCAGGCCCCCGGTGGCGCCTTGATCTTCGGCTTTTTCGGATAGGGGTCGGGGCCTTGCGTGCGAATCGACATTCGAGAGATATCCTTGGATTGGGATTTGACGCTTGAACCCGTGGTCGGGTCAACGAGGGGCGGGTCAACGAACCAAGCCGCATTGCACCATGTTGGTGGCGGCATGGTGACGGCCATGCACACCGCCTAGACTATCAGGATCCCCGAGAGACATGACATTGTCCGACCGACAGGACGTGCCGTCCATCCAGCGGCATACCGGATCTTGCCGGACTTCTCGGCCGGTTGTGTGCTCTTGCCGGTTGAGCGGCCCTGCCATGCGGCATTCTGACCATTCGCAAATCACAAGCGTGCCGTGTGGCCGGCGCTCTTGTTGCTATCGGCGGAACAGCGCAATCTCTCGGCGGAAAACGTTGGGGGCATCGACATGACCATCAGGCTTGCTGCCGTTGCGTGTTTCGCTGTTGTTCTTGCCGCGTTGTCGGGCAGCGATGCTCGATCGCAATCGTCGCGCACCATACGGATCATCGTGGCCATGCCGGCGGGCGCCTCGACGGACTCGGTCGCGCGCGTGATGGCCGAGCACATCGGCAAGACGCAAGGCGTCACCGTGGTGGTCGAGAACCGGCCTGGCGCGAGCGGCATGATCGGCACCGAGTTTGTCTCGCACGCGGCGCCTGACGGCAACACGTTGCTGATGACCGCCAACACCTATCTGATCGACGCCCAGACCCGGAAGGCGAACTATCATCCGGTCACGGCGTTCGACCCGATCTGCCTTCTGGTCGATACGCCCGCCGTGTTCACCGTGAACAGCAGTTCGCCCTACAAGACGCTGTCCGAATTGCTCGATGCCGCCCGCGCCAACCCGGGCGCGATGTCGATGGGAAGCGTCGGACCCGGCTCGACGTTCCAGTTCGGCTTCCTCAATTTCACCCGAATGGCCAAGGTGGACATGACCTTCGTGCCGTTTGCCGGCAGCGGCCCGGCGGTGACCGCGTTGCTCGGCAACCACATCACATCGGCGTTCTCCGGGATTGCGGCAGCCGGACCGCAGGTGAGGGCGAACAAGCTGCGCGCGCTCGCGGTTGCAACCGCGAAGCGGATCGAGGCGCTGCCCGACGTGCCGACCTTCGACGAACTCGGCTTCAAGGGGACCGACGTCGACGTCTGGTTCGGCGCGGTCGCTCCGGCGGGAACGCCGAAGGAAATCCTGGCGCAATTGAACACGTGGTTCAGCGAGGCTCTCAAGGCCCCCGAAGTGAAGGCCAAGTTTGCCGCCCAGCAACTCTATCCGGTCGGCACTTGCGGTGGCGACTTCGGAGTCGTAATCCGCAAGGCGTACGACGAGTACGGCCGCATGATCAGTCAAGCGGGTCTTAAAAAGGAATAGCTGCCGCTTTATAAGCGGTGGCAAGCTTAAGAGTCAGACAGGAGAATGGGAATGACGATCCAACGCTTCGACAACGGCCCACGCATGTCGCGTGTGGTGGTGCACAACGGCACGGTTTATCTCGCCGGGCTCACCGCCGACACCAAAGTGGGGCACAGCGTTGGCGCGCAGACGCAGGAGATCCTCGGCAAGATCGATCGCCTGCTGGCGCAAGGCGGCACCGACAAGTCGAAGCTGGTTCAGGCGACCATCTGGCTGCAGGACATCCGGACCGTCGACGAGTTCAACAAGGTGTGGGACGCCTGGGTGGTGGCCGGCTCGACACCGGCCCGCGCATGTATCGAAGCGCGGCTGCAGTCGCCTGCGAAGATGATCGAGATTCAGGTGACTGCCGCGCAATAACGTTCCAGTCCTCGAAAAATTGGAATCCCGCCGTGGCCAACAAATCCCATCCCACACACGACAAATCAGCTTATGGGGCAGCGCCGCTCGACAGGCGGACGGCACTCTCACTTCTTCTGACGCTGCCGTTCGCCTCATCGGCACTCGCCGAGTCGTATCCGACGCATCCGATCAAGCTGATCCTGCCGTTTGCTCCGGGTGGGGTGACTGACGTCACGGCGCGCTACGTGGCGCAACTGCTGTCGGGGGCTCTCGGGCAGTCGGTCATCATCGAGAACCGCTCCGGCGGCGGTGGGGCGATCGGCTCGACCGCGGCCGCGAACGCCGATCCCGACGGATACACCCTGCTGGTTGTGAGCTCGGCGACGCAATCGATCCTGCCGGCGACACACGAAAAGCTCGACTACGATCCGATCAAGAGCTTCGAAGCGATTTCTGGAATGTCGAACGCTCCGTATCTGCTCGTGTCGAATCCGAACGTGCCCGTCAAGGACGCCAAGGAACTGTCTGAATACGCCAAGGCCCACTTCAAGACGTTCAACGTCGGAGCGGCGACCGGAACGCCGCCGCATATTCTCGCCTACGTGCTCAAGCAACTCATCGGAGCCGATTTCAACGTGCCGCTTTACCGCGGCGGCAGTCCGGCGATGGCCGACCTGTTCGCCGGCCAGGTCCAGGCCATGTTCCAGCCGACGACGATTGTCCTGCCGCTTGCCAGCGAGAAGCGCGTCCGTGTCCTGGGCGCCGCGACGGAGGAGCGCCTGAGCGTGCTGCCCGACGTGCCGACGCTGGCGGAGCAGGGCTTTCCGGAATTGGTCGCCAATTCGTGGAACGGACTGGCGGCGCCGGCCGGCACGCCGGCTCCGATTGTCAACCAGCTCTCCAAGGCCGTCAGGGATGTTTTCAAGTCGGCCGAGTTGAAGACCAAGTTCGAGAATCTCGGCATCACGCCCATTGCCGGCACTCCGGAGCAACTCAGCACCTTCATGAAGAAGGAGGCTGTGCGCTGGCAGGCGCTCGTGAAGCTGTCGAAGATGCCGAAGGTGCCCTGACCGAAGCCAAAGGCCGATAGCGGACGAACCCGGCCATCATCGGCCACGGGTTCGTGCCGCGACGATCGGTTCGCCTTGGCGGCTGCCTCTCTCTTTGTCGCCAATCCTCTTGGTCCACCGGCTTCACCGTCAGGGTGCCGGGCCGGTGCCGTTCGCACGATTGCGCGCGAGCGTACTGTCGCTTTTTTGGTATCTTGAAATAATTCTGGAACATATGTCAGGATACCGGCTCAAGTTCGTGAGACCGGCGACACCGTTGCCTTTGAATTTCAAAGGCGTTCCGGCGCGCCAATGACGAGCGTCAACGAAAAATTCCAATCGGGAGGGGGCAATGCGGATCGGGAGGGATTCTTCTAACCGGCGGCTGGCGCATCGCGCGTCGGCTTGCGTCGCGGCCGCGTTGCTGACGCTTGGTTTCGCGTCGCAGGCTGGCGCTCAGGGCGGCATCAGCAACGACACCGTCAAGATCGGTGTTTTGACCGACATGTCGTCGCTTTATGCCGACAATTCCGGCACAGGATCGGTGGCCGCTGCGCAGATGGCTGTGGCTGATTTCGGCGGGACGGTGCTCGGCAAGAAAATCGAAGTTCTCTCCGCCGACAATCTCAACAAGCCGGACGTCGGATCCGGCATCGCGCGGCAATGGATCGACCGCGATGGCGTCGATGTCATCGTGGATGTCCCGAATTCGGCGGTGGCGCTGGCCGTTCAGGAGGTCACGCGCGCGAGCAACAAGGTCTTCCTGGCGACGGGGACCGCATCGTCGCGATTGACCGCCGATGTCTGCTCGCCGACCACCGTGCATTGGACCTACGACACCTATGCCTTGGCTCATGGCACGGGCCGCGCCGTCGTCGAGAACGGCGGCGACACCTGGTTCTTCATCGCCGCCGATTTCGCGGTGGGCGCCGCCCTGCAGGCCGATACGTCGGCGGTCATCCAAGCCAGCGGCGGCCGTGTTCTCGGCGGCGTGCGCCATCCGATCAACTCGTCGGATTTCGCCTCCTATCTGCTGCAAGCGCAGGCCTCGAAAGCCAAGATCATCGGCCTCGCCACGGCCGGCGGCGATATGATCAATCTGGTCAAGCAGAGCAGAGAGTTCGGCATCGTTCAGGGTGGCCAGCGTCTCGCGGCCCTGCTGACCTTCATCGCCGACATCCACACACTCGGTCTGGAGGCCGCGCAAGGACTGATGCTGACCACCGCGTTCTATTGGGACCTCAACGATCAGACCCGGGCCTGGTCGAAGAAATTCGCCGAACGCTATCCCAAAGTACCGACGATGATTCATGCCGGCACTTACGGCGCGGTGATGCACTACCTGAAGGCGGTTGCGGCTGCCGGCACCGACGACGGCGCCATTGTCACCAAAAAGATGAAAGAAATGCCGGTCGACGATTTCATGACCAAGGGCGGCGTCATCCGCGCCGATGGCCGTCTGGTTCGCGACATGTATCTGTTTCAGGTCAAGTCGCCGTCGGAATCGCACGGCAAGTTCGATTACTACAAACTCGTCGCAACCATCCCCGGCGACAAGGCGTTTCGCCCGCTCGAGGCTGGTGGGTGTCCGCTGGTGAAAAAGAACTGAACGATCGACCAACACAAACGCCGGAACGCGCGGCGACAAAGCCGCCACGGAGGAAAACATGAAGTCAGCTTATGGCCGCAAGGTTCCGCCGCCTGATGATCTCACCATCGTCGAACCCGGAAGCCCGATGGGCGAACTGATGCGCCGCTATTGGCAGCCGGTTTGCACCTCCGACGAACTTCGCGATCTGCCCAAGAAGGTCCGCATCCTCTGCGAGGATCTGATCGTCTTTCGCGATAAAAAAGGACGCGTCGGGGCATTGGAGCCGCATTGCTCACATCGCGGCACGACCCTCGAATACGGACGGATCGAGGAAGAGGGCATTCGCTGCTGCTATCACGGCTGGCTCTACGACACCCAAGGGCATTGTATCGAAATGCCCTGCGAGACCGCAGAATTCTGCAAGAAGATGGATGTCTGGCATCCCGCTTATCCGGCGATGGAGTTCGGCGGCCTGGTGTTCCTCTACATGGGCCCGCCCGACACCCAGCCGCCGTTGTTGCCGATGTTCGACATCATCGACCTTGAAGGCCGGGACGACGTCGTTCTCGTCGGGAAGCGGCTTTGGGACGATCACGCGGTCGGTTACGTTCGCGATTGCAACTGGCTCCAGCACTACGAGAACGCATCCGACCCGTATCACCTCGTCGTGCTGCACGAGATGATCAGCGGCGATCAGTTCAAGAGCGTTCTGACGATGGGCAACTGGCCGTCGATCTGGTTCGACCGCACCAAACTCGGGGTGAAGTACAATCTTGTCCGCAAGCTGCCGAACGGGCTGATCCTGGAGCGGCATTCGGAATGCATCGTTCCGAACATCGTGCTTGTCGCGAACGTGCATCAGAAGGGGCAGCAGCCGATCTGGCGCGAGAAGGCCACCGAGGTGACGTGGTGCGTCCCGGTGGACAACGAGACGGTGTGCGGTCTCAGCATTGTCGCGTGGCCGAAGGGCGCCGACGGCAAGCCCGATCCGAAATGGAAGCCGGGCACCGACACCATCACCGACATCCGCCCGGGCCAGTTGCGGGATCGCTCGCTGGAGGAAAAGCAACGCAAGCCCGACGACATGGAGGCGCAGGAGGGCCAGCGTCGCATTGCCGTTCATGCACTGGAGAATCTGGGCAATTCGGACCTGGGCGTTGCCATGCTGCGGCAAGGTCTGCGCAAGGCGATGCTTGACATCCAGCAAGGCCGTGACCCGCAAAACCTCATCCGCGATCCGGCGCAGAATCACAAGCTCGAGACAAGTTGCTGGAACACCGTGATGACCACGGAGCAGTTCCAGGAAAAGGTCAAACCGGCCATGCCGGCCGCTGCGACGCGGCGGCTGTCGCCGGATCTTCAGAACGCTTGAGGCCGCGTCCGCCCGGATCGCGGCTGCCTGAGATCGTGTGGGGCGCGTCCGTCGAAACGGATGCGCCTCAATTGGCCTTGTTGGTCTCGCCGCGTTGCGCGGCGAGGCGCTCGCGCTGATCGTCGTAGTGCGCCGGCTCCATCGCCCAAGGCGCCTGGTCGTAGCCGTTCGCATAGTTGCGCGCGGTCTGCGCCGGGTTGCGGTTGACCAACGGGCGCAGGAACATCGGGTGGGTGAGGCTTCGCACCTCGTGCTCGATGGTGAAGAGGTGCTTGCCGCTGTCGATGTCGACGATATCCCGAAAGCGATACTGGTACTGGTTGTCCTCGCGGTTGACGAGGCCGCGCTCGGCGAGCCGGTCGTGCGGACCGGAAAAACTGACGACATAAATCTGCACGTGGTGCTCGTCGTAATTCGGCAATGGAGTGTCGGTCTCGCGGAACAGCAGGTGCTGGTCCTTGCCGACCGTCACCTTTGCCGTTGTGCCGTCGCCGTTCGTAACCTCGGCCGGCGCGCCGATCATGTGCTGGTAGAATTTCGCGATGCCCTTGGCCGCGCCGACGGGAACGTCGAATTCCACATAGGGCATGCCCAGCGCGATGCGTCCGAAGCGAGCGGCGTCCGGCTCGTGCAGGCGAATGCGATTGCCCCAGGGGCAGGTGGCCTCGACGTGGTCGTTGGCCTCATGGAAATCGAAACGCGTGTCGGCAAGCTTCGGCTTGACCGCGGCCAGCCTTCGCAGCAACGCCTCGCGGTCTTCGATCACGAGACCGGTCTTGCCGCGCAGCACTTGCGCGGGACCAGTCGGCAGATGGAATTGGCTGCGGCCGACGTTCATCCACATGTTGTCGTCGGACACCATGAGATAAGGATCGCGGGTGAGGCCGAGACCCGCGCCGTAGAACAGCGACGCAATCCGCTGGTCGGGAATGCTGACGTTGACGTGTTCGAGGTGGATGGCGTTGCCGAGGTCCTCGGCTGCCCGGTTGAAACTCTGCATGCCGCTCTGTCCTGATAGCTGTGCTGCCGAACGCATTCCGTGGCGGCATTGTAGCACAGCGTCGCGACCCGGTACCGGTCGGAAGGTGCGGGCTGCTATGCTGGAATCCGCGTGTCACGCCCATGGAGACGAAATGACCACCCCTGTGCTGCTGAACGAGCGGCTGCCCGACCCGGCCGTCAAGATCCTCGACAAGCGCTTCGAGAAATACCGCGTGCCGCTCGCCAGCGTCGAACGATTGTCGCAGGGGTTCAGTTGGGCCGAGGGCCCGGTCTATTTCGGCGACGCCCGCTGCCTGCTGTGGAGCGACATCCCGAACAGCCGCATCATGCGCTGGGATGAAGAGACGGGCGCGACCAGCGTCTATCGCAAGCCGTCGAACTACGCCAACGGCAACACCCGCGACCGCCAAGGCCGTCTTGTCACGGCCGAGCATGGCCGGCGCGTCACCCGCACCGAATACGACGGCCGCATCACGGTGCTGATCGACCGCTTCGAGGGCAAGCCGCTGAATTCGCCGAACGACATCGTGGTGAAGTCCGACGACTCGATCTGGTTCACCGACATGAACGCCGGCATCATCGGCAACTGGAACGGCGAACTTGCCGAGCAGGAACTGCCGCAGCGCGTCTATCGGATCGACGGCAAGACCGGGCAGGCCGCGGTGGTGACCGAAGGGGTTGTGCGCCGGCCGAACGGTCTTGCGTTCTCGCCCGACGAGAAGACGCTGTATGTCATCGAAAGCCAGTTCGACGAGCGCGCGATCTATGCCTTCGACGTGGCCGACGGCGCCAAGCTCGCCAACGGCCGCATGATCGTGAAGTGCGCCAAGGAGGAAACCCCGGACGGTTTCCGTGTCGACATCGACGGCAACCTGTGGTGCGGCTGGGGCATGGGCAGCGCCGCGCTCGACGGCGTCCGCATTTTCACGCCGCAAGGCCAGCCGATCGGCCACATCGAATTGCCGGAGCGCTGCGCCAACGTGTGCTTCGGCGGACCCAAGCGCAATCGGCTGTTCATGGCCGCGAGCCATTCGCTCTATGCGCTCTATGTGAACACGCAGGGTGCGAAGGGCGGGTGAGGGCGTCGTCGCGGAGGCCTATCCAATTTGAGCGAAGTTGCTGTCGGGTTGTTTACGGTGACGCGGAAGACGCACGGCCGTTAACTCGCTGCCAAGACGGCTCGGCGACGATTGCCTTTTATTGGATGTTTCCATGCCATTTTGGATCAGGCCGTCTGCCATAGGCCTTGTATTGGCCTTCGCCCTATCGCCAGCTGCAGCGCAAAACCCGCCGCCGCCCGCGGCTCCGCAGGCGATGACGCCTGCCGTTCGAATCCTGTCCTCCCGGCTGGCCACCGGCCTCACGTTGGATCGTTACCTTGGCATTTGGCGGAACGAATTTCGCCAGGCCGACGCCGATATGAACGGCGTGGTCGATCAGGCCGACATCGATCTGCATGCCAAGGCCGCAGCCGCCGCAATGCGCATGTTCTTTCTGGCGATGTTTCTTCCGGCCGACTTCGACGGCGATGGAGTGATCACGGAAGAGGAGTTGCGATTTTTCACGCGCTACCGACAGCGAACGAACGTGCCCGCTCCGTCCGGCCGCACCGTCAGCGAAAGCATGGTCGATATTCAACTGCGCCGCTTCAAGACCCTCGATCTTGACGGCGACGGCCGCGTGACGGTCGCGGAACTGCTGAAGTCCGGCTTGAGCGGACCGGAACGGCAAGCTCTCGGGTCGCATCCCGCGACGCAGGTGCGATCGCTGCTTTCTTTCGTG
>Ga0070681_10007649_pt1 | contig 10567 bp, 8 predicted proteins | sample KBSC83BmetaG_FD_65650 | JGI IMG/M metagenome (GOLD analysis project Ga0070681, IMG submission 65650) | Corn rhizosphere microbial communities from Kellogg Biological Station, Michigan, USA - KBS C8-3B metaG | ecosystem: Host-associated > Plants > Roots > Rhizosphere | place: USA: Michigan...
GAGCCAAGGCGAATACTGAGCACAATTGTTCAGATGCCGTTCGTTCGTTGACGCGCCACTCACTATTAAGTGTAGTTAATCTAACGGATGGGCCTGGGCAATTTTGGTCCGCGCGAGTTCCCGGCGAGATCAGGTAGAGCCGCAATTGGCCCATCCATGAAGCAACCGTCGCGGGCATTGATGCACAGGGCGCGCCGGCGCGAAACAGACAATTCCTCCACGTGCTGGCCGCCAGATCTGCTAAACTGAGGCCAACACCGGGTGCCAAGGGCCTCATGTCAAAAGCAGCGAAAAGCTCGTTTGATCCAAACCTCTTTCTCGCCAAGGTCGGCGACGGCACAGCCATATTGAAAATTGACAAAAACGCGGTCGTATTCTCGCAAGGAGACGCCGCGGATACTGTCTTCTATATTCAAAAGGGAAGGATCAAGGTTCTCGTTGTGTCCGAGCAAGGCAAGGAAGCCGTGGTCGGAATCCTGGAGCCCGGACAATTCTTCGGCGAAGGATGCCTGAATGGCCATTCCTTGCGAATTTCGACAACGATGGCCATGGAAGCATGCGTGATCACTTCCATCACGAAAACCGCGATGCTTGCGGCGCTTAAAAACGAGCCAAAGTTTTCCGAATTGTTCATGGCGTACCTGCTCAGCCGAAACAGCCGCATCGAAGAGGACCTGATAGACCAGTTATTCAATTCCAGTGAGAGACGGCTCGCGCGTCTTCTGCTGCTTCTGGCCAATTTCGGAAAGGATGGCGCCCCACAGCCCATCGCGGCGCAGGTGAGTCAGGAAACGCTCGCCGAGATGATCGGGACAACCCGCTCCCGTGTCAGCTTTTTCATGAACAAGTTTCGCAAGCTCGGCTTCATCACCTATAACGGAAAGATCGAGGTTCATAGTTCGCTTCTGAACGCGGTATTGTACGATAAGCCCGAGATAAGGAGAGACGAGGGGGTCAGCTGAGCGGAAGAATCGACGCTTAGAATCGACCCTCCGAAGCTGTATCCAGCATCGCTGAATGAGCGGTGGCAGAAGCCTCTTCGCGAAGCTCAATTGGTGGCCAGCGAAAAAGATACGCGCGGCTTTCAAAGCTATTGTGTGCAAGTCTAATGGCTAAGCTCCCGGTGATGAAAATAGTCGATCGATTCGACGGCGTGTAGCGGCAAGGTCGAAGCGACCGGACGGGCTTAATCAGCGCGTGGCCGGAAAATTCGGCGAACGCGGTCTCGAACGGAAAAACGACCCTTAGGCCCCCTTTTTTTGCCAGCTGCTACTGTGTCGTATCGTGTGTCGCGGGGCTGTCGACCAGGCGTTGAATGCCAGACGATTTTGGAGGGTCGGGCTGCTTGCGCTCACTCGAGCGATTAGCGTCGTATGCCGCTATCCATAGGAACGTATTGTCGGCTTGGTAGTTGTTCCGCGCCAATCCCCACCGAAGGAGCTGTCATGATCTGCCGTTTCGTCGGAGCCGCCGCTATTGCTGTCTCGGTCTTCCTCCCCGTTGCGGCCCAGGCCCAAGGTGTTTCTGGAGGTGTCGAGCGGGGTGCGCGGGATGGTGAACGAGCGGCAAGCCCCGTCGGTGCGGTTGTGGGTGGTGTCGTAGGCGGCGCGGTCGGCGGCGTAGCTGGGGTCCTTGGTGTGAATGAGCGTCCTCGCTTTCATTCCTATGTCGTCGAACAGAGGCGCCCCTCTTACCAGTATCGCGAAGATCTGAGAGTTGGGGCGGTTCTCCCGGAAGAGGGCGTTACATACTACGATGTGCCGCCCGAGTATGGCGTCCGTGAGTATCGTTATACGGTGGTGAATGGTCGCAGGGTTTTGGTCGAACCGCGAACACGCCGTATCGTTGAGATTGTCGAGTAACAACACATTGGCCGTCTTTCGAGGCGGCCTTTTCGTTGTCGACGACCTGGAGTGGGCGCCCTGCTCATGTACGAAGGCCATGGGTGTTGTGTCCTGAGCAGCCTTTTGAAGGAGATCGGCTCGCGCCATCATTTGAATCACAATTGTCACAGTGACAACCGAAGCTAGGCAAGCAGATGATGCCTGTGATCAGGCAGCCGTTCAAATCGCGTTCTACTGAAGAGCTCATGGCGCTACTAAGCACGGTGGCGACTGCGATCCTGGCTGTCATAATAATCGCGATGCTGTATTTTGGCCGCGAGATATTCGTGCCCATCGCGTTGGCTATTCTTCTCAGCTTCGTCTTGGCGCCGGCGGTCTTGATACTACAGCGCATCCATGTGCCCCGCGGATTGGCGGTAGTGAGTGTAGCTCTGCTTGCCTTCGCGCTCATTTTTGCGATGGGGAGCCTTCTCGCCGCGCAAGTGACGCAACTCGCCGGAGATCTCCCACGTTATCAATCGACGATAAGCGAAAAGATCCAGTCTTTTAGAGATACAAGAGCCGGCAGAGGGACGCTCGAACGCGCCTCCGACATGTTGAAGGATCTCAGCAAAGAGATCGACAAGCCGAAGGACTCCGCATCCGCGCGCGGGCCCAGCTCGATCGCTAATTCTGGTACATCGGGATCGCAGGCGCCCGTTCCGGTGGAAGTACGCCAGCCCGACCCCGGTGCGCTGGAGAACCTGCGGACCTTGATCTCTCCGCTTGTTCATCCTCTCGCGACGACCGGTATCATCATCATTTTCGTTATCTTCATTCTGCTTCAACGCGAAGATCTGCGTAATCGGCTCATTCGGCTGGTCGGCTCCTACGACCTGCAACGAACCACAGCGGCGCTGGACGACGCGGCGGGACGCCTTAGTCGGCTTTTCCTGACCCAACTCGTTTTGAACAGTGCATTTGGCGTAGTGATTGGGATAGGCCTATGGTTCATAGGCACGCCAAGCGCGATCTTGTGGGGTATTTTAGCGACAGTCCTTCGTTTCGTGCCATACATCGGCGCCGTCATCGCGGCCGCGTTTCCGCTTGCTCTGGCGGTGGCCGTCGATCCTGGCTGGTCCATGCTGCTGTGGACGCTCGCGCTCTTTCTTATTGTCGAGCCGGTCGTGGGCCATGTCATCGAGCCGATGGTCTATGGTCATAGCACGGGGCTTTCTCCCGTTGCTGTAGTTGCGGCGGCGACGTTTTGGACCGCACTTTGGGGACCCATCGGGCTCGTCCTTGCTACGCCACTGACGGTATGCCTTGTCGTGCTTGGGCGTCATGTGGAACGCTTGGAGTTTCTTGACGTCATGTTCGGGGACCGGCCGGCCCTCTCTCCCCCGGAAATCTTCTACCAGCGCATGCTTGCGGGTGACCCGGCAGAAGCTGCCGAAAAAGCCGAGCAATTCTTGAAGGAACGTTCTCTGGCCTCATACTATGATGAGGTCGCCCTAAAGGGTTTGCAGCTCGCGCAAATTGATGCCGAGCGTGGAGCGCTTGACCCGGAACGCCTCACCAAGATTCGAGATGCCGTCAGAGAATTTGCCGGCGACCTTGCCGATCAGGATGAACGACCGCCGACGAAAGTCGATTTAACCACCGATGCAGAAGCCTCATCTGCAGTAGAGAGCGTCGCGGAAAATGCGGCGGACGAAAACCTGCCCATTATCAGCAAAGAAGACCTGCCATCCGATTGGCTCGGTGAACATCCAGTTCTTTGCTTGGCTGGACGAAGTCTCATCGATGAAGCGGCTGCGATCATGCTCGCTCAGCTTTCGACTGCACACGGTCTCGCAGCACGGGTCGAAGGTGCAGAATCGCTCTCCAGCACGAACGTCTTCCGACTTGAGACCACCGGTGTTGTGACCGTCTGCCTCATCTATCTCGATTCCAGTGGACCAGCCCATATGCGTTATTCGGTTCGGCGTCTAAGGCGGAAGTTGCCGAAGGCGATCATAATCCTGGGCTGTTGGGTCAAGGACGTCGATCCAAATGGGCTGGAAGTGTTGCGGGACAACGCGAAAGCCGATCTCGTTGCGGCGAGCCTGGGGGAGACCGTCAAGCTTTGCATCGAGGCCACGGGTGTGACGCACCCTCTCGCAGCTTCCAAGCAGGAAAAATCCGCTAGCGCGGCTGCTTGAGAGTGTGACCGTCAACAGACATCACAAATGGAACGATGTTGCGGTCAAACCGCTGAGCCACCGCGGGGTTTTCTTCGCAACGTCCTGCGTCGATCGCGCAAGTTGAAGTCGGCCTTGGAGGCTGAAGCCGGCGTACCGGGTTTTCGTTGGACAATAATGCGTGGGTAGGAACAATAGCCCCTCTACCGCGCTTGTTTCCTCGAAGACGGAATCTTGCCAGGAGCGGGACAGTTTTCCAAGGCAACGATGCGGCGTAACTCCCGCATCGTTGTCTCTAGTGCGTGGGTGCACGGACGTTTCGTTCTGAGACGCATTCTAATCTGTCGGTTCACATCGAAAGAACCGCAATAACCGAGTCAACGGCAGACCAAATCCGGACGCGCGACACACGAGTTGTGGGACGAGGTGGAGGCGCTCTTGGGGCCGAGAGCATGAGTTCTGGTATCAAGCCGAGCGCGACCTCGAGAACAACCCACAAGCGATAAAGTCTGATACGTTCTTCGAATAGGATAGGGCGGCGTAACGAGCCGGCTTTCGACGCAGCACGCGAAAAAGCTTCGCGCGAAGCGGACATAGATCCGGAAGGGTGCCACAACCGAAGTCACGGACTCGTTCGGCTCCTCGACGGCCGGCTGGTGCGGCGGCGGAAGGATGAGCAATTCTACCCATACCTAAGCTTCAACGATTGCCTGATAAAGGCTGACCAAGCCCACACTCATGGACAGAACTCCCATGAACGTCCAACCGAAGGGCGATCCCGACGCCATGGTGTAGCCTATGGTCCAAACGCCAAAGGCGGTTATGCCTGCTGAAATCAACAACGAGAGCGCTCTATCCATGTACGTCCCCTTCTAAGGTCTCGCTTTGCAGGAAGGACGCCGCGCCGCCCGCCGCCGCGCTCGCGCTATTTCGGTTAAGATGGCCCATCGAATCAATCGAGGCGTTGATCAGATTTCATTCGTTGCCAGGAGGTAGATCGTGAGCGATGACAGTCCACTGGCCCCTTTCGCTTACGAAGGCCTGGATCCTGTTCCAGAAGCCAAATCCGCCTTCGCAGAAGTTTCGAAAGCTGTCAAAGGGTCAGTCGACCGAGTGAACGGCGCGATAGAGGCAGGTCGAAAGCCGGGGATGCCCTTGAGCATTCTGAGTAATATCGCACGCGAAGCGCCTATTGGTTCGCTGTTGGTCGCGTTCCTCTTGGGAGTTGCCTTGGCCCGTCGCCGATGAGGCGCTCTAACACCGGCATAAAAACTCCCCGCTTCAAAGTAATCGCCAAGCCGTGCCCGCAGAACACGCAATAAAACCGAATGGAGCGACTGGAGAAGGACCTGCATCTAAATCGGGTCAATCTCGTCTGTCTGGCGCCACAGCAGTTACTTCACATTTGCCCTAACGTGCCAACAACTTCGGGCCGATTGCCGCGCTTTCCTAACCTGGTCGCGTAGCTTGATTAATTCATATAACTGAGCTTTCAGATCAGCTGCTGTGCGGGTCATAGTCGCAAGGCGCTTGTCAGTGAACGGAGCATTGGGCCGCTGAAGAGAACTCATTTGAAACCCCAATTAACCAGCGTGAGACCTCAAACGCCGTCACCTTGCTCGATTTGTGTCGTCCAACTTCTGGAGTGGTCGCTCAATACTGCTCGCATTCGAATGAGGCGGCCCTGGTTGCGAGAGCGGGATCGCACTCTGCAGCGTATGTCCTTCTAACCGCGAAGTTCTACAGCTTTCGCATTACCGAGCGATTCGGCACAGGCCTTCGCAACGGCCGAATTTGGCTCAGTGCTTCCGGGCATCGTGGCCCACCCGCCTTTTTCGACGAACTTGCTTTGCTCCCAGGTATAAGCCGTCTTCTTCATTTCGGCCAAGTTCGCCGAAGCATCAGCGGCTTGTTGAAACTTCTCAACGCAGATGGGTGTGAGAGCTGCGACGACAGCCGTCGCAGCTCGGTTCGCCGCGAGGGTCTCGGCCGTTCTACCAGTCACCCAGCCGCCCCAGCTGAATCCCACGATCGCCAGAGCAATTGCCCCGGCTGCAGCGCCCCACAGGGCGGGCCGCACGGCAGCTTTTGTCTCATGAGAGACGTCCATGATTTTCACCTTCACTTAGATGTATCGAGAGCTTCACCAACGTTAGACACGTCGACTGATCGGCGTCTGTATAAAATTGCTCACGCAGGATGGCCTGACGTGTTTTGTTCGGCTGGTTAGTGCCTCGCGATCCTCGCGGCGCCGACGTGGCGCGACGCCGCGATTGGCGAGTTCGATCGCAGGCTTCGTGTCGTCCAGTGCTCCAACTTCGGCTGACTCTGCTGGGGTGATCTTTCCGCTTTTTCCGCAGCTCTTCCAACGCCCACTTTTGAACTCAGCAAACTCATTTCTGAAGCGGTGCGCCACGCGAGGTGTTACGGATTAGTGCATCCTTTTTTGCCTCGGCCTTTGGATCCTGAAACGACAACGATCTGTAACTGCACCGATTGCCAAACGATGAGCGGTGCCCCTTTGCGAGCAGTGGTTGTCACGCAGCTGGGGACATTCCTGCTTCTGCAAACCGGCGGAATACCGGAAGACAGCCGACAGCGGAGCGATCCGCCTTCAGGGATTTTGTCCGCAATGTGGGACCGCGATCTATTCGACATCGGATGGCGATGATCCAAAGGCTTACGCCGTCAGGGTCGGCGTCGTTCGCCAACGCTATGAATTGGTGCCGCGCAGGCAGTTATTTGTTCGCTCGCAACAGGCGTGGGTCAACAACCTCAACTCGATCACGCAGTTCGAGAAAATGCCGCCGCCGTCGCCGTGACGTATCCTTGTGACCCTTTGAGACCTGCCGATGGACGCTGAAAATGTCGGTTCATGAGGGAAGACCGGAAGTAGCCGGCGCGCGGTCAAGGCGACGCCCCAACTGCGACATAACGGTTCCTTGTCTCCGCTCGTTTTGTTCGCTTCAATTGCACTGCGGAACCGGGCACGGCCATCACAGCTCACCCATACAGCGAGGTGATTGAATGGGGCGGCAGCAGGTCCTTAGCCTTCTAAGTGTTTTGGCCGTCTGTCCGGTCGGATGAACTGGGTGTGCCGCCATGGACCTCGGAGGTTGGCTGCGGAGGCTCGGCCTCGAGCAATATGAGGCGGCATTCCGCGAGAATGCGATTAGCGAGAAGGTCCTGCCCAGCCTGACGGCGGAGGACTTGAAGGATTTGGGCGTCGGCATGGTTGGGCACCGCCGCATGCTTCTAGACGCGATCGCGGCTCTGCGCGCGGAAGCGAGCGCACTCTTGCCGCAATGTGACGGTGCTCTGGCAATCCATGAAGGTACCAAGGACACTGCCGAGCGCCGCCAGGTGACCGTCATGTTCTCGGACCTCATCGGCTCGACCGCGCTCTCGGTCCGGATGGATCCGGAAGATTTGCGCGACGTCATTACGGCCTATCAGAAGTGTGTCGCCGAATCCGTCCGCAGCTTCGGCGGGTTCGTGGCGAAATACATGGGCGACGGCGTTCTCGTCTATTTCGGTTATCCTCAGGCACATGAGGATGACGCCGAGCGTGCTGTTCGCGCCAGCCTCGCCCTGATCGACGCGGTTGCTGCGCTCGCAGCTCCCGAACCCCTGCAGATGCGGATTGGGGTTGCCACCGGCCTGGTGGTTGTTGGCGATCTCGTCGGCTCCGGCGAAGCGCAGGAGCGCGGTATTGTCGGCGAGACGCCGAACCTCGCGGCACGGCTGCAAGGCATTGCCGAGCCAAACACGGTCGTTATTGCCGAAGCCACCCGCAAGCTCATCGGCAATCTGTTCGAGCTACAGCACCTCGGGCCAAGGGACTTGAAGGGGATCGCTGGGCCGGTAAGGAGTTTCGCGGTGCTGCGGGCAAGTTCGGCCGAGGGGCGCTTCGAGGCGATGCACGCCGGCGGCATGACTGAACTGGTCGGACGAGAAGAAGAGCTTGAACTGCTATTGCGGCGCTGGGCAAGAGCCAAGGCCGGCGAAGGCCAGGTGGTGCTGCTGTCCGGTGAGGCCGGGATCGGCAAATCCAGGCTCTCCGCCGCGCTCATGGAGGAAATCGCTGCCGAACCACACACGCGGCTGCGTTATTTCTGCTCGCCGCAGCACACCGACAGCGCTCTTTATCCAATCATCGGGCAGCTCGAACGGGCTGCCGTACTTGTGCACAGCGACACACCGCAAGCCAAGCTCGACAAGCTCGATGCGCTCCTGGCGCAGACCTCGACGTCCCCGCAGGACGCGGCGCTCCTGGCCGAGATGTTGTCGCTTCCTAATGACGGGCGCTATCCCGCTCTGGAGCCTGCTCCCGAACAGCGCCGGCAGAAAATGCTGGCGGCACTCGGCGTCCAATTGGAAGCCCTGGCGCGCTCCAGCCCCGTGCTCATGATCGTCGAGGATGCGCACTGGGGCGATCCCACCAGCCTGGAAGTCTTCGGTCGCGCGGTGGATCGGATCGCGAGCCTTCGCGTGCTCTTGATCGTAACGTTTCGGCCTGAGTTCGACGCGCCGTGGGTCGGACAATCGCACGTTACCATGCTGACGATCAACCGGCTGGCTGAGCGCGACATCGGCACCATGATCGACCGCGTCGTCGGCAACACGCTGCTGCCGGCGAACATCAGGAAGGACATTGTCGAGCGCACCGATGGCGTCCCGTTGTTCGCCGAGGAGATGACGAAGGCGGTGCTGGAAGCTGGGAGCGACATTGAAGCGATGCAGACTGCGGCCGCGGTTCCCTCTCCGGCGCTGGCGGTGCCTGCGAGCTTGCACGCTTCCCTGATGGCGCGGCTCGACCGGCTTGGCCCGGCAAAGGAGCTGGCACAAATCGGGGCGGCGATAGGTCGTGAGTTCTCGCAGGTGCTGTTAGCCGCCGTGTTGCGGAAGTCAGAGCCGGAACTGGTCTCGGCGCTCGAGCGCCTGATGCGAGCCGGGTTGCTGTTCCGAAATGGCATCCCGCCGCACGCGACCTATTTGTTCAAGCACGCCCTCGTTCAGGACATCGCCTACGGCACATTGCTGCGCAATAGACGGCACGCGCTGCACGCGCGCATTGCCTGGGCGCTCGAGGAGACGTTCCCGGACGTCGCGGCAACCCAGCCGGAAGTGCTCGCGCACCACTTCACCGAAGCTGACCTTGCGGAAAACGCCGTTGCCTACTGGCAAGCGGCCGGCCAGCGCGCGGCTGAGCGCTCGGCGCACGCCGAGTCCCTTGCCCATCTCTACAAGGGGCTGGCGCTCGTCAAGCGGGTCGCCGATCCGGTGGAGCGTGCCCGCCGCGAACTTGCCCTGCAGCTTGTCCTCGCGCCGGTGCTGTTCGCCACCAAGAGCTATTCGGCGCCGGAGGTGGAGCAAGCCTACCTGCGCGCACGCGACCTGTGTCAGCAAGCCGGCGATGTAGCGCAGCTCTTTGCCGTGAACTGGGGGCTGTGGCTTATTTACCAGCAGCGCTGCGAGTTCAAGGCGGCTCGTGGCCTATTGGACGGGCTGTTCGCGGTCGCTCGGCAGAGCGCCGATCGGGCGCTCCTCCTGCAGGCGCATCATGCCGCATGGACGACACTCGTCCATCTCCCGGAGCTGACCGCGTGCCGGGCGCACCTCGAAGCCGGACTGGCGCTGTATCGGCCGGACGCGCACCGTGCCCATACGTTCCTGTATGGCGGCCACGACGCAGCCGTCTGCAATCGATACACCTCGGCCGCCACGCTGTGGACGCTTGGCTTCCCCGAGCAGGCGCTCGCCACGACGCACGAGGCAGTGAGCATGGCGCGCGGGCTGTCGCACCCCTTCAGCCTTGTTCTCGCCCTGGTGTGGGCGGCCATGATCTACCAGCATCGGGGGGAAGTTGAGCCTGTTCAGGAGCAAGCCGAGGCCGCAGTCGCGGTGTGCGCCGAGCATGGTATCGCGCCGCACATGGCGGCGATCGGGAGTATCTTGCGGGGCTGGGCAATCGCGGCACGCGGGCAGGCTGTGGAAGGGATCGCGGAGGTTCACCGCGGTCTCGCTGCCATCGAGCCGACGGGCGTGCGAATCCGTCGGCCCTATCATCTTGCACTGCTGGCTGAAGCTTCGGCGTGGGCCGGAGAAATCGAGCAAGGATTGACCGCGCTGGTCGAGGCTGGGCGCATTGTCGAGGACACTGGCGAGCGGCGGTGGGAGGCGGAAATCTATCGGTTAACTGGGGAGCTGACGCTTGCCAGGCCGGGCGGAGACGAGACCGAAGCCGAAGGGTGGCTTCAGCGTGCGCTCGACGTGGCTAGTTGCCAGAACGCCAAATGCCTGGAACTGCGCGCCGCCATCAGCTTGGCCCGGCTCTGGCGGGACCGCGGCAAGCGCAGAGAAGCCCGCGAGCTTCTCACTCCAGTCTACGGCTGGTTCACCGAGGGCTTTGATACGCTGGACTTGAAGCAGGCTCAGACGTTGCTCACCGAAGTGGGTAAGTGAGGCCGGAAAGGTCGGGGTTTGTGAAGGGTTTCGGCTGGCGGCCGCTTGAGGGACGGCGCGGCGAGATCGGCGGCTGGCGTCCGAAAGCCTCCAAGG
>Ga0070681_10007650_pt1 | contig 10566 bp, 8 predicted proteins | sample KBSC83BmetaG_FD_65650 | JGI IMG/M metagenome (GOLD analysis project Ga0070681, IMG submission 65650) | Corn rhizosphere microbial communities from Kellogg Biological Station, Michigan, USA - KBS C8-3B metaG | ecosystem: Host-associated > Plants > Roots > Rhizosphere | place: USA: Michigan...
GTGCAGGATGGTGGCGACGTCGTCGACCAGCGGGCGGATGTACTCGCCCCAGGCCAGCGCGTCCTTCAGCACGGCGTCGTAATCGACCGGCTCGGCCTTCAGCCACTGGGTGAGAATGAAGTTGTGGTAGTCCACGGCGGTCTTCAGCAGCGCCGGCAGCTCGTGCGGGTACATCAGGTCGGCCACGCGCACGCTGCGGCGGGCGACCTTGTCCTCGTAGGCCGGGCCGATGCCGCGGCCGGTGGTGCCGATCGCCTTGCCGCCGGCGGCGATCTCGCGCGCCTTATCCACCGCGATGTGGTACGGCATGATCAGCGGCGTGGCCGGGCTGATCTTGACGCGCGAGCGCACCTCGACGCCGTTCGCTTCGAGCTCGGCGATCTCGGTCATCAGCGCGGCCGGTGACAGCACCACGCCATTGCCGATCAGGCACAGCGCGTCTTCGCGCAGGATGCCCGAGGGGATCAGGTGCAGCACGGTCTTCTTGCCCTTGATCACCAGCGTATGGCCAGCGTTGTGGCCGCCCTGGAAGCGCGCCACGGCGCTGACCCGCTCGGTCAGCAGGTCGACGATCTTGCCCTTGCCCTCGTCGCCCCACTGCGCACCCAGAATGACTACTGACTTGCCCATGATCTTCTCGCTCAGGTTTGCGGCGTCCCGTCGGCGGGACCACACGTACATCAATGGAAAAACTGCAACAGCACCAGCCCGGTCGCCATGGCGCCGGCGCCGAACAGCCGCAGGGTGCGCGGCGGCAGCTTCAGCGCCTCGCGCACCATCGCCTGCCAGCCCCGCGGCGCCGCGAACAGCAGCAGGCCCTCGATCACCAGCATCAGGCAGATCGCGGCGGCGAGCTGGTGCATCCGGGCCGGCTCAACGTTTCGGCGCGGATTGTTCGAAGTAGCGCAGCAACTCGTCGTCGGGCTTCAGGACCAACACGCCCTTGCCGTCCTCGAACGAATTACGGTACGCGGCGAGGCTGCGGTAGAACGTGAAGAACTCGGGGTCCTGGGTGTATGCCTGCGCGTAGATGGCCGCTGCTTCCGCGTCGCCCTCGCCCTTCACCTTGGCCGCGTCGCGTTGGGCATCGGCGCGCAGCACCTGGCCCTGGCGATCGGCGTCGGCCTGGATCGTCTCGGCCGATTCCTGGCCGGTGAAGCGCAGTTCGTTGGCCAGCTGCAGCCGTTCGGCGCGCATGCGCTTGTACACCGATTCGCTGACCTCGTTCGGCAGGTCGATGCGCTTGATGCGCACGTCGACCACGGCGATGCCGAGGTTCTTGCGCGCCGAGGTGTCGGTCTGCGCACGCACGCGTTCGGTGATGTCCTTGCGCCCGCCGGAGATCAGGTCGGGCAAGGTGCGTGCGTTGAACTCGAAGCGCAGCGCGTCCTTCACGATCGGGGTCAGCCGCTGCGCCGCCTGCAGCTGATCGCCGCCGGTGGCGCGGTAGTACGCGGCGTTGTCGGCCACGCGCCACTTCACGTAGAAGTCGACGTTGACGCTCTTCTTTTCGGAGGTGAAGTAGCGCTCCGGCGGCGCATCCAGCGACAGGATGCGCTTGTCGAAGTGCATCACCTGCTGGATCACCGGCAGCTTGAAGTGCAGGCCCGGCTGGTAGTCGGTGCGCACGATGCGGCCGAACTGCAGCAACAGTGCGCTGTGCCCTTCGCTGACCACGAACATGCTGTTGAGGCCAAGCAGGATGACCAGGGCGGCAATGACGGCAGATCCGATCCTCATCATGGCTGCGTCCCCTTGCCGGCTGCATTGCCGGTCGGCGGCGACACCACCGCACCGGTCGTGCCCGCGTCGGGCTGCGCCGCGGCCGGCGAGCCCTGCGGCGCCGGCAGGTTGATGATGTTGCGGCCGCCGGAGCCGTCGATCACCTTGGGGTTCTTCGCCATCACCTGTTCCATCGTTTCCAGCCACAGCCGCTTGCGGGTCACTTCCGGCGCGGCCTTGTACTGCTTCAGCAGCAATTCGAAACGGGCGGCGTCGCCGGTGGCACGAGCCACGCGTTCGGCCTTGTAGCCGGCCGCCTCAGCGGCGATGCGCGCGGCATCGCCGCGCGCCACCGGGACCACCTTGCTGGCGTAGGCCAGGGCGGCGTTCTCGATACTCTGCTTGTCCTCGCGGGCGTTGTTGACGTCGTCGAACGCGTCCTTCACCTCGTTCGGCGGCGCCACGTTCTGGAAGCTGACCTCGGTGACGCGCAGGCCGGAGTCGTAGGTATCCAGGGTTTTCTGCAGGGTCTCCTGCGCCTGGGCGACCAGGCTGGCGCCGGCGGCGGACAGGATCTGATCCATGTCGCTGCTGCCGATCACCGAGCGCACGGCGGCCTCGGCGGCAGCGCCGATGGTGCCGTCCGGATCGTTCAGCGAGAAAAGGTACTTGCGCGAATCGTCCACCTGGTACTGCACGGTGAAATCGATCGTGATGATGTTTTCGTCCTTGGTCAGCATTGCCACCTTGTCGGTGACCGAGCGGATCCGCGTGGCCTCGACCTTGGTGACCGACTCGATCGGCTGCGGCAGCTTCAGGTGGAAGCCCGGCGGCAAGGTGCGCGAATACTCGCCGAAGCGCAGCACCACGCCGGCCTGGCGCGCACCGATGATGGTGTAGCTGCTGAACAGCAGGCCGACGACGAGCAGCACCACTACGCCGGTGAGCAGGCTGCCGGGACCCTGCCCCAGCTTGCCCAGGCGCCTCCTGGCGTTGTCGAGCAGGTCGTCCAGCGGCGACTTGCCGCCCTGGCGGTTCCTGTTCCACGGATCACGTTGCCCGTTCTTGCCGGGTTCATTCCATGCCACGAGTCAGTCTCCTAGGGGCCGTCGGGAGGCCGGCAACCACGGCCGGAACACGCGTTGCACCGGGTTGTACACGAGATTCAGCCAAGGCTGTCGGGATGCCGCGCCGGCCGTCTTTCGGAGCCGCGCAAACATGGGGGATTCTAGCAGAGCGCGGCTGGCGCCGCGCGTCGTGCGCTGGCGTCATTCCGCCACGGCCAGCAACTGGCGCAGCAGCAGGGTCTCGGTGGCGTCGCCGCCGCTGAGCGGGGCGATCACGCTGCGCGGCGCGTCGATGCGCAGCTGCCAGCCGTGCTCGTCCACCGTCTCGCCGCTGATCGCACCGGCGGCCTTCAGCCGCGCATGCAGGCGCCCGGCCGACAGCGGCAGTTGCAGCGCCGATTGCACCCGTTCGCCGCCGAGCAGCTCGCCCAGCGCCTGGCGCAGCAGACCCAACCCGGCACCGGTGGCAGCAGACAGCCACACCCGCACCGGTTTGCCGGTGCCGTCGCGCTCGATCCGCGGTTCGGCGCCGGCCAGGTCGATCTTGTTCATCACGTGCAGCTGCGGCACGTCGCCGGCGTCGATCTCCTCCAGCACCTTGTCGACCACGCGATGCAGGCGCTCGCGCTCCTCGTCGGCGGCGTCGCTGACGTGCAGCAGCAAGTCGGCGTCGCGTGCCTCGGCCAGGGTCGCGCGGAACGCGGCGACCAGATCGTGCGGCAGCTCGCGGATGAAACCGACGGTATCGGCCAGCACGGCCGGGCCGCAGCTGAGATCCTCCAGCTTGCGCACGGTGGGATCCAGCGTGGCGAACAGCAGGTTGGCGGCGTAGACGTCGCCGGTGGTCAGCGCATTGAACAGGGTCGACTTGCCGGCGTTGGTATAGCCGACCAGAGCCACGCGAGGCACCGTGTTGCGCAACCGCGCACGGCGTTGCTGGCCGCGCTGGGTCTGCACCTTTTCCAGCCGCCTGGTAAGCATCTTGACCCGTTCGCCGAGCAGGCGGCGGTCGGTTTCCAGCTGCGTTTCGCCGGGACCGCGGTTGCCGATGGCACCACCGCGCTGGGTGTCCAGGTGGGTCCAGCCGCGCACCAGCCGGGTGGCCAGGTGTTTCAACTGGGCCAGCTCCACTTCCAGCTTGCCTTCGTGCGAACGGGCGCGCTGGGCGAAGATGTCCAGGATCAGGCCGGCACGATCGACCACGCGGATGCCCAGGTGCTTCTCGAGGTTGCGTTCCTGCACCGGAGTCAGCACGTGGTCGACCAGTACCAGGTCGGCCTCCAGCGCCCGTGCCGCTTCGGCCAGCTCGTTCGCCTTGCCGGCGCCGATGTAGTAGCGCGGGTTGGGATCCTCGACGCGGGCGCTGATCACGCCCAGTACCTCGGCCCCGGCGGACTTCACCAGCTCGGCGAATTCCTCGGCACGACGCGCGGTATCGATTTCGCCACGGGAATGCGGCAGGACGAGTACGGCGCGGTCGCCTTTCTTTTGTCGGTCAAACACGGGCGGGCGTGATCCTTCGGGAGCAGACCCACTTCATGCGGGCGGACCGCGCCTCTATCAAGCGTCCGCGTCGGTGGATGAGGCCGGCGCGTCGGACTGATGGTCGTGGCCTTCATGAGCGTCATGGCCATTGCCGATACGGACGTTGCGGCTCGGCACCACGGTGGAGATGGCATGCTTGTACACCATCTGGCTCACCTGGTTGCGCAGCAACACCACAAACTGGTCGAACGACTCGACCGTCCCCTGCAACTTGATGCCGTTGACCAGATAGATGGCCACCGGCACGCGCTCGCGCCGCAACGCATTCAGAAACGGATCCTGCAACGACTGCCCCTTGGACATTTCTTGTTCTCCCCTTGCCACGGACAGACCGGAGAAAAAACGCCGACGGCGCCCCGGTCCAACATGCTGGGATGTTAGCTGCTTTCAACTACTTGATGAAAGAAGATTTTTGCGTCGTGCAGGTGCACTGGGTCACGCTGGCGACGCTGAGCCGTCCGGCCCGTCCAGAAACAGCCGTACGGCAGCCGCGGCGCGGGCGGTCAGGCCGGGCTGGTCCGGGTCGAGCAGGCGCGCGCCGTGGTCGCTGCGCAGCCAGGTGATCTGCCGTTTGGCCAGCTGGCGAGTAGCGTAGATGGCGCGGTCGCGAAATTCGGCCAAGTCGGTCTGGCCGTCGAGGTGCTCCCACGCCTGCCGATAGCCGACTGCGCGGATCGCCGGCAGGTCGGCGTGCAGGTCGCCGCGCGCCCGCAGTGCACGCACCTCGTCCAGGAAACCCTCCGCCAGCATCGCGTCGAAACGCCGGGCGACGCGTTCGTGCAGCACGCGCCGATCGGCCGGCAACAGCGCCAGTTTCAGCACGCGCCACGGGAAGCGCGTCGTCGCACCGCCACGCTGCAGCTCGGACAACGGCCGACCGGTCAGCGCGATCACTTCCAGCGCGCGCTGCAGGCGCTGCGCATCGTTGCAGCCGATCCGCCCGGCGGCGGCCGGATCGAGGCTCGCCAGCCGCGCATGCATGGCCGACCAGCCGAATTGTTGCGCTTCGGCAGCCAGCTGCGCGCGGGTGGCCGGGTCGGCTTCCGGCAAGTCGGACAGCCCCTGCTGCAACGCGCGGAAGTACAACCCGGTGCCGCCGACCAGCAGCGGCACCCTGCCCCGCGCACTGATCCGCCGCATCGCAGACAACGCATCGGCGCGGAAATCCGCTGCCGAATACGGCTGGCCGGGATCGCGGATGTCGACCAGCGCGTGCGGATGGCGCGCCAGTGTCGCCGGGTCGGGCTTGGCCGTGCCGATGTCCATGCCGCGGTAGACCAGCGCCGAATCGACGCTGACCAGATCCAGCGGGAACCGTTCGCTCAGCTCGCACGCCAGCGCGGTCTTGCCGGAGGCGGTAGGTCCCATCAGGAAGATGGCGAAGGGGCGGGTATCCACGGGCATGGCGTCAGTTTAGAGGTTGCCGCAGCGCAAGAGGCCCGCGTCGACGACGCGGGCCCCGGCACTTGCGCGGACGGGCGGCTTACTTCGCCGGCACGCCCATTTCCTTCAGCAGGTTGTCGGCGTGGTCGAGGTGGTGCATCACCCACAGCATGTAGCGCACGTCGACCTGGATCGAGCGGTTGAGCTGCGGGTTGAACAGCCAGTCGCCGCTGACCGACTCCCAGTTGCCGTCGAACGCCAGGCCGACCAGTTGGCCGTTCGCGTCCATCGCCGGCGAGCCGGAGTTGCCGCCGGTGATGTCCAGGTCGGCCAGGAAGTTGACCGGCAGCGTACCCAGCTTCGGCGAGGCATAACTGTCGAACGCCTTGGCCTTGATCGCGGCCAGCTCGGCCTTGGGCGAGTTGAACGGCTCGACGCCGGTATCCTTCTCGACAATGCCCTGCGCGGTGGTGAACGGCGCGTAGCTGACGCCGTCGCGCGGCGCCACGCCCTGCACGTTGCCGAAGGTGACGCGCAGCGAGCTGTTCGCGTCCGGGTAAACCGGCAGCTTCTGCGAGTCCTTCCACGCAATCATCGCCTGCATGTAGCGCGGGCGCAGCTTGCTCATCTCGCCGTCGCGGGCATCGGATGCGTCCTCCAGCGCCTTCAGCTGCGGTTGCACCGCGCGGGCGAGCTTGAGCATGCTGTCGCTGCTGGCGTCGATCGCCTTGCTGTCGGCGCCGAACCACTTCATGCGCTCGTCGACGTTGCCGAGCTTGCTGCCGGCATACAGCGCGGCGACCTTCTGCTTGAGCTGGGCCTCGGTCTTCGCCCCATCGAGCCACTTGTCCAGCGCGGGCAGGCGCTGCGCCTGCGGCAAGGCCACGTAGCGCTTCAGGCCGTAGACCATGAACTGCTGGTCGACGCCCGGATCGTAGCGGCGATCCATCTGCTTCAGGCCGCCTTCGATGCGCACCCAGTCGCGTTCCTGGTAACCGGCATCGCGGTCGAGGTCAGCCTTCGGCCGCTCCTTCGCCAGATGGGTCAGGCGCACTGCGGTGCTGAACAACGAGGCGCGGTTCACCAGGCTGATGGCCAGGTCACGCTCGCGATTGGCCCGGTCGGCGGCGATCTGCTGGCGCAGCTTGGCGATGTCGGCCGCCAGCGCGGCGTTCTCGGCGCCACCCTGCTGCTTCAGCCAGGCCTCCAATTGGGCCTCCTGCGCGCGCTTCACCGTGACCGCGTCGGCGCGATGCAGGCCTTCGAGCTGGCCGCCGAAGTTCTTCAGGTAGTTGTTGAGGCCGGCAACCATGCTGGCGTACTTCACCGCCACCTTGGGGTCGGCCTTGCCGGCGGTGTTGATGATGTCCAGCGTGTCCTCGTACACCTTGATCTGGGTCGGGTAGACCCAGTCGATCGAGCCCTGCACCTCGTCGGCAAGGCGATAGCGGTTGGTGCGGCCCGGGTAGCCGACCACCATCACGTAGTCGCCTGCTTCCACGCCCTGCGGATTCACCTTCAGTACGTGCTTCGGTCGGTACGGCACGTTGTCCTTGGAGAAAGCGGCCGACTTGCCGTCCTTCGAGACGTAGGCGCGCAGGTAGCCGAAGTCGCCGGTGTGGCGCGGCCACATCCAGTTGTCGACGTCGCCGCCGAACTTGCCGATGGATTCCGGCGGCGCGTAGACCAGGCGCACGTCCTTGATCTCCAGCTGCTTGATCAGCTGGTAGCTGTAGCCTCCGTGGAAGGTGTAGACGTCGCAGCGGTAGCCTTCGCTCTCGCAGGCCTTGACCTGTTCCTTGATCGCCAGTTCGATCGCCTTGTAGCGCTCGGCGCCGCTCATCGCGTCGTTGAGCCTGGCGGTGATCTCTTTCGTGACGTCGCGGATTTCCTCGGTGACGAAGATGCGCGAGGACGGGCCGGCGGAGAGTTCGTCTGCCTTGGTCTTCGCCAGGAAGCCCTTCTCGATCAGGTTGTTCTCCGGCGTGGAGTTCAACTGCAGTGCGCCGTAGACGCAGTGGTGGTTGCTCACCACCAGGCCTTCGGGGGAGACGAACGAGGCGGTGCAGCCGCCCAGGCTGACGATCGCGCCCATCGGGTAGGCGGTGAGGTCGGTCAGCGTTTTCGGGTCGAGCTTCAGGCCGTGCTGCTGCAGCGTGGCGGCGATGCCCGGCAGCTGGGCGGGCTGCCACATGCCTTCGACGGCATGGGCGGACGAGATGAGGCCGACGGATACGGCGGCAGCGAGCAATAGACGACGCACGGGAATCTCCTGATGAAAACCTGCCCGGGAAAGCAGGGAAAAAAGTAGCGCAATTATTTACGGTTTATGCCCGACCCGGGCGGCCACGGCACATGCCGCAAGTCATGCCTGCGGCATTCAGCGCGCCGGCACGCCCAATTCCTCCAGCAACTGCGGCGCCGGATAGACCTTGTCCATCAGCCAACGCATGTAGCGCATGTCGACATGGATCGCGCGCTTGTAGCGCGGGTCGAACATCCAACTGGCGCTGACCGCTTCCCAGTTGCTGTCGAAGTTGAGGCCGACCAGCTCACCCTTCGCGTTCAGCACCGGCGAACCGGAATTGCCGCCAGTGGTGTCGAGGTTGCTGAGGAAGTTCACCGGCATTACGGCGGACTTCGGATCCAGGTAACCGGCGTAGTCGCCCTTGGCGATCGCGTCGAGCAGCGGCTTGGGCGCATCGAACGGCGCCACGCCGGTGTTCTTTTCGACGATGCCGGCAGTGCTGGTCAGCGGCTCGTAGCCCACCGCGTCGCGCGCCTTCAGCGGGGTGACCTTGCCGTAGCTCACGCGCAGGGTGGAGTTCGCATCCGGATACACCGCGCGGCCCTGCTGTTCGCGATAGGCGATCAGCGCCTGCATGTAGGCCGGACGCAGGCGCAGCAGATCGCCTTCGCGCGCCTTGCGCTCGTCGTCGATGCGCAGCAGCGCGGGCAGCAGCTTCGCGGCCAGTTGCAACAGGCTGTCGTCGGTCGCCGCCAGCGTCGCCGCGTCGGCATCCATCCAGTGCAGGCGCTGCGCCTCGCCGCCGAGTTTGGTGGTTGCGTAGACGCGATCCAGCGCAGTCGCCAGCTCGGCCGGGGTACGGCCGAACGCGGCATCGAACTCCACCACGTGCTGCGCGGCGGGCAATTGCTGGTAACGGGCCAGCAGTGCACCCAGCAGGCGCTTCTCGACGGCCGGATCGTAGCGGCGCTGGACCTGGCGCAGTTGGCTGGCAATCAGCTCCTCGTCGCGCTGCTGGTAGCCATTCTCGCGTTCGGCGTCCGGCTTGGCGCGCTCGTGTGCCAGCCGCTGCAGGCGCAATGCCGAACGCATCAGCTGGGTCTGCGACTGGATCAGGCCAAGCAGCAGGTCGCGCTCGCGGGTGGCGTTGCCGTCGGCGATCAGCGTCATCGCCGCGTCGATCTGCGGGCGCAGTGCTTTTATCGTGTCCTGCCTGCTCAGCCAGGCCAGCATCGCCGCTTCGTCCTTCTGCCGCACGCTGACCGCATCACTGCGCTGCAAGCCGTCCAGTTCGCCGCTGTAGCGCTTGATGCCGTTCTTCAGCGACTGCAGCTGCGAGGCGTAGCGGATCTTCGCCTGGCCATCTTTCTCGCCGGCGTCCTCGATCACGTCCTGCAGCTGCTTCATTGCCGCCACCGATGCGGGCAAGCGCCACTGCACCTGGTCGGCGAACTCGGCGGCGCTGCGATGGCGATAGGTGATGCCGGGGTAGCCGGCCAGCATCACGTAGTCGCCGGCGTTGACGCCTTCGCGGGCGATCTTGAGATGCGCAGGCGGCGCGTACGGCTGGTTGTCCTTCGAGTAATCTGCCGGCTTGCCGTCCGGCCCGACGTAGGCGCGCAGCACGGTGAAGTCGCCGCTGTGGCGCGGCCACATGAAGTTGTCCACCTCGTCGCCGTAGTTGCCGATCGCGCGCGGCGGCGCGTAGACCAGTCGCACGTCGCGCAGTTCCAGCTGTTTCACCAGATAGAAGTCGCGGCCGTAGAACATGTTGGCGACGCTGCAACGCATGCCGTCTTCGCGCTCGCAGGCGGCAACCAGGGCCTTGCTCGCCGCGTCCACCGCGTCGTAGTAGGCGCGGCCGGTCTTGCCGCGGGTGTTGGCCAGCACCTGGTCGGTGACCCGATCGAAGCCGACCGTGACGCGCAGGCGGAAGTCCGGATTGGCCGGCAATTCCTCGCTGCGATTGCCCGCCACGTAGCCCTGCTCGATCAGGTTGCGCTGCGCGTTGCTGTTGTACTGGATCACGCCGAACGCCACGTGGTGGTTGGTCAGCACCAGGCCCTGATCGCTGACGAAGGCGCCGGTGGCGCCGCCAACCTTGACCACCGCGCTGAGCGGCGGTCGGGTCAGGTCGGCCAGCGCAGCAGGATCACCTCGATAGCCGGCAGCCTTCAATGGCTGGCCGATCGACGGCAGCTGCGACGGCATCCACATGCCCTCGTCCGCCTGCGCCAACGGGCTCAGCGACATCGCCACCGCGGTGGACCACAGCATCCTCTTCAATCGCATCGAACCGGCCCTCTGTGCCATCGCATAAACTTGCGACCATAGTTTGCCGGGGCGATCCGGGCAAGATACCGGCCCAAAAGCCGCCACCTGCGACCACGCTCTATAATCGCCGTTTCCCCGCCCGCATCGCGGGCCCACCGATGGATTCCCCATGCCGCAGACGATGAAAGCCCTGGTCAAGCGCAAGCCCGAGCAGGGCATCTGGATGGAAGAAGTGCCGTTGCCGCAGGTCGGCCCGAACGAGGTGCTGATCAAGATCGAGAAGACCGCGATCTGCGGCACCGACCTGCACATCTACAAGTGGGACGA
>Ga0070681_10007651_pt1 | contig 10565 bp, 10 predicted proteins | sample KBSC83BmetaG_FD_65650 | JGI IMG/M metagenome (GOLD analysis project Ga0070681, IMG submission 65650) | Corn rhizosphere microbial communities from Kellogg Biological Station, Michigan, USA - KBS C8-3B metaG | ecosystem: Host-associated > Plants > Roots > Rhizosphere | place: USA: Michigan...
TCCAAGCTGATCACCGGCGCGTGGGGCACCCTGGCGGTGCTGGACGAGGTCTCGGTGAAGACGCTGCCGGCGCCGGACCAGACGCGGACGCTTCTGTTGCTCGGCTTCGACGATGCCGCGGCCGTGACGGCGATGTGCGCCGCGATGGGCAGCCCGCACGAAGTCTCCGGCGCGGCCCACGTCGGCGCGCGCACGGCACTGCGTGTCGAGGGCGTGGCGCCGTCGGTCGAGGCGCGGCTGAAGGGCCTGCGCGAGCTGTTTGCGGCGTCGGGTGCGGCGATGGAAGAACTGGGCACGCTCGAAAGCCGCGCCTTCTGGCACGAGGTGAGGGACGTGGCGCCGCTTGCAGCCACCGGGGACGCAGTCGTCTGGCGCATTTCCTGTCCGCCGACCGAGGCGCCCGCGATCGTGACGCGCCTGCGAGCGCAGCGATCCGCCCTGCAATGCTTCTACGACTGGTCGGGCGGCCTCGTCTGGCTGGCGCTGCCGGCCAGCGCCGACGCCGACCATGTGCTGGTGCGCGGCGCGATCGGCGCCGCCGGCGGCCACGCCACCCTGATCCGCGCGCCGGAAGCCGTGCGCGCCGCCGTGCCGGTGTTCCATCCGCAATCGCCCGCGCTCACCGCGCTGGCGGCGCGGGTGAAGGAAAGCTTCGATCCCAAGGAGCTCTTCAATCCGGGGAGGATGGGATGAAGGGCGCTAAGACGTCGAAGCAGATCAGACGTATCTGGGCGATTCGTCTCAGCATTGTCGTGATCGCTCTATCCTTGCTCAATGGCGTTTGGGCACGTGAAAATCCGTTAGGAGCTAGGGTCGCTGATTTTGGACAGTGGTTGTCCGGTGTGGCCGGAGCGTTGGCCTTCGTCTGGCTAATTATTAGTTACTTTCAGCAAGGTGAGGAACTCGAGCTGCAGCGAGAAGAACTTGCCGCCACACGAGAGCAGCTGGCCCTTCAGAAAGACGAAATGGCACGGTTGGCTGATCAGGCCGAAAAGCAGACAGTATCCGCTTCGCTTACTGAGGCTCACACAAGACAGAGCGTGTTCTTTGGTGCTTACAATCTGATCTTGGAGCAAGCCGCCGCTCCTCTCCTCGAAGTGGTGGCTCAATACTTCTATGAGGATCGTAGGCGGGAATTTGTTGCCGCCGGCAACATTGGGCTGCAGCAGGCGGCCAACGAACTCTTATTAGTCTTTGAAGGATACAAAAGAAATTCTGGTATTGGAGTGTGCCTCACACGGCATGATGGAACGCGCTGGATTATCGAAGCGCCAGGTACGCATTTGGGCGTTTATGAGTTGGCTTCAAAGCGTGTCGAGCAAGGTCAATTTCGCCTAGATAGCCTTCATCGCTTTGTGTCGGCCCTTGACCCGATCGAAGCACTCGCAAATTCCACAAAGCAGAGCGCTGTGTTTATTGAGCTACAGAAGACGTCAGTCTTTCTTCGATTGAGGGCGACAATTCGCGCAACAATGCTGTCTGTAGTAGCGCAAGCGTAAACGATGCAAACCAACTTCACCCTGGCCCAGCTTGCCGATCCGGACACTGCGCGCAGCGAGCAGATCCTGCGCAAGTGCGTGCACTGCGGCTTCTGCACGGCGACGTGCCCGACTTTCGTGCTGCTGGGCGACGAGCGCGACAGTCCGCGCGGACGCATCTATTTCATCAAGGCGATGCTGGAAGGCGACCGGGCGCCGACGCACCAGGAGGTGCGCCATGTCGACCGCTGCCTGTCGTGCCTGTCGTGCATGACCACCTGCCCGTCGGGCGTGAACTACATGCACCTGGTCGATCACGGCCGGCACCATATCGAGGAGACCTACACGCGGCCGTTCGCCGACCGGCTGATGCGCCGGATGCTGGCGGTGCTGATGCCGCGGCCAAATCTCTTTCGCTGGGCCATGGTGCTGGGCTGGTTCGCCAAGCCGCTCGGCTTGCTGCTGCCGGCGGCCAGCAGCGATCCCGGCGGTGCCACCTTCCTGCGCCGGCTGAAGGCGATGCTGGAGGCCGTGCCCGCGAGGGTCGCCGGCCCGTCGCCGGTCGATCGTCCGCAGACCTTCGTCGCGGCCGGACCGCGCCGCAAGCGCGTGGCGCTGATGCCGGGCTGCGGCCAGCAGGTACTGGCGCCGGAAGTGAACGAGGCCACCGTGCGCCTGCTGACACGGCACGGCGTCGAGGTGGTGAACGCCGCGGGCTCGGGCTGCTGCGGCTCCTCGGTGCTGCATGTCGGCGAGAACGAGCGTGCGGTCGAGCTGGCCAAGGCCAACATCGACGCCTGGCTGAAGGAGGCCGACGGCGCGGGCCTCGACGCCATCGTCATCAACGCCTCGGGCTGCGGCACGACGGTGAAGGACTACGGCCACATGCTGGCCGACGACCCGGTGTGGAAGCCCAGGGCGGAGCGGGTGGCCAAGCTCGCCCGGGACATCAGCGAGGTGATGGCCGAGGTCGGTCTCGCGAACGTGAGCCCGAAGGGGCTGACCGTGGCCTATCATGCGGCCTGTTCCATGCAGCATGGCCAGAAACTGATCGAGCCGCCCAAGAAGCTCCTGCGCGAGGCGGGCTTCACGGTGAAGGACGTGCCGGACGGCCACCTGTGCTGCGGCTGGGCGGGCACCTACCAGGTGCTGCAGCCGGTGCTGTCGCAGCGCCTGCGCTCCGCCAAGGTGGCGAACATCGAGAGCGTGAAGCCCGACGTGATCGCGTCGGGCAACTTCGGCTGCAACGGCAATCTCGCCGGCGGCACGGCGATCCCGGTCGCGCATACGGTCGAGCTGCTCGACTGGGCGACCGGCGGGCCGAAGCCGCGGTCGCTGATGTAGCGGCATCATGCGTCTCGTTGGGGCTTGCCTCGCGGCGCTGGTCGGACTGATGCTGGTGGCCAACGTGGCTGCCCAGAACACAGGAGACGGCACCGTGCTCGACACATTGTTCGCCAAGCTGCAGACCGCGACCGATCCGGTTTCCGTCCAGACGCTCGAGGAGGCGATCTGGGAGCAGTGGACCGTGCTGCCCGATCCCGCGCAGCGCCAGCTCATGACGCGTGGCATCGCCGAGATGCAGCAGCAGGACCTGCAGGGCGCGCTCACGACCTTCACCAGGCTGATCGCGCTGGCGCCCGGGCTTTCCGAGGCGTGGAACAAGCGCGCCACCGTGCACTGGCTGCTCGGCAACTTCACCGCCTCGATCGCCGACATCTGCGAGACGATCAAGCGCGAGCCGCGGCATTTCGGCGCCTACTCCGGCCTCGGCATGATCCGGGCGGAAATGAACGAGCCGCAGCGGGCGCTGGCGGCGTTCCAGCTTGCGAAGAAATTCAATCCGCACATCGTCGGCATCGATGCCGAGATCGCGCGCCAGAAGGCACAGGGCGGCGACACGCCCGACGACCCGCTGGGTTGCGGACAGCAAACGGCCGGCCGATAGTAGACGTCCGGATTTTCCACTGATTTCCCCAAGGGAGTTGAGGCAATGGCCACGTTGTATGTCGGCGGTCGCGTGTTCGACGGCGAGAAGGCGATCGACGGACAGGCCGTCCTCGAAGACGGCGGCAAGGTCAAGAAGATCGCCGCGGCCGGTGAGTTCACGGGCTTCGCCGGCACCAGGGTCGATACCGCCGGCGGCACCCTGATGCCGGGCATCATCGACTGCCACGTCCATTCGCTGTCGGGCGCCGAGGGCAATCCCGGCGTGGTGCAGGACCGCATGACCGCCGCCCAGCTCGCCGTGCGCGGCATGGAGCTGATGCGCAACACGCTGGAAGGCGGCATCACCGCCGTGCGTGACTGCGGCGGCAAGGACTACATCGAGTTCGCCATGCGCGACGCCTTCAACGCCGGCCGCTTCCTGGGCCCGACGATGCGCTGCGCGGGCCGCATGATCTGCATGACCGGCGGCCACGGCAACCGCACCGGCCGCATCGCCGACGGCGTCGACGAGGTGGTGAAGGCGGTACGCGAGCAGGTCCATGCCGGCTCCGACCTGGTGAAGATCATGGCGACCGGCGGCGTGATGACGCCCGGCGTCAATCCCGAGGACGCGCACTATTCGGCCGAGGAGATGAAGGCCGGAATCACCGAGGCCCACCGCTTCCACAAGTGCTGCGCCAGCCACGCCCAGGGCGCGCTCGGCATCCTGAACGCCGTGCGCGGCGGCATCGATTCGATCGAGCACGGCATCTTCATGACCGACGAGTGCATCGCCGAGATGAAGGAGCGCGGCGTGTGGCTGGTGCCGACCCTGGCGGCCGTGAAGAACATCCTCGCGGGCTACGACGGCGGCGACCGCTCGATCCCGGACTACGTGATCGACAAGGCGCGGCGCGTGTTCGACCGCCACATCGCCTCGATCAAGATGTACTACAAGGCGGGCGGCAAGATCGCGATGGGCACCGACGCCGGCACGCCGCACAACCGCCATGGCGAGAACGCCCGCGAGCTCGAGTTCATGTGCGAGATCGGCATCTCGGCCCGCGACTCGCTGTTCTTCTCGACGGCGAGCGGCGCCGACCTGATGCGGCTCGGCGACCAGGGGCGCATCAAGGAAGGCAACTCGGCCGACTTCGTGCTGTGCGACGGCGACCCGCTGGTCGACATCAAGAGAGCCGCCCGCAAGGAAAATCACCGCATGGTGGTCAAGCGCGGTCAGGTCGCCAGGGACAACCGCGCGGCCTTCGCGGTCTCCGCCCAGCGCGTGGCGGCGGAGTGAATGGGCGCGTCGCTCTTTCCCGACCTCGCGATCTCGATCGATGAGCTCCGGGCGCGCCAGCTCAAGCGGCTGAAGGCGAGCCTCGCGCACGCCTATGCGCACCAGAAGCCGTATCGCGCCAAGTGCGAGGCGGCGGGCGTGCGGCCGGACGACCTGAAGGCGCTGGAGGACCTGCGGCGCTTTCCCTTCACCGCCAAGAGCGACCTGCGCGACGCCTATCCCTACGGCATGCTCGCGATCCCGCGTGAAAAATGCGCGCGGCTGCATGCCTCGAGCGGCACGACGGGACGGCCGACGGTGGTCGGCTATTCGGCCAGGGACATCGAGACCTGGGCCGAGCTGATGGCGCGCTCGCTCTATGCCGGCGGCGCGCGGCCGGGCGACATCATCCACAATGCCTACGGCTACGGCCTGTTCACCGGCGGCCTGGGCGCGCACTACGGCGCCGAGCGGCTGGGCTGCACCGTGGTGCCGATGTCGGGCGGCTTCGGCGAGCGCCAGGTCCAGCTCATCCGTGAATTCGGCGCGCGGGTCGTGCTGATGACGCCGTCCTACATGCTGGCGCTGGCCGACGAGTTCGAGCGCCAGGGCATCGACCCGCGGCAGACGGCGATGCGCATCGGCATCTTCGGCGCCGAGCCGTGGACCGAGGGCATGCGCGCGGAGATCGAGCGCCGCACCGGCATCGACGCCGTCGACATCTATGGCTTGAGCGAAGTGATGGGGCCGGGCGTGGCCTGCGAGTTCATCGAGACCAAGGATGGGCCGACGATCTGGGAGGATCATTTCTACCCCGAGGTCGTCGATCCGGAGACCGGCGCGCCGGTGGCCGACGGCGAGCCCGGCGAGCTTGTGTTCACGTCGCTCACCAAGGAGGCGATGCCGGTCATCCGCTATCGCACGCGGGATCTCACGCGGCTGATGAAGGGCTCGGCCAGCACCATGCGGCGCATGGCCAAGATCACCGGGCGCAGCGACGACATGCTGATCGTGCGCGGCGTGAACCTGTTCCCGAGCCAGGTCGAGGAGCAGATCCTGCGCGACGCCGCCTTGTCGGGCCACTACGTCATCGAGCTCACGCGCACCGGCGCGCTGGACGACCTGCTGGTCCGGGTCGAGGCGCGCGCCGAACTGGCGGCTGATGCGGCCGGACGCTGCCGCGACGGGCTGGCGCAGCGGCTCAAGGGGATGTGCGGATTGTCGGCGGAGATCGAGATCGCCGCCCCTGGCGGGGTCGAACGCTCGATGGGCAAGGCGCGTCGGGTGATCGACAAGCGCCCCAAGGTGTAATCAGGCGCTGGGGTTCAGCCCCAAGGGCGCGACATCGCCAGCCCTATTTTCGCCTTGGTCAGGCCGGGACTGTCGAAAAGCTGGCCGGTCTGGACCGGCAGTTCGGACGCGGGAATGACCGTCGAGCGGGTCTGGGCGCGCGGGGCATGCGGATTGTTGACGGCCACGACGGTGGCGAAGGTGGCGACAGTAGCGGCGATCACCAGATAGTCGATCCAGTTCAACGCGGCCTTCTTCGGGCGGTAGGGAGCGGCTTGGGCTCGGGGCGATTGGGTTGGGTTCACGACGGCCTCACGCTGTGCTTCTGAGAATGATTACGGGGGGACCCTTGGGCCCATCCCCAACCTTTTTCAGGTCACACGTAGGCTATTCTGAGAATATTCGTGGCGCCCGGCGTGCCGAAGGGCACGCCCGCGGTGATCACCAGCCGCTGGCCCTGCTGGGCGAGAGCCTCCTTGCGGGCGATCCGGACGGCCCTCTGCACCATGTCGGCGAAGCTGTGCGCATCCTCGGTCTGCACCGGATGGACGCCCCAGGTGAGCGTCATGCGGCGCGCGGTGTCGAGATTCGGGGTCAGGCAGAGGATGCGCACGTCGGGCCGCTCGCGTGCGGCGCGCAAGGTCGTCGAGCCGGTGTTGGTGTAGGTGACGATGGCGGCGGCCGAGAGCGTGTGGGCGCACTGACGGGCGGCGGCGCTGATGGCGTCGGCGGTCGTCGACTCCGGCTCGCGGCGCGCGGCGTCCATCAGGCGGCGGTAGAGCGGGTCGGCCTCCACGCTCTTGAGGATGCGGTCCATGATGGTGACCGCCTCGATCGGATAGTCGCCCGACGCAGACTCGGCCGACAGCATGACTGCGTCGGCGCCGTCATAGACGGCGGTTGCCACGTCGGAGGCCTCGGCGCGCGTGGGGGTGGGCGAGTGGACCATCGACTCCAGCATCTGCGTGGCCACGATCGCCGGACGGCCGAGCACGCGGCAGGCCGCCAGGATGCGCTTCTGCAGCGGCGGCACGGCTTCCGGCGGCATCTCGACGCCGAGATCGCCGCGCGCCACCATGATGCCGTCGCTCTGCTCGATGATCTCGTCGAGGTGCTCGATGGCCTGCGGCTTCTCGAGCTTGGCCATGACCGCGGCGCGGCCGGCGACCAGCTTCTTCAGCTCGGCGATGTCGTGGGCACGCTGCACGAAGGACAGCGCCACCCAGTCGACGCCGAGCGACAGGCCGTAGTCGAGGTCCTTGCGGTCCTTCGGCGTCATCGGCGAGACCGGCAGCACGAGGTTGGGCAGATTGACGCCCTTGCGGTCGCTGATGGTGCCCGCGACCTCGACCTCGGTGTCGATCGTCTTCTTGTCGTGCGCGACGATGCGCAGGCGCACCTTGCCGTCGTCGATCAGCAGCAGGCCGCCGGGCTGGGCGGCGGCGAAGATCTCGGGATGGAGCAGCGGCACGCGCTTGGCCGTGCCCGGCGCCGCGTCGAGATCGAAGCGCAGTTTCTGGCCCTTCTGCAGCTCCATCGGCCCGGCCGCGAAGGTGCCGAGCCGCAGCTTGGGGCCTTGCAAATCCATCAGGATGGCGACCGGGTGCTTGTACTGCTTCTCCAGCGCGCGCAGCTGCTCGACCCGCCGCTTGTGGTCGTCGTGCGTGCCGTGGCTGAAGTTGAGGCGGAAGACGTCGGCGCCGGCATCGAACAGCGCGCGCAGCCGCTCCGGCGTCGCGGTCGCCGGGCCGAGGGTGGCCACGATCTTGGTGAAGCGCTCGCGATGCATGAAACGATCCTAGCGCTTGGGCGACGACACTTTGAAGTCACCCGCCTGTTCGTAGACCTTGACCACCGCGGCGTCGTCGAGCTTGCCCCAGCCCGCGCCGGCGGCAGCGAGGAAGAGCTGGTGCGCGGCGGCCGCCAGCGGCAACGGCAGGCGGTTCTCGTGGCCGGTATTCAGCACCAGGCCGAGGTCCTTGACGAAGATCTCGATCGCCGAGAGCGGCGAGAAGTCGTCGTCGAGCATGTGCGGCACCCGGTTGCCGAACATCCAGCTGTTGCCGGCGCTGGCCGAGATCACATCGTAGACCGCGCGCGTGTCGGCGCCGGCCTTGGCCGCGAGCGCCATCGCCTCGGCGGCGGCGGCGATGTGCACGCCGGCCAGCAGCTGGTTCACGGTCTTGACCAGCGAGCCGACGCCCGGCGCGTCGCCCAGGCGGAAGACCTTGGCCGAGGTCGCGGCGAGGATCGATTCGGCGGCGGCATAGGCCGGAGCGCTGCCCGAGGTCATGAAGGTGAGCTCGCCGGACTCGGCGCGCACGCGGCCGCCCGACATCGGCGCGTCGAGCAGCACGTGGCCGGTCTTGCCCAGCCGCTCGCCGAGCGCCTTGGCGAAGGCCGGCGGCACCGTCGCGCATTGCATCACCAGCCCGCCCTTGCGCAAGCCCGCAACCGCGCCGGTGTCGCCGTAGAGCACTGTCTCGACCTGCTGGGCGTTCACTACCGCGACGACGACCGCGTCGGCCTTGGCGGCGGCCTCGGCGGGAGAGGCCGCGATCATGCCGCCGGCCGCCGTGAAGGCCTCGCGCGCCGGAGCGCTGGGATCGACGCCGATCACCTTGTGGCCGTGCTTCAGCAGGTTCCTGGCCATGCCGAGACCCATCGAGCCGAGGCCGATGAAGGCAACCGTGGGCGTGTTCTGGTCGGTCATAGCGCGGTCCTTGGCGTCAGGCCTTGATGCCGTACTTCGCGGCCCAGCCGAGACCGGCACCGGTCGTTGTCCTGGGCTTGTATTCGAGGCCGACATAACCCTGGTATCCAAGGCGATCCAGCACATCGAGCATGTAGAGGTGATTTGCCTCACCGACGTCGGGCTCGTTGCGGTCGGGATTGCCGGCGATCTGGACGTGCGCGGTGATCGGGAACAGCCGCTCGGTGCGCCGCTGCAGATCACCCTCGGTCACCTGCATATGATAGAGGTCGAGCTGGAGCTTGAGGTGCGGCGCGCCGACCTCGTCGATGATCCGGCTCACCTGGTCGGTGGTGTTGGTGAAGTAGCCCGGAATGTCCCGGTGGTTGATCGGCTCCATCACCAGGGTGATGCCCCTCCCGGCGGTGCGCTCGCAGGCGATCTTGAGATTCGAGACGAAAGTCCTGTGCATCGCCTTCACGTCGGCGCCCGGCGCGATCATGCCCGACATGACGTGCAGCGTCGTGCACTCCAGCACCCGGGCATAGTCGAGCGCCTTGTCGAGGGCGGCGGCAAACTCGGCCTCGCGGCCGGGCAGGGCGGCCACGCCGCGGTCGCCCTTGCTCCAGTCGCCGGGCGGCAGGTTGAACAGCGCCTGCGTGAGCTTGTGCTTCTTGAGTTCGGCGGCGATGTCGGCGGCGGGCGCCTCATAGGGAAACAGGATCTCGACCGCCTTGAAGCCGTGCGCGGCGGCGGCGCCGAAGCGCTGCAGGAACGGCACTTCCTGGTAGATCCACGACAGGTTGGCGGCAAGCTTGGGCATCGGTCTCGTTCTTTCGCGATTAGGACGGGAAGGCTTCTTCGACGTCGCGCACCTGGCCGTCGGTGAGCGTACGTACCTTGAGGCCCTGCAGCAGCAGGTGGAGCTTGGCGGTCTCCTCGAGCTCCTCGATCGACGCCGACGCGGCCGACAGCGAGGTACCTGCGACCACAGGCCCGTGGTTGGCCAGCAGCACGGCACGATGACCCTTGGCGTACTCGCGGATCGCGTCGGCGAGCTTGGGGTCGCCCGGCTTGAAGTAAGGCACCAGCGGCAGCTTGCCGACCCTCATCACGAAGTACGGCGTGATCGGCGGCAAGGTCGACTGGGCACTGTGATGGCACGACGGATCGAGGCACGAGATCGCCACCGCATGCGTGCAATGCAGGTGGACGATGGCGCCGTCCTTGGGCCGCACGTCGTAGACCGAGCGATGCAGCAGTGCTTCCTTGGTCGGCGGATCGCCGCCGACGTGCTTGCCGTTCAGGTCGAGCTTGGAGAGCTGGCCGGGCACGAGTTCGCCCAGGGATGAGTTGGTCGGGCTCATCAGCCAGCCGTCGTCGACGCGCGCGCTGATGTTGCCCGAGGTGCCGGGGCAGAGACCGCGGGCGGCGAGCTTCGCGCCGAGCGCGCAGATCGCCTCGCGCGTCCTGGTTTCGGAGGTGCTCATATCTGGTGGAAGGCCTTGGTGAAGAAGTCGGGAGCGCCGAAGTTGCCGGACTTGAGCGCCAGCAGCAGCGGCTTGGCGGACACTGATGCCGTCCACGGCACGCCGGGATCGATCTCCGGCCCGATGCGCAGCGCCGTCACGCCGAGCGCACCGACCACGGCGCCCGAGGTCTCGCCGCCGGCCACGACCATGCGGCCGACTCCGGCCGCCACGAGGCCCTTGGCGAGGGTGGCCATGGTCTTCTCGATTGCGCTGCTTGACTTCTCGACGCCGTACTTCGCCTGCAGCGCCTTCACCGTCTCGGGAGGCTCGCTGGCCGACAACAGGATCGGCCCATTGCCGAGCTTGTTCTTCGCCCAGCCGAGCGCGCCGGCGGCCACGTCCTCGCCGCGACAGATCGCGTCGGT
>Ga0070681_10007656_pt1 | contig 10562 bp, 7 predicted proteins | sample KBSC83BmetaG_FD_65650 | JGI IMG/M metagenome (GOLD analysis project Ga0070681, IMG submission 65650) | Corn rhizosphere microbial communities from Kellogg Biological Station, Michigan, USA - KBS C8-3B metaG | ecosystem: Host-associated > Plants > Roots > Rhizosphere | place: USA: Michigan...
CCGGGAAAGCCCTCGTGGCCGGCGAGATCGGGCATGGAGGCGTAGTTGTGGCCGGTGCGCAGCGCCGTGGCGTCATCGCCCGTGGGCGTGATGTAAAGGCGGCCGACACCGGCGGCCTTGAGCGGCGGCGCGGGATAGTAGGCGCCGCCCTCGATCGAGGCGCGCAGCGGTGGTGGCGTCACCACCACCTCGAGCCGATAGTCGGCCGGCACCTCGAACAGCCCGGTGGCGCGCGCATAGGCCACCAGCCGCTCGCCGGTGCGGCGGTAGCCGTCCATTATCTCGGCATCGGTGCGCGGCGCGTCCGCGGCGAGCTGTGCGAACACCCCGCGCACGGTCTGCGCGCCGTCGGCACCCTGCGGCCAGCCGTGCCGGGTGGCGAGCTGCTGCGCGAGCGCGATCAGCTCGGCGCGGGTGCCCTCGACCACCGGCCAGCTGGCGCCGTACAGCTCGGCGGCGCTGCCGCTCAAGCGCAGGTTGTTGTGCAGCGCCCAGTCGTATTCGGTTTCGCCGAGCGCGAAGTGGTCGGCGCGGTACGCGACCCGCAGCAGCGGCTCGCCCGCGTCCGGCACCTGCTCGAAGTACGTCGCCGCCACGAACGCGTGCAGCTGCCGGTAGGCCGCGGCGGCCTGCGCGCCCCCAGCCTGCACGGCGCGCAGCAGCTCGGCGCGGCGCGGCGCGGCGAGGTTGGCCGCGGCCAGCTGCGGCAGCGTGCCGGCGAAGTACTCGGCGGCGGCGGCGCTGCTGCGCAGCCCGTGGCCCACGAGCATGCGCCAGTCGGGTGCATCGTGCGCGGCCACTCCGGCGCGCAGCTGCTGCTCGGCGCGCGCCAGGTAGGCGGGCACGCCGCGCGTGCGCGCGATCACCAGCTGCCACTCGGCGTCGGTTCCGTAGTGGCCGTCTGCGGTCGCGGTCATGCCCTGGAGCTGCCAGTCGACGCCGCGCACCGGCTCATCGACGTAGGAGTCCAGCGCGCGCCGCTGCAGGCGCCGCACCTGGTGCTCGTGGATGAGGAAGGCGATCTGTGCCAGCGCCACCGAGCGATCGATACGCCGGCGCGGCGACAGGCGTGCCGGCGCCAGCGCCGCGAAGCGCGCGCGCAGGGTGCCGAGCGCCGCGTCCTCCTGCTGCAGGGCCGCGGCCGAGTAGTCGCGCAGCCGAGCGTCGACTTCAGCCAGCCGCGGATCGAACTGCGCCCCGCCGAGGTAGGTCGCCACCACCGGGAAGCGCTCCAGCATGTACGTCACGTACTCGTGCTCGAGGCGCGCGAAGCTGGCGTCGGCCGAGTGCCGCGCCGGCACCGGCTGCGCGACCGGCGGCCCGGCCACGGCACCGGCGGCGGCGGCGAGCGCGACGAGCGTTGCGGCGACCCCGGAGCGCTGAGCGTCAGTCACGGCGAGTCCTTGGCATTGCAGCCGGAACGGCCGGCGGCGAAGCATACGCCGCGCCGTGCGGGCGGGCTAAGTCTGCCTCCGCTGGGGGTTTGACAGCCGCGCGGCCGGGCGAGGATCCTGACTCCATGGCCCTGTCCCCGCATGAGCGCGAGCGCTATCAGCGCCACCTGACGCTCGCCGAGATCGGCGCCGCCGGCCAGGAACGGCTCAAGGCGGCACGGGTGCTGGTGGTGGGTGCCGGCGGCCTGGGCTCGCCGGCGGCGCTGTACCTGGCGGCGGCCGGCTGCGGCACGCTCGGCCTGCTCGACTGCGACCGCGTCGAGCTGTCCAACCTGCAGCGCCAGGTGTTGTTCGACACCGGCGCCATCACCCGCCCCAAGGCCGAGGCCGGACGCGAACGCCTCGCCGCCCTGAATCCGGAGATACGGGTCATCGCGCACGCGGTGCAGCTGGACGCCGCCAACGTCATGCAGGTGGTGTCCGGCTACGACCTGGTGCTCGATGGCAGCGATCGGCTGGGGACGCGCTATCTCGTCAACGACGCCTGCGTGCTGCTCGGGCGAGCGCTGGTGTCGGCGGCCATCCACCGCTTCGAGGGCCAGGTCATGAGCTACGTGCCCGGCCAGGGGCCCTGCTACCGCTGCGCGTTTCCGCAGGCGGCCGACGGCCTGGTCGCCAACTGCGCGCAGGCGGGCGTGCTCGGCGTGTTACCGGGCGTGCTCGGCACGCTGCAGGCGACCGAGGCCATCAAGCTCATCACCGGGGCCGGCGAGCCGCTCATCGGACGGCTGCTCACCTACGACGCGCTCGCCATGAGCTTCAGCGAATTCCGCGTCCGCCGGCGCCGCGACTGCGCGGTGTGCGGCGACGCCCCCAGCATCACCACGCCCACGGATGCCACCCCCATGATGACCTCAGGCATACGCCGCCTGTCCGCCAGCGCGCTCGAGGAACTCCTGCGCAGCACCGCCAGCGCCCCACCGCTGCTGGTCGACGTGCGCGAGCCGGCGGAATTTGCCGCCGGCCACCTGCCGGGCTCGCTGCACATTCCACTCGGCGAGCTGCCGCAGCGGCTCGGTGAGATCCCGCCCGGGGCAGCGCCGGTGTTCATCTGCAGGGTGGGCGGGCGCAGCATGGCTGCGTGCCAGCTGGTCTTGCGCGCCGGCGTAGCCTCCCCCGCCAACCTCGAAGGCGGGCTACTGGCTTGGTCGCGCGAGGTCGACCCGACGCTGCGCGTGCTCTGAGGGACGACATCGGGGGCCGCCTGCGCGTCGCGGACGGCACGGCGGCATTCACGCAATAGAAGCACGAAGTAGGAACGATCCAGCTCGCGCAGCTCGCGCAATGCGCGCTCGATCGCCCGCCCTCCGTCCCGGCAGGCCGCGATGAACTCGCTGTTCACTCCCGCGAATGACGCAGCGGCGCGCCACTCGTCAGGGGCGGCCCTGCCGGGGACCGTGCCGAGCTCAGCGCGGGCAGCGCGACTTGGCGAAGGCCGGCCGCGGCTGCGCCGCTGGCGCGAACGAGACGCGCGCCTTGAGCCGCTCCAGGGCCGCTTGCGGCTCGTCCACGAACTCGAACAGCTGCAGGTCCGCGGCGGCGATGGTGCCGTGGCGCACCAGCGCCTCGAAGTTGACGACTTCCTTCCAGAACGCCGAGCCGTACAGCAGCACCGGGATGGAGCGGTCGAGCTTGCGCGTCTGCGCCAGCGTCAGGATCTCAAACAGCTCGTCGAAGGTGCCGAAGCCGCCCGGGAATGCGATCAGGGCGCGCGCCAGGTGCGCGAACCACAGCTTGCGCATGAAGAAGTAGTGAAACTCGAAGCACAGCCCCGGCGTGATCCAGGAGTTGGGGCGCTGCTCCTGCGGCAGGCCGATGTTGAGCCCGACACTGCGGCCGCCGGCGAGCGCGGCGCCGTGGTTGGCCGCTTCCATGATGCCCGGGCCGCCGCCGGAGCACACCACCAGCTGCTCAGCGCCCAGCGTGCGGCTCCACTCGGTGACGAGGCGCGCCAGCTCGGTGGCTTCCGCGACGTAGCGGCCGAGCGGCCCGTCGGCGCGCAGGCGCGCCGAGCCGAAGAACACCACGGTGGCCGTGACGCCGCTGACATTGAAGGCGCGCAGCGGCGCCAGGTACTCGGACACGATGCGCAGCGGCCGCCCTTCGTCCGAGTCGATGAAGTCCGGGTCGTGGTAGGAGAGCATGGGCGTGCGCACCGTTGGCTCCTCGAGTCGAGGCTGGCCGGCACTCTAACCAAAAGCGTGGGCCGCGTGCGACACTGCGCGCCGATGCGTCACGCGAGTCTCGGCCGTGCGGCGGTGTTGCTCGGTGTGCTGCTGGCAGGCGCCGGGCGCGCAGCCGCCGCGCCGCCCGCCGCGGCCGCCGGCCTGCCGCCGTTCGACGCCGCCACCGCGCTGCTGGTGGTCGCACCCCATCCCGACGACGAGACGCTGTGCTGTGCCGGGGTGATGCAGCGCGTGGCGGCGGCCGGTGGGCACGTGAGCGTCGTGTGGGTGACGAGCGGCGATGCCTCCGAGCTCGACCTGCTCTTGGTGGAGCACAGCCCGTTCATGCGCGCCGCTGCGGTGCGCGACCTGGCGACGCGCCGCATGCGCGAGGCGCGCGCGGCCACCACCCTGCTCGGCGTGCCGGCCGCCGGTCAGCTGTTTCTCGGCTATCCCGACCGCGGCGTGCTCGAGCTGCTCACCGCGCACCGCACGCAGCCCTATACCGCACCCTTCAGCCGCGCCGCGGCCGTGCCCTACGCCCAGGCACTCTATCCCGGGCACCCGTACACCGGCGCGAGCCTCGAGGCGGACTTCACTGCGGTGCTGGAGCGCGTCCGGCCCACGCTGATCCTCGCGCCCACGCCGCTCGACAGCCACCCCGATCATCGCGCGACCGGCCTGCTCACCACCACGGTGGCGCAGCACCTGCAGCTGCTGCCGGCGGTGCGCTACTGGATCGTGCACGGCGGGGAGGGCTGGCCCAGCCCGCGCGGGCTCGCGCCCGGCCTGCCGCTCACGCCCGCCCCGCGCCTGCGCGGCCTGATGCCAGCCGTCTTCGCCCTCGTACCGGCCGAAGAAGACCGCAAGCAGCAGGCTATCGAGGCCTATGCGACGCAGATGCAGGTCATCGCGCCGTTCCTGCTCGCCTTCGTGCGCACCAACGAACTGTTCGCCGTCGCAGCCCAGCCCTAGTCGGCGCGGCGTCGCAGCCGGCGCCAGCGATCCAGGTGGCGGTCGAGCACGCCGGCGATGCTCTCGCGGAGGCGATCGAGCCAGGCGCGCTGGCGCCAGTAGCGGCGGCTGAGCGCGCGCGCGGCGGCGAAGTCGGCCTCGAACAGCGCCGCCGCGGTGTCTGCGAAGCCGGCGTCGGCGACCTCCTGGTTCGCTTCCAGGTTCCAGCGGAAGCTCCAGCGGTCGAGGTTGCTCGAGCCGACCGACACCCACTCGTCACACAGGATCATCTTGCCGTGCAGGACGCGCGGCTGGTACTCGAGGATCTTGACCCCGTTGCGCAGCAGCTTGCCATAGAAGCGCCGCGCCGCCTGCCGCACCCACGGGTGGTCGGTGCGCGCCCCCGGCACCAGCAACCGCACGTCGACGCCGCGGCGTGCCGCGCGCCGCAGCGCCTTGCGGAAGCGCCGCGACGGCACGAAGTAGGCACTCATGATCCACACGCGCACGCCGGCGCCCTCGATGCGGCGGATGACACCGTTGGCAAGCACCGAGTGCTGTCGTGCTTCCGAGAGCGCCAGGCGCCCCGCGGCCCCCGCCGCGCACGGCGGAGAGGCCGGCGCCGGCGCCAGCTCGCCGCCGCAGCGGCGCCAGGTGCGTGCGAATGCTCGCTGCCAGTCGGCGACCACCGGGCCCTCGATGCGCAGCATCTGATCGCGCCAGGCGCCGCCACGCGCCCCGGGGGCGAACTCGTCGGTCAGGCCCGCGCCGCCGACGAAGGCGGTGCGGCCGTCGGTGACCAGCAGCTTGCGGTGGTCGCGTAGCAGGTTGTCCATGCGCTTGGCGAGGCTGAGCGGATTGAAGAAACGCAGCTCCACGCCGGCCTCGAGCAGCCGGCGGCGGTCGTGGCGCGACATGCCGAGCGAGCCGAAGCCGTCGAAGACCACACACACCCGCGTGCCGCGGCCGGCCGCCGCGACCAGTGCATCGATGAAGCGCGTCAGCAGCGCGCCGGAGCTCACCAGATACATCTCGAGCAGCACCAGCGCGCGCGCCGCGTCAATGGCATCGTGCATGCAGGCGAAGAACTCTCCGCCGTCGGCCAGCAGGCGGAAGCGGTTGCCCGGTCGCCACGGCCAGCCGGTGGTTGTAAATTGCTCGGTCTCGCGGCCCGCCCTCATGAGGGAACAATGACCGACCTGCGCGCCAGATGCCAGCTGCTGCTGCTGCTTGCGGGGCTGCTCGCCCCGTGGTGTGCGGCCGCCGACATCGTCGACGCCGTGAACATCGTGCGCTACGGAGGCTGCGCCGGGCGCGTGCACAGTGCGCCGCCGCTGCGCGAGAGCGAGCGCCTCGACGAGGTGGCGAAGCGCCTGTCGCAGGGGAGCGACCTCACGACTGCGCAGCAGGCCGCCGGGTACCACGCCGCCACCTCATTCTCGGTCAGCATCTCGCACGTGCCGGTCAGCGGCGACGTGGAGCAGATCGTCACGCGGCAGTTCTGCCAGCAGGCCACCAATCCCGCGTTCCGCGAAATCGGCACCTGGCGGCGCGGCAGCACCGTGTGGATCGCGCTCGCCGAGCCGTTCGCGCCGCCGCCGGCGCGCGACAGCACCGCCATCAGCCGCCGCGTGCTCCAACTCACCAACCAGGCGCGCGCCCAGGCGCGCCGCTGCGGCGCGACGCCGTACGCCGCGGCGCCGCTGCTGTCGCTCGACGCGACCCTGGAGCGCGCGGCGCGCGACTACGCGCGGCAGATGGCCACCTGGGGCTACATGGATCACACCGGCCACGACGGCAGCTCGCCGGCCGAGCGCATCACACGCAGCGGCTACCGCTGGCGCGAGATAGGCGAGAACCTGGCGAGCGGCCAGATGAGCGCCGAGCAGGTGGTCAGCGGCTGGCTGGGCAGCCCCGAGCACTGCGCGAATCTCATGGACCCGCTGTTCCGCCAGATGGGCGTGGCCTACGCCATCAACGCCCACGACCGCATGGGTGTGTACTGGGCCCAGGAGTTCGGGTCGCCGCGCTAGCGCGCGCCCGCGCCGCCTCACACGGCGTGGTCGTCGTGCTGCTGCTGCAGGGTCACCAAGCTGCCGGCCAGCAGATACAGCAGGCCGAACCAGGCGAGGCTGTGGGTGAGGAAGATATTGAGGGTGCGGTAGATGATCGGCTGGCGCCCGTAGTAGTCGACTGCCTGCACGCCGCCGATGAGCACGGCCGCGGCGCTCGCCAGCAGCAGCACCGGCCGCACCGAGGAGCGCACCGCACCCGGCACCGCCGGGGCGGCCGGCGGCACCCGCAGCCGGAAGTACCAGATTGCCAGCACGGTCAGCCCGAACGCGGAGCTGGCGTACTGCAGCACGTGGCAGAGCGGACCGTTGTAGGAGCCAATGGTGACCGGCGCGCTGAGCGCAGCGACGCGATGCACCAGCCAGCTGTCGCTGTGCGTGAAGGAGTCCCACAGCAGGTGCGTCCACACGCCGATGAGGATGGCGAATCCCGCGTACAGCCACTCGCGCGGCCGGCGCAGCGGCGCCAGCGCGGTCAGACACAGCCAGCGGGCGCGCGCGGACAGCAGCGCGGTGAACGGCGCGCGCAATACGAACACGAGCAGCAGCGCCAGGTAGCCGAGCGCCAGGCACACGGTCACCGAGCCCTCGAGGTCGTGGGTCTCGGGCAGGAAGCGCCCGATCGAGCCCGGCACGTAGTACGGCAGGTCAGGGATCAGCGCACCAATGATCAGCGGCGCGGTGCGCAGCCGCCAGACACGGCGCAGCGGCAGGATGGCGGCCGGGTGCGCGAGCGTGAACGGCACGCCCCCTACCCCGCCGGCCGCGCGCGTGGTGCGATGCTGATGCGGAAGTCGCGGCCGGCCCAGCTGCTACCGAAGCGGTAGGTGAGATCGAGGCTGCGCCCGGCACGCAGCCGCGGCGTGTCGATGTCGAGCACGTGCAGCCCGAGCGAGTTGGGCGTCGTGTCCTCTTCGCGCACCTCCTGCCAGCCGTCGAAGCCGAAGCGCACCGCGCCGGCTTCCGGCAACGCCACGGTGAGCGCGCAGCCCTCGGGCAGCTGCACCGCCGGGGCATGCGGGGACCAGATGACCCGCGTCAGCGTCGGACGCTCGCCGCGGTAGCGCTCCCAGACGGCGACGGGCTGGTCGAACGGCCGCTTGAGGCGGCGCGAGGCGGCCAGCTTCAGGTATTCGGCGTGCGCCCACACGAGCGGCATGGCGGCTCCGGTGGGGCGCCCCGGCGCCAGGCCGCGCGCGGCGAGGGGCGCGGCGTCCCACACCTGCTCGGGGATCATGCCACCGGGGGAGGCCATGCGCGCCATCGCCCTGAGGTAGGGCAGCGAGTCCTCGCCGCGACACAGCTCGTAGTGGCCGCGCTCGCCGGTGAGCAGCGGCCAGGCGCGGCCGCGCCCGGTGCCGTCGTAGCCGCCACCATCGTCGTGCTCGCCGTAGCCGTCGTCGTTGTAGCGGTGCCAGGCGGGACCGGAGGGCGTGTCGACCTTGAGCAGCGCGTCCGCGACCTTCACCGAGGCCACGATGAGAGGATCGTCGGCGCGGCGCAGTCCGAAGCGCACCAGCTGCAGAAAGTCCACGCCGACCTGTGCGCTCACCGGCAGCTGGGGGTCGTGCTCGAGATTGCGGATCGGCAGCGCGCCGTCGGGCCTGAGCCGGTCGTCGGCCAGCGTCGCAGCCGGCGCGACGCGCACGTAATAGCCCGGCACGCCGTACAGGCGCGCGAGCGGGGTATCGTAGGCTACCGTCCAGTCCTCGAGGCGCGCATTCCAGTAGTCGGCCAGCGCCAGCGCCAGATCGCGCCCGTCGGGCTCGAGGTACCGCGCGCCGGCGACCAGCGCCGAGATGGCGACCGCGAGTGTGAAGGTGTTGAGTCCGGCGTCCTCTTCCCAGCGGTCCTGATCGCTCGACGGGCCGTGCCGCGCCAGGAACGACAGGGCGCGTTGCACCATGTCGGCGATGCGCGTGCCCTGCAGCGCGCCGCGCTGGTCGAGGGCGGTCGCCAGCAGCACCGGGAAGGCGGTCTCATCGAGCTGCAGTCCGAACCAGTGCCCCTGGCCGCCGAGCCACTGGTTCTGGTTCCAGTGCCCGTCCTCGTGTTGCGTGGCCAGCAGGTAGCGCAGCGTGTTGCCCGCTTCGCGCAGCGCGCCGACTGCGAACAGCGCGCCGGCGCTCTCCACCAGATCGCGCGGCCACACCAGGTGGTAGCCCTCGCGCTCCTCGTGCGTGTTGCCCCAGGGGACGCTCAGCGAGGCCACCATCGCTCCGGGGTAGGTCTTGTCCTGATGCACGCGCAGCACCATGGTCGAGAGGCGCACCTGCCCGGCGCACTCCTCCGGCAGATCCGTGGCCGCCAGTTCCTGCTCCGCGCAGCGCCCGTGCCATTGGGTCCAGGCGGTGAGCTGCCGCTCCCAGCTGAGCTCGAACGGCTCGGCCAGCGCGGTGAGCGCGAGGGTGGCTGCCGAGGCGGCGTCGCTGCCGAAGCCGAGCGCCAGCACCGCCTGGCGCGGCAGCTCGCCGCCGAGGGCGACGTTGGCGGGCCCGGCCCTGTCGTACTCCCAGGTGAGCGCGCCGTTGCGCGAGAAGTCCTGCCACAGATCGCTGATGCCGGTACAGCCGGCGCTGGCGCGGCCGAAGGCGCTGCGCTGCTCGGCGTCCACCGCCGCCAGCGCCAGCCCGAACGGGCCCTGCTCGGCCCCCAGCAGCTTGTGCCCGCGGTGCGCGACCACGAGGGCACGGTTGTTGAGACCGGTGCCGCCGAGGCGCGGTGCGAGCAGCACGTAGGGACGCAGCGCCTCGTCGCCGCTCAGCACCACCTCGATGAGCAGCACGTCGCGGTGCTCGCAGGGCACCACGCGCAGCACCAGCTCGAAGCGCTCGTGGCGGTGCACGATGCGCACCGCCGGCGCTCCGGGAGCGGCCAGCTCCACCACGTGCTGCCACAGCCGCTTCACCTCGACCCAGAAGCCCGCGCCGTCGGCGACGATGAAGCCGAGGTCGCGGATCTGCGGCAGGTCGACGCGCGGGTAGTAGACCTCGTTGACGATCCCGCCGCCGATGGTGAACCACAGGCGCGAGGAGCCGAGCGCGCAGCCGACCATTTCCTTGGCGCTGCTACTCCAGGTCGGGGACAGTCCGGGGGCGCCCGGGGCAGCGGCCATCGGGGTTACCTGCGCGGCCGCCGCAGCGGCGCCCGGGCCGGCAGCACCAGCGTGCCTGGCGCGGCGCGCCACAGGCGCACGCCGCCGAGGAAGGCGTTCTTGTTGTCGCCGCGGCGCACGCCGCGCGGCAGCTTCTCCAGGCGCTCGGCGTTGCCGCCGCCGAGCACGACGTAGTCAGCCTCGAAGGCGTAGCGCAGGCGCTCGATCACGTCGAGCACCGACTTGCGCCACTTGTGGTTGCCGCGGCGCTTACGCCCGTGCTCGCCGACATAGTCCTCGAAGGTGCGGCCGTGCTTGTACGGCATGTGACCGACCTCGGTGGGTTCGACCACCCCGTCGATGATGAGCGTCGCACCGAGCCCGGTGCCAAGCCCGAGGAACAGCATGCGGCCGCCATGGTAGCTGCCGATCGCCTGCATGGCGGCGTCGTTGATCACCTGGACCGGCCGCCCGAGCGCGCGGGCGAAGTTGAAGCCGACCCAGCCCCGGCCGAGGTTGAAGGGTTCGGCGGCGATCTTGCCGCGCGCCACCAGGCCTGGATAGCCCATGGACACCGCGTCGTAGCGGTCGGGGCCGATGAGCGCACGGATCTGGCGCACCATCGAGCGCGGCGTCATGCCCGGTCCGGATTCGAAGTTGCGGGTCGGTCCGCGGGCATTGACGCGCAGCTTCACATGCGTGCCGCCCACGTCCAGCACCAGGACGCGCCGCGGCGCGCGCCCGCCGGCGCCTCGTTTTGTGCCTTGCATCGGCAAATTCTCCCCGTATTGGCGCACTTTGGCCATGGTCGGCCGGGCGCAGC
>Ga0070681_10007657_pt1 | contig 10561 bp, 9 predicted proteins | sample KBSC83BmetaG_FD_65650 | JGI IMG/M metagenome (GOLD analysis project Ga0070681, IMG submission 65650) | Corn rhizosphere microbial communities from Kellogg Biological Station, Michigan, USA - KBS C8-3B metaG | ecosystem: Host-associated > Plants > Roots > Rhizosphere | place: USA: Michigan...
GGCATTTGACATCATGGAATTGCGCCATCTCCGATACTTCGTGGCCGTCGCGGAAAAGTTACATTTTTCGCGCGCGGCGGAGCAACTCAATATTTCGACTCCGACACTCAGCCACCAAATCCAGGCGCTCGAGACCATGCTTGGCGCGCAACTCCTTTCACGCAGGAAGAAGAGCGCCGTATCACTCACGCACACTGGCAAGCGGTTTCTTGAAGAAGCCCGTGCGACACTGAGGCAGGCTGAGAACGCAGAACTTGTCGGGAAGCGCGCCGCGCGTGGCGACATCGGTTCGATCGCAATCGGCTACATATTGTCGGCGAGCTCCATCGGATTGCTGCCCGAGCTGATCGCAACCTTTCAGAAGCAAAATCCCAACGTTCTGCTGCAGATCAACCGCATGGAAACTTTCCCACAAATGAAGGCGCTTATCGATGGCGTTATCGACGTCGGATTTATCAGAGCGCCGCAACGTTATCCTGCTGAGCTCACCGGCTTTGTCGTCGACCGTCACCCCTATTATGTCGCCATTCCCGAAGGGCACCACTTAGCCAATCGAAAGCAAATCACGCTCGCAACGCTTGCCGACGAGCCCTTTGTCGGTGGCTCACTCGAAATGGAAGTTGGATTCTGGGGAAATCTGGGTGCCGTATCGAAGCCGGGTCAATCACTTCGCATTGTTCAAAGAACACCGGATATTTTCTCTCTGCTGACCCTTGTTGCGGCCGGGGTGGGACTCGGCATTATTTCAGCGCCAATGCAGGGCGTCGTGATTCCGGGTATTGTCTACCGAAAAATCATAGGCGCTCTGCAGGAGGCCGAAATTGCGTTAGCCTATCGAAAGAGAGAAAATGCACCGGTTGTCAAATTATTTATTGACGGGCTGCGGGCTAGAGCACGTTCGTATTCGTAAGTTCAGTGGATTGGTTTAAGATGATTTCAATGCACATTTTTGTATCCGGTACCGGTGATGACCGCCATGAATGACGCCGGTGTTCATCGTCCGCTTCTTCTTCAGCCTATTCCTTTGCGCGGGATTTTTGCCCGCAATCGCATCGTGGTTTCGCCGATGTGCCAATATCATTCGCAGGGCGGGGGGCCTACCGACTGGCACCTCGTCAGCCTCGGAAAATACGCAATAGGCGGCGCCGGCATCGTATTTACGGAAGAAACGGCGGTGGAGGAGCGCGGACGCAAGACCTATGAGTGCGCCGGCATATATTCTGACGGTCATGTGCCCGCCTATCGCAGGATTACCGACTTTATCCGCGGACTGGGTGCAATTCCCGCGATTCAGTTAGGGCACGCCGGCCGAAAGGCCTCCAGCGATCTGCCGTGGAAGGACTTCAAGCCTCTGGACGACGGCGACTCGGCGCGCGGCATGAAACCATGGATGGCAGTATCGTCGAGCGCCATTCCCGCTCCACGTGCGGGCTCGACGACACCAATCGTCTTATCGACGAGCGACATCCGCGAAATGGTTGGGGTCTGGCGCGATGCAGCCCTGCGAAGTGTCGACGCGGGATTCGACATCTGTGAAATCCACGGGGCTCACGGATACCTAATTCACCAATTTCTCAGCCCGCTCGCAAACCGGCGCAATGACGGCTACGGCGGCGACCTGCAAGGCCGAATGCGTTTCGCGCTCGAAATTACCGAGACCGTGCGGGCAGTGTGGCCGAACGACCGGCCACTGTTTTTTCGATGCTCGGCCACCGACGGACCAGGGGGCCAATGGACGATCGACGACACGATCATCCTCGCGCGCGAATTGTCGAACCGCGGGGTGGATGTCATCACCTGTTCGTCGGGTGGCATAGGCGGACCGATCAATACGGAAATTGTGCCGCGCACTCCGGGCTACCATGTCGCCTATGCGGAGCGCGTGCGGCACGAAACCGGCATCAAGACTGTTGCGGTGGGATTGATTACCGAAGCGCGTCACGCCGAGCAGATCCTCCGCGCCGGGCAGGCTGATCTGATCGCGCTCGCGCGTGAGCTTCTTTACAACCCACATTGGCCTGTTCATGCTGCCAAGGAATTGGGAATTGAGAATTATCTCGACACTCTTCCCTTTGATCTTTCGTGGTGGCTCAAGCGCCGGGAAGAAGTTCGCCGATTGGAACCGAGTTGAGCACGAGCAATTGACTTTAGGGCGATTGCGGAGAATGCGATGTTCTGGCGTGTGATCGTGACGGTTCTACTCGCGACCGGACTGTTTTCGCAGCAGGCGGCGCTCGCCAAGTATCCGACAAAACCGGTCCATATCGTCGTTCCTTATCCGGCGGGAGGCGCGGTCGATGCTTTCGCCCGCGTTCTGACTCAGCAACTCTCCGAGATGTGGAGCCAGCAAGTGGTGGTGGACAATCGTCCGGGCGCCAGCACCATGATTGGTGCAGAGCAGGTAGCGAAATCACCGCCGGATGGCTACACGCTTCTCCTGACGGCCGAGCTGACTTTGGTGATCGTGCCGCATCTTTACGAAAAGATTCCGTATGACCCGTTGGGCGATTTTGCCCCGATTGTCGCGCTGGTTTCCGCGACCCAGGCTCTGGTTGCCAACCCCTCATTGCCGGTGAAGACGGTGAAAGATCTTGTCGCGCTTGCAAAAACAAAGCCGGGCCAGCTGACTTATGGATCTTTCGGCAACGGTTCAACCGGTCACCTGAACATAGAAGTGCTTCAAGCGATGACCGGCGCGCGCTTCAACCACATTCCGTACAATGGCGCGGGACCGGCCATGAATGATGTGATCGGGGGGCACATAGACTTCATGTTGGCGGCGCTCAGCATTGTCAAAGGCAATGTGCAAGCCGGAAAACTGCGTATGATCGGTGTCGGAAGCAGTCACCGCAGCAGTGAATTTCCCGATGTGCCTACGATTTCGGAGTCGGGCGCGCCGGGCTTTGAAGCAAAGTCGTGGTTCGGTCTTGTGGCGCCCGCCGGGACGCCGCCGGACGTCATCAAGAAGATCAATCAGGATGTGACGAGGGTGATTTCGGATCGTGCCTTTGCAGAGAAATATCTTGCCGCGCAAGGTTTGGAATCGATCACCGGTACACCCGAACAGTTTGCGGCATTAATTCGTGCCGAAACGGTAAGATGGGGCAAGGTCGTCAAAGATGCGGATGCAAAGGTGACGAAATAGTCATCACCGGCGCGGGACACTACGTCTCGACACCGAATTTCCGAGGTCAGGAGCGGGCTTTGGCGCTAAGCCGCTGCTGCAGGCGCTGGATATCGACAACCATTCGCTCATGGGTGCCGTTGCCTATTTCCTCGACCTCATCGCGGGCGCTGACCTTGAATTCGATGCGGCGGCCATCAACTTTGGTGACTTCGGCTTCGGCCGTCACGCGATGGCCGACGGGCGTTGCCGCAAGGTGACGGACATTGACCGCTGTTCCGACAGCGCTTTCGCCGGGCCCAAGATAGCTTCGTACTGCGTTGAGCGCGGCGTTCTCCATCGCGGTTATCATCATCGGTGTTGCGAATACAGGCGGCAGCGCGGCATCTTTGAATTGATTGGCAAGATGCGCCGGCGTGACGCGCAGCGTGTAAGTTCCTTTGGCTCCGACGGGGATCTGGCTCATGGCATTAACTCCCGGCGCGGGGGAGATGATTGATTGCCGGCGCCAGGATGACCAGCACAATCCCGCATAAGGCGATTGGCAGGAACGCCGCGCTGGCAATCCCGGTCAGATCCCAGGCGAGCCCGCTGACCACGGGCACAATCACCGCACAGGTGTAGCTGATCGTAAACATCGCAGCAGTAACGCGATGCACATCGTCGGGCGGGCTGAGCAGTGGCGGCAGCGCCAGCACCAGAATCAAGATTGCCGCAGCGGCGAAGCCCTGCAATGTGGCGGCCGCTACGACCCAGGCGCCGCTGCCAAACACGATGCCACCGGTCGCGATTACGCACAGCAGGCCGCTGACGACATAAGGCCAAACCTTGCGTTCCAGACGACTGGCAATCGCGAGCAGCAGAAATGACGCGGGCAACTGGCCGATATTGAGGCCAGTCAGAGCAGCACTGATCCACTCGCTCTGTCCGCTGCCCCTCATGTAGTCGGGAATGAATGTGTTGGTCGCAAAATATATAGCATTGATCGTTCCGAGCATGATGCCGAGACGCCAGATCAGCGCGTTGCTCCAATCGGGCCACCAGCGCCGCCGGATCACTGTCGATCCATCAGCTGTTGATCGTGGCACGAGCAACATCACGATGCCGGCGATGAGTGCGACTGGCATGCTCCAGAATACGAAACCCTTCTGCCAGCTGCCCCCGACAAGCGGCAACACCAGTGGAAGCATCAACGCCACTGGCAGAATCTCGCCGAGGAGCAAGCCGTTGGTATAGACAGCCGTGGCGAAACCAATTCGGTCGGGCAACCATGCACGAACAGCCGGGGGCATTGTCACCTGCATGATCGCGACACCCGCTCCCATGGCCATAGTCATGAAAAAGAGCCAAGACACATCGGGTAGAGCACCGCGAAGCGCGCCAGCGATTGCGGTGAGCGCAAGCCCAACGATCAGCGCGGTGCGGATACCAAGGCGGGCAATCAGCAGGGAACCCGGCACTGCCGCGAAGGCAAACAGCATCGATGGCAGTCCGGTCAAGATACCAATCTGGGTTGCGCTCAGATTCAGCTCGTCATGGATGCGAGGAATGACAGGCGGTACGGCCAGAATTGTCAGTCGCAAGGCTACGCCGGCGAGCCAAAGCAACAGAAGGGGCGTAAGAACCCTCTGCGATGTTCCAACAGGCTTTTTCATGAGCGAAGTCGATCTTCCAAATCCGAACTTTTGGCGAGTTCTCGCCGCACAACGTCTATCAGAGAATCCGTTTGCGGATTGAATTTGACCCCGCGAATGTTGAATGCGGCCGCAGCGGCCATGTCGTCGTCTCTGTCGCCGACCAGGAAGCTTGCGCCGGTATCGATCGGCCATTCGCGCGCGGCCTGCTCCAGCATGCCCGGAGCTGGCTTTCGGCAACGGCAGCGCACTGTCAGCGGCTTGATGGTGCCTTCAGGATGATGCGGACAATAGTAAAAGGCGTCGATATGAGCGCCGTGCGCAGAAAGTCCGTCCTGCATGTGGGCGTGAAATGATTTCACAGCAGCTTCGTCGAAAAAACCACGCGCAACGCCGGACTGATTTGTGACGACCAATACGTAATATCCGGCTTCGTTCAGAAGCCGCACAGCCTCTGCCGCACCTTCGACCCACTCAAGCTGTTCGGGCCTGTGGGCGTAGCCGTGATCAACATTGAGGACACCATCGCGGTCAAGGAAGGCCGCCGGGCGGCGCACGCCGGCTCCGGCGTGCCCGCGATTGTGCTGGTTTTTTGATTCGTTCATTTGCTTGGAGCCTGTTCGAAGCGTCACGGGTTATCGCCGATGGCCTTGGCTTCCGCCACAGTTGGAGCGAATGATCGTACGCGCAGGCCGCTGGCGATCCAGACAATTCCGCCGATCACGCCGACGGCGAAACTCGCCGCCCCGAAGAGGATGGACAACGTCAGTCCGTCACCTTGAGCGAGGCCGGCGACGCCGAAAGCGGCGATCATGCTGGTCTCGCGGACACCCCAACCGGCGATCGATATTGGTACAGTTGATAGGAGTAATACAGGAGGCATAAGGAACAGCACCTGCAGGAAACTGACGGGCGCAGCGATCGCCTTTACGCAGCACCATGCTGCCGCGATAGTGATTAAATGAATTGCGATCGAGCAAGCGACCACAAACGTGAATGAATGCAGCGAACCGCACAGGGTTGCCGCGACGCGTGCCGCTGCCGCGAGATGGCGCGTGAGAGCCCATCGATCGAACAATTTCTGAAATCGCGCGCCGATAAAGACGAAGACCATCGCGCCGATGGTTGCGCCAAATGCGATCATCAAAAGAACGGTTCGGGCGATCACATCATGAATAAGTTCAAACGTCCATGGCAGGCAGACGAGGACAACCAGCGCCAACGTGAATACACCGACAATTCTGTCAATCAAGACCGAGTAAGTTGCCCGCGCCCAGCCGGTGGCACCCCGACGAGCGAGCAGCCAAATTCGCACACCATCGCCGCCAACGGTCGAGGGCAGGACCTGATTAAAAAATGCCGCAATTAAGCTTAGCTGCAAAGCTGGCACGAATGCCAGGTTCGCACCGCACGCAACGGCAATTGTCTTCCAGCGAATGGCAAGGAACACGATTTGTGTCGTCAGCAGCCCAAGCGCCAGGGCCATCCAGCCCGGCTCGAGGCGGCTCAGTCGGCCGGCAAGCGCGCTGACATTGCCCCATCGCAGCGAGAAATAGAGCAGCAGGATGGAGATTGCCGCCTTGGCCGACAATAGGAGTGCGCGGCGCATCGACGCAAAGTCCTTCAAGGCATGGTGGTTTCTTGGGTTTGGGAGGGACGCCCTTCGCATGCCCTATCCGCTGACGCAAGTGGGTCGCGCAACAACTCGTCTTTGACACCACATACGCCGCTGAAAAAAGATCCGATCCGTACGATCGCATGGTTCGAAAAACCGAGCGGGCACGCTGTGCGGATGAATCTTGAAAGCCGATCGACCAGTCTGACCTCCAAAGACTTTACCGCGATTAAAAGGGCTGTTACCGGGCCTGCGGAATTTGCTAGCTAAGTGATTGGAAATCGGCCCAATTAACCCGTTGGAGTACGTGGCAGTTTGTTAGGATATTCTCCATTCGGGAGATAAGGGATCCAGTTGAATATCGCATCCACCAAAACGGCGCCGTCCACCCCGACCGGTGCAAAGACCGCCGATATCACTGTTGTGGGTGGTGCCGGGCACGTGGGAATTCCGCTTGTGCTCGCCTTTGCCGAGGCGGGCCTGACGGTGAACATCAATGATCTCAACGAGACTGCGCTGGCGACACTGAGGTCCGGTAAACTTCCGTTCATCGAACATGGCGCAGCGCCGCTGCTGGCAAGAGCGCTGGCCGGTAACAAACTGCTCTTTACATCGTCACCTGACGCGATTGACCGCACCGGTCCGGTGGTCATCACCATCGGTACGCCGGTCGACGAATTCCTCAATCCGGTGCAGAAGGAAGTACAAAATTGCGTCGACAGTCTTTTGCCGCATATTGCCGACGACCAACTGTTGATTCTTCGCTCGACAGTTTATCCTGGAACGACCGATTGGCTGCAGGACTATCTCAAACGGCTCGGCCGCAGGAACAGCGTGGCCTTCTGTCCCGAACGCGTGGTGCAAGGATATGGCATCAAAGAATTGGGGGAAATGCCGCAAATTGTCAGCGCCACATCACCGGGTGCCGAGAAAGAAGCGAGCGAAATCTTCAGACGAATTGCCCCCGAGCTCGTTGTCGTAAAGCCGATCGAAGCTGAATTCGCCAAGCTCTTCAACAACGCCTACCGCTATATCGAGTTTGCGGCCAGCAATCAGTTCTACATGATCGCGAAATCCGCGGGTGCCGACTATCGCGCCATCATGCGCGCAATGAAGCAGAATTATCCACGCGCCAGAAGTTTTCCGGGTCCAGGCTTTTCGGCGGGCCCATGTTTATTCAAGGACACCATGCAGCTTGCCGCGTATGCCCGCAATCAATTCGGGCTGGGTCATGCTGCCATGCAGGTCAATGAGGGCCTCGTGCTGCAGCTCGTTGATGACCTGCGGCGTGGCTACGAGATTTCGAGCATGACCGTCGGTTTATTGGGTATGGCTTTCAAGGCCGAAATCGATGATACCCGTGCATCGCTGAGCTATAAACTCAAGCATGCTCTGGAAATCTGCGCGCGAGGAGTGCTCACAACCGATCCTTTCGTAACGACGGATCCAAATATTCTGCCTTTCGACCATGTGGTTGACCACAGCGACCTTCTGATCTTGTGCGCTCCGCATTCTGTCTATGCTGAGGCAGATCTTAAAGGGAAGCCCGTGGTCGATATTTGGGGCTTTCTCAAAAACGCAAACGTCGTGTACTAGGTATGATGCGGTCTCTGAAGCTGACCCCCCGCCAGATTCTGATCGTATTGCACGATCTGTTGGCCACCGCCGCAGCGATTGTCGTTACATTTTTCATGCGCTTCGAAGGCGCCGCTCTCAATGAGCGTTTGCATGCCCTCGTGCTGTTCCTTCCATGCTTTTTGGTCTATGCGTTGATTGTCTATTTCGTCGTAGGCCTGCAACGCAACAAATGGCGATTCACGTCGGTCCCCGACCTCTACAACCTCTTTCGGGCGTCGACGGTGCTTGCCGTTTCGCTCCTCGCACTCGATTACGTTTTGATTTCGCCGAATTTCTACGGCACGTTCTTTTTCGGCAAAATCACCATCCTGCTCTACTGGTTCCTGCAGATGTTTTTTCTTGGTGGTCTGCGGGTTGTTTACCGTTACTTGCACTACCGGCGAACGCTCAAGCGCGTACGGATTGCAGACGCGACTCCTACCCTGGTTCTCGGGCGTGCCGCCGACGCGGAAGTTTTATTGCGCGGGATCGAAAGCGGTGCCGTTAAAAAAATATGGCCTGTTGGTGTGCTCTCGCCATCGACCGCCGATCGGGGACAGTCGATCAGGGGCATTCCGGTATTGGGCGATATCGACGACCTTGAGCGGATCGTGGCCGATCTGGAGACGAGTGGCGACCGCGTAACGCGGCTCGTGCTGGCGCCTTCGGCGCTCGACCCGGAAGCGCGTCCGGAAGCGATTTTGATGCGTGCGCGCAGGCTTGGGCTCAGCATCAGTCAATTGCCGTCACTAGATGCCGATGGGCCTGCTGTGCAGCTGGCGCCGGTTGCCGTCGAGGATCTTTTGTTGCGGCCGAGCGTCAAGATTGACTACCGCCGACTTGAAGATTTTGTCAGCGGGAGGGCGATTGTCGTAACCGGGGGTGGCGGTTCAATCGGTGCGGAAATCTGTGATCGCATTGTGACATTTGGGGCGGCCCGGCTGCTGGTGATTGAGCATTCTGAACCCGCATTGCATGCCGTTCTCGAAACGCTGAAGGGCAAGCAGAGCTACGCGGCGATCTCCGGTCGTATTGCCGACATTCGCGACCGGGATCGGATCATGGGCCTCGTCGCGCAATTCAAACCCGACATCGTTTTTCACGCCGCTGCACTCAAGCATGTACCGATGCTGGAGCAGGATTGGGACGAGGGCATCAAGACCAATGTATTCGGTTCGATCAATGTTGCTGACGCCGCTGCGGCTGCCGGCGCCACAGCCATGGTTATGATTTCCACCGATAAGGCGATCGAGCCTGTATCTGTGCTGGGGGCCACCAAGCGTCTCGCCGAAATGTACTGCCAGGCGCTCGATGATGAATTCGCACGCCGCAGCACTCCCGGCCAGCACGCGATGCGTTTGATCTCGGTGCGGTTTGGGAATGTGCTCGCCTCGAACGGCTCAGTGGTTCCAAAATTCAAGGCACAGATTGAAGCCGGCGGCCCGGTCACCGTCACGCATCCGGACATGGTGCGTTATTTTATGACTATTCGCGAAGCGTGCGATCTGGTCATTACGTCAGCGAGTCATGCGCTTGAAGACCGCAATGGCGATGTGTCGGTCTATGTTCTCAATATGGGCCAGCCCGTAAAAATCGTCGATCTTGCAGAACGCATTATCCGGCTGTCTGGCCTGGAGCCCGGCCGTGACATCAAGATAACATTTACCGGTATCCGTCCTGGTGAGCGTCTGCATGAAATTCTGTTCGCGCGCGAGGAAGAGACGGCGGACATTGGAATTCCGGGCGTCGTGGCCGCGAAACCGGTCCGGCCGCCGCTCGATGCCATCCGAGCCTGGGTGACGACCCTGGAACAGGGCGTTGCCCGTGGCGAGCGTGCTGCAATTTATAATGTACTTCGTGATGCAGTGCCGGAGTTTCGTGGCGAAGCGGCCTGAGGAAAAGCGACGTGGACCTGGCAGCATTTTTCAAAGCGGAATTTGCCGAACATCACGACGTTGCCCGCCGATCGGAAGCGACGCTGTCCGATACTTTCGAAGGGGTCGTTCGCGCTTGCGCCAAATCGGTCCGTGACGGCGGCAAACTTTTGTTCTTGGGTAACGGAGGCAGCGCGGCCGACGCCCAGCATCTCGCGACCGAATTGACGATCCGCTACAAGCGCAATCGTTCAGCCATCGCGGCGATTGCATTGACCACTGACACTTCCGCGCTCACCGCTGCTGGGAATGATCTCGGCTTTGAACAGATTTTTGCCCGCCAGATCGAGGCGCTGGGCAAGCCCGGCGACGTTGTGGTTGCGATTTCGACATCGGGCGAAAGCCCGAATGTGATTGCGGCGCTCAAGCGGGCCCGGTCCATGCGGCTTGTCACGGTGGCGTTTAGCGGCAAGGGCGGGGGCGACCTCGCTCCTCTTGCCGATCACCTGCTCGCAGTGCCCTCCGCCACAACAGCGCGCATCCAGGAAATGCACATTACCCTTGGCCAGATGCTCTGTGGGGCCCTGGAAATCGAGCTTGGCCTTGCAGGCAATTAGCTACGGCACTCGCTAAAGAGTTGTTTTTCTTATGCTTTATGATTTTCAGATAGTGAAAACACGCTTCTTGATGCTGAAAT
>Ga0070681_10007659_pt1 | contig 10561 bp, 9 predicted proteins | sample KBSC83BmetaG_FD_65650 | JGI IMG/M metagenome (GOLD analysis project Ga0070681, IMG submission 65650) | Corn rhizosphere microbial communities from Kellogg Biological Station, Michigan, USA - KBS C8-3B metaG | ecosystem: Host-associated > Plants > Roots > Rhizosphere | place: USA: Michigan...
CGCGTCTCGTAGACGTGAACCTCGAGCCCCCGCTCCGCGAGTTCGTGCGCAGCGGTCAGTCCGCCAATACCGCCGCCGATAACGATCACCTTGGCCATGGCTCCGCCTAATCTTCGGCGCTCGTTCGCCTCACACGGTCCCGCGGTTCGCTGCTGCGCAAAAGGTTCGTCACAAGGGCCAGCACGAATACGCCGCCCACAATCCCAAAAGTCACTGATGCCCAACCGGCCGCGCGCTCGGAAATGGCCGTGAGCGCGCTTGCGAGCACGGCGAAGCCGCCCGTGAGTCCCAAGGCCAGTCGCAGGCCCGCGCGGCGCACAGTTTCCTCGAGAGACGTAGCGCGGAAGTTTACCTCCAGTTTCTGGCCGGGACGCGCGCCGACTAACCGTTCGAGAGCTTCAAAAAAACGCATTGCCCGGATCTTGATCTTCCGCGATTGATAGAAAAGCGCCTTAACATCGCCTTTTGCGACCATTTTTCTCATCAGCGATCGCATGAGAAAGTGACCGGAGACATCGAACGGATCGATATCGGGATCCAGTTGCGACGCCGCCTGCTGCATCAGCGCGAGGGTCTTGGCCGTGAGAGTGAGAGACGCCGGCAGCGCCACACCGTGGCGAAATGATACCTCGATCATGTCCTGCAGCACGGCGCCTAGCTGGAGGTTCTTAACGGACCCCCTGCGATACTTGCCCATAAGCGCCTGCATCTCGTTCCTGAACGCCTCAATGTCCGGTTCCCTCCGATCCGTTTCGCCGGACAGCATCAGAATGACATCGCTCAGAAAGCCGGCGTCCTTTTGCCAAAAGGCCATCAGCAGCAGGATCATGAGTTCGCGCATGTCCGCGTCGACCTCGCCCACCATGCCGAGATCGAGGAAGTAGAGGCGCTGCTCGGCCGGCTGCCACATGAGGTTCCCGGGATGGGGATCGGCGTGGAAAAATCCGTCGATCAGGATCTGCTTGCAGAAAGATTCGACCAGCTGCGTCGCGGTTTGTTTGCGGAGCATCCCCATAGGAACATCGGCCGCCGGCACTCCTGCGACGTCCTGCATCACAAGCAAACGCGAGGTGGAGAAATCGTTGTAGATACGGGGAACAGCGAGACGCGGGAAGTCAGCGAGCGCGCCACGCATCCGTTCGGCGTTGCTGGCTTCCAGGCGAAAATCGAGCTCTCGGTAAAGCGATACCGACAGATGCTCAAAGACCGCCGGCATGTCGATCAAACGCCGCACTCCGGGGCGGGCGCCCGCCTTTTCGGCGAAGATTTTGAGGAGCGCGAGGTCCTCGACGATCAAGTCTTTCGCTTCGGGGCGCTGGATCTTAACGACCACAGCATCGCCGCTCGCCAGCGAGGCGCGATGCACCTGGGCGATGGTGCCGGCTGCCAGCGGCTCGCGATCGATCGTCTCGAATACGTCCTCCCATGGAACGTTGAGATCTTGTTCCATGACGCGGACGACCTGCTCCTCGGTGAGCGGCGCGACGCGGTCCTGAAGCTGCGCCAGCTCGTCGATAAACTCGGGGGGCAGCAGGTCCGGCCGGGTTGAGAGCATCTGGCCGATCTTGGTAAAGGTGGGGCCGAGCTCCTCGAGCGCATTGCGCAAGCGCCTGGCTTGCCGGTGCCGGCCGATGGCGCCCTCCTCATCCGGGTACCCGAATAGCTCCCGAAACCCGTGCTTCGCGAACACTGCGGCGATCTTGCTTCCGCGAGCGATGCGATGTGTACGCGGGGCCTGCTCTGGCGATTCGGATCCTGTCGGCATGGCTCGCTGCGACGCGCCATTTCCGTCCGTGGCGAGTGTGTTGACGATGATCACGGTGCATCGGGCATTGTGGCTGATCCGGTTGGGCACGTTCCCGAGAAGGAATTCGCTGCGGCCAGCCATCCCGGCGTTACCGACGACCAGGACGTCGATTGCGTCTTCCTCGGCCGCGCGAACAATAGTCAATGCGGGATCGTTATCGACGATGACCCGACTGCGCCCGCGAGCCCCCGCCATGGAGCGTGCGTGCTCGGCAAGATCGTCGGATGCGGCCTGGATCCGTTCAGCTGACCCGGACTTATCGGCGGAATCTTCGGGGATTACCTGAACCACGTGCAGGTCGGCGCCGAAGCGATCAGCAAAACTTGCCGCCCAACAGACCGCGCGCTCGGCGGTCTCTGACCGGTCGGTCCCAACCATCACTCGTCGCGGATTAGCTATCCCCCGCGTCGATGCCACACCCCTCCCAGGACTCGGTCGCATCATTAATTTACCGGAAGTCGACGGCTTTTAAGGCAATCCGGAACTCTATAAATCTATCACAGCGCCGAAAATCATCGACGACCGGGCGAACACGGTGAAGGGTTTGAAATGATGGCTTTGCCGTGTTTCTTGCAATAGCCGCACTCTAATATAATTCCGGCTTAGGTCGACCGGACAGTATTGGAACTTGAGGAAGTGGTTTAAAATCAAAAGAGCACAAAATGTCGGGGCGTAGCACAGCCTGGTAGCGCACCTGCCTTGGGCGCAGCCCGACACCTTCTAAAGCTTCTTTTTATTCTCCACACTTCTAATGGTTTCAATAATTTGGGGAATCTGCTTTTCGCTCAAGGCTAACCCCAGCAGCTCCAACGCAAAGAGTTTTGACACGGTTTTGCCACGGTGCGAAGAAGGCAGAACGCCTTCCCTCGTGGGTTGTCACCGGTTGACTCCATCTTTGGGCTCTCTCAGATCCGCCATCAAGGTATCGAACGACGGAGTTCAGCAAGGAACATCTCCCGCGTGTTTCGGTACCCGAAGCCGCTCCGCAAGGCGGCGCAGCCCTTCGGTAGATGCTCCGCCGAAGGGGGACATCGCATGAAACGGCACCTAGTTTCTCCAGCAGGAACTCCCGATCCGGAAGGCTTCCCTTGTAACGGATAATGAATGGGCGATGGCGAGACCACCAAGCCTTGAAATGGGCGTTGTCGTCTCTTTTTCCGAGATCTTCAGTCGCCCGCCGACGATCGAGGGCGCGAGGACGATACTCGCACAATACCGGCGCGACTTCGTGCTCATCGTCCTCGCCAAGCTCAGCGCGTCTTTACGCCTGTGGTTCCGGCCGGACTATGAAAAGGACAATGGCTTGGCGCGGGACGTGTTCAAGAACGCGGCTAGGGCGGATGTGCACGCGATGCCGGGAAAGCCGCGTCGGTTGTTCTTCACGCGCCTCGGTGTACTGGCGACGGCGCGGCTCGCGCTGAGCGCCTGCAAGAACCCCGCCGCCCGCGGAATTGAAGAGCCGGCGCAAGGGGCGCAAATCGTCGCCTGCTGCCTGATGATGAATGAACTGGCCGCCAGTACGGAGTCCATCACTGAAGTGGCCGATCTGCTCGTCCACCAACTCGCCAATCACAATGCCATGGCGCACTATGACTTCCGTGCGGACCGGGTACGCAGCCCGCAGATGTTCGAGCGCAATCGCGAACTGCTGGCGAACCAGCCCGAACTGGTGGACCTCGAAGCGGAGTTTAGGCGCGCCACCGGTCTCTCGCCGCGCCAGTTCGTCGAATTGTGCCTTGTGATCGCGACGCCCTACCGCATGATCACGGCTGCATCGCTCATAGCCGACGATCCCATGTTTTTCGTCGACAAGAATCGCTTCGGCAACATGTAGCTGACCGATGCCGAATTGACCGCGTTCTTCGCCACTGTGGCCCGGACCACCGAGGAACTCGCGGCTTTCTTGCCGACACAGGGGGAGCGTCCCCTCGCCGACACTACCATATTCCAATCCTGGCCAGTCGTTCGGGAAGTGGACAGCGAGCATTATTACTGCTGCGACGTCGCTAGCTTGGTGGACAAGGCGGGGCGCGGACTCTACTGGGCTCTGTTCGGGGCCGCCGACAAGGGGACCAAGGCAAAGTTCGGAGGAGCATACGGGCTCGTCCGAAGCGTACTTGCAAGACCGCGTTCGCCACGCTGGCTTTCCCGCCAATGCTTATATTCAGAACCCGCGATTCGCGAACGGAGATGAAGTCTGCGGCGGGCTCTTCGTCGACGGTTCGGCACTGGTCTTCTGCGAGTACAAGAGCAGCGTTCTCAGAGTCGATGCAAAACTGAGCGGTCGGCTCGATGAGTTCGAACCAGAATTGAAGAAGAAGTTCGTCACAGGTGATGACGACGGCCGCAAGGGCATCGCCCAGCTTCGTCGGCGCATCGAGCGCCTGCTCCAGGGCGAGTCGGTCACCGGGTTGCCACCGCGTAAATGGCGCATAGTCTTCCCCGTGATGAATTGCCTGGAGTATGCGATGCTGTGTCCCGGCATGTCCGGATACCGGAGCAATCGTTCGACATGTTGGTGCCCTTTCGTTCGTTGTCCCTTGGTTTGCGAGCAAGGTCTGTGTTTCGTCGTTTTTTTTCCGACGCGGTCCTCTTCGAACTTCAGGAAGACAATTCATGGCTTGAAATTCCGAAGAGCTACATGGGAACTAAATGTCAAATCATTTCCTAAATGCTCAAGCGGTTCAGGAGAACGCACATAGCCTCGCGGCGGCCTTGGGCATCGATACCGAGCACGCAGAGGAGTTGCTGAAGGCGCATGCTCCTATAACCCTCGACGAGTCCGAGCCCTTGAATGTGTTCCTAAGTGAACAGGTATCTAAGCTTCTGGCACGCACGCTTCAAAGTGCCGGTACCGACGCAGATCCCCAGAAAGCCGCCGTTGAAATACTCATTGGACAGATTCCGCCACGATCGACGGCCCCGACACTCTGGGTCAGTTCGGATGGCGACGCCGCCTGTATCAGCAGGCGACGACCGAATTTGCTTGGTGTCCACAAGATCCATCTGGCTGTTTTGATTGTCATCGCATGCTATTCCGCCGCTGCCGCGCTTCGCCTTGTCATAGGCGACAGCTTGCCGTTTCCCAATCGGGACCCCCTGATCCTCGATATTCGGGCCCTTGGCGTGACACCGGCCGTCATTTCCCATCAGATTGATCTCTGCCAGACTTATCTTGCCGGCGCCGGTGCAATCGGCAATGGGTACTTGTGGGCATTGCGCTGGTTTGACGTTCGAGGACAGCTGGATATCGTTGATTTCGACATTGTAAAGGCAGGTAATCTCAACCGCCAGCTTTGGTTCCTCGAAAGCGATGTCGGCTTGAGGAAAGCGGAGCGGCTGGCTGCTCTGGCCCAGCCTTCGTTTCCGCACTTAAAGCTCGTCCCCAGAGTCGATCGTTTGCAGGACCCACCAGAAAAGAGGGGCGATTCACGCTGGCTGCGCCGATTGATAGTTGGAGTCGATAGTCGGCTGGCGAGACGATCCCTTCAATCGGAAATGCCTGGCGAGGTGTTTGATGCCTCCACGACCGATATCCGTGAGATCGTCCTTCACTTCAACCGCCAGCCGACCAGCCAGGCGTGTCTTGGGTGTATCTACCCGCCCGACGACTTGGAGACCGGTCGGACACGCGATATCGCACGAGCACTCGGGGTGACAATTGACGATATCCGGGAAGGTGTCATCTCGCCGACTGCAGCCAAAATCATTCTCGCCCGATATCCTGATCGCGGCTTGACTGCGGCCACGCTCGAAGGCGAAGCCTATGACAGCCTCTTTAAGGCTTTGTGTGCAAAGGCGGCACTGCGAACCGAAGGGGATCGGCAGGTGTTTGCTCCCTTCGCCTTCGTGTCCGCACTTGCGGGTGCGTTCCTTGCCATCGAAACTGTCCGACGTCTTGGCGGCGACCGTGCTGACTTCAACCTCTGGAAGATTAGCCCGTGGTTGCCGTTCATTCCAAGGCTCCAACGTCAAATCCCAGCCAGCCCTACGTGTCCAATTTGCGGCGAAACAGTGTTCCGCGACATTGCGCGGCAACTCTGGGGATAATCGGTTGAGAAGCAGAGCATCTGTTACGGTAAATCGACTTCAGGGCGACGTTTGAAATATCGCCCGGCTGACGTTTCGAAACCTATTACATATCGGGCCCGATGCGCATTAAACACTGGTTAAGTTCAGCAATCCGATGGCTCACCAGTTTTTCCAAACGACAAATCAATTCGCTTGGTGATGGCTTCAAAACACCCCTGCCCAGGCGTTCTCCGATCACTGTCGCCCGCCGCTATCGTGGGGCTGGCAATCCGCCGCCGCTCCACTGGAAAGCATGCGATCCTTCAACAGTCATGCGTTTCAAAGCCGTGCTGACTTGTCCTCGTGGCCACAGTCTGACGCTCAGGATGCATACGATCGAATCGAACGGGACCGTCTGGCCCAGCGTGGTTTGTCAATTTCCAGGATGCAAATTTCACGACTTCGTTCGACTTCTGGATTGGGATCTGGGCCGCCTCGCATCAGTTGCGGATCAACTGTACGGTTCACATAATTGAAATGTGCGCGCGCCGACCTTGTGATCGGGAATGCGCTGCAGCTTTCGAAGTTCTGGAATAACCAAAGTGATCTCCCCCCAGTTGTGCGATGAGTTTCACTGGCATCACATTATCCCGTAAAATGACTTCGCACAGGAACAGATACGGCGAACGGAAAGAATGGACGATTCAGACGAACTTGAAGGCGGCGGTCAATCTCATGGACGGGAGTGGGACGTTCCGCGACGACGACGGCGAGGCCATTCGGATCGAAGAGCTCCAGCGGTTGGATCTGCCGAACATGCCCAAGGATATTCGGATCTCGGTCATGGACGATTACTTCCCCGAGAGCGCCATATGGCGTGAGGGCGAACGGCTGGTCGGCGAGATCCAGGAACACCTCTACACCAAGTACTGGGAGCACAAGTTTTCAGCGTATGCATTCGCTGAAGCCATGGAGCGGGCCGTCCGGCGGCTTGCACATGAGGGCCATCCCTTTGCCGATCCATCGCGGGATGACGAAGACGTGCATATCTTCGTTAGCTGGCACTTGAAGCTGCCGCGCCAGACAGAAGCGCGTGTCGTCGCCGACTCGATAAGAACCGCCTTCGATCTGGTGTGGCATCGAGCGGATTCGATCCTTGAGAACTCTGATTCCGTATTGGTCCTGGGGAAGGACACGGGCGACGGTCTCGGACGGCTGAAGCGAATTGCATCGAAGCTGGAGCAGCTCGGCTACTACACGTACATTATTAAGGAGCAGCAAGATCGTGCCGGCGAGAGCGTCGTCCAGAAAGTGATGCGCTATGCGCTGTCCTCCAAATTTGTACTGATAGAAAACTCTGAGGCTTCCGGCCATCTCTACGAAATTCCTCACGTGGCGAAAGCGGCCGAGTGCGTGACGGTCGTGTTGCAGGAAACCGGCAAGGGCGCGACCTGGATGTTTGAGGACGCCTATGCGAAGTACAAGCATTGGTACAAGTTGATCTACGATGATGCGCGCCTTGAAGGAGCGGTTGAAGAAGCCGCGACCTGGGCCGAGAAATTCCTGGTCGATTTCGCCGACTATCAACTCGCGAATTTACCGTGGTTGAAGAGATGACTCGCGCTTCTAAATCGGTAAGCCCTTGTTCCGCTCTCACTAGCTGCTCGTGGGATAGCAAACATCACGGAAAATGATTTAATCTTGCAGTGCTATGTCCACCGATCGGCAGCGCGTGTCGCAGATCGACGACCAGTCCATCGGCGAGCTGGTGACCGGCCTCGAAGCCCAACTTCCAGTCATGCTTCAGGGCTTCGCCGATCTGCTCGGCAGGTCTGCACCGCGCGTATCCGCTGAAGAGCGCCGGCGTTTCATGAGTCGTTTACGGCGCAAGCTTCAGGCACTGTGGCGAACATTTGCTGACCTGGAGGCGCTCGGCGCTGCGCCCGAATCCTCCGAGAAAGGAGAGAAGGCTAAAGCCGCGGTCCGCAGCATCTTCACAGAAATGCTGGTTTCCCCCATATCCGAAAATCTGCGGATGCGGACAGCCTCGACTGGCTCGTCGTTATCGCCGCAAAGGCAACGAATCCGCCACCCGCGGCCTGGGCGCGGCAGGCCCCTTACTTGGAAGCGCGCACGCACCTCTGGAATATCCTGATGAAGGTCTATAGCCAGGTGCCGCCCGGCGACGTGCAGGCCGTCCTGGAGGCGTGGGCAGCGGCAGACGAGCACTTGCGCTATGTCCATTCGTTGCGGTTGCTTGTTGTTGCCGCCGCGCGTTTTCGTGCGCGGCCGACGCAGCGTATCAGCGATGCCGCTGCCCTTGAGCTTCAGAGCTCAGCCAGTCTGTTTGAGCAGCAGCTGCGTCTGCTGACTTGCCTCGCCCGCCTGTCGACGGGCGCAGGCAAGCCGTGGTCGTACTGGCAACAGCAGAATTTAAAGAACCTTATGGAAATGGCTGCCAAACACGACGAGCTGGGCAAGCTTGTGCCGTTTCTCGACCGTGTAACGCCCTCCACTCACGGTCCCCCGCTGATCGAGCGGCACATCCGTCAGTGTCAGTTCATGGACAGGGACGAGCGCGTGACCTGGAGCTGGGAAGACTATTTCCGCAATAGACGAGCACTGACACTTGCCGTACTCGCGTGCGCCAATCTGGAAAGCTTTCGCCAGTTGATCGAAATCCAGATTCTGGTCAGAGCGATGGCGCCTGCCCGGCCAGGATTGGCATGAGGCGGGGCTGGTTTCAGAGGCCCGGTCCCCGATCGCCCCTCGACTCGATCGCGCGTTTCCAGACAAGCGCAATGGCGTTCTCACAGTCCTGTATCTCGTCAGCCAGCGACAGGTTCATCAGTGTATTCTGACTGCGCAGCACCTCCACAAGCAGCATCGACGCGCTGAACGTCGCGAGGTCGGCCTCCGATCTCTGATCGAGAAGGCGCTGGGCCTGATCCTTCTCGCTGCTGCGTAGCGCCGACGCGGCCGTAGCGTGGACAGCCAGATTCGCGTTCGTGTAGGCGCCGAGATAATACGTCGTGTATGGTTCGCCGACCTTCGCGACCAGCGAGGCGATATCAATGTCCCAGGAAATCGACGGACCCTTCGTACCGCATCTCTTGCAGTCGGTCTGCTGGAATTGCTCGCGCACGGCCTCGAAGCGCTCCCTCACTTTCGCAGGCGCGTAATCCTCGCCTAGCGCAGCGACCCACTGTTCCTCCGTGGTGACCTTCAAAGCGTCTTTCATCGCCTTCTGTTCCTGAACTGCGGCGAAATTGCAAAAACGCTCGACCTTGTCTCGGTTCCGGATCATGTACGCGAGCGCAACCGCGCGTTCATACAAACCGCGCAGGAGCTTGGAGGCGCCAGTGCCATATCTGTGCGCGGCCAGAAACAGAATCTCGATATAGTCCTGACGGCAGGACTGGCCTAGCGAAAACAGGGTGTATTCGGGGCCATAATATGGCGTCGGCAGGGGCCGGGCGAAGCATCTGTTCGAGAGTACGACGAGTCGCTCGAAAGCGGGATAGAAACCGGGGTGCCGGTCAAAGAAGGCATCTGTCTCCTGGGTCTCGCCCCACTCGAAGGTGCCGGGCGGCATCGGTGCCTCAGACGGTTGGTTATGTGTGCTCTTGCGTTGACCTGCCAGGAAAAACCCGGCAAGGGCACCGCCGCTAGCGCCGATCGCGATGGATGTCCACGAAACGTGCAACCGTTTTCTCATAACAAGTAAACGATGACACGGAAAGCAGCCCCGCTGTGATCCGCGCTCTAACCGAGCGCGCGGGTGCACGGGTTGAAACCCGCCTCGCAAGTTTGCTGAAAACATGTGCTTCACTTCCTAACCACTCTTAGGAGGCATCCAATAAAGCGCGAAACTATTCGTTATGAGGCCTGCGAACTCGCGACATTGACTAGCCCCTATCCCGAACACGTCGAACCGGATGACGTGGATGCGATGGCCGCCCTCGGACTGAAGCTTCCCCGTTGGGCGACGCTTGAATCGGACATACTCGCGGACTTTGCGGAGGAGCCGCCCTACGGCATCCGTTGGTGGACACCCTGATCCGGGAACCACCCGTCGCATACTTATCAGCGATCAACTCAATTGCTGCCTTGCCAGCGTGCCTCATAACATGACCGAAGCGGCGCTGCACTGGCTTGAATTCCTCGACGCCTCCGATCGGGACAGCGCGCGGTTTATCGATGCCGTGAAGTTCGAAAACGGTTACCCAGTCATTTCGCCACCGCGGCCGAAAAACGCGTTCGAGCAACTGGCGCCGGATTTCATTCGGATCCACCAAGCGGGCATCGCGCGGGCCCTCTCGTCGCCTCTCGATTGCCTGGGCGGTGTAGTTATCGCCGTGGCCGCGCTGCCTAAGGGCATTCTCCGCGCCGATCTCGCAACGGCCCGCAGTGAGCTTCGAAAAATCGACGGCGCGTCGAGCGACGGAGCACACATGCAGGCACAGTTCGCCGAGCGGCTCGAAACCGCCATTGCCGACGCCGGTCCGTCGGGATGGCTGGACTGGACGCTCGACTGGCGCAACATGCTGGTCCATCGCGGCCGCAGAATCGAACTGGGTCAGTACGTGCCGATAGCGCCAACACTGTACGGACCAGATGCTAGGGCGTTGTTACGGGCGAGGCGCGTTTCTCATCTTCCGCGCGATCCAGGGAGATCCGATGTCGAGGTGTTCCTCGATACCCCGGAGAAAATTGTCTTGCAGGAAGAGACAGAGCGGACAC
>Ga0070681_10007660_pt1 | contig 10561 bp, 10 predicted proteins | sample KBSC83BmetaG_FD_65650 | JGI IMG/M metagenome (GOLD analysis project Ga0070681, IMG submission 65650) | Corn rhizosphere microbial communities from Kellogg Biological Station, Michigan, USA - KBS C8-3B metaG | ecosystem: Host-associated > Plants > Roots > Rhizosphere | place: USA: Michigan...
GCCGGTTCGCGAGCTTGACGGGAGCGCGTCGAAGCCGCGCGCCGACGAATCAGAAAACGAGAGGAGGAGAGCCATGAAGCAGATGAGCACTGCCGCATTGACGCTCGCGGCTGCATGCGCCGTGGGGTCGGCATGGGCGGATGGTGAGAAGATCGCCCTGTTCACGAAGAACCAGACCAATCCGTTCTTTCAGACCGTGCGCGTTGCAGCGGAGGACGCGGCCAAGCAGATGCACGCCACGATCAGCAACTACGTGCCGACCAAGCCCGACAGCATCCCGGAGCAGATGAGCCAGGTGGAGGACGCGGTGACCAAGCGGCCCGACGCCGTGGTGTTCACTCCCGTCGATTTCAAGGCGATGGGCCCGGCGTTGCAGAAGCTGAATGCCGCGAAGATCCCGGTGATCAACATCACCGATCGCGCGAGCGGCGGTGAAGTCGTGACCTTCATCGGCTCTGACGACTACAACCTCGGTCTCGCGACCGGGCGCCACCTGCTCAAGAAGATGAACGGCGAGGGCAGCGTCATCATCCTCGAAGGCGTGCGCGGATCGGTCACGAGTCAGGAGCGCGTGCGCGGGTTCAACAAGGCGCTCGAGGAGTTTCCCAAGGTCAAGCTGCTCGCGTCGCAGCCCGGCAACTATCAACGGCTGCAGGCGATGCAGGTCACGGAGAATCTGTTGCAGGCGCATCCGAAGATCGACGGCGTGATGGCAGCCAACGACGCGATGGCGATGGGCGTGATCGAGGCGCTGGACGGCGCGAATCGCAAGGCGATGGTGGTGAGCATCAACGCGACGAAGGAAGGCGTCGACGCGGTCAAGGCCGGCAAGCTGCTCGCGACGGGCGACTACAACGGGTTCCTGCAAGGTTGCCTCGGCACGCTGGCGGCGATCCGCCACTTGCGTAAGCAGTCCGTGCCGAAAGAAATCGTGTTTCCGGCAAGCGTGATCGACGCGTCGAACTACAAGGGACACGAGCTGCCGGACAGTCAACGCAACTGTCCCAAGTGGGAAGAAGTGGTCAAGGGTTGAACGCAACTACAAAGCAAACGAATCAGGAGAGCACTGGCAATGGCAAGAAAGAAACGACAGGACCCGCAGATCGTTCGACCCGACGACATCGACCCGCACCACAACTGGAGCCGGCCAGTGCAGGCGCCGGGGCACACACAGGTCGACTTCGAAGAGCGCGTCAACTTCCGCCGGCTCCACGACTATCGTCTCGCGCGCGTGCGCGCGGCGCTTTCCGGCTCGGGCCTGGGTGCGCTGCTGTCCTTCGACCAGCACAACATCCGCTACACCACCAGCACTGTCATCGGAGAATGGGCGCGCGACAAGCTCACACGGTACTCCCTGCTGACCGGCAACGGCGATCCGTACATCTGGGACTTTGGCTCCGCGGCCAAGCACCACCGCCTGTATGCGCCGTGGCTGCATCAGGATCATTGCCGCGCCGGCCTGCTCGGCATGCGCGGTGCGGTGGGCACCGATCTTGTGCTGTTTCGCGATGCGGCCAAGGAGATCAAATCGCTGCTCGATGCCGAAGGTGTGGGCGACATGCCGCTCGGCGTCGACGTGGTCGAGCCGCCGATGCTGTTCGAGCTGCAGAAGCTCGGCATCGAGGTGCGCGACGGCCAGCAGGTGATGCTGCAGGCGCGCGAAGTGAAGAACATCGACGAGCTGACGCTGCTGAACATGGCTGCGGCGATGGTGGACGGCGTCTACCAGGATATCGCGGAAGCGTTGAAGCCGGGTGTACGCGAGAGCCAGATCGTCGCACTCGCGACCGGACGCCTGTACGAAATGGGATCCGACTGCGTCGAGGCGATCAACTCGATCTCGGGCGAGCGCTGCTCGCCGCATCCGCACAACTTCACCGACCGGCTGATTCGCCCGGGCGATCAGGCGTTCTTCGACGTGATCCAGTCGTTCATGGGCTACCGCACGTGCTACTACCGAACGTTCAGCGTAGGGCGTGCCACCGCCCCGCAGCGCACGGCCTATCGCAAGGCGCGCGAGTGGATGGACAAGGCGATCGACCAGCTCCGGCCGGGCATCAGCAGCGACAAGATCGCAAGAGCGTTCCCGAAAGCGCAGGAGATCGGATTCGCCAGCGAGATGGATGCGTTCGGGCTCAATTTCTGCCACGGCCTCGGGCTCGGGCTGCACGAGCGTCCGGTGATCAGCCGCCTCAACTCGTTCAAGGAACCGATCGAGCTCAAGACCGGCATGGTGTTCGCGGTGGAAACGTATTGCCCGGCGAGCGATGGCGTGTCGGCGGCGCGCATCGAAGAGGAGGTGATCTTGACGCCGAAGGGCCCGCAGATCATCTCGCTCTATCCCGCGCAGGATCTGCCGATCGCGAATCCGTACTGATTCCAGTGGGCGATCGCGCCTGGCAAATTAGCGACGAAGCCAGGAAATAGTGCGCAGAGTTCGACGGAAGAATGAAGAGCAGCGATCAGTTCCGATGAGTAAGGAGGGAACAAAAATGAGATCGTACGCAGCATTGGTTGCGAGCCTCGCCAGCGCAGCGTTCGCGTCGCTGGTCGTCGGCGCGCCGGCGAGGGCGGACACGTTCGTCTATGTGTCGAATGCCGAGGATGGCGATATCGGCACCTACACGATGAAGCCGGACGGCGAGCTGCTGCCTGGTGCGCGCGTTCCGGCCGCAAAGCTGGTCATGCCGATGGCGGTCAGTCCGGACAAGCGCTTTTTGTATGCCGCCACCCGGTCCAAGCCCTTCTCAGTACATGCTTACGCCATCGACTCCGGCACCGGGGCGCTGACGCCGCTGTCGGTTTCGCCGCTGTTCGAGAGCTTTCCGTTCATCACGCTCGACAGGACCGGACGCTTTTTGCTCGGCGCGTCGTACAGCGCGCATCTGGTCAGCGCGAACGCGGTGGGTCGCGACGGCCTGGTTGCCGCCGAGCCATCGCAGGTGATTCCGGTCGGGCGCAACGCTCACTCGATTCGCATCGATGCGAGCAACAGGTTCGCCTTCGTCCCAACGCTCGGCAGCGACGAGATCTTCGAGCTCGTCTTCGACGCGAAGACCGGCCGGCTGGCGTCGAACACGCCCGCGGTCGCTCTGATGAAGCCGTCGACCGGCCCGCGTCACTTCATTATTTCGCCCGACAACAGGTTTGTCTATGTATTGAGCGAATTGCTCGCAACCGTCACCACGTTCGCGCTCGACAACAACACTGGATTGCTGACCGAGCTGCGCTCTACACCCGGACTGCCGCCCGACACCAAGTTGATGCCCGGCGCGCCGCGCGTACCGATCGGCTCATCCAACGCCTCGCCGCCGCGCAATACCGACAACGACATCTGGGCCGCGGACATTCACATCTCACCGAACGGGAAGTTCCTGTACATCTCCGAACGGACCAGCAGCATCCTGTCCGCGTTTGCCGTCGATACACAGAGCGGTGCGTTGACCTACGTCAGCAGCACGCCGACGGAAAAGCAGCCGCGCGGCTTCGCGATCGATCCGAGCGGCAAGTTTCTGATCGCGTCGGGTGAAAAGTCCGAAACGATTTCGGTGTACGCGATCGATCAAGCTGGCGGCACGCTGCGCTTGCTGCAGAAGTATCCGGGTGGAAAAGGCGCGAACTGGATCGAGATCGTCAGCTTCGATTGACGCTGGAGAAGTGCCGCGAGCCCACTGAGCACCGCGAGACTAGAAGTCGCCAGCCTACGTAGGAGCATCCTGCTAAAGTGGAGGGCCGATGACTGCCTCCACCGCGCGCGCCCGCAACGACTCCGAGCTGCTCGAAGCCAATCGCCGCTTCTACGACGAGATGTGGACCGATGCACGTCTCGTCGAGCCCGAGCGTTTCAACACCTGGCCTCTGATATCCGCACTCGCCGCGCAAGCGAGCCGGCGGCTCGAAGTTGCGCCGGGCCTGCGTCCGCGATTGCCGATTGCCGGCACACATTTCATCGACATCAGCGAACCCGCGCTCGCGACGTTGCGGCAACTCGGAGGGCGGGTCGTGATCGGCCCCATTTCGGCGCTGCCGTTTCAGGATGCAACGTTCGATCTGGTCTGCGCACTCGACATTGTCGAGCATGTCGACGACGACGAGCGCGCGCTGTCGGAGCTCGCGCGGGTGTGCATGCCGGGGGCAACGCTGCTGTTGTCGACGCCGCTGCATCCGTCGCGCTGGACGCCGTTCGACGACTTCGTAGGGCACCGGCGCAGATATGAACCGCGCGACCTGCTGGCGAAGCTCGCCGCTAATCGGCTCGAGGTCGAATGCAGTGCGCCTTTCGGCATGCGGCCGCGCTCTTCACGGCTGGTCGACATCGGCATGTGGTGGTTAGTGAACGAGCGCGAGCGCGCGATGCTCTGGTACAACCGCCTGATGCCGATCCTCATGCGCTTCGCTAAAAAGCTCGTGTTCGCTCCGGGCGCGATCGAGATGCGCGACCTGGACGAGGTCCTGCTCGTCTGCCGACGGCAGCCGGCCGCCCGCACGTAAAGCGCGCGAGAGAAGCGAGATCTTGCAAGCCATGCTGCGTCCGGTTCTGCTGTGCCTGCTGGTCGCCGTCGCCGGGTGCCAGAGCCCATCCCCGGGCGGAAAGTCAGGGGCACCGCCGGTGCCTCACGTCGCTCGCTTCGTGCTGACGTTCGATGATGGTCCGAGTCTCAGCGCGCCCTACAACACGACCACGGTAATTCTCGATACGCTCGCGCAGAATTCCCAGCAGTCGCAAATCAAGGCGGTCTTCTTCGTGCAGACGCGCAGCTCGACCGCAGGCGGCTCGCCGCGCGGCCAGGAGCTGCTGCATCGTGAAGTGAACGAAGGTCATCTGCTTGCACTGCACAGCGGCTCGGCACGCGGCCACAAGAATCATCGCTGGTTGCCGCCCGCGGAGCTGGATCAATCCCTGAGCGACGGCATCGAGGACCTACGCGCGTTGACCGGACGCATGCCGACCCTGGTGCGGCCTCCGTACTGGTCCTACGATGAGCGCACGCAGCAGGTCTATGCGGCGCACGGCCTCACGATGTTGCTGACCGATATCAGCGCACGCGACGGCAAGATCTGGGGCTGGCATATCAGCCTGCGCCGCCGCAGCCATTTCCGCTCGAAGCTCGCGGAGGTGCGCAAAGCCATCGAGCAGGACCGGCTGCCGATTGTCGACGGCGTCGTGCCGGTGGTCGTGACGTTCCACGACACCAACGACTTCACCGCGAGCCACATGCAGGACTACCTCGACATCCTGGTCGAAGAGTCGCGGCACGTCGGCTTGCCATTGGCCGACAAACCCTTCTACGACGATGCTGCGACGCTCGAACGCGTCGCGCGGCTGCGCGGGCAGATCGGGATCTATGCCACGGACCGCTGAACCCGGTTACATCAGGATCGCGTGGAGGAGCCGCTTTCGGCATCCCATTTGCTTAGAATTGTCTTGCCATGGCTTGTTCAGGAGTTCGAGATGTACAGCGAGACACTCAGGCTGGTTTCGACGTTGGGCGCCCGCCGCCCGGCAGAGGTGCTGCCCGCACGCCTCGATCAACTGTTCCATTCCCTCTCTGCACCGAGCTGCCCGGCCGACGACGTGGAAGACGAGATCTGGCGCCTGTGGATGCATCATCCGCATCGGCGCGTCGCCGCCGCGCTCGAGCAGACCACGACCGATATCGCCCGCCATTTGTACGACGTTGCCGAGACCCGATTGTGCAACCTCATACGTGCTTGCCCGTACTTCGCGGAAGCCTGGAACAAGCGGGCCACCTTGTACTATTTGCAAGAGCGCGACGAAGAAAGCGTCCGCGATATTCATCGCACGCTCGAGCTCGAGCCACGCCACTTTGGTGCGTTATGCGGCCTCGGGGAGATCTTCCGCAGCTCCGGTGATGCGGAGTCGGCCGTCTTCGTGTTCCGCAGCGCGCTGCGCGTGAATCCTCATCTCGATGTTGCGCGGACCGCGGTCGAAGAGCTGCTCGGTGGGTCTGCTTCGAATAGTCCCCCGACGTTGCAGTAGGTTTGCGGCCGGGCCATCGGGCCGCTGGCCGCTATAATCCAGCCGATCGGTTCGCGTCGCGCAAACGCTGCGTGATGCCGTCAACTCGTGGGGGCTGGATATGGCGGAGAGCATCGCGGTTGTCACCGGCGGCAACAAGGGAATCGGTTTCGAGATCTGCCGCCAGCTCGCTCGCAAAGGCATCAATGTGGTGCTGACCGCGCGGAATGCGGCGCGCGGCCAAAAGGCTGCGAACACACTGCAGGCCGAGGGCCTCAACGTCGTTTTCCATGCGCTCGATGTGACCGATGCTGCAAGCATCCAGGCATTGGCGCAATCCATCCAGCAAACCTATCGCCGCTGCGACATCCTCGTGAACAACGCGGGAATTCTGATCAACGGGGATGGAATGAGCGTCATGCGCGAGCCGGCCGACGTTGTGCGCGAGACAGTAGAGACAAATGTGTACGGTCCGATGCAATTGATGCAAGCGTTGATTCCGGTGATGAAACAGCAGCGCTACGGACGCGTCGTGAATCTTTCGAGCGGGCTCGGTCAGCTGACGGACATGGGCGATGGCTACCCCGCGTACCGGCTGTCGAAGACCGCGCTCAACGCATTGACGTGCATGTTCGCCGCCGCGACTGAAGGATCCAACGTGCTGGTCAATGCAGCATGCCCAGGCTGGGTGCGCACGGATATGGGCGGTTCGAGCGCGACGAGCGGCGTGGAGCAGGGGGCGGACACGGCGGTCTGGCTGGCGACGCTGCCGGACAGCGGCCCGAGCGGGAAGCTGTTCCGGAATCGGAGGCGGGTGGCTTGGTAGGGCGCGGATTTTGAACCGGGGAGACGTGCAAGGCGCATAGAACAACTTCCCCAGGAATTCGGTGCAGCGTACATCTGCGACGCGCTCGACGAAATGACCGCAGCGCTGCTGCGCTCGGTGCGCAGCGGAATATGAGCTCACTCGCGGATAGTTTCGGATCACCTCGTCGGCGCGCTGAAGAATTGAGCGCCTCTACTGCTTCGGAATGAAATCGCCCTTCACATGTTGATGAATGAATAGAATGCAGTCCTCGGGTCCGATGCACGCATCACCGTGCCATCCCATCCCCGGCTGAAATACGTAGGACCCCGGCGGCATGTCTTTCTGCTCGCCCCCGTCAAACGAGTGACGCCAGGTCCCTGTCAGATTCAAGCCGTAATAGTCCCCGGTATGAGCATGAATGGGCGCAACGAACCCTGCGGGTATCTTGAGAAGCATTGCGTATTCGCCCGTGCTGCGATCACCCCACAGCGGCGCCATCTTCACCGGTGAACCAGGATTGAGCTCCTTCCATTCCATTGCGTTCGCCGGGATCATGATTCCGAGCTTTTCAGTATCTGCGGCGTGTCCGAATCGAGCGGCTGCTGCTAAGCAAAGACCCAGGAGCAATAGTTTCTTCGTCATGACGCGTCTCCTCGTGAGTATGATATTGGCCGAGGGTATCACCCCGGCAGCGCAAGCACCTTTTCGAACTACCCATGATCGGTGTCGAATCACCTGTTGGGCCTCAGCTCAACCTCCCGGGACAGCAGGGCTTTACGCCTGCAGTCGATTACACTCTACTCTGGACGCGACCGATGACGCGGAGCCAGCGAGCCTGCGGGTGTTGGCCTTAGTACTCAGCTTCGCAGACACTGTCCTGAGTTAGACCCGTAGGCATCGTCATGCCGCGGTAGTACCCGCCGCCACGAATCGCCTTGTACTTGCCGGTACCTGCGACGAATCGAAAGACGCCCTGGAAAGGAACTTCCCATTTGTCATCGCCCTTTGAGACGAGATACTGAACACCTTCCCATTTGGACCAGACCTTCTCGCCACTCTTGAGCGTGGTGACGCTATATCCCATGTTGTTCCCTGCGCCTCCGACGGTGTCCGAATGGCCGTAGACCGTTTGCTCCGCACCGTCCCATTCCGGATGCCTGCTCGAGAGCACATCTACTCGGACAAATTGGGTCATCCGTCGGTCTGGGCGATCGCCGGGCTCGATCGCCTGGTTGGAGATGTTTTGCTTTAATGTCTTGGAGTAAGAGCAATCCATCTTCTCGGCTATCGCCGAAGCGGATGCCAGCGATAACCCAAGTAGGCTGACGACGACAGCATTCGACAGCTTGTTTGCGCGCATCTTCGGCTCCTCCTTTAGTGTTCCCAGCAAACCCGGTGTCGGTTCCCTGACGCCCAACACGGCAGTCAAACCGCTCAGTCATCTTCGCGACAGCCAGTATCCTGGACGGCGTCGGTCATGCGCTACGGCCAACACGTAGAGAACATGCGAGGATGGCGCATAGATCAAGGTAAAGGGAAATCGATGCAGCGAACCGCTCACCAAGGCCGGGCACCTCCAAATCGGAGCGAAGCGCCGCCTCTAAGAGTTCCAACTTCGCTTGCGGATGGAACTCCAGTTTCATCAGCGCTTCAGACGCGCGCACAGATTTTCTCGAAGACACGTTCCCCTGGGATTTCTTGAACCTTGCCGTCAAGGAGTTCGCGGTGACGCCTCTCAGCCTCATCTAGCCAAGCTTGTTCTAACACCAGAGTTCACCTGAGCACAAACAGCAAGCGCAGCGCGCTGTTTGTGCGTCCGGTGCAACGACGGGTTCGGCGTCAAGTCATCGCACCCGCGCATACAGTACGCTGTCGATCAGCTGCCCATCTTTAAGCACGCTTCGCCGAAGCACACCTTCGTGAGTAAACCCGCATTTCTCCAGCACACGCATGGACGCAGGGTTCCGCTCGAAAACCGGCGCCTCCAAACGCTCTATGCCGAAGCGCCCAAAGATATATTCCGAAGTAGCGCGCACTGCCGTTGTCATGATACCTCGGCGCCAATAGGACTCGCCCAACCAGTAGCCAAAGTGGGCGGATCTCGCGTGAACACCCTCGCCGGGTTCAAAGCCGATGCCGCCGACGGCCTCTCCCTCGACCGCTACGGCCCAATAGGTAGGCTCTGCAATCTTTTCGAGTAGCGAGAACCAGAAGTCGGCATCTGCATCGGTGTACGGATGCGGGAAGCGATGCGTCAGGTTCCGCCAAATGTTGCGATTGTTGGCTACTCGCACGAGCGAACCTTTGTCACCAAGGCTCCAATCCCGCACGACACACAGCCCGCAATCGAGACGCATCAGGTCGATCGCTCTCTTGACGCCGAACGTTCGCATTCACCGGGCGCCAGCCCGCGAAGCAGGATGGGTACCGAGCAGCGTTGCTGTTCGGCGCTCCGCTTGAGCCGATGGTTGGGCCGCACTTTCATGACGAAGGTTCCCTCATCCTATTTCACGAATGGCCAGTTCACGAAAGCCAGTACTGGTATCGATTTCCCGCGTGAACGACCATTCTGGAAGCAGCACGAGTAGTACTTCGGCAGTCGTACGCACCAGACACTCATAGGCGACGTGACCACCGACCACTCGGCCGTTCGCATCAGCGAGGCTCATATGTAAGTGTGCACCGTCAGTTGAGATAGATCCGGCCAAGGTCAGTATCTCGAGATCACCATTCAGCGCCTCCGGGTCCTTTCGCCCGGCCAAGCGGAGTCGAGCCTGACTGAGGCTTCCGATTCCGCCGATGACGAAGGCGGCGTGGACACCACGCTCATGGAGCGTGGCCTCAAGCGCGCGGCGAAGGTCTGTGTTCGGAAGTAGCCGCAAAGGCAAGGAGTTCATGCTCAGTCTAGGATCGGTGGCCAGTGTCCCCTCTTTGCGTAACTCAATTCAGCGATGCGGCGCGATGCGGTGCGGGCCAACGCCATGCATCAGGCGCCGCCGCTAGGCGCTCGCCTGCATGCATGGGTTGGACCGATTACACGGCACGCGCGACCCATTCTAGTGAATTACATCGTCGGCTCGCGCGAACATAGCTTCTGGAATCGCCACCCCGAGAGCCTTCATGGTTTTGGCATTGATTACCAACTCAAATTTCGCTGGCTGTTCTATCGGGAGATCGCCAGGCTTTGCACCCTTCAATATCCGATCGACAAGCTTCGCTGACCTCCGGAATTGATCGGCTAAATCAGGGCCATAAGACATCAGCCCGCCGCCATCGACGAATAGCCGATACCCGAACATGGATGGTAGGCGCGCGCTGATTGCAAGGTTCGCGATGCGTTCTCGGTGAAAGTCCAAAAAGGCATCGTCGAAAACAAAGACCGCCTCAGCGTTCCATCGCCGTATCTCAGCAAACGCGGGCTCGAAGGCCTCGGGACTGCCGATGGGAAAATTGGCCAGGTTCAAGTGCAGGATGCGCGCGGCCTTCTCAAGTTCCTGCATTGCGGGAGGGTGCGCGGGATGCCGGGGGTTGCTGATGACGGCAACCCGTTTTATCTTCGGGAACGTCTCGTTGAGAAGTTGAAGCCTCTTGCCGACCAACTCGGACAAGATGACAGCGAAGCCGGTGATGTTTCCGCCAGGCCGGCCAAGAGTAGGCACGATGCCAGCCGCAACCGGGTCGGCTGTCGTAGCGAACACGATAGGTACACTTGTTGTCGCCCGCTTGGCAGCCGCAGTCGCGATCGTGGAGTCGGTAACCAAGACATCGACCTT
>Ga0070681_10007662_pt1 | contig 10560 bp, 9 predicted proteins | sample KBSC83BmetaG_FD_65650 | JGI IMG/M metagenome (GOLD analysis project Ga0070681, IMG submission 65650) | Corn rhizosphere microbial communities from Kellogg Biological Station, Michigan, USA - KBS C8-3B metaG | ecosystem: Host-associated > Plants > Roots > Rhizosphere | place: USA: Michigan...
GTCGTGTGCGTCATGTCCTCGACCGCCATCGAGGCGTCCATCTTCCAGATCCAGGAGTCCTGGACTGAAAACGCCATCGATTTGCCGCGCCCGTAGCGCTGGTAGGAGAGCACGACCTGCTCCTGCCGGTCGCTGGTTTTGCCGCTCAAAAGCACGGTGGCCCCGGGCTTGACCGCGTGAATCGGATTGACGGTGGTCAGGGGCGGCATCCCGTCCCACTTTGCCGACGTCGCCTGTTCCGTCTCGCCGAGTTGCGTGACCGGATAGGTGAGGCCGGCACGCGTCGGCCGCGTCGCCACCGACGCCACATATTCCTCGCCCTGTTTCTGGCCCCGGGGGCTGTCCGCAAATTCGACGGGCAACACTTCGGCGACGGGCGTTCCGGCCCATCCACCTTCGGCGAACGATCGACGGCCGCCGAGCATCAGCAGGCCGCCGCCGCGTTTGCTGACGAAGTCGGCAAGCATCCGCAGCTGATCTGGTGTGAACGATGCCGCCTCGACACTGCCGAGGATGATCGCGCGATAGGCAAACAGTTCCTCGCGCGTTTTCGGGAAGCCGCCCACCACTTCGTCGGCATTCTCGACATTGAGGCGGAGATATTTGTCCTCCGCCGTCCGCTGCAGGATCGTCACGGCCAGATTCGGATCGTCGCTGACGGCGCGACGGATGAACTTCATCTCGAATCGCGGTTCGCCTTCCATGTAGAGGACTTTTTCGCGACGGTCCCACACCTCGACGAGCGCATCTCGCGTGTTGTTCTGCGTGACCTGCTCACCCTGTTGCGGCTCGATGCGGACCTTGAAGATCCGCGGTCCGGCATCGTTCGCGGTGAAATTGACGCGGACCGTCGTTGACTGACCGTCCGGCGGCATGGTGACGTTCTGCGAACTGATGATCCGTCCCCCGTCCTCGACGTGCAGCGGGACGGACGAACCGGCGTATCCCGTCTGTGTGATCACGACGTCCACCGCCAGCGACGTGCCCTTCAGCGTCGATCGCGGCGTTTCCACGCGCGTGATCTGGATGTCGCGATCGAAATGTTCCTGGCCGACTCCGACCGGGAAGACCGGAATCGAACGAGCCTTCAGGCTGGCGAGCGGTTCGTCGAGCGATGCGTCCGACGTGTCCGCGCCATCAGTCACCATCACCAGACCGGCGAGGGGAAGCCCCGACAGTTCATCGCGCGCGCGTTCGAGTGCCTGGCCGAGGTGGGTCGAGGTGCCCGCGTACTGCAGGTCGGTAGTTTGCGCGAGGCGATCAGCAGACGAAGAGAATCGGAAGAAACGGAGGACGAATCGCTGCGACAGCGCCTTGAGGAGTTGTCCCTTTTCACCCAGCTCTTCCTGAATAAATGCTGTGCGCGGTTGCTCGGCCCGATCGGCGATCGTCATGCTCCTGGAGTCGTCGATCAGCACGCCGAGGAAATTCTGCTGCGGAACGGCGGCCTTCAAGATCAGGGAGGGCCGGAAGAGACAGAACGTGAGGACACCAATCAACGCGAGGCGCAGCGCGACGAGGACGAATCGATCGCGCGCCGGACCGTCTGTGGTGACCCCGCGGTAAGTCACGAGCGCCGCCGCCCCGAGCACCGCGAGGCCGAGGAGCCCCAACGTGGCCGATCGCGAGGCGGCGAACGTGAAATCCCCTTGGTGGAAGACGAACGCCGGATACTTGAAGAAAAATCGGAAGAGCGAGCCCACTTCGCGCCATTCTACTCAAGTCGCAAGCGTCAAGTCTCACGTCTCGAGCCGCAGAACAAAAAAGAAAATTTCGAAATCTGACTAGACTTAAGACGGAGACGCGCGAGGCTGAGCCTTACGTCCCGACCCGAATCCGTGAGACTCCTGGTCGCCACGACGAATCGAGGCAAGCTCGGCGAAATTTTTCCGCTGCTGGGCGGCCTGCCGATCGATATTCAGACACTGGCGGATTACCCGCCGATTGCGCCGCCCGACGAAACCGGCATCACGTTTGCCGAGAACGCCGTGCAGAAGGCGCGATTTTATGCCAATCGCACCGGTTCGCTTACGGTCGCCGAAGATTCCGGGCTCGAAATCGATGCGCTGGGTGGCGCGCCCGGCGTGCACTCGGCGCGCTTCGGCGGCGCGACGACGTACCCGCAGAAATTCGCGTTGATCGAAGAACAGCTGCGCCGGGTCCCTGGCGCCGACCGCACGGCGCGATTCGTTTGTGCGCTGGCCGTTGCGGACGGCGATCGAATCGTCTTCGAAGCGCGCGGGACGGTTGAAGGCTACATCGTGCCAGAACCGCGCGGGACCGGCGGATTCGGTTACGACCCGATCTTCTATTACCCGCCCTTTGGGTGCACGCTGGCCGAGGCCGGGGACCGGAAATCGTCCGTGAGTCACCGGGGAGAAGCCTTTCGACAGCTCCGCGCGTTTCTCGAGCGTCACGTGCCGGGCTAGGGGCTCGGGCTCGCCCTTAATTCTTAATTCTCAATTCTTAATGACTACGACGCAGACGCGTCAGAACAGCGCCGGCTCCTTGGCCCATCGTCGCTCGTGACTGAGCAACCACGACTTCGTTTCCAATCCGCCGCCGTAACCGGTCAGCGTTCCATTCGATCCGATCACCCGATGGCAGGGCACGATGATCGCGATCGGGTTGGCGCCGTTCGCCATTCCGACGGCGCGTGACGCGTCGGGTGAACCGATCGCGCGTGCGATCGCCCCGTAGGTCGTCGTCGTTCCCGCCGGAATGCTGCGGAGTGCGGCCCACACCCGAAGCTCGAACGGCGCGCCGCGCATCTCGAGTGGGAGGTGGCTGATGTCGGCAGACTCGCCCGCGAAGTAACCGCGCAACCACTCGCGTGTCTGGTCAATGACCGGGGTTGTCCGATCGACAATCTCGGCATCCTTGAACCACCGTGCGAGCCGCGCATCCAGGCGAGCCATGCGCCCCTTCCGAAAGAACTCCAGCGAGCACAACGCATCACCAACTGAGATCGCGCGCATCGTCGCAACCGGCGTGTCGATGAAAGCCTGGAATAGACGAATCAAATTGTGATTTCTCCCCGTTAAACGTAGTGTAATCCCGTCGCGGAAATTAGCCGCCGAGCGGAGATCGCAGCGTTAATCAGTCTCTCGAGTTTCAGAGAGCTGTGCGGCTAGCTTCAGAAGGAGGCAGGATTGTGCCGATCTCGCGTCGGAGAATGTTGACATCGGTTGGCTCTGCAAGCCTTGTGGCCATCGCGTCCACCGCGACGGGCCTGAGTCGAGTTGGTGAGGCCGCCGCCGCGCCGGACGACTTCGGCATGCTGCCGAGCAGGCAGCAGATCTGGGACGACATGCTCTTCCTCGCTTCATGCGGGTCGCGGAATACCGGCTTTCCGGGTCACGTGAAGTTTGTGGACTTTCTCGCGAAGCGCCTCGAAGAGTGCCCGGGCGTCGAGGTTCATCGCGACACGTACACGTTGCCGCGCTGGGAGGCGACCAATCTCGCCATTTCTGCGCAGAGTCCCGGTCGACCGACGCGTACGTTTCACCCGACGTCGGCTTATCCGTACTCTGGCAAAACCACCCCGGCGGGCGTGACAGGTCCGTTGGTTGATCTTGGCAGCACGGTGCCGAATGAGGTTGGTGGCTCGCGTCCAGTCTCGCTCCCTGCGGACATTCGCGGCAAGATCGCCCTCCTCCAATCGCCCGTTCACGGATTTCCGTTTGGCGCGAACTTCAAGATCTGGGGGGCATACAAGAGCGACGTTACGCTGCCCGATCGGATCACAGAGGCGATCTGGCAGAACCGATCAGCTCCGTCGCTTGATCCGTTTAAAGAAGCCGGCGCCGCGGGATTGATCCTCTCGTGGGAGGGGATATCTGACGAGAACGCCGAGGGCCAGTACGCACCATTCGGTCACAAGTTCGCTGACGTTCCATGCCTGTGGGTCGGCGAAAAGACCGGCGCGGAGCTCCGCCAGCTCGCCTCGCAACGGGGACAGGCGACCATTACCCTGGAAGCGACCATCACGCCAAATACATCCACCGATACCCTCTACGGCATCCTGCCGGGGTCGACTGACGAGATCGTCCTCGTTCACACGCATTCTGATGGGCCGAACGCGGTCGAAGAAAACGGGCCGCTTGGCGTAGTGGCGCTGGCGAAATATCTCGCGTCGCTCCCGAAAGGCACGCTGAAGCGAACCTGCCTGTTCACGATGACGACAGGCCACATGGCCGGTGCCTATGTGCCGTCGTTCCGCGGCTTCATCGAGAAACATCCCGACTTGATGAAGAGAATCGCCGGCGCTCTGGTCATCGAGCACCTCGGCTCGCGTCACTGGATCGATCGGGACGGCGCGTACGTTCCGTCAGGTCAGAATCAGACGACGATGATCCTCACGCAGAGCAAGACGCTCGCCGATCTGGCGCTGAAGTCCTGTTCCGGGACGATTGACGACCGCATGATCGCCGTCAATCCGTACCAGCATCGCTATACCGGCGAGTCGGGTGGAGTGATCGAATACGGCATCCCCACGATCGGCATCATGCCGGCGCCAAGCTATCTGCTCAAGGAGAGCGCACACGCCGGCATCGAGAAGATCGATCCGCTGCTGTTTCGTGTGCAGCTCGAGAATTTCACGCGCATGCTGCGGACGATGGATGGCATGTCACGCGCGGAGTTGGCGAGTACCTGAACGCTCCAGCGTGGGGTCCGCCTTCAGGCGGACCTGCGCCAAGTCCGGCTGAAGCCGGACGCCACGTACTGCACAGCCGTGAGAATCACTCTGCCGTTTTTTCGTCAGGCGACCAGATGCCCGACGATGGCGCGTTGCTTTTCAATCAGCTGTTTGATCCCGTGCTCGGCGAGATCGAGCAACGTATTGAGCGCATCGCGGTCGAACGGCTGTCCTTCGGCCGTTCCCTGGACCTCGATGAATTTGCCCTTGCCCGTCTTCACGACGTTCATGTCGACTTCGGCGCGTGAGTCGTCCTCGTAGGCGAGGTCGAGGAGCGGCTCGCCGTCGACGATCCCGACACTGATTGCCGCGACATAGTCCGACAGTGGGATCGTTCGCACGACGTCGCGCAGGCGCAGCGTCTCGCACGCGAGCGCGAGCGCGACGAAGGCGCCGGTGATCGACGCGGTGCGCGTGCCCCCGTCGGCCTGGATCACGTCGCAGTCAATCCAGATGGTCCGCTCGCCGAGGGCCGGCAGGTTGGTGACGGAGCGCAACGACCGGCCGATCAGCCGTTGAATTTCCTGCGTGCGGCCGCCGACTTTGCCGGAGGTGGCTTCGCGCGTCATGCGGGTGTTGGTGGCGCGCGGGATCATCCCGTATTCGGCTGTTACCCAGCCTTTGCCGGTGTTGCGAAGAAACGGCGGCACGCGATCCTCGAGGCTGGCGGTACAGATGACTTTTGTCCGTCCGGCCTCAATGAGCACAGAGCCTTCGGCATGCGGAATGTAATTCGGTGTGATCGTGGTTTCGCGAAGCGCGTTGGCAACTCGGTCGTCGGTTCTCATGCAGTCGGTCCCATGGTCAGTTAGTCGATTGCGAGCCGGACATTCTTCGACAACGGCCGCCGAAGGTCAACGTGTCCGACGAGGGTGTCGACTTCTTTGCCGTCGACGAGAAGCTGTACGGCAGTCACTGCCGGCAGGTTGAACGTCAGCGCGTGCACGATGGTGTAAATCGTCAGCATCTCGTTGAGCGATCCACCGGGATGCGCGGTTACGACATCGCGGCTCAAGTCGACATACGCCTGGCCCCCGTCGGTGAGAAACAGCGCTCGTACGACCGTGCCCGCCGGCACCGCCGAAACCAGCGGAGCGGCGGCCGGTGCCACCTGCGCGTTCAGGATCTCTCTCGCTTGATCAACCGCCGTTTCCGCGTACGGCACGTCACGCTCCACCCCCACCAGCCGCATGCCATCGTCCGACACGTAGAACAGCTGCGCCTTGATCTTTCGCCCTTGTGGAGCGGGAGCTGCGCTCACTGGCGACGGCGCCGCCGCAGCGGCAGTTGGCAGTGCCGGCTGCACCGCCTTCCGCTGCATGGCGAGCAGGACGATCAGCACCACGACGCTGAGCACGGCACACGTGCCGGCCGTGACGAGCAGCGACCGGCGCGTCATCGGGCCGCGCCCTCCGCCGGCGCAATGGCGTCGCGATAGCGCACTATCGCGTCCACGACACCCTGCACGAGCGTCGTCTGGAAGTCGTTGCCCGCGATCTGCTTTTCCTGCGCGGGGTTGCTCAAATAGCCCACCTCCACCAGCACGGCTGGCATATTGGCAGATTCGAGGACACGGAGGGGCGCGTGATCGATCGCCCTGGGCGCGAGCGGGACATGATCCCTGAGCGCATCGACGATAAAGGTCGCAAAGGCCTCTGACTGATCCTTGTGCCGAATCTGCGCCAGATTCCACGGCACGAGCTCGATGTCTCGCATGCCGCCGCCCACCGCAGGCAGCCGTTCCGTGGTCACTTTGTCGGCGCTGAGCTGATCGGCATCGAACGCGGCGACGAACACGGTCGCACCTGCGACGGAATCGCGGAACGACGCGTTGGCGTGCAGGCTGATGAACATGTCCGCCTTGCTGTTGTTGGCCATCGCCGTGCGATCGCTGGCCGGCACCGTCCGATCATCGTCCCGAGTCATGAGAACTCGGAGGCCGAGGCGTGCTTCGATGGCGCCTTTCAATCGTCTCGCGACAGCAAGCGTCACATCTTTTTCGGTCGTGCCCGCGGCCCCCTTGGCGCCAAGATCGTCGCCGCCGTGACCCGCATCGATCACAAGCGTGCGGAATGCAGGTGGTGCGGACACGATGCTAGGCAGCTCTGAGGGCGGTGGCTCAACCTGCGTAGTCGTGGGTGGTGGAGGCGCTGTATCGGTCTGATTCGATAGCACGTCGATCACCGTGCGGGCGTTGGCATCGGCGACCTGGGTCAATGCGCGGAACGACCCATAGCGGGGACCGAGCTCGATTGCGATCGTCGTGTTGTCCAGCACGCGATAGCCCTGGATCAAGCCGGGAGACTGTCCCGCGGGAAGCGCGACGTCGATTACGTCGGCCTCGAATTTCACCGACAGCCGTTGAGTAGTGTCCTGTGACACGGTCGTGTTGGCACGAGGCGTCGACTCAACCGTGACCCGCGCACCCGTGCCAATCTGTTCCTGTCGGATTGTCACGCGCGGGACGCGTAGATCGCCGACGATGAGCAGGCGCGACGGACGGCGAAGCTCCAGCCGCTGGTCGTAAATTGGGAGGAGCGCCCGGCTGATGAAGTCGACCGGGACCATCCAGCGATTCGCAATCCTGGTAGGCGGCGCGGGCAGTGTGATCAAACGGCCGGCGACCGACGCCATGGACTGATCCGGCGTCAGCACCACGTTCCGACCTTTATACGAAACCGTCAGCGCATCGCGATCCTCTCGGAACGTCAGCTGAAACATCGTCGCGAGATCGTCGAGGCCGACCATTTCCTGGCTGCCACTTACTGTCAGCGGAAGCGCCCGACGGCCATCCCTGGAGAGCACCAGCAGCGAGGCGGCCGCGTTCTGACCCATCAGCTGGATCGCGCCGCCAACGACCAGCACGGCCGACAGCGCGACCAGAGTTGCACGGGAGAACACAGGAAGAGAACGAAAATTCAATGGAGGATCTCGAGCTCCCGAGATCCTCCATTGTCGCACGTGTCGAGACGCGTGCTATGAGTGCGCCTCGCGCATCGAACCCCGATACGTGATCGTTCGGCCGGGTTCGATGTTCACGCTGAAATGAATCGTCTCGAAATCGGGCGCGCGGACCTCGATTTGATGCGGACCCACGTCGAGGTTCGCTTGCTGTGCTCTTCCGTCGAAGTTGTCGACGGTCCCGACAAAATAACCGTCGACGTACACCTCGGCGTTCCGCTGCGGCAAATCGATCCTCAGTCCTCCATACGGTCTGCCCGAATAGCCGCCGTAGCCGTAGCCGTACGGCACAACGTTTCCGTACGCCGCGGGATAGGGATATGGGTACGGACCGTACGCAGGATAGCCGTAGTAATAGGGGTAGCCGTAGCCCCAGTACGGGCTTCCGTAGACGTAGGCACCGTAAAAGCCAGGGGTGCCATAGAAGAATGAGAAATTGATAAACGACGAATACGGGCGATATCCGTAAAAGCCGCGGAACGGTGCGACGACGATGGGGCGTCCAACGACGACACCGCCGCCAACACGGACCGAACCTCGGGGAACGGCGTGTCCACGCTGCGCGAACGCAGTTGCGGAAACGCCAACGGTCAACGCTGCGGCAACTCCTGCTGATGCGATCAACTTGGGAATGGACATGTAGGCTCCGGCTCTACCTCGAGCAACAAGCCTGCCAGGTCCTCGCCATACGCGAATGGCGGAAATTCCAGTAAACGCCTTCCCCCCACAGACTTATCAGTCCTCCGGCCAGGACGTTACGGCGTCGAAAATCGAGGACGACACCCGATCGTTTATTGTTACTCGCCTATGGGATGGCTTAGCGGACGGGTTGCGATCGTGACGGGAGCGAGTAAAGGCATCGGACGCGCGGTCAGCCGCGTCTTTGCGCACGAGGGGGCTTCGGTCGTGTGCGCGGCAAGGTCGGAGGCGTTGCTCGAGGAGACTGCCGGGATGATTCGGGCGGACGGTGGGAAGAGCCTTGCCATCGTCGCAGATGTTTCGACCGAGGACGGCGCGCGGAGCGTCGTGGAGCAAGGTGTCGAGGTGTTTGGCCACGTGGATTGCTTGATCAACAACGCCGGCGATAGCGGGCCCACTAAACCCGTTGAGGACTACCCGTTCGACGAGTGGCGCTACACGATCGATTCGTGTCTGACGAGTTCGTACTTGTGCGCCCGGTTTGCCGTGCCTGAAATGATCCGCGCCGGACGTGGGACGATCGTCAACATCGCGTCGATGGCCGGCCGTCGCGGATTGCCGTATCGGATTGGCTATTGCTCGGCGAAGGCCGGGCAGATCGGCATGACGTACGGCCTCGCGCTCGAGCTGGGCCGTCACAACATCACCGTGAACGCGGTGCTCCCTGGGGCGGTCGAGGGCGATCGGATCGAGCGCGTCATTGCGGCGCAGGCCGAAGCGCGCGGCAGCTCTCCGGAAGAAGTAAAGAAGGTCTTTTTGCAGCGGTCGCCACTGCGCCGCATGACCAGTGCTGACGACATCGCGTACGCTGCAGTGTTTCTTTGCAGCGATCACGCGCGCAATATCTCGGGTCAGTGTCTGCCGGTCAATGCGGGTGAGCCGGCTTCTTAATAGGGGCATGCGGTAATTGGGTAATCTGGCAGTGGCGTAATTCGTCGCTCAATCGCCCAATCAATTACCCATTACCCCATTTACTCGATTACCCCATTCAGAGGACACCACCGTGAGAGCCGTCCTGTGTAAATCGTTTGGGCCACCCGAAACCCTCGTCATCGAAGAGGTCCCGTCGCCGGTGCCGGGACCGGGACAAGTCGTCATTTCCGTCAAAGCGGCAAGCGTGAATTTCCCCGATACGCTGATCATTCAGAACAAGTATCAATACAAGGCGCCGTTGCCGTTCTCGCCCGGCAGTGAATGCGCGGGGATCATCAAGGCGCTGGGCGAGGGAGTAACCCGCTTCAAGCCGGGCGATCGCGTGATGGCGGTGACGACGTATGGGTCGTTCGCTGAAGAGGTGCTCACGGATCAATCGCGCGTGCTCAGTATTCCCGCGGGAATGGATTTTCCGACGGCGGCGGCATTTACGCTTACGTATGGAACCTCGGCCCACGCGCTGCTGGATCGGGGCGAACTGAAAGCCGGGGAGACGCTGCTCGTCCTTGGCGCGTCCGGCGGCGTCGGCCTTGCGGCGATTGAGGTCGGCAAGGCGCTCGGCGCCACAGTGATCGCGTCCGCTTCGACTGCAGAAAAGCTTGCGGTTTGTCGCGAGCACGGCGCGGACGACGCCATCAACTACAGCACCGAGGATCTTCGCGAGCGGCTCAAGACGATCACGAAAGGCGAGGGCATTGACGTCGTGTACGACCCGGTCGGTGGTCCGCATTCCGAAATGGCCCTGCGATCGACGTCGTGGCGCGGCCGCTTTCTGGTCGTCGGCTTTGCCTCGGGGGAAATCCCAAAGATTCCGCTCAATCTCGTGCTGCTCAAAGGATGCTCGATCGTTGGCGTGTTCTGGGGCGAGTTCCAGCGGCGAGAGCCCGATCGCTTCGCCGAGATCATCGGTCAGCTCGGGCGGTGGTATCAGAGCGGGAAGCTCAAACCGTACGTGTCGGAGACGCTTCCACTCGAACGCGCCGCGGAAGCGCTAATGCTCATGAGCACACGACAAGTGAAGGGCAAACTGGTATTGACGACGTAATTGAGAGTTCAGGACCACACAAGAGCCGCCACGAAGGCACGAAGGGCACGAAATTCAATGAAGGAAGATATTGCCTTCGTGTCTTCGTGGCCTTCGCATTCTGAATGCTGAAATTTGGCGCGGCGACCCGTCAGGCTCTTTCAAACAGCGCCGCCGCTCCCTGCCCGCCACCCACACACATCGTCACGACACCGTATCGCGCGTGGCGGCGCGTCATCTCATT
>Ga0070681_10007670_pt1 | contig 10552 bp, 11 predicted proteins | sample KBSC83BmetaG_FD_65650 | JGI IMG/M metagenome (GOLD analysis project Ga0070681, IMG submission 65650) | Corn rhizosphere microbial communities from Kellogg Biological Station, Michigan, USA - KBS C8-3B metaG | ecosystem: Host-associated > Plants > Roots > Rhizosphere | place: USA: Michigan...
AAGAGCCGGCGGGCCGTGCCCGCCCTACGAGGGCTTGAATCAGCGGACGGTGGCGCCGGGTTTCGCGCCCTGGTCGGCGTCGAGCAGGAACAGATCGCTGCCGCCGTCGCCGGCGGACAGGATCATGCCTTCGGACAGTCCAAAGCGCATCTTGCGCGGCGCCAGGTTGGCGATGAATACCACGTTGCGGCCGACCAGTTTATCCGGTTCGGCATAGGCGGCGCGGATGCCCGAAAAGATCTGCCGCGTGCCCAGCGCGCCGGCGTCGAGTTCGAAGCGCAGCAGCTTGTCGGAACTTTCCACGAATTCGCAGGTGGTGACCTTGCCGATGCGCAGGTCGAGCTTGGCGAAGTCGTCGATGGTGATGGTGCCGGGATTCGGGATTGGGGATTCGGGATTCGTTGCAGCGGTCTTCGGGCTGTCGCTCATGGTTTTTTTCTTTTTGTTGGCAATGGGAGCCTCGGCGGGGGCACCGAGCGATTCTTTCGAGGCCTCGACCATCGCCTCGATGCGCTTGGGGTCGATGCGGGCCAGCAGTGGTTCGAAAGCGTGGATGGTATGGCCGTGCAGTTCGCGGCGGGCGTCGTCGAAACTCGTGATCGGCGCGGCGAGGAATTGCTCGGCGGCGGCCACGGTGGCCGGCAGTACGGGCTTGAGCAGGCCGGAGAGCAGGCGGAAACCGTGCAGGGCCAGCGTGCAGACCTGCTGCAGTTCATCGCGGCGGGATTCGTCCTTGGCGATCAACCACGGCGCCTTGGCCGCGATATAGCCGTTGACCAGGTCGGCGATGGTGACGAAGCGGCGGGTGACTTCGGCGAATTCGCCGGTCTCGTACAGTGCATCGACACCGTCGTAATGCGACAGCAGGCTCTGCCACAGTGCGGCTTCCTCGGTCTCGAAACGATCGGCCAGCTTGCCGTCGAAGAACTTCTGCACGAAGCCGGCGGTGCGGCTGGCGATGTTCACCCACTTGCCGATCAAGTGCGAGTTGACGCGCTCCTCGAACGCCTTGAGATCGAGATCAACATCCACCGGCGCGTCGCTGAGCATGGTGGTGAAGTAGTAGCGCAGGAATTCCGGATGGATGCCCGCGTCGAGGTAGGTGCGCGCCTGGATGAAGGTGCCGCGCGACTTGGACATCTTGGCGCCGTTCACCGTGAGGTAGCCGTTGACGTGCAGCGCGGTGGGCGTGCGGAACTGCGCGCCGTGCAGCATCGCCGGCCAGAACAGGCCGTGGAAATTGATGATGTCCTTGCCGATGAAGTGGTGCATCTCGGCCGTGCTGTCGGGGCCGAGGAAGTCGTCGAACTTCAGCCCGGTCTTGTCGCACAGCGCCTTGAAGCTGGCCAAGTAGCCCACCGGCGCATCCAGCCATACGTAGAAGAACTTGCCCGGTGCGTCGGGGATGGGGAAGCCGAAGTAGGGCGCGTCGCGCGAGATGTCCCAATCCTTCAGGCCGCCGTCCAGCCACTCGCGCAACTTCGCCGCGACGCCGCTGTTGGCCACCGGTTTGCCGCCGGTGAATTTGCCGGCGAACCAGTCGCGCAGCAGGGTCTCGAACTTGCCAAGCTCGAAGAAGTAGTGCTCCGAGTCGCGCAGGATCGGCGTGGCGCCGGACATCACCGAATACGGGTTGATCAGGTCGGTGGGCGCGTAGGTGGCGCCGCAGTTTTCGCAGTTGTCGCCGTACTGATCCGGCGTCTTGCACACCGGGCACACACCCTTGATGTAGCGGTCGGGCAGGAACATCTGCTTCTCGGGATCGAACAACTGCTGGATGCTGCGTTTCGCAATGAAACCACCGTCGCGCAGCCGCGTGTAGATCAGCGAGGCCAGCTCGCGGTTCTCTTCCGAGTGAGTGGTGTGGTAGTGGTCGAAGCTGAAGTGGAAATCGCTGAAGTCGGCTTCGTGACTGGCGCGGATGCCGGCGATGAAAGCTTCCGGCGACATGCCGGCCTTTTCGGCGGCCAGCATGATCGGCGTGCCGTGGGCGTCGTCGGCGGCGACGAAATGCACCTCGCTGCCCATCATCCGCTGCGCGCGCACCCAGATGTCGGCCTGGATGTAGCCCAGCATGTGGCCCAGGTGCAGCGGGCCGTTGGCGTAGGGCAGGGCGTGGGTGACGAGCAGGCGACGACTCATGGGTGCGTGGTTTTCTGGAGGGACTGCGCATTATGGCATGCGCCCTTGCGGGCATTGGCCGTCCGGATGGCCACAACAAAGGCGATCGCGATGGCTTCGCGCCCGTCGCGCGACGCCGGCGTGCGGCTTTCGGCGTCGGGTGTTTTGCGCATGATTGTGTACAGTGGCGCGCAAATCGCCGCTAGGTTTCGGAGCGCATGTGAGTAGAGCCATTTCGGCCGCGGCGGATCGCGGCAACCTTGCGCCGGCGGTGCGCGCCACGCGCGTGATCTTCCTGGTGTCGGGTATCGGCATGGCCGCGTGGGCGCCCATGGTGCCGTACGCGAAAGCGCGCCTTGGCCTGGACGACGCCTCGCTGGGCCTGATCTTGCTGGCCTTCGGCGGCGGCTCGATGCTGGCGATGCCGCTGGTTGGCTGGCTCACCCATCGCTTCGGCAGTCGCCGGGTGATCGGCGTCGGCGGGCTGATGCTGTGCCCGGCGTTGCCGTTGCTGGCGGTCGCGCCCAGCGCCGTCGCGCTGGCGGTAATCCTGCTGTATTTCGGCATGGCGCTGGGCGCGGTCGACGTGGCGATGAACGCGCACGCGGTGGAGGTGGAGCGCCGCGCCGGGCGACCGATGATGTCGAGCTTCCATGGCCTGTTCAGCATCGGTGGGCTGAGCGGGGCGCTGGGCATGAGCGTGCTGCTGGCGCTGGGCATGAGGTTGCTTGTCGCGGCGGTGTTCGTCGCGTTGCTTCTGGCCGCCGCGGTGCTGACGCAATGGCCTGGCCTGATCGACGAGTTCGACGACCGTGCCGCCCGCGCCAAGGCTTTCGCCATGCCGCGTGGCATCGTGCTGGTGCTGGGCGTGCTGTGCTTCATCAGCTTTTTGGCTGAAGGGGCGATGCTGGATTGGAGCGCAGTGTTCCTGCGCGAATTTCGCGGTTTCGATGCGGCTACCGCCGGCATCGGCTATGCCGGGTTTTCGGTGGCGATGGCACTGGTTCGCCTCGTCGGCGATCGGGTGGTGATGCGGATCGGCCCGGTATTGACGGTGCGGCTGGGCGCCTGCGTGGCGGCGGCGGGCTTTTTGCTGGCAACGCTGGTGGCGTGGGCGCCGGCGGCGCTGGTCGGCTTTGCGCTGGTGGGCTTCGGCGCCGCGAACATCGTGCCGGTGATGTTCGGCGCGGCCGGTCGATTGCCCGGCGCGTCGCCGGAAATCTCCCTGGCCACGGTGACCATGCTGGGCTATGCCGGCCTGCTCAGTGGCCCGGCCCTGATCGGCTTCCTCGCCCAGGCCAGCAGTTTGCCGGTGGCGCTTGCCGCGGTGGCGGGCTTGCTGCTGCTGACCGCCGCGTCGGCGCGGTTGGTTGCGCCGGGGCGGTGAGCGCGTCAGGCGGTGTGGGGCTTCGGCCGAGTGCCCGAACCGGATGAGCCGCGGTGCACATGAAAACGCCCCGAACCGATCGGCGGTGCGGGGCGTTGACGGTCAGCCGGCGAAGCGCAGCGTCAGGGCTGCCGTTCCCACTCCTGCGAACGGCCGATCCAGGAGAAGCCGATGAAGCCGCGGACCTTAAGCTTCTGCCCGCCGTCCAGCATCGAGAGTTTCACCTTGTAGACCTTGCCGCTCTTGGGGTCGAGGATGTGGCCGCCGCCCCAGGCGTCGCCGTCCTGGTGCACGCCCCACATGATGTTCATGCCTTCGATCGGCTTGTCCTTGCGCTCGCCGTCGCATTTCCTGCACAGCGCCACCTCGCCGTCGCGGGCGATGTCTTCCGGGCTGCGGTTGAGCAGCTTTACGATGGTGGCCTTGAGCTCGCCGTTCTCGTCGGTGATCTGCACGATCGACTTGGCCTGGCCGCTTTCGTCGTCGATGGTTTTCCAGGTGCCGACCGGCGTGTCATTGGCGGCGAGCGCCGTGCCGGCGGCGAGCAGCAGGCAGGTGGCGATGGCGAAACGAAACGCGGACTTCATGGTAGCTCTCCCGTACGAAGGCGTATGGAGATGAGACTGGCGAGGATCGGCGGGGCCGTCAAGCTGCATTGCGCCATCGTGCGGGAACCGTTCAGCGGCGCGCCGTGCGCTGATCTGCATCAGCCGGTCCGACGGAGCACGCTGGCATAATGGGCGTCTCCCTTGATGACTCGAGCCGACATGACGCAGGCGAATGAAGCCCTGGTCCGCCAGATCCTTGGCGAGCTGACCGATGCCCACACGGGCGCCACCCTGGGCGAAGCCGTGCGCGCGGTCGGCGTGGATGGCGACCGGGTGTCGGTGGATCTGCAACTGGGCTATCCCGCGGCTGGCGCGATCGAGGCGATCGGTGCGCGGGTGCGCGACGCGCTGCAAGCCGACCCGGCAATCGAATCGGCCACGGTCTCGATCACCAGCCGCATCCACGTGCACAAGGTGCAGGGCACGCTGGGGCCGTTGCCCAACGTGAAGAACATCATCGTGGTGGCCTCGGGCAAGGGCGGCGTGGGCAAGTCCACGGTATCGGCCAACCTGGCGCTGGCGCTGCAGGCCGAGGGTGCGAAAGTCGGCGTGATGGATGCCGACATCTACGGCCCCAGCCAGCCGACCATGCTGGGCGTGCACGGCAAGCCGGCCTCGCCGGACGGCAAGAGCATCATCCCGATGCAGGCGCACGGCATGCCGGTGATGTCGATCGGCTTCCTGGTGGAAGAGGACACGCCGATGATCTGGCGCGGCCCGATGGTCACCCAGGCGATGATGCAACTGCTTACCGATACGCGCTGGGAGCAGTTGGATTACCTGATCGTCGACCTGCCGCCGGGCACCGGCGACATCCAGCTCACGCTGTCGCAGAAGGTGCCGGTGGCCGGCGCGGTGATCGTCACCACGCCGCAGGACATCGCCCTGCTGGACGCACGCAAGGCGCTGAAGATGTTCGAGAAGGTCGAGGTGCCGGTGCTGGGCGTGGTGGAGAACATGGCCACCCATGTCTGCTCGAACTGCGGCCACGAGGAACACATCTTTGGCGAAGGCGGCGGCGAGCGGATGTCGGCGCAGTACGGCGTGCCGTACCTGGGTTCGCTGCCGCTGGACATCCGCATCCGCGAGCAGGCCGACGGCGGCAACCCCACGGTGGCGGCGATGCCCGATTCCGACCTCGCCGCGCGCTACCGCGAGATCGCCCGCAACGCCGCCGGCCGGTTGTCGCGGCAGCCGCGAAACAAGTCGCTGGGGCTGGGCAAGATCGTGGTGCAAGGCGTACCTGCTGCATGAACTCGGCGACACCGCGGCGCGTGCTGTGCCTGTGCGGCAGCCTGCGTCGGGTGTCGTCCAATCGCGCCGCGCTGGAGGCCGCGCGGCAACTCGCGCCGGCATCGCTGGAGCTGCATCTCTACGACGGCCTCGCCACCCTGCCGCTGTTCAACCCCGATGACGAACAAGCTTCGTTGCCGGCTTCCGCACTGGCGCTGCGCACAGTGGTGGGGCAGGCCGATGCGCTGTTGATCGCCTGCCCCGAATACGCCCACGGCGTGCCCGGCGCGTTCAAGAACCTGCTGGACTGGCTGGTCGGCGACCAGGCGTTTCCCGGCAAGCCGGTGCTGCTGCTGAATGCCTCGGCGCGCGACTCGCATCACGCGCAAGAGGCACTGGCCGAGATCCTGCGCACCATGTCGGCGCGGCTGCTGGCGTCGCAGCCCTTCCCGGTGGCATTGCCCGGGGCGGGTTGCACGGCGGAACAGGTACTGGCGAACCCAGCGCGCTGCGCCGAACTGCGCGCCGCGCTGGACTGCCTGGCGAGCGAGTTGGTCTGACCCGCTTCAGGCCCACGCCTTGCGCGCCGCCAGCGTCACCCACAGCGTGGCCAGCAGCACCACGACCAGCGGCCACGGCAGCATCGCCGCGCCGGCGCTCTTCAGCACCGCGCCGCCCAGCGCACCGCCGCCGGCAATGGCCAGGTTCCAGCCCACCACCACCAGCGACTGGCCCAGGTCGATCTGTTCGCCCGCGCGTCGCGCCACCGCGGTCTGGATCAGCGCCGACACGCCGCCGAAACCCAGCCCCCACAGCACCACCGCGGCCACCAGCACCGCCTGCGACTGCGGCAGCAAGGCCATCGCCACCGCGGCCAGCAGGAACAGCGCCATGCCGGCGGCCACCAGGGCGCGCATCCAGCGGTCGATCAGCGCGCCGGTCACCATCATGCTGACCACTGAGGCCGCGCCGAACAACAGCAGCAGGCGGTCGAGCACGGCCTGCGAACCGGACAGCGCGGCGAATGGCGCGATGTACGTGTACAGCGTGTTCTGCGCCAGCACGGCCAGCAGCATCACCGCGTAGACCGCCAGCAAGCCGGGCCGCGTCAGCACCTCGCGCAGGCTGCCGCGTTGCTGCGGCGGTGCGCCCGGCACCGACGGCAGGGTGATGCGCGATCCGGCCACCAGCGCCAGGCTCAGCAGCGACATCAGCCCGAACACCCAGCGCCAGCCGATGTGTTGCGCCAGCCAGGTGCCGGCCGGAATGCCGAGGGTCATCGCCAGCGGGATGCCCACCATCACGATCGAGATGGCGCGCCCCTGCTGCTGCGGTGCCACCATGCGGCTGGCGTAGCCGGCCACCAGCGCCCACAACAGGCCGGCAGCGACGCCGCCAAGGAAGCGCGAGGCCAGCATCAGCGCGTAGGAGTCGGCCCAGGTCATCGTGCTGTTGGCCAGCGCAAAGCCGAGCATCGCCGCCATCAGCAGCGGTCGACGCGGCAGGTGGCCGGTGAGCTTGACCAGGGGAATGGCGGTGAGCAGCGAGCCCAGCGCGTAGACCGTAGTGAGCTGGCCCACCAGCGATTCGCTGATGTCGAGGTCGCGGCTTATCGAGGGCAACAACCCGGCAGCGACGCATTCGGTGAGCACGGTGATGAAGGTGGCGCAAGCCAGGGTCAGCAGGCCGGGCATGGGCAGACGCGCACGGGCGGATTCGCCGGTCGCGCGAGGCAGGGTGTCGTCGAGGGCGCTCATGGCTGCCGCGCCCGTGCCGATGCGGCGAGGCGAGTGAAGGTCGCGTGGGTGGGCACGGGCGCGCTCCGTTGATTGGGGGGAGCACGAAGATAGGTAACACCCGTGCGCGGAAAAAGCCGGGTAGAGTTCGTGGCTTTCAGGAGCTGGAGTTCCGCAATCCCATGAAAGCCATCGACAGCCTGGGCAGCCTGCAGACTTTCGTGCAGGTGGCCGATCATCGGAGTTTCGCGGCGGCGGCGCGATTGCAGGGCATTTCCGCCTCGGCCGTGGGCAAGACCATCGCCCGGTTGGAGCGGCAACTGGACGTGCGCCTGTTCCACCGCAGCACCCGCAGCGTGGCGCTCACCGCCGAGGGGCAAGTGTTCCTGGCCCGCTGCCGACGGGCGCTGGACGAGCTGGAGCAGGCCGAAGGCGAGCTGCGCAGCCGTTCCAGCGAACCGCGCGGCAGCTTGCGCGTGGCCTTGCCGCTGGCGAGCGACATGTTGCTGTCGGTGCTGTCCGACTTCAACGAGGCCTACCCGCAGGTGCGCCTGGATCTGGATTTCGACGACCGCCTGACGGACGTGATCGAGGAAGGCTTCGACGCGGTGCTGCGCGTGGGCGAGCCTGCCGATTCGCGTCTGAGCGCGCGCCGCGTCGGCAGCTTCCGCCGGCGGTTGGTGGCCTCGCCCGCCTACCTGGCGCGCAAGGGCGTGCCGCGCACGCCGGCTGACCTGGTCCACCACGACTGCCTGCACTACCGCTACCCCACCAGCGGCAGGATGGAGGCATGGCCGATGCCGCCGTCGGTACAGATCCCCGTCACCATGGTGTGCAACGACATGCGAGCCCGCGTGTGCTTCGCCGTGCGCGGGCGCGGCATTGCCTACCTGCCTGAACACATGGTGCGGGCCGAGCTGGATGCGGGCGAGCTGGTGCCGGTGCTGGACAGGTACGCCAACGCCCGCGGCAGCTTTCACCTGCTGTGGCCGTCGGGCCGGCACATGCTGCCGAAGTTGCGCGTGTTCGTGGATTTCGTGGGTGAAAGGCTGCTGGCCGAAGCGGGCGGGACGCGCGCCGCCGCGCCTCGTTCCGGCGTGCTCCGCATCGAGGTCGGGCGCAAGAAAGCGCCGCGGTGAAGCGGCACCCATGCCAACGGGGCGCCTGCCCAAGTGGCGACGTTCGTGCCGATCCGCTATTTTGCCGCATTCCCCTCCGGCGACGCTGCCGGGCGGATCACGCAAGCCACGGGAGCCCGAGTGAGCATCAAATCCGACAAGTGGATCCGCCGCATGGCCGAGCGCCACGGCATGATCGAGCCGTTCGAACCGGGCCAGGTGAAACAGCATGGCGACGGCAGCCGCGCGGTGTCCTGGGGTACCTCCAGCTACGGCTACGACGTGCGCTGCGCGCGCGATTTCAAGATCTTCACCAACATCAACTCCACCATCGTCGATCCCAAGGCATTCGACCCGAACAGCTTTGTCGACGTGGCTTCGGACGTGTGCATCATCCCGCCCAACTCGTTCGCGCTGGCGCGCACGGTGGAGTATTTCCGCATTCCGCGCAACGTGCTGGTGGTGTGCCTGGGCAAGAGCACCTACGCGCGCTGCGGCATCATCGTCAACGTGACCCCGCTGGAGCCGGAGTGGGAAGGCCACGTGACGCTGGAGTTTTCCAATACCACGCCGCTGCCCGCAAAAATCTACGCCAACGAAGGTGTGGCGCAGATGCTGTTCTTCGAGTCCGACGAGGAGTGCGAGACCAGCTACAAGGATCGCGGCGGCAAGTACCAGGGCCAGCAGGGCGTGACCCTGCCGCGTACCTGACCGCGCCAGCCTGAACGGCCGCGCGGAGTGGCCGCCACCGGCGCGACGGGCTGCTAGACTTCACCGTTGCCACGAACGCCTTCCGGGAGAGCTGCATGAGCCGAATTTCCACCCTGCTTGTCCGCATGACGGCCGCGATCATGCTGGGCAGTGTCCTGCTGCTGGCCGGCTGCCATCGCAACCAGGTCAAGCAGGAACAGCACCTGGCGGCGTCGATGAAGAGCCAGTTCGACCTCACCATGCAGGCATACAAGGACGGGCAGTTCCTGATCGATGGCGCGGTGTTGTCGGCGCTGGACGCGGGCAGCCACTTCGCCTATCTGCGCGATCAGGGAAAATTGCCCAAGAAGGTGCTGCTGATCGACAGCGACGATGCCAAGGTCGGCAAGAAGCATCTGCAGTACCTGGCGCGCATGGCGATCGACTACGGCTTCGGCGCCTATTTCTTCGACGGCAAGGGCCGCCTGACTGAGATCAGCCCGGTCGACGTCAAGGCGCGCAAGCTCGAGGACTATCACAAGCGCGCGCCGGTGTCGGACGACAGCCAGGGCAGCGACGCCAGCGGCCGATCCTACGATCCGTCGCAGCAGCACTGAACCGGCGACAGTCCGGTGCGAGGAAAAGCCCGTGGTGCGAGCCGCGGGCTTTTTGCTGGAGTCGTCAATGGATCGTGCCGGCGCCGACGCGGATGTCGACAGGCGTGACGGCCGCCACCCGCAGCGCGATCGTCAGCCCGCGCACCATGTCGTCCAGCGCCATGCTGGCGGCGCCGTGCCGCCGCGCCGCCTGGGTCGGCAGCCAGGGGATGTGGATGAAGCCGGCGCGTGTGCCGCGCCGCGCCGCCGCCAGGTGCAGCATCGCGAAGGCAAGGTGGTTGCAGACGTAGGTGCCGGCCGTGTGCGAGATCGCGGCCGGCAGGCCGGCCTCGTGCAGTGCCGCCAGCATCGCCTTGAGCGGCAGGGTGCTGAAGTAGGCGGCCGGGGCGCCGGCGATCACCGGCTCGTCGATCGGCTGCGCGCCGGCATTGTCGGGGATGCGTGCATCCTGAAGGTTGATCGCCACCCGTTCCAGTGACAGCTGGGCGCGTCCGCCGGCCTGGCCCACGCCGAGCACGATCGCCGGTTTCAGCTCGCGCATGGCCGCCTTGAGCAGGCGCAGCGACGCGGCAAATTCGGTGGGCAATTGCTGCGCCACCACCCGATGGCCGCCCACGCGCCGGCCGTGCAGGGCGCGCACCGCTTCCCACGAGGGGTTGACGGTTTCGCCGCCGAACGGGTCGAAGCCGGTCAGCAGGATGCATGGCAATGTCTTGCTCATGAAGGCCTCGCTCGGGTTCAGCGGAATACCAGCAGCCACATCATCAGGAAGGTGCTGGCGAAGATCCACACGGCGCTCCACACCTGGGCCTTGATGACCGCGTAGGGATTGCGCAGTTCCAGCAGTGCCGCGGGTACCAGGTTGAAGTCGGCCGCCATCGGCGTCAGCAGGGTACCGCAGTAGCCGCACAGCATGCCCATCGAGCCGAGGATGGCCGGGTGGGCGCCATGCTCGCGGATCAGCAGTGGCAGGCCGATGCCGGCCATCATCACGGGGAACGCGGCGAACGCATTGCCCATGATCGCGGTGAACGCGACCATG
>Ga0070681_10007671_pt1 | contig 10552 bp, 11 predicted proteins | sample KBSC83BmetaG_FD_65650 | JGI IMG/M metagenome (GOLD analysis project Ga0070681, IMG submission 65650) | Corn rhizosphere microbial communities from Kellogg Biological Station, Michigan, USA - KBS C8-3B metaG | ecosystem: Host-associated > Plants > Roots > Rhizosphere | place: USA: Michigan...
AGGTCTCGAAGCGCTCCAGCAGCGCTTTGCCGAAGAGATCTCGGCGCATCGAAACGGCGCACCCTCCGGCGAGCGCTGGAAGAGAATTGGTGCCGCGCTCGATTGGGTGGGCGCCCAGTATGACAATGATGCGAGCGGTTTGTATTGGTACACCGACTTCGAGGAAGCCAAGGCAGCGGCGCGAGCATCGAAACGGCCGATCTTGTCACTGCGATTGCTCGGTCGCCTCAACGAGGACTTGAGTTGCGCGAACAGTCGATTTTTCCGGACCACGCTGTATCCAAATGCGGAAGTCAACCACATTCTGAAGGATCAGTTTATCCTCCACTGGGAGTCGGTGCGCCCTGCGCCGCGTGTGACCATAGCGTTTGGTGACAGGCGCACGCTCGAGCGTACCATCACCGGCAACAGCATCCATTATATTTTGGACCCCGATGGGAGAGTCCTCGACGCCTTGCCGGGACTCTATAGCGCGCCCGTTTTTGCAAACGAACTGCGACGCGCAGCAGATATCGTGAAAGAAACGCGCGAAACGAGGCTGCACGACTATGCCGAATATCAGCGATTCACGCGAGATGAGCTGCTGAGTGCATGAGAGTGCAGGTCTGCTTTCGTTCAAACTACACAGCAGCTCCTGCAAAAAAGTTCTAGTCCGTCCGCACTGGCCCAGGAGTTCAACGGGGCACTGCGCGCCGCCTGGAATCTCGCCGAGGTTGGTTTTGCTGTCGACCTCAGTGGGATGATCTACTCGCCGAAACCCGATCAGGGCACGGTAGCGCGAACATTCCGAAACGAGAATGATCGCTTTCTCAGTAACCGTGAAAATGTGCCGGTGTTTTCTCAATCGCAGCAGGTGGCGCCGGTCCCCTCGCAAGCACCAGCAATAGCGCAACAGCAGACGCAGCCCCATTAATCAGATGGCGCAGATTTCGCAGGTCCAGCGGCAAGTGATACCGCAGAAGAATCTTGTTCCCCAACAGGGCGCCTTTTCCAACAGCGTGCCGGCGGAATCTGACTTTCGGCGAGTCATTGGTGCGGAAACCAGCGGCTCGCTCGCTCGTTTTCTGGAAGACAAGTTGCAGTTGATCGTCTGGTATCGTCCTCCGGGCACGGCATCTTTGGTCTTCGGCGCGCAGATCGGACAGCACAACCTGATTCGGAGCCTCCAGCCGTTGACTCAGTCGCCTGACCTTCATCGAAGCACCGGGACCGTGTACTGCCTTGCCATTCTCGACGATCGCGGGAAGCCGGTTGCGCTCTCACAGGCCGGTTTTAAAACAGATTGGAAACATCCTTTTGTCGCGACCGAAGTCGGCGACGCGTTGCCCCATTGGGAAACTGCTCTTTATGGATGAAAGCTGCGTGGCGTTTGGCGATTGCACTCTCGATCCTAAGACTTTTGAACTGAAGCGTGGAGAGAAGTCGGCTACGCTGTCGGCCCGGGAAGTCAAGCTCTTCCAACTTTTCATCAGCCACCCTGACGAGATACTCGCGCGAGATCGCATTCTCAGTGACGTGTGGGGCTACGAATACTACGGAACCACCAGGGCTCTCGACCAATCCATTGCCCAGTTGCGGAAAAAGCTCTCCGAACTCGGAGCCGATCCCAAGCAAATCGCCACCGTTCATACGGTCGGTTACCGGTGGACCCGCCGCTGACTCTTGCGTAAGGCCTGTTGCCGGAGTTTTCCCAGCCCGCGTACGCAGAACTGGAAGAGTTGTAGCGCAGAGCCACGCGCCTTTTGCGGGGATCTGCGGCAGTTTGCACCTTGACCAAAAACCCCCGCCAGACTGCGGTGTAGAACCGCGTCCGCGCGGTAAACAGCGAATATAATTCGTATTTCTGTCGCCGGGCCGCCCGAATTGATCCGATCACAACGCTTCGGTACGATTGACTGAGGCTATCCTCGCGAGCAGTCACATAGAATGGGAGGCAGATGTCAGTTCTCAAGGACATCCGGTTCGCACTTCGGCTCTTCCGCGGGACTCCCGTTCCAACCGGAATCGCGCTCTTATCGATCGCGTTGAGTGTGGGCGCGGCTGCCAACGAATAGTCTGCGGACAGCTCTCCCGCCGAACCTCTGGCCGCAGGCACCTCCAAGTGGGCCTAACGATTTCACTTATAAGGTTGGCGGAGCCCCCACAAGTCGAATGAAACCGCCGCTAGAGCGCTATCCTAGGTCAGTTAGCGACGGTTCACTGGATCAGTTTGGACCCTGGATCAGCACATCTCGCGAGAAAATCAGTTCCATCTCTGTGTGGGATTCCAGTCGTACGTCGGGTCCTCGATGCATGAGGAAAAACAGAGTTCCAGTAGTGAGTCCAATGTAGCGGGCTGCGGTTGCCGCGGATCCTGAAACCGCGGCGCCCAGGATCGCCTTCACACTTTCCTCGAATATATCATCAACAATTTTCCCCGTCAGGTACGCGACTCCGATGTTGAGCAGTGCCCGTTTGCGGTCTAGCGGGCCGCCGGTGAGGCCACCTTCCGAATCGAAACTAACGGTGGATGCGAAATCACCCGCGGCGAGAGTAGCCGGTGAGTCCACCACACGGCCAGACGACAGACGGAGAGACTGGAAACTCAATCTGAGACCGCCGGAGCGGTACGGGCGGCGTGCTCGCTTCGACCGGGCGACGATGCCCTCGACCTCGGCACCTTCGGGCACAATGACGTTTCCATCCACAATTACAGGCTGCGTTACACGGGCGCGAATTCTATCGCCGTCGTGATTTTTGGCCGAGCTTACTGCGCCATCGAGGTCCACATGTACGCGGGTGCCAGCCGCCAAGACGCTATCCAATTTTTGGCCCCTGCCGGGATCCGCCCCCGCCACGCGGAGCGCTTCCTCGATACGCAGAAGCAAGACGTGAGTGTGCCCGGAACGGGTCCTGGGTTGCTTTGAGGCCTCAACATGCTTCGCCGTCTCCACGCGGAGAAAACTGGCTTTTACCGGTACCCGGACCTTCCCGGGCAACTCCACTTCGAGGGAGCTTAGGATTACGGCAGGCGGCTCACCAGGCTTTCCGGCGGCCAGTTTCACCCATCCGAAGGGAAAGAGTTTCCCAGATCGCTTTTCGATATGGTCCACGACAACGCGTACATTCGACCCCTGAGGAAGAACCTGGCAGAGCCGGTCGTAAGCCGGCCGGTCTAAGCGTCCTTGGGAAATACTCCCGGCTTTGAGCGATCTGCCTGGGTGATCGGGAAGTGTTACACGCAAGATCGCTCCCGTTTGCAAGACGCACTGTGCATCGGGTTCATCGGTCGCACCGCAAATGGTCGCAGTAAGCAGCCAAAGGCCCGTCACAGCCATCCGCAAAATACGCATGAGGTTCCCCATTCTATCCCATGGCCCTGACCAGCCCTCAATCGTCCCGAATCTAACGTTTCATGCGTATACTCCTGGTGTGTGGCTTGAGTCCCATATCTCACTTAGTCAAACTGTAAAAGGACTAGAGGAACAGGAGCGCCGCCCATTGGCATCGCCCAAAAAGCAGGACGTCGAAATCGAAGGCCGAAAAATCACGGTCTCGAATCTGGAAAAGGTGTTGTACCCAGTGGGATTCACCAAGGGCCAGGTAATCGATTACTACATTCGCGTCTCCCGCTTCATCCTTCCGCACCTGAAAGACCGGCCCGTGACGCTCAAGCGTTATCCGGACGGAATTAACGGACAGCATTTTTACGAGAAAGATGCGCCGAAGTTCACGCCCGCCTGGGTGAAAAGCTTTCCGGTGCCGCGGCGGGGCGGTGGAACCGACATTCGATATATCCTGATCAACGATCTCCCGACACTGGTATGGTGCGCGAACCTGGCCAATCTCGAGGTTCATCCATTTCTGCATCGCGTGCCGGCCATCGATTCACCAACGCAGATTGTCTTCGATCTTGACCCCGGCGAAGGAGTCGACGTGATCGCGTGCGCTGAGGTGGCGTTTTTGCTGAAAGATGCTCTGGAGCGCATGAAGCTGAAATCATTTGCGAAAGTCTCCGGCTCCAAGGGAATTCAGCTCTCCATCCCCCTCAATACGCCAGTGACCTATGACACCACGCAGCCTTTCGCGAAGGGCCTTGCGGATCGGATCGCGCAAGAACACCCGGCGCTAGTGGTTGCGGAGATGACCAAGAGCGTGCGAGCGGGGAAGGTCTTCATCGATTGGAGCCAGAACTCGGATTTCAAAACGACGATCAGCGTTTATTCGTTGCGGGCCAGTAGCGATCGGCCATATGTTTCCATGGCGGTGGAGTGGGACGAGTTAGGCAAGGCGCTGAAACGCGGCGACAAAGATCGGCTGTACTACGAGCCGGAGGCGGCGCTGAAGCGGCTTGAGAAAACTGGCGATCTGTTCGCTCCGGTACTTAAGCTGAAACAGAAATTGCCTGTTCCGGGAAAGCTCGCACCCGAGGACGTGAAAAAATCTGCACAACCAGTCCGTGCCCGTCGGGGGCGGTAACACGCTGAACCAGGGCCGAGCATGCTCGGCCCCCACAGGACCAGGTCTTCCGGCCTGCTGCAGTTCAGTGGAGTAGGCATTCATGCCTGCCATTCCATGGAACGAAAGGCCTCAGGTCTGCGAGAAGGCTACTTGGCGATCCAACGCTTCGCGCAGCTCGTTCAATTTCTTCTCGAGCTGGCGGCGTTCGATCGCGTCATCGACTTTGTGCAGCAATTTCGAAATTTCGGCGTGCACATCCTCGGCCTGCGCGAACGATTTCGCAGAATCGGTAGCGGCGTTGTTTGTTTCAGCGGCGACACGCGCGAGATGGAATCCCAGCTCCAGCCCATCGCCCAGAAGTCCGACCAGTTCCTGATCCGTCTTCCGACGTAGCTCCGCGAGTTTCGAGAATTGTGACAGATCTGTCATGGAGCCTCCGTGTAGAACTTGAGCTTGCTCTGTTCTCTGTATTAGACGCAGAGCGACTCCATAAGGTTCACTTAAAAATGTGTAAACCAGCGGAAAAGTGCCGCAAGTTCACGCCAATCACGTCTTATAAGGTGAAGAACCGAGTCCGACGCAGAAGGTTGCGACTGTCCTCATTGTAAAATGGCGAACGTCGTCGGGGGAAATGCTGAGTTACAAATGAATGCCCAGCGTGCTCTCGATATACTTCCTGCTGATACCAGCGCTCTCTTTGGGCGGGCGATAGGGCGACGAATCCAGTTCGACTGTTAACCAGCCGCGCCAACCGATCTCATCGAGGCGCTTCTTCATGGCCGGAAAGTCCACGCCACCCTTACCCAGCTCGAAAAAGATCGGGTCTTTCATGGCGTCGTTACGATCGACCCGCTGTTTCGCACCTCCGCGATTTTCCGGTTTCGTATCTTTGAGGTGAAACTCAATGATGCGGTGGCCGAGTGCGCGTGTCAGATCCACCGGATCGATTCCTGCCATCGTAATGTGTCCGGTGTCCAAAACGAACGAGACGTGCTGAGGATCGGTTGCGGCCAGCACGGTGTCAATCTCATGCCGGTTCTCGAGTTGCGTCCACATGTGCGCGTGGACGCCGAATTTCAAACCTTCGCTACTGATGCGCTTGCCTAAAATATTGAAGACCACCGCCATATTTTTCAGGTCCTGTTCGGTTGTGCCGTTAGGCCGGCGCGGGCCGGTATTGATTTTCAGATGATCGCAGCCCAGGCGCTTGATGAAGGCGACGAGTCGCACGTGCTGTTCGATGATCTTCTCGTGCTTCGCGGTGTCCTCAAAATGCATCTCCATGCGACCGCCGTTGGAGATGGTCTCGATTTTCACGCCGATGTCATCGGTCTTCTTGAGCAGCTCTTCGGGTTTATCGAGATACTCGCCGAAATAATCAATGAACGACTCGACATAATGAAAGCCGCTTTCGCGCGCCTCACGGAACGAAAGAAAGAGGTCCTTTTCCCAACCTCCGCGCGTATTTGTGGTGATGCCCACGCGGTACCGCGGCTCAGCCTGAGCGCGCAGCGATGCGGCGGCCGATCCGGCTACGAATTCGCGGCGGGTCAGCATAGCGTCAGATTTTGTTTCCCGCGATCATGACCATCTCAATGGAGCGCGTATTACGAATGTTCTCCAGCGGATTCCTATCCAGCACGATCAGATCTGCCCATTTTCCGCGCTGCAGCGTACCGAGTTCCTTGGCTTGCAGGAATTCAGCGGCATTCCGGGTGGCATCGCAGATGATCTGCATGGGCGTGAGTCCGGCCTGATTCATCAACTCCATTTCCCATTGTTCAAAGTACCCTTGGAAACGTGCGGGCGGCCCGCTATCGGTGCCGAAACCGATCTTCACGCCGGCATCGGACAGCTTCTTCAAATTGTCCATCGCCATTTTGAGGAACCCTGGGTACTTCTGGTAGTCGGGATCGGAGGCGATCTTGTTCTGATACGCGGGACTCTTCAAGGTAGCCAGTACATCGGGTGAAACACCGCGCGTGAAAAAGGGATCGTCCAGCATCGGACCCGGTTTGGCAAAGATGAAGGTGGATTCCTCGCGCGTGAGTGTCGCGGCGGATTGAAAGGCGCCATGTTTTTTCATGGACGCGATGAGCGCATCGTCCACCGGTTTATCGCGGACACTATGGGCGAGCCCATCCAGCCCGGCATCGACCAGCGCCTTGGCGTCATCGAGATAAAAGACATGCGCGGCGACTTTGATGCCGTGCTTGTGGGCGTCCGCGATAATAGCTTTCGCCAGATCGAGCGGGATCTTTTTCTCCCGTCCGAGATGATCGTCCACCCAGATTTTGACCAGATCGACCTTTTTGCCGGCAAGCAAAGAGACATCCTTATCGACGTCGGCGGTCGAACCGACTTCGAAGACTACGCCTTTCATGCCTTGCGCGGAGGTGGGGTATCCGTTCATGCCTGTGAATCCGCGGCCGGCTGTGAAAATACGGGTTTCATGCGGCCGGCCCGCGCGCTGCTCGGAGCGTATCTGAAAAACGAGGTCCTGATCGGTGCCCATGCTCATGACGGATGTTACGCCGTATGACGCATAGAGCCGGAGTTGTTTTTCGACATTGTCCCGCGTGTAGTTTTTGGGATCCTGCGTGAAGCCGGCGGTATTCCCGATGTGCCCGTGGAGGTTGATGATTCCCGGCATGACGTACTTGCCGGAAAGATGCGTGACCTGCGCGCCGGCGGGAGCTTTCAGCTTCGATTGTGGCCCCACCCACTGAATCCGTCCGTCAGCGATCACGATGGCGGCATTGGCCACGGGCGGGCCTCCCGTGCCGTCAATCAGAGTAAACCCGTCAAGGACGGTGGTTTGGGCGAAGGCATTATTGCCGGCAAGCGCCAGAATTGCTATGAAAAAGAAGGGTTTCATGTCCGTTGAAGGGGGAGTGTAACACAGGGCGCGGCGGGCTGGCGGTTTGACCGGTTGTGGAACGGTCTTCTATACTGAAATCTCAGCTATGTATTATTTGGTCTTAGCGATCCACGTGATTGTGTGCCTGTTCCTGATTATTGTGATTTTGCTGCAAAGCGGGAAGGCAGCGGATCTGGCCGGAGCCTTTGGCGGTATGTCGCAGACGGCGTTCGGGCCGCGCGGGTCGGCAACCTTATTGTCGAAAGCGACGACGATCTCGGCGATTGTTTTCATGTGCACCTCACTGGGGCTTTCGATCATGGCCACAAGAAACGCGGGAGCCGGCGCGACGGTTCTCGATCGGAAAACGCCGGCGAAACAGTCGACGCCCGCGCCTATATCGACGCCGGCACCACCGGCAGGCAAGCCACTACAAACGCCGGGCACACCGAAGAAGTAGCTACCAAATTGCGGAGGTGGCGGAATTGGCAGACGCACTAGCTTGAGGTGCTAGCGGGAGCAATCCCGTAGGGGTTCAAGTCCCCTCCCCCGCACCAAATATTCCAACGAAGTTGAACAGGCCGGGACGAAGATCCCGGCCCCTTAGTTTTGTGACCTTCCAGAGGCGGACGGGACCGACCCGCAGGTCGACCGAGCTGGAAACTTCTCTGAGAAATTATGAAGCGGAGAAAACGCCCATCTCTAAGCCTCAGGCCTTAGGGATGGTGCGTCTCCAAAAACCGTCTTTTCACGGTTCAACGAACTTCAATGATTCGGTCACCGGCGCTCAATGCTACTTCGATCTTCGGCCACAAACTTTCCACTGCGGCTAAAAGCGTCTTAGCGCGGCAATTCCCCAATCGAATCCAAATGAGCCTGGCTTTCGCTGAAGGAACAATTCGCCAAGTAAAGAAAATCCTCGTCCTTGCTGATCAGAACAAAATCACTCTTGCTGGCGTACTCCCAGATTTTGGCATCGGAGGCATCAGCCAAATCAACATCGAGCACATGCTAACAGTCCACGCCACGGGATGCCAGAAAGCGGGCGAGGGCTGCCGGTGGCTGGTTATCGACCAAAAACTTCACGAGACTTGCAGGACGGTATGATCAGCTTGATGGGCCGCGTACTCAATGGCCGCGTAGATGTCCTCTGGTTCGAGGAATGCGTAGTCGGACAGAATCTCGTCGTGGCTCGCGCCATTGGCCAAGAGTTCGAGAACGTCGGTCACACGGAGACGCTGGCCTCGAATGCAGGGACGGCCTCCGCATTTACCTTCTTCGACGGTGATTCTCTTTAGTCTGTATGGCCTCATATAGAAGTTCAGACTACGATACGCTCTATCGGCTACTCCGGCAAGTCTCGGAAGCGATGCATGTAAGGCATTTTCAATCCGGCTTGCTGCCGTCTCATCCCGTTCACCTCCCATGTGAATGAGAAGTCAATAATCGCCATAACAGCCAATTTTCATCTCAACCCGAGATATACTCTAAGGCGGTCAAATTAAGGAGTCTTACATGATCTTATTTTCCTGCGCCAAGACGCGACTTGCTGCGGCCGTCCTTGCTGTGGGGGTTTGCGCCTTTGCGCAGGCACCTCGAAAGCCGGCTGCGACGGCGAAAAAAGGAGTCGGCTCCGCTGCCGCCTCACAGAAGTCTGAACCAAAGTTCAAAGCGATCTGGGAACCCGTCAACGTAAAGCAGGATCTCGAACTGAGCTCGGTTCATTTCATCAGCCCCGAGGAGGGTTGGGTGGCGGGCGGAAGCACATCGATGAAAGGCGGCGTGATTTTTCATACCGCGGACGCGGGCGCAAACTGGGAGCTCCAGTTAGGCGATCCGCAATCTTCCGATCGTTCGTATCGCGATCTTCAATTTCTCGGGGGCACGCCCGGATGGGCGGTCCAGAGCACCGGAGTGGGGGATCATAAACTGTTGCGGCTGGATGGGAAAGAATGGAAAGAAGCCGGAACGGTCGCCCAGCACCGCGGCGACTATCGCTTCATTTCCGCCGAGGTAGGGTTTGTGACCAGCAGTCGCGGCATTATGCGGACCGATGATGGAGGCCGCCAGTGGAAGGCGGTGCATCCCTGCCAGATGACGGTTGAAGTGAACGGCCTAAGCCGCAATCTCACGTGCGAATTTGCCAAACTCTTTTTTCTCAATGACCGCATGGGTTGGGCGATCAGCAATGCCGGGCCCGCACGCGCGGGCTTTGTTATCGCCAGGACGCAGGATGGCGGCGCCACGTGGGAGTCCTCCGTGGTTCTTCCCGGAGAAGACCCGAGGGAAGGTTCGATCGGTTTTACGGACGAGAATCACGGCGCGCTGTTGACCGGCGGGAAATTCTTTTATACGGCCGACGGCGGGAAAACGTGGACGGGTGCTACCGGCGAGATAGGCGGCAAACCAAAGATAGAGTTCGCCGGCGCGAACGTGGGTTGGGCGATTCGATACCGGCAGATGAGCTACACGGTTGACGGCGGCCATCACTGGCTCTCACGAGACATCGCGTTTCCGGCCTCGGTCGAAGCCTTCAGCTTAGTCCGTCCGGATAGCGGCTACGCGGTCGGGGAGCACGGAATGGTTTATCGCTATCGCGTGGTGCCCATTGAATACACGTCGAAGGGAATGCTCGCAGCTCCCGTGATGGTGACGAAGCCTTAATTCCTCTAATTCATCTCTCCCAGGCCGTGCCGGTATCCGCACTTCCGGCACAAAGAGAACGCTTCGGCGTTGTCGACACGGTGCTGTACGGGGGCCAGCGTTCGCAAGTAGGCGAAAATCGCCCGTAAATCGTCCGTCGCGATGTAGCGAAAGTACGGCCACGGCATTACGGGGTTGATCTTTCGGGCATCGTTGCGTCCTGTGCGCATCACCTCCAGGAACATGCGCTCATCGTAATAGGGAATGCCGGAGGCGTCAGGCGTCAGATTGGCGCTGGCCACATCGCCCCAGGCTCCTTGGAGCGGCATGCCGCCGGCGAACGGCATACCGGGCAAATCCTCCTCATGCTGACGTGGCGTGTGGCAATAGGCGCAAGCCGCCGCCGCAACCAGATAGGCGCCGCGCTTTTGCAACGTCGAGAGATCCGGGACAAAATTGCGAGGCCGCGGCGGCAATGGCTTTATCCCGGCCATGACTTCTTTCGGAATTTCGGACTTGGGCAGCGCATGGCGCAAGGGCGGCAGCGATCGCACATAAACGATGATGGAAGCCAGGTCTTCGTCGGAAAGCTGCGCGAATTGACGGTAA
>Ga0070681_10007672_pt1 | contig 10552 bp, 8 predicted proteins | sample KBSC83BmetaG_FD_65650 | JGI IMG/M metagenome (GOLD analysis project Ga0070681, IMG submission 65650) | Corn rhizosphere microbial communities from Kellogg Biological Station, Michigan, USA - KBS C8-3B metaG | ecosystem: Host-associated > Plants > Roots > Rhizosphere | place: USA: Michigan...
CAAGGCATCAGAAATGATGGCATCATTTTCTCCAAACAGGGGCTCAAAAACACCGCCATTTGCATCAAAACAGGCCGCATATAATATCGTATCTTCTGTTCCTAAAAAATCAGAAATTTTTTGCTCGAGTTCTTTATGAATATCCTGCGTTCCGCAAATAAAACGAACACTGCTCAATCCATAGCCATGATTGTCAATCGCTTTTTTTGCAGCTTCTTCTACTTTAGGATGGGAAGCCAAACCGAGATAATTGTTCGCACAAAAATTCAAAACCGTTTTGCCACCAACCTGTATTTCTGCTCCCTGATCGCTGGTAATAATTCTTTCGTTTTTGAAAAGCCCGGCGGCTTTTATCTCTTCTAATTCTTTGCCGATTCGATTCGCAAATTTATCGTTCATAACTTGTTTATTTTTGAGCCACAAACCTACAATGATTTAAAGAAAATATTTTCCTTAAAAATTCTTTTAAAAGAAAATGTAACTTTTATCTTGTTGCTTCGTATTATATGAAAAACAGGCTGAAAGCGATTAAAAATTTACTTTGATTGTATGACTGAGAAAGAATATAACGAATGTGTAAATCTGTATGCGGACAACGTTTACAGGTTCATTTTAAAGAATTTGCGGCATGAAGATAATGCGAAAGATGTGGTACAGGCGGCTTTTGAAAAAATGTGGATAAACCGGGAGAAAGTAGAAAATGAAAGAAGCAAATCATATTTATTTACCGTTGCTTATCATCAGATGATTGACCTGATACGAAAAAATAAAAGAGAAACCATCCGCGAAGATTTTTCATTTTCAAAGGCGACTACCAGTGAGCCTCAGCACAATGTGAAAAAGATTTTGAATGAAGCGTTATACCGGCTAAGTGAAACACAACGCAGCCTTGTTTTACTGAAAGATTATGAAGGATACAGTTATGAAGAAATTGCCGTGATCACTTCATTGAGCATCAGCCAGGTGAAAGTTTATTTGCATCGTGCAAGAATACAATTGAAAAATTATTTAGTGAAACCTGAAAATGTGATTTAAAATGGAAATTAACAGAAATAATTACGAAGAATATTTTTTACTGTATGCAGATGATGAGTTATCTCCAACAGAAAAAAAAGTAGTAGAAATATTTGTCCAGGAAAATGTGGATTTGAGAGAAGAATTTCTGATGATAAAAATGACTGTAAATTCTCCTGAGGAAGACGTGAAGCTGACTGACAAATCATTTTTATTGAAAAAAGAACCTTCTTTTATCAATGAAAATAATCATGAAGAAGTTTTTGTGCAGTACCACGATAATGAACTTTCCGACGACCAGAAGATTGAAACAAAAAAATTCCTGGCAGAAAATTTAAAACATAAAAGCGATTTTGAACTGATAGGAAAAGCAAAACTCGTTGCTGACAACTCAATTATTTATCCGGACAAAAAAGAATTGTATAGAAAAGAAAAATCCGGTAAAGTGATTCCCCTGATTTTGTGGAGAACTACAGCAGCAGCGGTTTTCCTTGGTTTTGGTTTATGGATTACTATTTATTACTCCCGCAATGCAGAAAAAAATGCTCCTGCTGTGGCTCAAATAAATAAAATAAAACCACCCGAGGAAAAAGAAAAAAATGCGGTTCAAAAACCAGTGACAGAAGAAAATGAAATTGCTTCTTCACCCAAACCAACAGAAACAAAAATAAAAACAGAAAAAACAGAGATAAAGGAACCGGTTACAAGACAAGAAAATGCAAATGATGTTGCGGTGGTAAGACCGGATTCGAAAATAAAAAAACCAATTGTAAAAGAAGAAATTAAAGAAGCCAAACCGGGTATTGAAAATCAAACAATCGCAATTACCAATCCGGTAAAAAACGCTCCGCCACTTTTACAAAACCAAAAAAATCAAATAGCAGCAAATCAGGCAACTGTTACAATAATCGAAACGGAACCGCAAATTCAGAATCCACAAGTTCATACAGTTTCTTATGCTCCTGATGTTTCTACAGATAACCAGAACTATGTTTTTTATGATGTACCGGCAGAAGAATTCAGGAAATCAAAAGTCGGTGGATTCATAAAAAAAGTAAGGCGGATTGTTGAAAGGAATAATCCGATAACCCGCATCTTTAATGGCGAAGAAGAACAGATGGCTGCAAAATGATCTATCAATATTTATCACTACCTATAAAATTTTAAAATGAAAAAGACAATTTTAATACTAAGCATGGTGTTTGCCGGAATGACCAGTTTTGCTCAGACGGATTCAGTAAAAGTTGACAGAAAAGACGATACGATCCGCATTGGCGGCATGATCATCCTGAAAAAAGGAACACCGAATGAAGAGAAAAGACGCGTAACAGTTACCGTTGGGAACAAACGTAAACAAACAAATTCCAACATCAGCACTTCTTCGTTTATTGTTGATTTGGGATTTGCAAACTGGACAGATAAGACCAATTATGAGAAGGCAGGAAATGAGGGATACATTGTAAACAAGCCTGGTTCTCCTGGTTTAACAGCAGCCGATTTTAAATTAAAAACAGTAAAATCAGTCAACGTAAATATCTGGTTTTTCATGCAAAGAATGAACCTGGTAAAACACTATGTAAATTTGAAATACGGCCTGGGAATCGAGTTGAATAATTACCGTTTTACATCGGATATTAGTTTTAACGAAGGCGGACCCAATCCTTATAATTCTTTACAAAATATTCCTCATGCGTTTGTATTCAGAGATTCGGTTCATTTCTCTAAAAACAAGCTGGCAGCAGATTACGTCACTGTGCCACTGATGCTCAATTTCAATACCAATCCAAATGATAATAAAAAAGGCCTTAGCATCAGCGCGGGAGTAAGCATGGGTTATTTATACAGCAGCCGCAACAAACAGGTGAGCCATGAAAGAGGAAAAGAAAAAAACCGCGGCGATTATGATTTGGAAAAATGGAAGTTCTCTTATGTAGGTGAGCTTGGCCTTGGACCAGTGAGATTATATGGCTCTTACAGCCCGAAATCAATTTTTCAAAAAGATTTAAATTTCACTCCTTACTCGATAGGCATACGATTAAGTAATTGGTAAACTCTCTTTCATGTGTTAGCGTATAGTTTAAAACCTGCTTTTAAAGAGCAGGTTTTTTTTATAAAACAGAAAACAGAAATTAGGGTTATTTGTTAGTTGGTTAACTTGATTTGAATTTTAGTCCGCATATTTTTTTGCAAAAGAATAGATATTAAAATCAGGATTTAAAACTGCTTTTTCTATTTCTGATTTCATTTTTTCTTTATCAAAATTTTTCATTTTTTCGTTCACAATCAAAGCCCATATTTTTTCTGTCAGTAAATTTATCTTCTGTACAGATTGGTTATCAAATTCCCATTCCTGAATTTTTTTATACAATTCAGGAATACCTTCTTTTTCAAATGCTATTGTTTTTAAAATGGGTATTTGTGTGGAAATTTTATTGAAAGCCGGGCTTAGCATTTGTTTCAGACTGTTATAAAAGTTTTGTGCACCTGGCCGGTCAAATTTATTGATGACAAAAATATCAGCCACTTCCATCAATCCTGCCTTCATATTTTGAATAATGTCCCCGCCTTCAGGAACGAGCATTACGATAGTAATATCTGCAAGCGCGGCAATATCTACTTCGCTTTGGCCCACTCCCACTGTTTCGATAATCACATAATCGAATCCAACACTTTTCATCAGGTCGGAAATTTCAATAATTTTTGGATGCAGGCCTCCTAACGAACCTTTACTGGCTAAAGAACGGATAAAGACATCCGAATGATTATACCATTGGCTCATTCTGATTCTGTCGCCGAGCAAAGCGCCTTTATTAAAAGGAGAAGAAGGATCCACGCAAATAACACCCACCTTCTTTTTATCCGAAATCATTTCACCAATTAATGCATCCACCAAAGAACTTTTACCCGCGCCCGGTGCTCCAGTAACACCAATAATTTTTGCTGAAGATGGCTTTAAATTCAACAACAATTCTTCATAATTATTTGATTCATTTTCTATAAAAGAAATAGAACGTGCCAGTGAACGAAAGTCAGCAGGAGTCAAAGAGTCAGCGGCTTCTGTAGAAGAATTTGAAGAAGGATTCATGCAAATGATGTGGTGAAATTGAGTAGCTAAATTACGAATGATATTTTTATACTTACTTATCTATTTAAAGCAATTTTATCGGTGCCTGTCCAAGAATAGTGGCAACAAAAGAACATAAGGTAATAAGGTTCGATTCATTCATTGCGCTGATTATTACTAACGTTAATAAGGTGCTAATTAAATGGTTTTTTAATAAGGCCCTAATTAATTATACTGTTTTAAGAAAAAGCTGGCATGCAACATTATTACGTTAGTAACAGAACCCCAAAATCTCCAATCTACCTTATTAGCTTATTTTCAATACAAAATGAGAAAGGACTTTTTTATTTCACTAGAAATAAAAAAGTCTCTGCTGCAGGCGTTAAGACTTTGAATTGTGAAAGAAAACGGAAATAGCTTTATTTATTTGTTTACTGTATTTTATCAACGGGATTTTCGTGTATCCGTTACCGTTACGTTTATTCTATAAGAAAAAGACTTATAGCAAAATCACGTAGAAATAAAGTTCACCTTAGCTTTTTAACCTTAACTTTATTTTCATTATTCATTCTCAAATTTTGATTTATGAAAATTGCCTTTCATGGTGCAGCCCGCACGGTTACAGGTTCTAAACACCTTCTTACACTGTCAAACGGAAAAAAATATTTACTGGATTGTGGCATGTACCAAGGCATGGGAAAAGAAACGGATGAACTGAACCGTGATTTTGGGTTTAATCCTGCTGAAGTCGATTACATGATTCTTTCTCACGCACATATCGACCATTGCGGACTGATTCCAAAACTGATTAAAGATGGATATAACGGAAAAGTATTTGCCACACCGGCAACAAAAGAGCTAGCTGCGATTTTAATGGCGGATAGCGCCGGCATCCAGGAAAGCGATTTAAAATTTTTAAACAAAACCCGCGCTGCACAAGGGAAACCGTACATTTCACCGTTGTATGTAATGGAAGATGCACAACGGGCGGCCGAACATTTTGTAACCGTTGATTATGGAAAATGGTTTACCATTGATGAGAATGTTCAATTCATGTATCTCGATGCCGGGCATATTATTGGCAGTGCAACTGTTCATTTAAAAATTAACGAAAATGGGAAAGAAACCGATCTTACTTTTTCCGGTGACGTCGGAAGATACAGAGACGTTATTTTAAAATCACCTCAAGATTTTCCGCAGGCAGATTATATCATTATGGAATCTACTTATGGAAGCAAACTGCATGAAGAGATTACAGGCACTCCTGATAAATTGCTCGAATGGATTACAAAAACCTGTTTACAAAAAAAAGGAAAACTGATTATTCCTGCATTCAGTGTTGGCCGCACCCAGGAAATACTTTATTTTTTGAATCAGTTGGAAAATGAAAACCGCCTTCCTGATATTGCTTATTATGTAGATAGCCCGCTAAGCCTGGAAGCAACCGAAGTTGTTGAAAGCTACCCCGAAGACTTTAACAACCGTGTGCAAAAGTTATTGCAAACAGATCATGATCCTTTTCAGTTCAAAGGATTAAAATTTGTAAAATCCGTAGAAGAAAGTAAATCATTGAACTACCGTACCGATCCAATGGTTATTATTTCTGCAAGCGGAATGGCGGAAGCAGGAAGGGTAAAACATCACATCAGCAACAATATTGAAAACAGCCGCAATTCTATTTTATTTACCGGTTATTGCGAACCAAATTCGTTAGGTGGCAGGTTAAAACTGCATCCAAAAGAAGTAGGGATTTTTGGGCAGCCACATGAAGTGCACGCTGAGATTGGTGAAATTCAAAGTATGAGTGCGCATGGAGATTATAATGATCTATGCCAATGGCTTGCTTGTCAGAATCCGAAAGAAGTAAAGAAGTTATTTTTGGTTCACGGCGATTATGATGTGCAGCTTGATTTTAAAAACCGCCTGATCAGCAAAGGATTTTTGGATGTAGAAATTCCTGCAAGGCATACTGAAGTCGGATTGGGATAAAAGCGATTCTTTGTCAGGGCAAATGTCCAAGAATAAAATCGTTTTACAGTAAACAAGGAAATAAACACAATTCCTTTTCTTGAAATAAAAAACCCCGGCTAACTTTTCAGTCTCCGGGGAAATAAACCAAATAGTACGAACACAACAAGGAAGTTTTGATTTGAGGGTTTACAGTTGAAGAGTGAAAGTTGAGGAATTCAAAATTCAATAATCAACCCTCAACTTCTAATCCGGTTTCTTACCATCCAAAAAAGTATTGATGGTGCTTATTTCAGCTTTATTATTTTCGTCAGAATTAACGGTATAATTACTATAAAAACTTTCTACATTGGCAATGGAATTATGTAATTCCATGTTGCGGCGAAGGTAAGCTGGAACAGACTCAAACTCATTGTTAGGATCCGCTGCGTTTACGTTAAAGGAAAGGTTCCTCAACTTTGCAATGCGTTCCATAGCCCGGCGCTTTTGTTCTCCTGCTTCGTCCGCCATCGGCGGTTCCTCAACAGTTGACTTCATGAATGGCATTGTTTGGTGTACTTTCTTTTCCTGAGTTTCCTCCACCGCATCATTGAAATTTTTCACCACCAATTGCATTTCCTCCACAGGCTCGTCTTCCTGTTTCGAAATTGACAATGGGGTTGGTTTATCAAGATCTTCGGATTTGTTGGTTGGCTTTTCTTCGGCATATATCTGCCTCGGTTTAGCCAAAAAACCGCCTGACGTTGTGACGGTGCTAGCCTCTTTATTAATCTCTTTTTTTTCTGATTGATTTAATGCTTCTGTTTTTTCCTTCTCAACAGATTCAGTTTTCAGAGGTACAGGATTGAAGTCCGAAGATAATTCGAAACGGACAATAGTTTCAGATGATTTATCAACAGTAATTCTCTCATCCGGCACTCGTGGTTTTACGATTTCCGTTTGTGGAATTTCTACGATTTTTGGCGCCATTTTTTCTGCTTCCTCATCTTCATTATGTAAAGCGGCATATACATCTTCCTCTTTCAAAGTCTTAAAAATATTATCTTTCTGCTCATCAGCTTTTTCTTCTTTGATCACTTCATTTTTGTTGACGAAAGATTCATTTTTTTCATCAAAAAGAAAAAGCGGCTGGCTTGGCTTCTTTTTTTCTTCCTGTAAAACGACTACAACTTTTTCATTTTCTTTTTTCACTTCTGCAACCGGTTCTTCTTGTTTATCAAAAGGTTCTTTATGCTCAAACCCTGTTGCGATCAATGTTATGCCGATTTTATTATCCAATGAACTATCATAGCCCAAACCAAGAATCACATCAGAATCTTCTCCTGCCTGGCTGAGCAAATAGCTTTGAATCGTATCTACTTCATCCATGGTAAATTCAAATTCACCCTGAGCAGAATTGATATTAATCAGAATCCATTTTGCGCCTTTGATATCATTATCATTTAACAAAGGAGAATTCAATGCCTGCTCAATAGCTTTCTGAGCGCGGTTTTCACCTTCTGCTTCTGCGCTTCCCAGAATGGCCACGCCTCCGTTTCGCATTACGGTACATACATCGGCGAAATCCACATTGATCTGGCCGGTACTGTTGATCACGTCGGTAATACATTTGGCTGCTGTTGCCAACACATTATCGGCTTTTGCGAATGCAGCTTTCATAGTAAGATTGCCAAACTGGTGACGCAATTTATCATTGCTGATCACCAAAAGCGTATCGACGTTCTCTTTTAATTTATTAATTCCTTCCTGTGCCTGGGCGATTCTTTTTTTGCCTTCATAGCCAAACGGAGTCGTTACAATTCCAACGGTAAGAATGCCGAGATCCTTACAAATTTTTGCAATGATCGGTGCGCCGCCCGTTCCCGTACCTCCGCCCATTCCTGCGGTGATGAATGCCATTTTTGTATTTACTTCAAGAATCTTTTTTATCTCTTCAAGGCTTTCTTCCGTAGCCTCGCGACCAATTTGCGGATTGGCTCCTGCTCCCAATCCCTGCGTCAAATGTGGGCCGAGTTGCACTTTATTAGGCACTTTACTTGTCGTTATCGCCTGTGCATCCGTATTGCAAATAATAAAGTTTACGCCGTCAATGTTCTGACTGAACATGTGGTTTACAGCATTGCTGCCACCACCGCCTATGCCTATTACTTTAAGGATAGACGATTGCTCTTTGGGCAAATCAAATTGAATCATAGTAAGGTTCCTCCTTGTTCCCCGAAGGGTATTTTATTTTGTTGGTTAGTGATTATCCTTTTACTTTTTTTAGGGAAATAAAGGGATTGCTTGTTTAATGGGTTATTTGTTTTTATGGTGTTTTATAATTCTGAATCTCCTTCGTCTTTAAACATTTCTATCAAGCCGTTTTTGCACGAATCCAAAAAACTTTTCAGTGTTTTTCTTGGCTTTACCACATTCATTCTCTCTGGAATATCTTCAACCGGTTCTTCTTCTGCTATTGCTTCCTGTAAGCCTTTTGGAATAGAAATTTTTGCGAATTTCTGCTCAAACTGTTTGCGTTTATTTTCATAATCATTGTATCCTTTCAAAATCAAACCGAGGCAAGTTGCATACATTGGTTTTGCCAATTCTTCAATGTGGCCCGCTGCAAGGTGTTCGTTCGGATAACCGATGCGCGCATTTAGACCAGTAACATATTCTGTGAGTTGAATCAGATGTTTCAGTTGTGAGCCGCCACCGGTAAGCACTATGCCACCGTTGAGCATTCTGTTATCAAGCCCTATCTGTTTTAAATTATAAGAAACAAAATCCATGATCTCACTCATTCGTGCCTGGATGATTGCTGCCAGATTTTTTACACTGATTTCTTTCGCTGCCATGCCACGCAGGCCGGGAATCGTGATAAATGTGTTTGATTTTGCTTCATCAGCCAGCGCACTTCCAAACTGAACTTTCATTTGTTCGGCCTGTGTTTTTAAAACGCCCAATCCGATTTTAATATCATTGGTAATATTCTCTCCACCAAAAGGAATGACTGCTGTGTGTTTTAAAATTCCTTCGTAAAAAACAGCCAGATCGGTAGTGCCACCCCCGATATCAACAATAGCAACACCCGCTTCTAAATCATGATCACACATTACTGCGGCTGCAGAGGCAAGCGGCTGAAGCACGAGATCCTGTATTTTCAATCCGGCTTTTTCCACGCTTCGGTTTATGTTTCTGATGGCGTTTTTATCACCGGTAATGATGTGAAAATTTGCACCAACTTTTACACCACTATATCCGATTGGATCGGGAATATTTTGAAAGTTATCTACTGTAAACTCCTGCGGAATTACATCAATAATTTGGTCTCCTGCAGGTATGTAAGTTTTATATTGATCATTCACGAGTTGATCAATTTCTGATTGCATAATTTCTTCCTCCGTGTTCTGTCTTACAATATCTCCGCGCGTTTGAAGGCTTTTAATGTGATGGCCCGCAATGCCCACATACACTTCTGTTATTGGCAGATTTGGGTTGCTGGCATAGCAATTTTCCAAAGCCGTTTGAATGGCTTTTATGGTTTGGTCGATGTTCAACACCATGCCGTGTTGCACACCGTTGCTGTTAGCGCGGCCAAAGCCAAGAATTTCGAGTTTGCCAAACTCATTTTTTCTTCCGGCAATAGCAGCGATTTTAGTCGTACCAATGTCGAGGCCTACGATAATGGGTTGTTCGTTGTTCATGTGTTTGTTGTTTTATCTTTTTATCAAAGATTGAGTTGTACTATGTTGTTTATTTTATTTCTTAATTACTGCTACTTCTGTCTTGCTTCTTGCTTCTTCGTCTCAATAATCACTATTTGCCGGCATCACTGCTTTAGGTACTTTGTTTGTTTCTTCTTTTGGCGTTTCGACTACCTTTTTAACGACCGGCTTTTTCACTATCTTTTTTTCCTCTTTGGGAGGCGGTTTTTCACTGGATGCGGAACGCTTTGTTACTACTTTATTTTCAGAGGTGTTGGATTTTTTCAAAGAAAGCTTTTCGTTAACAGGGGCAGGAATTACTGTATTAATTTTCTTGTCGGAATTATTTACCTCCGATGATTGATCGTTGATTGTTTCACCGGGTACGTTTTCTAAAACGGGAGAATTGTTTACTCTTTCATTATCATCAGTTGCAGCCGGCAATTGAATTTTAGTGGAATCGTTTGAATTCTTTTTCGCTTCTTCGATGAGGCTTTTCATGATTTGAATGGAGCGTAACGAATCCGATTTTATTTCTGCAGCGTTCCTGTTTACTCCAACCACCTGGTTTTTAAAGCGTATGTCGAGAACAGAATATTTATTCCATCCGATTCTTGTCTGCACTTGTTTATAAAAGGCAAGCAATTTGTTGAACTTTTCCTCGTAATTATTCGCATCGCCAAAGCGAATCAGTTGGTTTCCCAGTTTAGGGATCATTTCAAATTGCAGTGCAGCGGTGATATCAATCTGATCTATCTGCGCCATCCAGAATGGATGTGAACCAATGTATTCACTTAATATTTTTACCTCATTCAAAAGG
>Ga0070681_10007673_pt1 | contig 10552 bp, 11 predicted proteins | sample KBSC83BmetaG_FD_65650 | JGI IMG/M metagenome (GOLD analysis project Ga0070681, IMG submission 65650) | Corn rhizosphere microbial communities from Kellogg Biological Station, Michigan, USA - KBS C8-3B metaG | ecosystem: Host-associated > Plants > Roots > Rhizosphere | place: USA: Michigan...
TGTTCGAGACGATGCAAGACGATCCCGACAATGCCGATTCGCTCGCCGCGGCGCGGCACCATCGTGGGATCATCGCGCGCTTCGGGCGCTTTCCCCGTCGCAACGCCGTCCTCGGGCGCGCGACGACGCCGGAGGAGGCTGCCTTCCTCGCCGGTCCCGATGCGGGATTCTGAGCCGCTATTGATGAAGCAGGAGGATCCCGCCGCCGATCAGCAGGATGCCGCCGATCTGCGGCAGGCCGAATGGCTCGTTCCACATGAGATGGGCGGCGATGCCGACGATGACATAGCTGACCGCGACGCTGGGATAGGCCAGCGACAGCGGGATCTTCTTGATCGCGATCATGTAGAGGACCGCCGCGGCGGCATAGATGACGAAGCCGATGATGGTCGCCGGGTGGAAGAACTGCAGCGCGATCGTTTTTGTGCCCTCGGCGCCCAGCTTGAGCGCGATCTGTCCGGCGACGCCGAGAAGGATGCCGGCGACGAGGGCCGCATAGTAAGGAAACATCAGGCGTCCTTTTGTGGTTCAGGCGCGGCGTGCGGCGAAACGTTCGACGCCGGAGGGGGGCGCCGGCGGCGGGGCCGGCGCATGCGCGGCATCGCCACGCTCGACCGTCGCGACGATCGATTGCGGCTTGCCGTTGATCGTCAGATAGAGCCGCCCGAGATACTCGCCGACGATGCCGAGGATGAGGAGCTGAACGCCCGAGAGCAGGAGCACGGCGGCCATGATCGAGCCCCAGCCTTGCGGCGTCTTGTAGAACATCGCCTCGATGAAGACCATGATCGTCGCCAGCGCGCCGAAGAAGCTTATGGCGATACCGGTCAACGTGCTGAGGCGCAGCGGCATGACCGAGAAATTGACGAACATGTTGAGCCACAGCCGGATGAGGCGGCGCACCGTGTAGTTGCTTCGGCCCTCGACGCGCGGCAAATGCTTGACCTCGACCCGCTCGATGCTCTGCGTCGCCTGGAGAACGAGGCCGTCGATATAGGGGAACGGCCCGGTGTAGCGCGCGACGTGGTCGACGACGAAGGCGCTGAGGCAGCGGAAGCTGGAGAGGTAGAGGCCCTGCGGCTTGTCGAGCAGGATGCCGGCGACCTTGTTGGTGAAGCGGCTGCCGAGGTTGCGCCAGGCCGCATGCTCCTTGGTGCCGTACCAGGTATAGATCGCCTCCTTGCCGCTCGACTGCGCATATTCGAGCAGGCGGGTAACCTCGCTCGGCGGGTTCTGCAGGTCGTCGTCCATGGTGATCACCCAGGCGCCGCGTGCGTGGCGCAGCCCGGCCATGACGGCGTTGTGCTCGCCGAAATTGCGCGCCAGGTTGACGACGGTGAGCGGCACCTTGCATCGGCGCATGAGATCGCGGCAGACGGCGAGGCTGTTGTCCGGGCTGCCGTCGTTGACGAGGATGATCTCGTGACCGCCGGGAATGCTCAGCGCGGCGAGCGCGTCGACCAGCTCGGCGACCGTCTTGGCGCCGTTATAGACCGGGATGACGATGCTCAGCGTGAAGGCGTGCCCTGTCATGATCTGATCGCCGTCGCCAGGATGGAGCCGCCATACGGCAGGCGAAAGCCACGCCGCAGCAGCAGGTTCTCGACCCGCATGATACCACGGAAGGCGCTTTCGATGGGCGCCGGAAAGGGCATGACGTCGCTGGTCTCGTGCGACGCGCCGGCGGCGAGTCGCCGCAGCACCATGAGCGGGAAGAGGATGGAGTTCCAGTGCGTCGTGCGGATGCGCGCGAATCCGGCGCCGAGCAGCAGCGCGCGGAGCCGCCGTTGCGTGTAGCGGCGGACATTGTGCACCGCCCGGTCATGCGCCGACAGCAGCCATTGGTAGGACGGCAGATTGAGCACCAGCAAGCCGCCGGTCGCGAGGCAGCGGTGAAAATCGGCGAGGGCGCGGCCCTCGTCGACGTTGCGATGGCAGAGCACGTCGGCGCTGAAGATGGCCGCCAGCGAGCGGTCGGCGAAGGGCAGGGCGTTGGCCGAGCCGGCGCAGACCGGCCGTCGGCTTTTTGCCCGCGCGGCGCGGCAGGCGCCGCTATCGGCATCGAGCCCGATGGGCTGCCAGCTCGGCAGCTCGCGCGCCAATTTCGCCAGGAAGCCGCCGGTGCCGCAGCCGGCATCGAGCACGGTGCCGGCGGGGAGGCCGGCGGCGCCTTCGCGGAAGGCGGTCAGCAGATTGGCGTGGCTGCCGTGGAACCACCACATCTCGTCCTCGACCGCGTTGAGCTTGTCATATTCGCTGCGCTCCAAAACGGTATTCCTTGTATTGGCGCTGCTGCCGGCCGCGCGGTTTCCAGCGCAGGCTCACTTCAGCGCGCGTGCCGATACGGCGACGGCGGGCGGGCGCATCGCCCGCGCTGCGGCGGCGACGATCGCGCGCCGGTCGAGCACGACCGAAAGGAGCGCGCCCATGCGCTCGACGCGGAAGATCTCGGTGCCGGGGAGCGACTTGTTGCAGTCGTCCTTGGTGAAGGCGATGAAGAAATCCGCGTGCTCGCGGTCTTCCGAGAAGGTGAAGTTCTTGGGGAAAAAGTAATCGGCGGAGATCGGCGGGCCGCAGACGGCGACGGTGAAATCGCGATCCATGAAATCGAGGCCGTATTGCGCCTCGAGGTAGTCCTCCAGCCCGTCGACCGCCTCGGCGTAGGAATTGGCCCAGTAGTCGAGCTTGAACAAACCCTGCGCGCCTTCGACGCCGCCGACGAAGCCGTTGTAATAGACGTATTCGTTCGGGTGCAGCATCGCCATCAGGCTGAGATGGCCGACGCCGTAGAGGGCGAGGGCGGCGTAGACCGGCCGGCGGTACTCGAAGCGCGCCAGGCGATCGAGCAGGCGATCGGCGACGAGCGCCGCGGCGACGGCGATCAACGGCAGCACGAAGATGAAATGGCGCATGCCGTCGAACAGCACCGCCTTGATCGCCACTGCGTAGGCGACCGGGAACACGATGGCGAAGGCGACGAGGCCGTGGCGCAGCGCCCAGTCGCGCCGCTCGCCGCCGGGCAGCCGGCGCAGCTTCAGCACGGCGGCCAGCGGTGCCGCGAGGGCGAGCATCAGGACGAGTTCGGGAAGGGCGAGGACGATATAGGTCGGCAGGTACGCCCAGGGCAGGTCGGCGGCCGGGAAATATTTGCCGGCGAACAGCGTGCGGTAGGGGAACGTCTCGTGCGAGAAGAAGATCAGCGACTGCAGCGGATTGCCGATCGGATGCTCCTGCGCCCACGGCCAGAACAGCAGCATCACCGGATAGGCGACGACGATCGTCGGCAGCAGGACGCGCCAGAACGCGGCGAAGCCGTCGCCGAAGAAGCGGCGCGCGCTCGGCGCCTCGGCGACCCGCCAGATGACGAAGCACAGGAGCAGGAGCCCGAGATAGCAGAACAGCAGGAGGCCGCCGACGCGCACGCCGAGCGCCATGCCGGTGGCGACGCCGAGCTTGGCGACGAGCGACCATTTCGGCCGCGGCAGCAGCGGCACGATGCGGACCATATAGTAGATCGCCCACACCATGCCGACGGCGAACGGGATGTCCTTCGGGTTGTTGAACATCTGGCCGTAATAATTCGGGATCGCCAGCAGCAGCAGCGCGGCGATGAAGCCGGCCCGCGGACCGCCGAGGCTGCGCCCCAGCTTCCAGGTTCCGACGACACCGAGGACGCCGAAGGAGCCGTTGAGGAGATGGCGCGTCTCGTAGGTGCCGAAAGGCGAGAAATGGTTGAGCGCGGCGGCGATCGTGTCGAAGGCGGCGCCGTAATTGTAGAGGTTCAGCCAGTTGAGGCAGCGTCCGTCCTTGAACAGCGTCAGATAGTAGTCGAGGACGAAGACGCCGTACCAGTTGTGCACGTCCTCGTCCCACGTCACCCCGTAATCGGCGAAGGTCGCGACGACGATGATGGCGAGAAGGATGAAGAGGCCGAGCGCCGCGCGATGCCACGACAGGCGCGGCATCAGCCAGGCCATCGCCTCGTGCCCGCGCGCCCGCGCGCGCATGACCGGCGAGGCGTTCGCGCCCTGCAGGCCGTCCGGCGGATCGATTGTCATTCTTGGGCGGTCCATCGGCGGGCCGTGGCGCATGGGCGGTTATTGTCTAGGCAAAACATGGTGTCAAGTTGGCCGTTTCCGCCCCTTCGGGGCGGCAATAGGCGGCCGGACCGGGCGATTGCCGCCGCCGGTCACAAGCCGGCCTCCGCCAATAATCGTGAGACAACGCGATCGCTTGCGAAATATTCCATCGCCAGCTCGCGCGCCGCCTTGCTATGCGCGGCATAGTCGCCGGCGATGGCGTCGAGCGCCGCGAGGACCTCGTCGATCGTCGAGAACCCGAAGAGGCCGGCGCCGACCGGGTAGAATTTGCTGAACCCGGTCTGCATGGTGACGACCGGGCGGCCGGCCGCGAGGTAGCAGACGCTGCGATCGCTGAACCAGCCGCTGTTCGGGCGGACATAGATATCCTTCGCCACGGTGAACTCGCCGCGCGAACCGCGGATGAAATCGGCGTAGACCGCCATGCCGGCGGAAACCGGGCGGGGGTCGGTGAGCCGCCAGCCCTGCCCCGTCACCTCGGCCTCGACGGCCACATCGGGAGGCAGCATGGCCATCATGAAGCACTGGCCGCTGCGCTTCGGCACGTCGAGGAAGCGCAGGAAATTGACGTGTTTCGACCACACGTAGCTGGCGCCCTCGAACTCGATGTTCTTGCCCTTGTTCTCCCAGGTCGCGATCGTCGTGAAGCACTCTGGCTGCGACGCCGCGACCGGCCAGAGATCGGGGATGACCGGCGGTCGCGTCCCTCGCCACGGGATGCCGGACAGCGGCACCGGGCAATCGGCGGCGCCGATATTCTCGCCATAGGTGAAGAAATGCGTATGGGCGTCGAGGTAATCGCGCGCGGCGGGATCGGCCTTGGCGTATTTGATCTGCTCGTAGACCGGATCGGTGTCGATCATGATGCGCACCGGGCACGCCATGTGCTCCTCGCGCAGCCTCGTGGCGCCGCACAGATTGATCAGCGCGTCGGCCTCGCGGTAGAGCGCGCGCACGCGCTCGCGCGACAGCCCATGATAGACGTCGTTGATGGCGTCCCAATAGGCCCAGCGGTTGCCCAGCCCGTGCGCCTCCATCATGTTCCTGACATAGCAGACGTTGTAGTCGCATTCCATGACGACGCTGTTGGCGCGCGGATCGTAGGGATTGGCGCCGCCATCCTCGATGTACCAGGCCTCGTAGCCGAGCCGCTCCAGCCCGAGCACGTAATGCATCGCCTGCCAGGCGATGCCGGCGAGCGGCATCTGGCCGACGAAATGCAGGACGATGACCTTTCCGCGCGACTTCACCTGATCACGGCTCCCTCGATCCTGGTTTGCGGGTTGACGGGCGCGGCCCGAGAACGACGCCCGCCGCCATGTTATTCACTATTTGCCAACCTGGCGTAAACATCGCCCGAGCCGTGCGTGGCGGGCAATCGGCGCAGACGGTCGATCATCTCGGCCGCCGAGCACCACTCATCGGCGGCCAGAAGCATGCTCTCGCCGGGCGAGAGGTTGAAGCGATAGGGCGCGATTGCCGCCAGCCGCGCCACGGCCTGGAGGGCGATGTCGAGGGCCGGTCTGACGTATTCGATCGACAAAGCCGGCAGGGGCCGCGTCAGCCCCTTGAGAACCTCGTTCTCGAAGCCTTCGACGTCGATCTTGCAGAACGAGGGCACGCCGTGCTGCGCGATCAGCGCATCGAGGGTCGTGACTGCGACAATCGGCCGCTCCCGCCAGCGCAGGCCGCGAAAATCCCGGCTGCGCGAGACGGCGGCGATCCAGTTCGGCGACAGCGAGGCGACCGTCGGGTTGGCGGCGGGGGCGAGGAGCGGCGCCGTTCCCGGCGCCGCTCCGGCCGCTGCCTCGACCAGCGTCACCGCCCTGTCGTTGCCGTAGAGCAGGCGCAGCACCCGCATGAGATGCGGTTGCGGCTCGAGGGCGACGACGCGGGCGCCGAGCGCGCGAAAATGGCCGATGCGGTCGCCGAGATGGGCGCCGATGTCGAAGCACAGCGCCCCCGGCCGCACGAACGCGGCATAGAGCACGCGGGCGCGGCGGCGCTTCAGCGGATTGCCGTAATAGATGGCGGCCGAGCGCGCGACGCCGTACCAGCGCCGCAGCGCCTCCGTCGCGCGGTGCGGTTCGCCGGCCGGTGGGGACATGGACCACCGTAGCCGGCGCGCCGGGGCGGCGGCAAGCCGTCCCGCGGCGTCGAAAACCCCAACCCGGCAAGGGTTGAAGCCGGGAGGGTCGCATGATACGGAGGGTCATGCTCGACGAAATCATCGCATGGCTCGAAGGCGGCGAGAAAGCGCCGCCGCGCGGCGGGACCGACGAGGTCCAGCTCGCCGCGGCGGCGCTCCTCATCGAGGCCGCGCATATCGACGATCACAACGATGCGCGCGAGCGCGCCGTGATCGACGGCATCCTCGAGCGCCGCTTCAAGCTGTCCCCGGCGGCGGCGCGCGAGCTCGTCGCCGCCGCGGAGACGGTGAGCGAACGCTCGACGCAGCTCTTCCGCTTCACCCACGTCATCAACGACCGCTTCTCGCTCGAACAGCGCATCGAGCTGATGGAGATGCTCTGGGAAGTCGTTTATGCCGACGGCACCGTCGATGCGCTCGAGGATACGCTGCTGCGCCGGGTCGGCGGCCTGCTCTACATCCCCGACCGCGAGCGGGGCGCGGCGCGCCAGCGCGTTCTGCAGCGTCTGGAAGGACGCGCCGACGCGCCCCCGCAAGCGAACGAAATCAACTGAGCGCCCGCCTCCGGGACTGCTCGTTTTGCCGGAAGAGTACGCACCATGACTTATGTCGTCACCGAAGCCTGCATCAAGTGCAAGTACCTGGATTGCGTCGAAGTCTGCCCCGTCGATTGCTTCTATGAAGGCGAGAACATGCTCGTCATCCACCCCGATGAATGCATCGATTGCGGGGTGTGCGAGCCGGAGTGTCCCGCCGAGGCGATCGTGCCCGACAGCGAGGCGGTCGCCGAGAAATGGCTCGACCTCAACCGTCAATACGCCGCGTCCTGGCCCAATATCACGCGCAAGGGCGATGCGCCGCCGGATGCCGACGAGTGGAAGGGCGTGCCGGACAAGTTCGACAAGTTCTTCAGCCCGGAGCCAGGCAAACGTTAAGAAATCACCTCTAGAGAAAATAGAGACGAAAAACCCGTTATCCACAGAATAGTGCGTATTGCGTCTGGCGCATGGCAGCAATGCTGGCCTTCAGCGTGAAATTTTGCTATGCTCCTAAAGAGTAAGAACCTCGAATGACTCTTGGGGTTCCCATCTCAGGGGATTGACTGCTCGTCGGCGCGGAATGTTCGGCGCCGAGTGCTGTGATCGCAGCCGCCGATGGTCCTCGCGCGGAAGCATCCCGGTTTCTGTCAGGCGATTGAGAGCTCGAAATGTCGGATAAAACTTTTGGCGCAGGCGATTTCGTCGTGTACCCGACCCATGGGGTCGGCAAGATCCTCGGTATCGAGACACAGGAGATCGCCGGCCACACGCTGAGCGTCTTCGTCGTGCATTTCGACAAGGACCGCATGACCCTGCGGGTGCCGCTGGGGAAGGCCAAGGTATCGGGCTTGCGCAAGCTGTCGAGCCGCAAGGAGATGGATGTCGCCCTCACCAAGCTGAAGGGACGCTCCAAGGCCAAGCGGACGATGTGGAGCCGGCGCGCCCAGGAATACGAAGCCAAGATCAATTCCGGCGACCCGGCGTCGATCGCCGAGGTCGTGCGCGACCTCTATCGCAATGTCGGCCAGCCCGAGCAATCCTACAGCGAGCGGCAGATCTACCAGGCGGCGCTCGACCGTCTGGTGCGCGAATTCGCCGCCGTCGAACGGATCGATGAGCCGACCGCGATCCGGCGCGTTGAGCAGATCCTGAACGCCGCCTGACCAGGCCCACGCCAGCGGTGGGCCGATGACGCCCGCCGCCCTCCCCCCCGAGCCGCCGGCGGCGGCGCCGGAAGCGCGCCGTCGCGAGCGCTTCGCCCGCCTGCGTCGCGCCCGGCGCATCTGGGCGGTTGCCGCGATTCATGGCGATGCCGGCCGGCTCGCCGCGCTGCATGACCGCATGGAGCGCGTCTGGCGGCCGGGCGACCGGGTTGTCTATCTCGGCAATTACCTTGGGCGCGGGCCGGCGATCCGCCAGACCATCGATGAAATCCTCGGCTTCCGCCTTGCGGTGATGGCACAGCCGGGCGGCTTCGCCTGCGATGTCGCCTTCCTGCGCGGCAGCCAGGAGGAGATGTGGCAGAAGCTGTTGCAGCTGCAATTCGCGGTCAGCCCGCGCGACGTGCTGCAATGGATGCTCGACCAGGGCGTCGGCGCCACGCTGGAAGCCTATGGCGGCGACGTGCAGCAGGGTTTCGCCGCCTGCCGCGAGGGGCCGCGCGCCATCACCCGCTGGACTAGCGGCTTGCGTGGCGCGGTCAATGGCGCCGCCGGCCACAACCAGTTTCTCAGCGCGCTGCGCCGCGCCGCGATCAGCGACGCCGAATCGGCCGCGGGCGCGCTGCTCTTTGTCCATGCCGGCGTCGATACCACGCGTCCTCTCGATGCCCAGGGCGACGCCTTCTGGTGGGGCGGCGGCCGCTTGCTCGAGCTGGCCGCGCCCTATGCCGGGTTCCGCCGCATCATCCGCGGCTTCGACCGCCAGCATGGCGGGCTCGTCGAGGCGGCGCATGTCACCTCGCTCGATGCCGGCTGCGGCTTCGGGGGCGCGCTCCTCGCCGCCTGCTTCGCCGTCGACGGCACGGTGCTCGAGACGCTGTCGGCGTAGACGGCGTGCGGTGAGCGGCGTCAGCAGACGCTTCGTCCTGATCCTCGCCTGCGCGCTCTGGCCGCTCGCCGCCGCTCATGCCGCGCCGGCGGACGAGCCCGGCCGCGTCGCCGCGATCGTCGATGGCGACACGCTCCTCCTGGTGGACGGTCGGCGCGTGCGCCTCGTCGGCATCGACGCGCCGCGCGCGCCGCTCGGCCTGGCCAGGGACATGGCATGGCGCCAGGAGGACGCGGCCAAGGCGGCGCTCGCGGCGCTGGCGCAGGGCCGCGCCGTGACGCTGCGCTATGGCGGGGCGCCGCTCGACCGCTACGGGCGGGCGCTGGCGCAGGTCTATCGCGACGACGGGTTGTGGCTGCAGGGCGAGATGCTGGTCCGCGGCCTCGCGCGCGTCCACAGTTTCGCCGACAACCGCGCTCTTGTCCCCGAGATGCTGGCGCTCGAGGACGCCGCCCGCAAGGCGCGGCGCGGTCTCTGGCGCGATCCCTTCTATGCGGTGCGGCGGCCGGAGGAGGCGGGGCGCTACATCGACAGCTTTCAGCTCGTCGAAGGCGTCATCGTCGAGGTCGCCAAGGTCAAAGGTCAGGTCTTCCTCAATTTCTCGCCCGATTGGCATACCGCTTTCACGGCGCATGTGCCGCGCGACGCGCTGGCGCTGTTCAAGGCAAGCGGTCTCGACCCGCTCGCCCTCAAGGGCGCGCGGGTGCGGTTGCGCGGCTGGCTGCGCTATGACCGGCGCCCGATGATCGACGTGACGCATCCTGAGCAGATCGAACGATTGGACGAATGACGGCTTATGACGCATTGGCGAGCAGCGCGGCGAGGTCGGGGAATTTCTCGCGCGGCCGCCCCGGCTGCGCGCGCCCCCGCTCGGCGGCGTCGATGTGCAGCCAGGCCGCATAGTCGATCCGGCGCGTGCCGCGTTCGCAAAGAAGCGCCGCCAGCCCGGCGGCGCCGACCCGTCCATCGGGAACGATTTCGGCGAGGAGGCGCTGCGCGACGTCATGCGCCTCCGCGCGGTTGGTGGCGATGGTGCCCGACGGGCCGCGCTTCGCCCAGCCGACGACGTAGAGACCGGGCGCGATCAGCCCGCCCGCATTGGCGAAGACGCCGTCTTCCGGCGCCAGCGTGCAGCACGATGCCGCGCGATAGCCGATGCAGGTGACGACGAGATCGGCGGCGAGGATCGTTTCGCCGCCGTCCGGCCGGATGAAATGCGCGGCCTCGACGCGCCGCGTGCCGGCGAAGCAGGACGTGCCGGCGCGGAAATGGAAGCGGATGGCGAGCGGCTTCGTCGCCGCCCGACGCGAAGCGAAATCGGCGAGGATGGCGATGGCCGGCTTGTCGGGCGCCGCGTCCGCTGCCGGCAGATCGGCGGCGTCGACGATCGGCTGCGCCCGCGCCAGCGCGCCGAGCTCGCCGAGCTCGTGCGGCGAGAAGCCGGCTTCGGCCGGGCCGCGGCGGCCGACGATATGGATGGTTTCCAGCGGCATGGCGGCGAGCGCCCGCTCGACCGCCGGGGCGATGTCGGATTGCGCCAGTTCCGCTGGCGTCTTGGCGAGGAGGCGGACGACATCGAGCGCGACATTGCCGTTGCCGATGACGACCGCCGAGCGCACCGCCGCGAGATCGAACGAGGCGTCGGCATGGTCGGGATGGCGGTTGAGCCAGCCGACGAAGCGACCCGACTGGACGACCCCCGGCAGGTCCTCGCC